>Ga0209506_1000135_pt1 | contig 105978 bp, 84 predicted proteins | sample AD_JPNHG2_MetaG_FD_184409 | JGI IMG/M metagenome (GOLD analysis project Ga0209506, IMG submission 184409) | Active sludge microbial communities of municipal wastewater-treating anaerobic digesters from Japan - AD_JPNHG2_MetaG (SPAdes) (version 2) | ecosystem: Engineered > Bioreactor > Anaerobic...
GGTCCGCCGGCAGCCAGTCACGCGGCGAGACTGGAAACAGCAGGCTCTGGCCGGGGTCCCATGGTCGGAAGCCTTTCATGGGCGTAGTTTCTCACACTCTCGACCCCAGTAAAAGCACTTTCTAGCTCGATAATCACCAGTCAGCGCTCACCAGCCATCTATGCGCAACAGGCTCCTAGCCAACCCGCATGGCTGGCCACCGCCCCGGGCGCGTGACGGCCGAGACCTCCCAGAACGTCAAGGCGCCCTGCACCGCGTGTGCAAGGCGCTTCCCATCGTCGAAAACGGTCAGCGAGGCATACGCGATCGAACCGTCCGCCGATGAGACATTCCAGAGCTGCTCCCAGGCGGCGAGATGGCCCGCCGCTCCAGCCGATCCAGATCCCCCGCGCCAGTCCACAGCCGCGCTGCAGAATGCGCGCGACCCGCGCCGCGTTACCAACCGGCGAGCGCCAGCCGGGCCGGCCCGGCGCCCACTGCAGCCACCCCGGCCCAGAGGGAGAGACCGATGCTGAAGACCGAAGGTTTTGCCGCCCCCGACGCCCGCAGCCCGCTGGCGCCGTTTTCGTTCGAACGCCGCGAGCCGGGGCCCGAGGACGTGCTCATCGACATCCTGTACTGCGGCGTCTGCCACTCCGACATCCACCAGGTGCGCGACGAGTGGGGCGGGTCGATCTTCCCGATGGTGCCGGGCCACGAGATCGTCGGCCGCGTCGCCGCCGTCGGCGCCCGAGTCACGCGCTTCGCGGTGGGCGACGTCGTCGGCGTCGGCTGCATGGTCGACTCCTGCCGCACGTGCAGGCCCTGCCAGGACGACCTCGAGCAGTTCTGCGAGCGAGGCTGCGCCTGGACCTACAACGGCACCGAGATGGACCGCACAACGCCGACCTACGGCGGCTACTCGACGCGCATCGTCGTGCCCGAGCGTTTCACCCTGCGCATCCCGGACGGTCTGGACATGGCCGCCGCCGCGCCGCTGCTGTGCGCCGGCATCACGACCTACTCCCCGCTCCGGCAGTGGAACTGCTCGCCCGGCGACCGTGTCGGCGTCGTGGGCCTCGGCGGCCTCGGCCACATGGCGGTCAAGCTCGCCGCTTCGATGGGCGCCGAGGTCACCGTACTCTCGACATCTGCGGCCAAGGGCGCCGACGCGCTGCGGCTGGGCGCCCACGCCTTCGAGTCGACGCGCGAGCCGGCCACGTTCAAGAAGCTCGCCGGCCAGCTCGACCTCATCATCGACACCGTCTCGGCGCCGCACGACTACAACGCCTTCCTCGGCCTGCTGCGCGCCCGCGGCACCATGGTCCTGCTCGGCGTCCCGCCGCAGCCCGCGCCGGTGGCCGCGTTCTCGCTCATCGCACGCAACCGCCGCCTGGCCGGATCCCTCATCGGTGGCATCGCCGAGACCCAGGAGATGCTCGACCACTGCGCGAAGCACGGCATCGTCTCCGACATCAAGGTGATCCCGATCCAAGAGATCAACGAGGCCTACGAGCGCATGCTCACCGGCGACGTTCGCTACCGTTTCGTGATCGACATCGCGAGCCTCCGAGCCTGAAACGCCGGCCGGCGAAACCGGACTGACAGGTAGTACCATGGCACCCACAACCGGCGTGGTTCGGGACTTGGAGGTGTCGATGGCCCAGGAAGTCACGAGTTTCGGGACGTACACCGTCGAGCGCTTCGTCGAGCAGAGCTCGGTCGGCGTCAGCTACATCGGCCGCGCCCCGGACTCCGGGGAAAAGCTGCTCGTCAAGGTCCCGACGCCCCCGGAGGAGGCGCAGGAAGCGCGCGTATTCACCCAGGCGCTGCTCGAGCGCGCGGCAGCAGCCAGGGCGCTGCGACATCCCTCGCTCGTGGCGGTTCGCGACGCCGGCACGTACGGCGAGGCTGGCTTCCCGTTCGTCGTCTACGAACTGGTGGAGGGCGTGCCGCTCGCGGAGAGCTGGCGGGCCGGGCGCAGCTTCTCGCAGGCCGAGGTCGTCGACCTCGGGATCGCCCTCGCCTCGGTCCTCGTGCTCGTGCACGAGCACGGGCAACTGCACGGCAGCATCTCCCCGCAAACAATCCTCGTCACGCCAAGGGGCACATGCCGGCTCGCGGACCTGGCGCTGACCCAACCCGATCGCTCGCCGTTCGACCGCCGCGGCCAGTTCAGGGGGGAAGCGTCGTACATGGCGCCCGAGCAGGTGGCGGGTGGCTCGCTCGACGGGCGGGCCGACCTCTTCTCCCTGGGGGTCGTGCTCTACGAGCTGCTGATCGGCGAGCTGCCGTACGCGTGGCGGTCGAAGGACGTGCCGGGCGACACGACCCAGGGCGAAGCCCCGGTGCCTCGCCAGCGCCGCGCCGACCTCTCGCCTGCGCTCAACGCGATCCTCTACCGCATGATTCAGAAGGACCCCGCGCGCCGCCCGGCGCGGGCGAGCGAGGTCCTCGAGGCGCTGCAGGCGATCAAGCACGCCCTCGAGCGACAGCCGGCCGCAGCGCCGGCCACGCGGAAGAACGGGTTGCCGCTGTGGGCCCTGGCAGCTGCCGCCGGCATTGTCGTGGTGGGGCTCGCGGCTTTCGCGTTCTGGCGCCTCGGGGCTCCAGCCCCTTCTCCGCAGGCGCAAGCCGCGCAGCCGGCGGAGCAACCCGCCGAAAGGGCGCGGACCGTGGAGCTGAGGCGCGAGGCAGAGGCGGCGCTGGCAGCTGGAGATCTCGTGAAGGCGCGCCGGCTCACCAGCGACCTCTGGGCCGCCGGGAGCAGCGATCGGGCCAGCCTCGAACTCGCGGAGCGCATCAAGGCGGCCTGCGAGGCCGCCGGCAAGACGCTCATCGAACGAGGCCACGCCGCACTGGCTCGCCGGCAGTGGGAGGAGGCATCGGCGTCGTTCGCGAAGGCGCTGGCGGTGCTCCCCGACGACAGCGAGGCCTTGCGAGGCGCCGAGCTGGCGCGCAAGGGCTGGATGGAGCACGAGTCGCGGCAGGCCCAGGCGAGGGTGCAGCAGCCGCCGCCGGCGCCGGCCGCCTCGCCCACGGCGCTGCCGGCGGCGCTGCGCCTGGAGTTCCAGTCGCCGCTCACACGGGGCAGGATCGAGGTGAGCATCGACGGCAAGGCGGTCGATCCGGTGGTGTTCGACTTCGAGCGCGAGGGCTTCATGGGCATGCGGCGGACTGGCGGCGGCCGGGTCGCCCACGGCTGGAACCTCCCCAACGGCAGGCACACGGTGAGGTTTCGCCTCCTCGACGCCGCCGGGAGGCCGCTGCAGACCGCCGCCTACGAGATCGACGTCGGGCCGGACACGAGGTACCTCGTGCGCCTGGAGATGAAGGACGCCAGCGCGCTCCCGCGCTTCTACCTCAGCCGCCAGCGGTAGCCCGTCGCGGGACGGCGCGCGACGGCTCGCCTCGCACCGCACCGCCGCCGGAGCCAGCGGCCGGGTCGCGCAAGAAGAGCACCTCGGGACGCCAGCGGAACCCGGTCCGGGTCCACAGCCCGGCCGGATCGGGGTGGAGGTCGACCGGGCGGTACCCGTACTGCCGCAGCGCTGCGTGCACGAGACCCTCGTCCCGCCCCAGCACCACGCCCGAGAAGGCGCGCCGGCCGATCGCGGCCAGGATCTGGTCGACCAGCTCGCGCTTGGCGCCCACCGCGTCGCTCTTGCCCACGTCCCAGAGCGCCACCTGGTGGGCGAACGGCCGGTGGCCGGTAAGGAAGTAGTAGCTGGGCGTATGGGGGATCCACACCGGGTCGGGGAGAGCGGCGAGGGCCTCCACGACCCGCCGCCCGGCGGCGTAGTCCGCCGCACGCGGAGTGTACCTGCCTGGGTCGTACCACAGGGCGGCCAGCGCGCCGGCGAGCAGCAGGCAGTAGCCGGTTCGAAACGCGTCATGCCCGGCCTCGCGCCGGAAGGAGGCGAAGCCGAGTCCGGCGAGCGTCGCCAGGCAGACGTACAACGGCATCGCGTTGTTGGCGGCACCCCCCGGCTGAGCGATGGCCGCCCCGGACACGGCCAGGCACCCGGCGGTCGCGACGAGCCACGGCCAGACCTGGCGCCGGACTACGCCCTCGCCGCGGCCGCCGCGCGCCCACGCCAGCGCCACGGCTCCCGCCAGCAGCGCCAGCGGCAGCCAGAACTGCCTGCCGTAGGCCGCCAGCAACCCGAGGTCGAACCCCCGCTGCGCGTGCATGTCCAGGATGTAGTAGCGGAACCATCCGCCGGTCGAACGGTTGCCGACGAAGATGGCGAGTCCGACCCCGGCCCCGAGCGAGCCGGCGAACGTCGCGACCCAGCGCCGCTTGCCGACGATGGCGAGGCCGAGCAGGAACGGCAGGAGCAGGAGCAGTGTCTGCTTGGTCAGGAACGCCGCGAAGAACAGCAATGCTGCGGCGAGCATCCCGCGGTGGCTCCGAGCGCGGCTCAGCGCCACCAGACCCCACCACACCAGGCACACGAACAGCGAGTCGACCCTGGCCAGGTGGTACCAGGCCCCCGACGCCTCGAAGCAGGCGGCGTAGCACCCCACCGCTGCCAGGGCCGCGGTCCAGCTCGTGGTCTCGCGGCGAACCAGCCACGCCATTCCCGCGGCGGTGGTGCCGAACGCCACCAGCGACAGCGCTCGCAGCGCCGGAAGCGCGGCGCCCAGCCAGCGCACCAGCACGCTGCCGAGCAGGAAGTAGAGCGGCGGGTACGCCACGGGCGTGTGCTCGATCGAGGGCGGCGTGTACATCGGCAGGCCGGAGGACGCCCGGTGCGCCATGCCCAGGCTCGCGCCCTCCATCCATTCCAGCTCGTACGGAAACGGCGCGGCACGCAGGAAAACGAACGCGAGAGCCAGGCAGTGCCAGCCGCACAAGCCCACGAGCGCGGCACGAACCACCCGCTCCCGGAACGTGGTCCCCGCCTCCAGCTGCCCGCTCACGGCGGCAGCGTAGCACTCCGACCCGCAGCGCGGTCGAGGTCTCGCCGCGCGACCTCGCCCGCCGCCTCCACCACGGCACCGGACACGCTAATCCGGCCGCTTCTCAGCGCGTCAACCTGCGGTAGGTGATGCGGTGCGGGCGGGTGGCGGCCTCGCCCAGGGTCTTGCGTCGGCACTCCTCGTACTCGGAGAAGTTGCCGTCGAACATCGTGACCTTGCTGTCGCCCTCGAACGCCAGGATATGGGTGGCGATGCGGTCGAGGAACCAGCGGTCGTGGCTGATCACGATCACCGTGCCGGCGAACCGCTCGAGACCGTCCTCGAGGGCACGCAAGGTGTTGACGTCGAGGTCGTTGGTGGGCTCGTCGAGGAGCAGCACGTTCGCCCCCGACTTGAGCATCCGTGCGAGGTGCACGCGATTGCGCTCCCCCCCCGACATCTGGCTCACCTTCTTCTGCTGGTCGGCGCCCGAGAAGTTGAAGCGCGAGCAATACGCCCGCGCGTTCATCCTGACCTTGCCGAGGACGACCTCGTCCTGGCCGTCGGAGATCGCCTCGTACACGGTCTTCTCGGGGTCGAGGGTGCGGCCTTGATCGGCGTAGGCGAGCTGCACGGTTTCCCCCAGGCGCAGCGAACCGCCGTCGGGAGCCAGCTCGCCGACGATGAGCCGGAAGAGCGTGGTCTTGCCGGCGCCGTTGGGCCCGATGACGCCGACGATCGCGCCCGGCGGCACGACGAAACTGGCGTTGTCGATGAGCAGCCTGTCGCCGAAGCCCTTGGTGAGCCCCCTGGCTTCGATCACCACGTCGCCCAGGCGCGGTCCCGGCGGGATGTAAATTTCGAGATCCTTCGCGACGTCCTCGGGGCGGGCGGTGAGGAGCTGCTGGTACGCGTTCAGGCGCGCCTTGCCCTTGGCATGGCGGGCCCTGGGCGCCATACGGACCCACTCCAGCTCGCGCTGCAGCGTCTTCTGCCGCTCCGACTCCGCTTTCTGCTCGACCCGCAACCGCTCCTGCTTCTGCTCGAGCCAGCTCGAGTAGTTGCCCTTCCACGGAATCCCCTGGCCGCGGTCCAGCTCGAGGATCCAGCCGGCCACGTTGTCCAGGAAGTAGCGGTCGTGGGTGACAGCGATCACCGTGCCCTCGTACTTTTGCAGGTGCTGCTCGAGCCACGCCACGGTCTCGGCGTCGAGGTGGTTGGTGGGCTCGTCGAGCAGCAGGATGTCGGGCTTTTGCAGCAGCAGCCGGCACAGCGCGACCCGGCGCAGCTCGCCGCCGGACAGCACCGAGATCGGCGTCTCGGGGGGTGGGCAGCGCAGGGCGTCCATCGCGAGTTCGAGGCGCGCGTCGAGATCCCAGGCGTCGAGGGCGTCGAGCCGCTCCTGCACCTCCCCCTGGCGGGTGAGCAGTCGGTCCATCTCGTCGGCGTCCATCGGCTCCGCGAAGCGGGCCGAGATCGCCTCGAACTCGGCGAGAAGGTCGCCGAGCTCCCGGACCCCTTCCTTGACCGTTTCGAGTACGGTTCTGGCGGGATCCAGCCTGGGCTCCTGCTCGAGGTAGCCAATCGAATAGCCGGGCGCCTTGGCAATCTCCCCCAAGAACGCCGTGTCGAGCCCGGCCATGATGCGCAGCAGCGTCGACTTGCCCGACCCGTTGAGGCCGATGACCCCGATCTTCGCGCCGTAGAAGTAGCCGAGGAAAATGTCCTTGAGCACCTGCCTGGTGCCATAGACCTTCCCCACGCCCACCATCGAATAGATGACCTTGTTGGGTTCGTCCTGCCTCACCATGGCCTCTCCTGTCGAGCCCGGCCGAGCCGGCACCGGCCCTTGCCGATCACCGCAGCATCTTCCGCAGGTACGTCCACTCCAGGGCCTTGATCTGGGCCCTCTGGCGGTTCACCGAGCCGGCGCCGTGACCGCCCTCGATGCTCTCGAAGTAGTAAACGGGATGGCCCATGCCCAGCATCCTGGCGACCATCTTGCGGGCGTGGCCGGGGTGGACGCGGTCGTCACGCGTGGTGGTCCAGAAGAACACCTTCGGGTAGCGGACGCCCTCGCGCACGAGGTGGTACGGCGACCACTGGCGGATGAACGCCCAGTCCTCCGGATCGTCGGGGTTGCCGTACTCGGCCATCCAGCTCGCGCCGGCGAGCAGCTTGTGGTAGCGCTGCATGTCGAGGAGCGGCACCTGGCAGACCACGGCGTTGAAAAGGTCGGGGCGCAGGGCGAACGCTCCGCCCACGAGCAGCCCACCCTGCGAGCCGCCCATGATGCCGAGGTGCCTCGGGGACGTCACCTTGCGCGCGAGGAGGTCCTCCGCCACAGCGATGAAGTCCTCGAACGACTTGATCCGGTTTCGCTGCTGCGCCGCCTGGTGCCAGCGCGGTCCGAACTCCCCTCCCCCGCGGATGTTGGCGAGCGCGTAGACACCGCCGCGCTCGAGCCATGCGGCACCGATGATCGCGCTGTAGGCGGGCAGCTGGGACGACTCGAAGCCGCCGTAGCCGTACAGCAGTGTCGGGCGTGCTCCGTCCGCCACGAACCCCCAGGGAACGACGAGGAAGTAGGGAATCCTGGTGCCGTCCTTCGAGGTCGCCTCGTGCTGCTCGACCCTCACCCCGGCAGCCTCGAACTGCATCGGCAGGGCCTTCACCTTTTCCGCCCCGCCCTCGCTGTAGAAGTGGAGCGAAGGCGGCGTGAGGAAGTCCTCGTAGGAGAAGAAAAACACGTCGTCCTCGCGGCGCGTTGCGGTGAGGCCCGCGACCCCGAGACCGGGGAGGGCGAGTTCCTCGCGCGTCCAGCCGGCGGCGCCTGGCGCGAGGCGAAAGAGCCGGCTGTGAACGTTGTCGAGCGTGCTCACGAGCACCAGGTTGCGGGTGAAAGCCACGTCGTTGAGCGACGACCGGTCGGTGGGCTCGAACAGCACGTCGCAGGCGCGCCGCCCCTGCAGCAGGCCGTCGAGGTCGGCGGCGAGCAGCGCGCCGCCCGGGTAGACCGTGTCGCCAGGCTTCCAGTCGGTGCGCAGGGAAAACAGCACCTGGTCGCGGAAGATCCCCTTGAAGTCGGCGTCCTCCGGGATGGGGAGGCGGACGAGGCGGCTGCCCAGGCCGAGAAAGGTGTCGGCGACGTAAAAGCGCGGCAAGCGAGTGATCAGGGTGTAGCGGCCCTCCGGCGTCTCGATGGCGAACGGCCACACGCCCACATCCTCGGCCCGGCCCTCGAAGATCGTGCGGGCCGAGGCGAGCGGCGTGCCCCGGCGCCACTCCTTGACGACGCGGGGGTAGCCGGAGGTGGTGAGCGAGCCCTCTCCGAAGTCGGTCGCGACCCACAGCGTGTCCGCATCCTTCCACGCCGCCGTGCTCTTCGCCTCGGGGAGGAAGAAGCCGCCGTCCACGAAGGCCTTGCGCGCGGCATCGAACTCCCGTTGTTCGATCGAGTCGGCGCCGCCGCGCGACAGGCTGACCAGGCAGAGCCGCTCCTCCGGCCCCAGGCAGGTGCTGCCCTTGTACACCCAGGGCACGCCCTCGGCCCTGGCGAGGGCATCGATGTCCAGCACCGTTTCCCAGGCTGGCGCCGGTGTGCGGTACGACGCCAGGCTCGTGCGTCGCAGGATCCCGCGCTCGTGCGCCTCGTCGGTCCAGAAGTTGTAGACCATGCCGCCGCGCAGCGCCGGCCACGGGATGCGCTCCCTGGCGTCGAGGATCCCGAGCAGGCGCCTATACAGACCGGCGTGATCGGAGCCTTTCTCGAGTGCCCGGAGGGTCCGCTGGTTCTGGGCCCGCACCCAGGCCAGGGCCCGCTCCCCTTCGATGTCCTCGAGCCAGCCGTAGGGATCCTCTTGTCCCGCGGCGAGCGCCACCCCGGCGAGTCCCAGCAATGCCGTCAACACAACCGTCCTGAGCATGCCCTCGATCTCCCGCATGCGCCGCCGCGATCGCCGCCCCGGCGCCGCGGTGATTGTACGCACGAACTTGCCGCTCGTCGCTCTCCGCATCGTTTCCGCCGCGCCCGTCGAGCGCGGCGAGCGCGCTGCCAGGCCCCAGAGGGCAGAAGCTTCCGGCGCCCCCCCTTGACAGGTGTCCCTCGAGAACCGATGCTGAGGCTAGCAGTGGGCAGGGGCTCGGTAACTGCAGTACGGGGACGCCCGGTGAGGCGACTTGGGGAACCCGGGCGAGCAGCACGAAGCGGCAGTTGCAGTTCCTGCAGTGCAGTTGGTGAGCCCTGAAGTCGCAGTGGAGTTGCAACACGGAACCGTGTCGAGCAGCACCCCTGCCCACTGTCCGAAACGAGTTCTCAAGAGGCCGGTTGCGGCCTCTCGTCGTTTGTTGCGAGACCGCGCCGCACGCGGGCGCGGGGCTCGCCGCTGCGTTCACACCAGGCCGTGCTCCGCCAGCCAGCTCTTGTTGAACATCTTGGTGAGGTAGCGGGAGGCGCCGTCGGCGAAGATCGTGCAGATGCGGATCCGTTCCGGGCTGCGGGCGAGAATCTGCCGGACTCCCCAGATCGACCCTCCGCTCGACGGCCCCACGAGGATGCCCTCGGTGTGGGCGATGGCGCGGGCCTCGCGGAACGCCTCGCGGTCCGGCACCTGCAGCATCTCGTCGACGAGGTCGAAATCCATGGTTGGCAGGATGAACTCGTCGCCAAGGCCTTCCACGAGCTGGTGGCCGGCCCGCCCCGGCACGCGGGAACGAAAGTACTCGGTGTACACCGAGCCCTGGCCGTCGATCGCCACGACCTTGATGCGGGGGTCGCGCTCCTTGAGGTAGCGCGCCACGCCCCCGAGCGTCCCGCCGGTCCCGACGCCGGCCACGAAGTAATCGATGCGGCCTTGCATCTGCTGCCAGATCTCGGGGCCGGTCGAGTAGTAATGGGCGTCGTTGTTTTCGCGGTTGCCGTGCTGGTCGGGGAAGTAGCAGCGCGGCGTCTCGGCCGCCAGCCGCGGGGTGATGTTGTTGTAGGAGTCGGGGTGCTCGGGGGGCAAGCTGGAGTCGGCCATGATCACCTCCACCCCCATGGCCCGGAGCTGGTCGAGCTTCTCCTGGCTTGCGCGGTCCCGGACCACGACCTTCAGCTTGTACCCCTTCTGGAGCGCCACCATCGCGAGCGCGAGGGCGGTGTTGCCCGACGAGTTCTCGATGATCGTGTAGCCGGGCCCGAGGCGCCCGTCGCGCTCGGCCTGCTCGATCATGTAGCGCGCGATCCGGTCCTTGATGCTGCCGGAAGGGTTCATGAACTCGAGCTTGGCGTAGACCTCGGCCGGGTGGCCTGCGAACACCCGGTTGAGCCGCACCATCGGCGTGTGGCCGATGCAGTCGAGCAAGGACTCGTGGCTGCGGAAGTTGGACATTCTCGAGCCTCCGCCGCGACGGACGCTCGTGCGGCCGCGCGGCGCGACATGGTAACGCGATCGCGCGGTGTCGACTGGCCTCCGCGCGCCCCCGCGGGACGGGGCGCCCATTGCGTTGCGCACCGGCATGCGGCAGAATCACCCCAGAACAGGAGGGGCAGACCATGGCGCACAAGCTCGCAACCCCGGCCGCGGTCCTGGCAGCGTTCGCGCTGCTCGGCGTGACGGCCCCAGCAGTGGCGCAGCAGGACTGGGACTATCACTACGACTTGTCGCTTTCGGCCGTCGCGATCGGCAAGGAGGGGTTCATCCTCCCTTCGTACGCGGTCGGGGACCAGAAGGCGTACACCAGCAAGAGCCTGAGCGCCGACCTTTCGACCGGCGGCGGGGTCGCGTTCGGGGTCCGGAAGGCGAAGTGGTCGGTCGGGCTCGAGGTGCTCTCGGTCGGCTACGACTACACGACCAAGAGCGGCATCGAGGTCGACGCCGACCAGCTCCTCGCCGAGCTGGTCACGACCTGGAGGTTCGGCAGCTCGTTCGACCTCCTGTTCGGCACCCGCTACTCGAAGCTGCGGTCCGACGTCGTCTACCCCGGGACGCCACCGTACGAGCGGCCGGGGGACGCGGACTGGGCCGACGCCTTCGTCGGCGGGCGCCTCGTCGTGCCGACCGGAGGCCGCGTCACGTTCCTGCTGCGCGGCGATGTCGGGGGATTCGGCCTGGCGTCCGACATGGTGTACCACGCACAGGCCAGGGTCGCCTTCAAGCTCGCCGACGCGGCTTCGCTCGCGGTCGGCTACCGCTACTGGGACTGGGACTTCGAGAACCACAAGGGGCGGCAGAAGGTGATGTACGACATGACGCTGGCAGGCCCTTCCCTCGACCTAGTCTTCCACTTCTGACGGGGAGGCGCGCCGAGAAGCCCCGCCCGCGGCTGGGCCGGCCCCGGGCCTCGACACCGTCGGCGGGACGGCAGGGAGAGGACGCTACAACGCCCGGGCGTAGATTCGGTACACCTTGGCGAGCCTGGCGTCCATCAGCCTGACGGTTCGCTTGGCGAGTTCGTTGTCCTCGAGGATCCAGGAGTACTCGCACCACGAGTAGCCGTTTTCGAGAGCGGCACGGAGCCCCTGGTAGAACATCACGCCCTCGATGCCGCGCAGCCGGTACTGCTCCTTGACGCCCATCGTGATGAGGCGCAGCCCCGCCTTGCGGCGGCCCACGACGAGGGCGCGGATCAGCCGGAAGGGGTTCCACAACGTGCCGTTGAGGACGGCGAGCGCGGGGTTGGCGTCGGGCAGCGCGAGCAAGAACCCCGCCGGGTCGTCGCCCATGAAGGCGATGCGCAGCAGCTCGGGGACCGCGAGCGGCTTGAGTTCCCTGGCGAGCGCCGCGAACTCGGCGTCGCTCGTCGGCACGAACCCCCAGTTGTCGGCCCACGCGCTGTTGTAGATGTCGCGAATCCAGACCGCCTCGACGTCGAGCCGCTCGAGGTTCGCCGCACGGCACACGAGACCGGGCTCGCGCTTGCTCGTGCGCTCGGCCAGTCGGGCGAGCCGCTCGAGGGACGCGGGGTGCACTTCCGAGAGGTACGCGTGCAGGTCCTTGGCCTTCTCGAGCCCGGCCTGTTCCAGGAGTTCCTTGTATCGCCTGGGGTTGTACGCCATCATCACGGTCGGCGGGGTATCGAACCCGTCCACGAGGAGGCCGGCCTCGTAGTTGGTGGACGGGCTCACCGGCCCGAGCATGGCGTCGCACCCCCTGGACCGCAGCCAGTCCGCGGCCGCCTCCAGCAGCCCGTCGGCCACGGCCTGATCGTCCTCACACTCGAAAAACCCGAAAAAGCCGGTCCTATCCTTGTGGTACGCGTTGTAGGCGTGGTTCGCGATCGCCACGACCCGCCCCACGACCCGGCTGCCGCGCCGGGCCAGGAAGATTTCCCGTTCGGCCGCGCCGTCCCGGTAAAAGGGGTGGCGGAGGTCGAGCAGCTCTCGCACCTTCGCGCGCAGCGGCGGAACCCAGCACGGGTCGCCGGCGTACAAGCGCCACGGCAGGTCGATGAAACGGCGAAGGTCTCCGGGGCCGCTGGCGGCCGCAACCTGCAGCGTGGGCAGGTTCACCGGATCAGCCCCACCTCGCGTCCGACCTTGGCAAAGGCGTCCAGGGCGCGGTCCAGGTGCTCGCGGGTGTGGGTAGCCATGTACGACGTGCGAAGCAGCGCCTGGTCGGGCGGCACCGCGGGTGCCACGACCGGGTTGACGAACACCCCTTCCTCCTGCAGCCGCCGGGCCATCAGGAACGCCAGACTCCAGTCGCCGCCGACGATGACAGGGATGACGGCGCTCTGCGATTCACCGGTGTCGAAGCCGAGGTTCTTGAGCCCCTCGGCCATGTAACGGGTGTTTTCCCACAGCCGGACCCGGCGCTCGGGTTCCCGTTCGATGATTTCCACTGCCTTGATCACCGACGCCACCGACGCCGGTGGCGGCGCCGCAGAGAAGATGAGCGATCGAGCCCGGTGCTTGATGTAGTCGATGACCTGTGCGTCGCCTGCAATGAAGCCGCCGACCGACGCCAGCGACTTCGAGAAGGTGCCCATCACGAGATCGACCTTGTCCTCGAGGCCGAAGTGCTCGGCCGTGCCGCGGCCGTGCTCGCCCAGGACACCGATGCCGTGGGCGTCGTCCACCATCACGCGCGAGCCGTGCCGGGCCGCCACCTCGACCAGGGCCGGAAGATCGACGATGTCGCCTTCCATCGAGAAGACGCCGTCGACCACGATCAGCGACGCCTTCCGGCTGTCGCGCACGGCCATGCGCCGGTCGAGATCGGCCATGTCGTTGTGCTCGAACTTCACCACCGTCCCGAAGCCCAGCCGCGCACCGTCGATGATGCAGGCGTGGTCCAGCTTGTCGAGGTACACCACGTCGCCGCGCTCGACCAGGCACGAGATGACGCCGAGGTTGACCTGGAAACCGGTCGAAAACGTCAGCGCAGCGGGTTTGTTGACGAAGCGGGCGAGCTTCTCCTCGAGTTCGACGTGGATGTCCAGGGTGCCGTTCAAAAAGCGGGAGCCGGCGCAGCCGGAGCCGTACCTGGAAATAGCGGCGCGGGCCGCCTCCTTCACCTCCGGGTGGTTCGTGAGCCCCAGGTAGTTGTTGGAGCCCAGCATCACGACCTCGCGCCCGTTCATCACGACCACGGGGTCCTGCGCCGAGGAAATGACCCGGAAATACGGGTACATCCCCGCCTGCCGCACCAGGTTCGCATCCTGGAAGTCGAAGCACTTTTGAAAGATATCGACCGATCTTGCGTCGTGGGAGCGGCTCGCGTCCGTCATACGGCGCGCATCTTAGCACGCGGTACCCAGTCATGCTGCCGGTACCACTCCCAGGTCCGGGCTGCGCCGTCTTCGAACGGCACAAAACCGGGAAGGCCGAGGGCCGCCAGCGACTCGCCGGTGCGCGCCGCCCAGTGGCGCGCCAGCAGCTCGGTCGCCTTGTCCGAGGTCAGGGCGACGGTGCGGAACCCGAGGCGCTGCAAAAGGTCACCGCCCAGCCCTGCGGCTCGTACCACGACTGCCGGCAGCGGCACGACTCTCGCCCGCACGCCGCCGGCTGCCGCAATGGCGCGGACCAGTGCCCGGAGCGTGCGCGGGTGGGGCTCCCCGAGGTGCAGAACATGCCCGCTGCCGGTTCCCGCGGCGGCGGCGAGGATCGCTCGCACGACGTCGGCGACGTAGGCAACGGTGACGAACCGCTCACCCGCCGGCACCGGCACGAGACCTCGGGCGGCCAGACGGAAAAACTGCAGGATGTCGATGTCGCGCGGCCCAAACACGGCCGGAGGGCGGAGCACGAGCCACGGGCCGGGGTGTCGCCGCACCTCGCGCTCGCCGCCCAGCTTCGACCGACCGTACGCGGACACGGGCGACGGCTCGTCCTCCGGCGCTCGCCCTCCTGGCTCGCGGCTGGGGCCGGCGGCGGCCAGCGAGGAAAGATGCACGAGCCTCGCGTCCGGAGCCCGGGCGGCCAGGGCCTCGACGAGGAGCGCGGTCCCCAGGCGGTTGGCGCGGTCGAACGAGGTCTCGTCGGGCGCCCGCACCAGCCCCGCGAGGTGGAGGACCGTGGCGGCGCCGTCCGCGAGCCGGCCGACAGCAGCGCCGTCGAGGAGGTCGCCCCCCACGACCTCGACAGCAGGAGCCAGCTCGGCCGGCAGCCGGCCGGGGTCGCGCACCAGCACCCGCGGCCGGATCCCGCTGCGCACGAGAACCTGCAGGAGGTTGGTGCCGATGAACCCGGTGGCGCCGGTGACGGCGACGGGCGGCGCGAGGCGGGCCGTCCACCCGGCCAGCTCGCTGTCGGTGATGTCCGGCGCGAGTGCGGCCCAGCCGTGCATGTCAGGGCTCCGCGACGTACTCGGCCCAGGTGTGCGGCGTCTCCCAGACCCGCACCCGCTCGACCGTCACGCCCTCGGGCACCCGGTAGAGCGCGCCGTCATCGCCCTGCACCTCGGCCCCGGGGCGAAACTCCCCGCTGATCACGCCGAACAGGTGGCGGGCGATCACCTCCGTGGTCGGGTCGCCCTCCTCCATCAGCACCACCCTCTCGACAAACGGCGCGAACGCCTCGCGCAGGGGATCGTCGGACGCCAGCAGCATGGCGTGGTCGAAACGCTCGAGCGCCCGCACCACGACCTGTTTGAGCGCCTTGTAGTCGCACACCATGTCGGAGGCATCGAGCGAGGGCGCTCGCAGCACCACCTCCACGACCCGCGTATGGCCGTGCGGGAACCGGCACTTGCCAGGGTGCTTGTGGAGCCGGTGTCCCGCCTCGATCTCGAACCTCCGGGCAATGCGGAAATAGCCCACGTCCCCTCCCGCCGTGGAGTCTAGTGCCTGGAGACCGGAAACGACAGAGGCCGGGCGGCGGCGCCCGCACCGGGCGCCACGACCCCGGAAGGAGCCTCTACCGCTGCCGCTCGCTGCGCCGCGGCAGCATTTCCAGTCCGAGCCCCCCGAGCACCAGCGCCGCGCCCGGCACGACGTGCAACGGCGGCGCCTCGCCGAGGATCGCCCAGGTCAGCAGCGTCGCACCGACCGGCTCCAGCAGCACTGCCAGGTTCACCCGGTACGCCTCGAGATGGGCGAGCGCCCAGTTCAGCATCGTGTGCCCGACGAGCGTCGGTCCGACCGCCATGCCGAGCAGCGGCAGCCACGAGACCGCGGTCCGCGGACAGAACGGCGTGCCCGAGGCGAGGACGGCTGCCGCCAGCACCGCTGCTGCCACGCCGTTGACGACCGCCAGGTAGCCCAGCAACGGCGCTTTGGCCCGCATGCGCTTGCCGATGACGATGTACCCCGCCACCGCGAACGCCCCCCCGAGCGCCATGGCATCTCCGAGCAGTGTTCGCGGCGACAGCTCGAAGTCGCCCCAGGAGATGACCGTCACTCCGGTCATGGCGAGCCCGAACGTCAGCAGGTTGGAGGCGCGGATCGGCACCCCCAAAAAGCGCGGAGAGAGCAGCAGCACCCACAGCGGCGTGGTGGTCACGAGCACAACGGAGGCCGACACCGAGGTGAGGAACAGCGACGGGATCCACAGCCCGAAGTGCACGGCGAGCAACGCTCCCGCCCACGCGGAGGGACGCCCGGCTCCGGCCGGCAGTGGCAGCTCGCCGCGCACGAAGGCAATCGGGACCAGCAGCGCGGTGGCCAGCACGAGCCGCCACATCGCCACCGCGAGGGGCGCCGCCTCGGTCATGCGCGCCAGCGGCGCGCCCCACGAGATCGCGACCACCGCGAGGGCGAGCCCGCACAGGGCAGAACAGCGGCGGGTCATCGCGAAAACGCCTCGGCCAGCCCGGCCGCCAGTGCCAGCGCCAGCTTTTCTCTGAACCGCGCCGTCTGCAACAGGGCGCGGTCCTCCTCGTTGGCGAGGTTCGAGATTTCCACCAGCACCGAGGTCGGCACGCGGTTGTAGCGGAGCACCGCGGGCACCCAGCGGGAACCGCCGCGCAGTACCGAGGAGCGAACCGGGCGGTACGGATGCACCGCCACACCGAAGCGCTCGGCGGAGCGCACGAGGGCGTCGCCGAGCTGCCCGGACAGCGCCTCGGCGCGCGAGTTGAAGGCGTCGGGAAAACGCGGCGCCTTGAGGGTGCGGGCCTCCTCGCAGGACCAGACGGTGGCCGGATCGGGCGCCCGGGCGGCGCGGAGGTGCCGGGAGGGCACGTACACCATGAGGCCCCGCACCGATGGGTGGAGCGAGTCGGCGTGGATCGACACGAAGGCGACCCGCTCGGGTTCCACTTTCTGGCTCCGGAGGCGTTCGAGGATCGAATTGGCGAGCACCCATCGTAGGTGTACCCCGGTCGACGCGTCGGCGAGGTCGTACGGCGGCGTCACGAGAAGCTTCTGCTGCCGGCCGGCCGGCAGCGTATCGCGCTCCGGTGGGGTGTCGCCCTGACCGACGTCGCGCACCGTCAGCCACACCGTGGCCTTGCTGTCGCGCTGGAGCGCGCGCCGCAGCCGGCTGGCCATGTCGTACACGTAGGTGCTTTCCCACACGCCGCCGACAATGGCGCCGGTGTCGGCGCCGCCGTGACCGGCGTCGATGATGACGTGGATCCCGTCCAGGTTGGAGGCACTGATGGCGCGCCGGATGGCCGCCAGCTCCTCGCGGTCCTTCTCCCACTCCCGCCGCCGCGGGTCCGAGGCCGGCAGGTACTCGGGCAGCAGCAGTTCGAGCGGGATGCGCACCGGGTATCCGACGGGGATGGCGGTGACGTCCTCGATCCCCGACAACCGCGCGAGTTCGGCCGCCGTTGCGTTGACGTCCGCCGCCAGAAGCTGGCCCGTGAAACGCACGACCACCGCCGAGTACAGCGCCTCGCCCGGCCGTAGCCTGTAGACCGCATGGTCCTTGCCGTACTCGAGCACCGGCTCCTCGCCGGCCGGCGGCACGGGCCGGTCGCCTGCCGTCGGCCGGGAGGATGGCGAGGCCATCGGCGTCCGCCTCGCCGGGGCCGGTGTCGCACCGGGGGAGGGGGTGGGGGCAGCCGGGGGGCTGACAGGGGTCGCGGTCGCCGCCGGCGCGGGAGGCTGCGTCGGCGCCGGCGTGGGAGCGAACGGCTCGCCCTCGGGACGCAGGGTGCGCAGCTCGGGGCGCAGCAGTCGGGCCGGGATCAGCACCTTGGCGCCGCGCGGGGGAAAGAGTCCGAGCCCGGGGTTGGCCTCGCGCAGCTCGGGGTAGCGAGCTCCGTCACCGCTGAACCACTCGGCCATCTCCCACCACGACTCCGCGTCTCCCCGCCAGGGAGCGGTAATGACGTGGACCCACCCCTCCGGCGCCCGCCGGTCGCGCGGAAAAAGCGCCTTGAACACGGCCGACACGCGCTCGCCCCGAAGTAACGTGATCGGGATTCTCACTCGCACGTCGCGCAGTGGCCAGCTCAGGCCGCCGTTGGCCGCCTGCAGCTCGGCAGCCAGTCGAGCGTTCCCGCACAGCCGCGCGGCCAAGCCGGTCCAGCCCTCGCCGCGGCGCGCCAGGGTCAGAAGGACGGGCGGCTCGCCGCGCACCCACTCCGCGCGGTCGCCCCCCGGCACCCGCGCCTGCAACGCCGGCTGGGCGGCGGCGAGCGAAAGCGCTAAGAGAACTGGAGCGACGGTCACGCCGGCCTCACGCACCGGCCGGCGTCAAGCGCGGCCACGGCTTACCTCCGACGGGCCCGTGGAAGCCGTATCATGGCCGGGATGGTAGCACGTGCGTGGGCATCGGCCTGGTGGCCACCGGCGGGTGGCGGACGCTGTGCCATCTGCAGCCAGGCCAGCGGGCACCTGGGGCCGGTGGCGCTGGCGGGTGTCCGCGCACTCGCGCTCGACCTGCTGTCCTCCGGCGATCCCCGCGCCCAGGCGGAGGCTGCCGTGACCGCGCTCGCGTCGTTTGGTGGCAGCGACGTCTCGCTGCTCGCGCCCGAAGCCGAGGAAGCCTGGCGCGTGGTGGTGAGCTCGCGGCCGGGTGTCCACGACGACGTGCTGCTGGGCGGTTCGCGCTGGCCCGAGCTGGCCGCCGCCCGCCGCGAGGCAACGCCCGTGCTGCCGCAAGCCGGAGCCGGGGAAGCCCCCCGCAGCGGCGCTCTCGTACTGCCGGTCGCCAACCTCTGCCCGGCGGCGGGGCCCGTGGTGCTCTTCCTGCAGCTCCCCGAGCCCGCAGGGCTCGAGCCGTTGAGCCTCGCCGTCCTCGTCGCCCACCTGCTCCTGCACCGCCTGAGCGGGAACGACCCGCTGCAGACCGCTGCGGCGTTCGGCGTCCGCCCCCCGCCTGGACTCGCGCTTCAGTCGGGGCTGCCGGCCAGGCTCGCGGAACTCGAGGCGGCCAACCGCCGCCTCGAGGAGCTGGCTCGCCTGCGCGCCCGCTTCGTGAGCGACGCCGCCCACGAGCTCAAGACGCCGCTCGCCATCCTGCGCTCGTACCTGGAGGCCCTGTCGACCGACCTGGTCGCCGGGCTCGACCGCGAGCAGCGCGACTTCCTGGCCGCGGCCGAGGAAGGGGCGCGCCGGCTCCAGCGTCTGGTCGAGGAGCTGCTGGATCTCGCCGCCCTCGAGTCCGGCAACCTGCCGCTGCAACTGGGGGCCGTGGACGCGCCGTCCGCCCTCCGGGACGCCTTCGAGGAGCTGCGCCCCCTTGCCTGTCGCGGCGGCGTGGATCTGCGGCTGGGCCCCCTCGCGTCGGTCACCGCGCGGGCCGATCCGGTCCGCCTCGCGCAGGTGCTGCGCAACCTCCTCGACAACGCCCTCAAGTACACCCCGCCCGGCGGCCAGGTGCGCCTCGCCTGCCGCCGACGCGGCAACCACGCAGTGCTGGAGGTGACCGACACCGGCGTGGGCATCCCCGCCGAGGAGCTGCCGCGCATCTTCGACGAGTTCTTCCGCGCCCGCCACACGCCGGCCAGCGACGGGGCCGGCCTCGGGCTGGCGATCGTCCGTCGCCTCGTGCAGGCCATGGGTGGGCGCATCGACGTCACCAGCCAGCGCGGCGCGGGCAGCCGCTTTGCGGTCGAGCTTCCGGCCTGGACCGGCGAGCCATGACGCCGGCCGAAGCCGCCCGCCGCCTCGCCGCCTCGCCGCTGCTGCGGCGCCTGGCCGGGATCGTGGGCAGCGAAGCGTTTCTCGTCGGCGGGGGGCTCCGCGACCGCCTGCTCGGGCTTGTGGCCCATGATCTCGACCTCGTCGTCGCCACCGACCCGGCCGGCGCGGCGCGCCGCGTCGCCAGCGCGCTCGGCGGCAAGGCGTTCCCGCTCGGGAACGAGCCGCTCGTGACGTGGCGAGTCGTGGCCGGCTCTCTTGCAGTCGATCTCTGGCGAGCGGAAAGAGGTCTCGCCGAAGACATCTGGCGGCGCGACATCACGGTCAACGCACTCGCGTGGCGGCTCCCGCGCGGCCCTCTCGTCGACCTCACCGGGGGACTCGAGGACCTGGCAGCGCGCCGCATCCGCGTGGTTCGCGCCTGCAACTTCGAAAAGGACCCGCTGCGCGTGCTCCGGGCCGTGCGCCTGATGAGCACCCACCCGCCGTTTGCCATGACCGCGGAGGCGGAAGGCGTGGTCGCCGCGGCGGCGCCGGCTCTCCGGGCGGTGGCGCGCGAGCGGGTGATCGAGGAGCTGCGCCGGCTGCTCGCCGGCCCCGGTGCCGGAAAGGCCGTGGCCGTGGCCGCCCGCCTGGGCATCCTGGCCGCGCTCTCCCCCGCCTGGGCCGACCGCCGCCAAGCCGCTGAGCCGGCGCGCCGGGCCGCGGCGCTGGCCGCGATGCAGCGAAACCGGCGCGGCTTCCTGGCGGCCGGCGCCGGCCTCGTGGCACCGGCCGTGCTCGCACTACCGGCCGCTGGCGCGCCCGGGGGGTGGGATCGGAATACCGCCGCCGCCACGCTCGAGTGCATCGGCTATCCAAGGCGGAGGGCCACCCGGGTCGCGCAGGCGGCGGCGTTCGGCGAAAAGCTCGCGGCTTCGGGCAGCGGCTGGTCCGAGCTGCGAGAGCTGGCCTGGGAGGCCGGCGAGTTGCTGCCTGCCGCCCTTGCCTGGGCAGCTGCCGCCGATGCTCGCTGGCTCGATCTGGCTTCGCGGCTTTGCCGCTGGCAGCGGAGGTTTGCCCTCCGGCCGCCCCTCCTCGACGGCGAGGGGGTGGCACGGCTGCTGGCACTGCCTGCGACCGCCGAACGGGCGGAGGCCGTACGGGCGTTGCGCCTGGCCCAGGCGCGCGGGGAGGTGCGCCGGCGAGAGGCGGCAGTGCGCTTCCTCCGCGCCTGGCTCGCCGCTCGCGGCGTTGATTCGACCTCCCGGCAATGCTAGATTGAATCGGATGGAAGGGCAGCTCAGCCTCGACGATCTCCTCAGATTCATGACCAAGAAAGGGGCGTCCGACCTCCACGTCAAGCCCATGCGGCCGCCCCTGTTGCGCATCGGCGGCAACCTCACCCCGATCAAGTCGGTGCCGCTCAAGCCCAAGGAGGTCGAGGACATGCTCATGGCGCTGCTGACACCGGCGCAGCGCCAGAAGCTCGAGCAAAACCAGTCCGTCGACCTCGGCTACGGCGTCCCCGGCGTTGCTCGCTTCCGCTGCAACATCTTCGTGCAGCGCGGCTCGTACGCCGCGGTCTTCCGGCGCATCCCGTTCGACATCAAGAACTACAGCGACCTGAACCTGCCCGAGGTGGTGAGCACGTTCGCCCACCTGCCGGCAGGCCTGGTGCTGATCACCGGCCCCACAGGCTGCGGCAAGTCCACGACCCTCGCCGCGATCATCCAGGACATCGCGCGCTCGCGCCCGTGCCACATCGTGACGATCGAGGACCCGATCGAGTTCCTCTTTGGCGACCACATGGCGACGGTGTCGCAGCGCGAGGTCGGTACCGACACCCCGGCGTTCCGCGAGGCGCTCCGCAACGCGATGCGGCAGGACCCCGACGTGATCATGGTCGGCGAGATGCGCGACCGCGAGACGATGGCCACCACCCTCACGGCGGCGGAGACCGGGCACCTCGTGTTCTCGACGCTCCACACCAACAACGCCTCCCAGACCATCGACCGGGTCATCGACACTTTCCCCGCCGACCAGCAAGGGCAGCTCCGCTCCCAGCTCGCGCAGGTGCTCAAAGCCGTCGTCTCGATGCAGCTCATCCTCAAGGCGGACGGGTCCGGCCTCATCCCAGCCTGCGAGGTCCTCGTCAACTCTCCGAAGGTCTCGCGCCACATCGAGCACGGCGAGATCAAGGAGATCCACAACGAGATCGAGACGTCGGTCGCCTACTACCGCATGCAGACGATGAACCAGAGCCTCATCGCCTTGCTGGTCAACGGCGTGATCACCTACGAGACGGCGATGGAGCGTTCGCTCGACCCCGAGGACCTGTCGCTCAAGCTGCGCAAGATGTTCCCGAAAATCGAAGAGGCCCACCGGGAGGGAAGCATGCCCGCGCCTGGAGACTTTGCCCACATCGTCGAGCTGTTGGAAATCAAGAAGCTGTACGACGAGCAGGAGGACCGCTGGCGCGTCCGCTTCCAGGAAAAGGAAGAACAGCTCGCCCAGGTCGAGCGCGATCTCGCCGAGCTGCGGCAAGAGCAGGCCGCCGCCAGCACCACCATGGTCGAGCTGCGCAACCAGCTCGAGGCGGCGCGGGCGGAGCGCGAGCGGCTCGTGCAGGAAGCCAACCAGCGGATCGACAAGCTCAACGACCGCATTCGCGAGCTCAACCAGCAGCTGCAGAGCGCCCGGGGCGGCGCGGCACCGCAGCCCGACAAGCCGCAGTCGGGGTTCTTCAAGAGGTAGGTTCCCCGGCGCCGTCCACCCGGAAACGACTGGCCGGCACCTACGGAATGACCTTGACCTCCCCGGGGGCGATGCGCCCGGCGGTCGCCGAGCTGACCGCGATCACGTGCAACCCGGGCACGAGGGTACGCCGGATCTCCACACGCGTTCCGGCCGAGGCGAGGCACAGCTCGGCCGGGCCGTCGTCGATCCGCACCGCGGCGACGGCATCGGCTGGCGGAGCCAGGTCGATGCCGATGTCGAGGCCCGACACCGCCCTCGCGAGCTGGATCTCCAACTCCGCACGCGGGCCTTCCCACACCCAGGCGGTCGCGGGCCAGCGCTCGGCCGCCACCGCGTCGAGGGCGGCGCGGGCGGCCAGCGCCGCCTCGCCGCCCTGTCGCTGGGCGACCGCGACGGCGGCGTCCAGGTACGCCGGTCGCTTGCGGGTGACGCGGTGCACCTGCGCGAGGCTCTGTCGGGCCGCAGCGACGTCGCCCATGGCGGCGAGCAGGCGGGCCTTGGCGATGAAGTAAGGTCCCCACGCCTCGAGGTTGGTGTCCTCGCTCCGCCGCTCGAGCAGCTCGGCTCCTGCCAGGTCGCCAGCCGCCAGGCGGCCGAGCGCCAGCTCGGCCGGCGGGGGCTGACCGGCCCACCCCAAAAGCCTCGCCACGACCTGGGGTGGCATCCCCTTCTGGCCCCGCACCAGCCGCTCTCCGGCCCAGCGCACCCACGCCGCGCCGGCCTGCCCGGAGCTCAGTGCCGCTGCGGGCAGCATCCCGACCAGCCGGGACACCAGCTCGGCCCCCTCGAGGTCGAGCGGCGCCGCCCCGATGACGGCGGCCGCCATCCGCTGCGAGGTCGGCACGTCGCCGCCAGCCAGCCGCTCGCCGATTTCGCGAACCTGCCCCTCGAGCTCGCGGCGGTGCAGGCGCTGCTGGTGCCTGTGGACCTCGATGTAGGCCGGCCAGTCCCGTGCTGCGGCGAGGCTTTTCGCCACCGCTGCCCAGGTCTCCGAGCGGCCGGGCAGCACGCCCAGCGCTTCCTCGGTGCTGCCCGCCACCTTGAGCCAGATCGGCAGGAACAGCCGCGCCGTGGCCTCGTCCCGGAAAGCCAGCTTGAGGATCTGGCGCGCTGCGACACGGTCTTCACCAGCGAGGGTTGGCCACAGCTCCAGCCTGGTCGCCGCCAGGAGCCGGATCGGCTCGGCCTCGGCGGGCGCAGCCGCGACCGCGTCGTGCAGAGGCTGCTCCCAGCTGCGGCGGTCCGTGAACAGGCGGCGATCGCCCTGCCGTGACCAGGCGAGGTAGCGCGCCGCGCCCGCCAGCATCGGCGCCTGCCAGGCGGCCGGGCGTTCGCGCCGGACGGCCAGCGCGAGCCGTTCGGCCAGCTCCAGCCGCTCGCCGATGCGACCCGCCTCGAGCGCCGCCTCCCGCGGCGGCAGGTTGAGAAAGCTCGACATGTCGAGCGCCTCGTGGACCAGCGCCCGGGCCACGGCGAGCCGCGCCCGAGAGGTGTCGGGCTCGTCCAGAATCGCAGCTGCAAGTTCGGGCTGCCGACGGTCGAGGCCCGTACTCGCCAGCAGCTCGCGCAGCGATCTCGCCTCCGAACCCCGCCAGGCCTCCTCGCGCGCCGACAGCCCCAGCAGGGCGAGGGCTGCCAGGGCACCGAGAATCCGGCGCACCGGCCCGTTGCGCCGGCAGGGCCGGGCGGAGGAGACCTCCTGGTCCGCCGGCACCTAGCGGTTCTCCTCCGGTGGGAGCATGCGATGCGTGCCGTCGCAGCGCTCGCCGCGCCCGGAGTGCTTGCAACCGCACCACGCGACGACACCCCTCGTCTCGATGTGCACCTCCTTCGGTTGGAACGACGTGCCGGCGTGCGAGCCGTCGCAGAACGGCTGCGTCCTCGAGCGCCCGCACGCGCACCACCAGTACGTCCCGGGCTCCATCTCCAGCTTGTACGCGCCTCGCTGCGCGATCACCGGCTCCTCGCTCATCCCTTTCTCCTTCCCTCTGGCCGGGGCGCGGCCGGGCCGCGCACCGGCGCCCTCGCGCCGTCAGGCGTGAATCTCCACCACGTCCCGGTCCCGCAGCTCGAAGTCCCTCGCCACGCGCTGCCCGTCGAGTCGCCCACCCCACACCCGGGCGAACTGCAGCCTCTCGGCGACCTCGCGGTGGATGCGCTCGGCGAGGTCGAGCAGCGTCGAGCCCTCGGGGATCACGAACGGCTCCTTCATGTCGGCCGGCTTGCCCGGCGGCCTGGAATACACGCGCACGAGCTGCAGCCGCCGCCACAGCGCCACCTTGAACGCCTCGAAGCCCGTGTGCTTGAGGGCCGACACCCGAACGACCGGGTACTCGCCGTAGATTTCCTGCAGCACCTCGAGGTCCTCCTCGCGGGCGCGGTCCACCTTGTTGAAGACGACCAGCGTTGGCAACGGTGTGTCGCGCGGATCGGCGTCCAGCGGCAGCTCCCCGACCAGCGGGATGCGCTGGGCAGCCAGGCGCTCCCGCACGATCTCCACGTCCTCCGGCACGACGGGCGACGTGGGGTCGACGATCAGCACTGCGGCATCAGCGCCGCGCACGATACCGGGCAGCCAAGGATCGAGGTGCTCGGCGGCCACCGCCGGCAGGTCCACGAGCTGGATCTGCACGTCCTCGAAGTGCATCATCCCGGGCTGCGGGCGCGTGGTCGTGAACGGGTAGTCGGCGACCACCGGCTCGGCCCGGGTGAGGGCGCCCAGGAGCTGGGACTTGCCGCAGTTGGGCGGCCCCAGCAGCACGACCTGTGCCGCGCCTTCCGGCTCCACCTTGAAGGTGTGCCCGTGCCTGTGGCTTTTCGCCTCCTCCTCGTGGCGGAGGCGTGCCAGGCGGCGCTTGAGCTCGGCTTGCAGCTTTTCCGTCCCCTTGTGCTTGGGGATGGTGGCCAGCATCTCCTCGAGGGCCTGCCGCTTCTCGTCGGGCGAGCGCGCCGCCTTGAATCTCGCCTCGGCCGCCCGGTACTGCGGAGTGAGGTTCGCCGGCATGCCCCCTGATTGTAGACTGCCGCCCGTGAGAGGCAACAGGCGCCAGGAAGCAGGAGCCGCCATGGCGAACGAAGCGGAGCCGAGCGCGAGCGCCACCCCGGGCGAGCCGGAGGCCGCGGGCCACGGGTCGCGCGTCCGGGCGCTCGCCGCCGGAGCGCTGGCCGCAGGCTACCTCGCGCTGGCGCTCTTCGCCCCCGCACTGCTGCTCGCGGCAATCCCCCTCGTGATGGGCGCGGCCTGCACCCTGGCCGCGGGGCGGAAGCCGCGGCGCCGGGCCTTTCTTATTGTCGCGAGCTGGCTCGCCATCGGCGTGGCCGGCGCGTGGTGGTGGCGGTCCGACCCCTCGGCAGGGCTGTGGTGGGTGGTCGGAGCGCTGTTTGTCCTGCCGCTGCCGATCGTGCCCTGGGTGTACGCGGCGTGGTTCGAGGAGCGGGCGTGACGGTCCTCTCCGTGACGCTGCTGCTGGCCGCCGCCCTCGCCGTCTGGGCCGCCGGCAGGGCGCGAGGGGCCAGCGAGTTCTTTGCCGCCGGGCACCGCGCCGGACCGTGGCTCGCCGGTCTGGCTGGCACGGCTGCCGCGGTCTCGGGCTTCGCGTTCGTGGGTGGCCCGGGGCTGTTCGCGATGGCCGGAGCCGGGTCGCTCTGGCTCATCCTCTCGGCCCCCTTCACCGGGGCGCTGCAGTGCTGGGTTATCGGCGAGCGGGTGGTCGAGGACTGTCCCGACCGCCCGCTCACCGTCCCAGAGCTGCTGGGGCGCCGGCTCGGCGGGAAATCGGCGAGGGGTGCGGCGGCCGCCGTCGTGCTGGCCGGGTGCGTCGCCTCCCTGGCCGTGCAGGCGCGAGCCGCCGCCGTGCTCGGCGAGGCGTTCCTGGACCTCGACGGCAGGGCGGCCGCCGCGCTCGTGATGGCGGCCATCACCGCCTACACCGCGGCCGGGGGGATGCGGGCCGGCCTGCTCGCCGACGCCGTGCAGGGCGGCGTCATGGCGCTCGTGGCGGTGGGGCTGGCCGGGACCGCCCTGGCCGCCGCCGGCGGTCCGCTCGCCGGCGTCGCCTCGCTGCGCGCGAGCCGCCCCGAGCTACTGGGCGCCTTTGGCTCGTTCGAGCCCGGCCGGGCCGCCTCGCTGTACCTCCTGTTCGCCCTCGGCACCCTCGCCCAGCCGCACTACATCCAAAAGTTCCTGTTCGTGCGCCGCCGGGCCGACCTGCGACTGCTGCCGGCAGTGCTCACCGGCGCCCTGGCGGCGATGCTGGCCGTCTGGCTCGGGGTGGGGCTGGCCGGCGCCGCGTTGCAGGCCCAGGGCAGGATTGCGGTGGCGCACCCGGACGAGCTGGCGCCGCGCGTTTTGGCGCTGCTCGGCCCGTGGGCGGTGCTGCTGGCCGGCGTTGCTGTGCTGGCGGCCATGATGTCGACCTCGGCATCGTTTCTCAACCTCGCCGCGGCCGCTGTCACGCGCGACCTGCCGGCCGCCGCAGGCCGGGCGCCAGCCGGCCTCGGCGCGGCGCGCTGGGCCACGCTCGCCACCGCTGGCGCGGCCACGGTCATCGGGGTCGCATCCGACCGCGCCGTGGCGTGGCTCGGGATCGCGGGGTGGGGGTTCTTCACCGCGGCGTTCCTGCCGGTCATGACGGCAGGGCTGGCGTGGCGGGGCATCGGGTCGCGGCTCGCCGCCGCGGCGATCGGCACCGGCGCGCTCCTGGACGTGGTTCTCGAGATCTGGCGAGCTCACCTTCCGCCGGCGCTCGAGCCGGGCCTCGCCGGGGCCGCCGCCGGGGCGCTCGTGCTCGCCGCCAGCTGCTTTTGCGCCGGGCCTCGGGCGAGGAACGTGTCGCCAGAGGCGTGTCCTCCCCCGCGGTGAGCGGTCGCTGCAGAGCCCGGCCCCCGCGCCCTCTCACCCGCCGAGTTCGCGGAGCAGTCGCTTTACGAGGGCGAAGAGTTCCGGCCCCAGCTCGGCGAGTTCCCGCCGGCGCCCGGCCGCCGCTTCGCGCTCCCGGCGCATGAGAACCTCCACTGCATGAAGCGTCTCGGCGGGAGCTCCGGCAGCGGCCAGGCGCCGCGCCGCATCGGCCAGCCGGGACCGCGCCACGACCGCGTCCTGGTGTGCCCCGAGGCAGTCCTGCAGCGTGACGAATGTCCTGATGTGACGCTTGAGTTCGGGAGCGAGGAGCTCGGCGAAGAACTCGAGGGCGTAGCGCGCTCGCTTGCCGGCAATGCGGATCGCGTGCAGCTCCGCCGCGGTCAGCAGCTCGATCCTCCGGCGGCGCCAGCGCCGCAGCCGGCCAAGCTCCCGTCTGACCAGCGCCGGCGCAAGGTCACGGGCCGAGCCTTTCGCCTCACCGGCGCCGACGGTCTCGAACTGGCCGGGCAGGGCCTGCAACTCGGTCATGAGCCGGGTGAACCGCTCCGACCGCAGCGCCTCCACCAGCCGGCGCCGGGCCTGCTGGCGATCCCGGACCAGGAGCGCCAGCAGCGGCCGCCGCACCGCCGCCGGCACGCCGAGCGCCCGGAGATGGAGGCGGACCCGTGCGCCGAAGACGTCGGCGTCGCGTGCCGCGCCGGAGAGGCTGCCGAGCCAGCGCAGCTCCTGCCGCCACACCGCCACCCTTTCCGCGGGAAGCACCGCGCGCAGAAGCCGCAGCGCCGCCCGGGCCCGACGCGACGCCACCCGCAGGTCGTGCAGCCGCTCGGGGTCACGCCCCGCGATCGTGCCCTCGACTTGCTGCGAGACCACGAGCGCCTGGCGAGCCAGGATCTTGCGGGCCGCGAGCGCGAGCGGGTCGGCGGCCGTGAGAGCGAGGTCCTCGGGCCACCGGGACTTGTGGACCGAGCGGCCGCCCCGGGGGCGGCCAGGCGCAGCGCCCGCCTCTCCGGCGATCACGGGCGCGGCCCGCGCTCGAGTTCCTCGCACAGCGCGACCAGCAGCTTCCGCAGGCGCACGAGGTCCTTGACGCGGCCCTTCCTGGCGCTGATACCGGCCCACACGATCTCCGCGCACATGTCGTCGGCCAGCGACGGCGGCAGATCGGGAGATGCAGCCGCCTGCTCGAGGCGCTCCAGGCGAGCCACCAGCCGGCTCCGCACCCGGGCCAGCACCTCCTCGAGCGTCGTGCGCAGCACGCCGAGGTGTGCCTGCAGTTCTGCTGCCCCCGGCGAGGCTGGCGCTCGCCTTTCCTGCTCGGCGTTCTCGGACGCAGGGGCGAGACGAGGCGCCGCAGGGCGCCGCCGGCGCCCGGCTACCGGCGGGTTCGTGGAACGCTCGACCATGGACGGCCTCCCCCCGAGTGTATCAGTCCTTGAGCCGCACCCGCAGGCCGAACACCCTGGAGAACAGCCCAGCCTTGGCCTGCAGTGCCCAGCGCTCCAGCATCAGGTCGCCCTCGCCCTGCAGCCGCAGTACCAGCTCCTTCCCCCGGACCCAGGCATCCACCTTGCGCACGCGCTGGAGGTGCTCGCGGTCGAGTGAGTCTGCGATGCGCAGGATGGCCGCGAGCCGGTCTACGACCTCGCGCTCCCGCGCCGTCAGCGCGGCGTACGACCAGTGCGACGGGGACGGTTCGGTCTTGCGGTGGTAACGCGCGACGTTGGCCACGAGCTGCATCTGCCGGGGCGAGAAGCCGGCGAGTTCCGAGTGGTGCAGCAGGTAAAGGCTGTGCTTGTGGTGCCCCTTGAAGCTCACGTACTGCCCCACCTCGTGCAGCAGTGCCGCCGCCAACAGCAGGCGCCTCTCCCCGGCCCCGAGACCGTGCAGCTCCCGGAGCTGGTCGAACAGGGCGAGGGCGACCTCGGCCACCTTGCCTGCGTGCGCCTCGTCGACGTGGTAGCGCCTTCCCAGCGTCAGCGCCGCGGCGCGCAGCACTCGTTCCTGCTCGTCGACGTGCTGGTGGTGCGACGAGACCTCCTCGACGAGGTCGATGAGGAGGCCTTCCACGAGCCCAACGAACGGCACCGTGACGGCGTCGCAGCCGGCCAGCGACGCGATGCGCTCGTACACCAGCGCCCCCGGGAGAATCACGTCGGCGCGGTCCTCCCGAAGCCCCAGCTCGTCCACCCGCTGGCGGTACGACATGCGCGCCAGCGTCTCGATGGTCGCGCGCAGGCGCCCGAGCGGGAGGGTGAGCGTGTCCTCGCCGGCAGCGGGAAACGCCAGGCGCGCCAGCGCCTCGATGTTGCCCCCCGTGGCGACGAACCCCTGTACCTGCCCTTCGCGCACGGCAGCGGGCAGCCGCAAGTTGGAAAGGTACTCCTCGAGGAGCTGTCGAAACCGCCCCGGCTCGGCGCCGGCCTGGCTCAGCTCCTCGAGCAGGCGAACCGCGCCGATGGTGTGAGACTCGCACCAGACGATACCGTCGGCGTCGGCCAGCGAGACCTCGACCGAGCCGCCGCCCAGGTCGGCGATGAGCCACCGCCCGGGCGAGAGCCCGAGCCGGCTGCGCACCGCCAGGAACGCCAGCCGGGCCTCCTCGGCGCCCGACACGACCTCGAGCTGCAGCCCGGTGCGCTCGCGCACCCGCGCGAGGAACGCCTCGCCGTTGGCGGCCTCGCGCACGGCCGAAGTGGCGATGGCCCGGCAGTGCTCGATCCCCAGCTCGCGCATCGACGACGCAAACGAGTCGAGCGCCTCCACCGCCGCGTCCATCGCCTGCGGAGCCAGGCGTCCGGAGAGGAACACGCCATGGCCGAGGCGCACCGCGCGGCGTTCCGAGGCGAGCACGGTCCACCGCCGCGGTGACGTGAACTCGCACGCCTTGAAGCGGATCGCGTTGGAGCCCATATCGACCGCCGCGACGCGCAGCGGGAAAGCGGCTGGCACCCCGACGGCGTCGGCGCGCGCTGCCAGAAAGCGGTGGGGCCGTGCCATGCTCGACGGGGCTCCTCACACCTCCGTGACGATTCTAGGACCTCACCGTGAAGGCGTCGTGAACCGAGGGGAACAGCTCGGCCAGGATCCGGCGCCGGTAAGCGAAAATTCGCCGCACCTCGGGGCCGACCAGAAGTCGTTCGATCAGCCACCCTCCAGGGACCCCGTAGGTGACGCGGTCGCCCACCTCGGTCCCGCCGCCGCGCTCCCCGAACGTGTGTTCGTGCACCCACAGCCGATACGGGCCGCGCCGTTGCTCGTCAGTGAACCGATGCGGCGGCTCCCACGCGGTGATCTCGCTTTGCCAACGCAGCGGGATGCCGCGCACGCGCAGCCGGTAATCGATGCGGGCCCCGACCCGCATCTCGATCGGCCTCGGGGTGAGGATGTAAAAGTGCAGCCAAGGCGGCGTGATGCGCTCGAGGTTGCCGGCGTCGGCGAAAAATGGGAAAACGTCGCCGATCGGCCGCGGCAGCCACTGCACGCTTTCGAGGGTGAACGTCCGCATCGTGGCACGGTCCTTTCCAGGCTCGCCGCCGGGCCCCCACCGGGCCATTCAACCCCGCACGCCCTCAGGGCCTTCCGGCTGGCCGGCGGGGCTTTCCCCGTCACGCCCCGCCCTCTGCTCGCGGCAGGCGCACCGTGAACACGCTGCCCCGGCCCGGCTCGCTGTCGACCTCGATGGTCCCCCCGTGCGCCGCCACCATTTCCTTGACGATCGCCAGCCCGAGTCCGGTACCGAGGCTTTCGAGCCGGCGCGCGTTTTCCGCCCGGAAGAACTCCGAAAACAGCCGCGCCTGGTCCTCCTTCGGAATTCCGATTCCGGAGTCGCGCACCTCGATGCGGACGAGGCCAATTCCTTCCGGCGCGAAACGGACCGCCACCTCGCCTCCCTCGGGGGTGTACTTGATGGCGTTCGAGACGAGGTTGTCGAGCATTTCCTCGAGGGTCTTCTCGTCGCCGGCAATGGGAGGCGTCCCAGGCACGACCGAGACCTCCAGTTTCTGCCCCTTTTGCCGCGCCGCGTCGCCGAACGCCCTCAGGATGCGGCCGGCAAGCCCGCCCGCGTCGACGGGCCGCAGCTCGAGGGTCGTGCGGCGGCTGCGCGACCTGGCCAGCACCAGCAGCTCGTTGAGCATGTCGAGCATGCTTCTGGCGCGGCGGTCGATCCGCGCCACGCAGTCGGCCTGTTCGGGACCGAGCTGGCCCTTGTACTCGCCGCGCAGGAGTTCGCTCATCGACACGATGGCCGCCAGCGGAGCCCGCAGGTCGTGGGCGATCCGGAGCATGAAGTGCGAGCGCTCCTCGGCCAGTGCCTCGACGGCCTGGTAGGCACGGCCGTTTTCGATCGCGATCGCCACCAGGTCGGCGGCCATGCGCAGGAACGAGACGTGCTCCGGCTCGAACCCGTCGGGGCGCGAGCAGTAGGCACCGAGGATGCCGATCACCCGCCCCTCCACGGCCAGCGGCACCAGCATGGCCGAGCGGAGGCCCGCGTCGACCAGCTCGGCGCTGAGCTGGAACGAGTCACTGCGCGTGATGTCCCCGGTGACGTACGGCTCCCCGGCGAGGATGCGCCGGATGAGCGAGCTTCTGGCCACCTCCACCACGCGGTCCTCGACCAGGGCCGGAGGCAACCCGAAGCTGGCCGTACAGCGCAGCGTGGCACGGTCGTCGCTCAGCAGCTCGACCGAGGTCGCCTCGGCCCCGACCACGCTGGCCAGCTCGCCGGCCAGAAGCTGCAGGACATCGTCAGCGTTGCGCGTGCGCACGATGGCCTGGGTCATGTCGTGGAGCGCCCGCATTTCGTCGTTGAGCCCGACGATCTGCTCGGAGAGGTTGGCGAGCGCCACGATGCGCCGCCTCAGCATGGCAGCCACCGCCGTGGTGCTGATCGACGCGATGAGCATGACGGCGGCGTAGCTCAGCATCGTCACAGCGAGCGGGAACGGCTGACGGGCCACATCCAGCACCTGGCCGTGGAAGACCACGGGGTGGTGGGCCAGTAGCCCCGAACTCTCGGTCAGGCCCAGGAAGACCATGCCGGCCACGACCAGGACGGCAAAGGAGACGGCTCCGCGGCGCGGCAGCAGCAGGGCGGCGAAGACGACGTGGAAGATCGCGAAGAACCCCAGGGGGCTGGCCACCCCGCCAGTGAAGTGGATGAGCAGGAACATCGCCAGGTAGTCGAGGCTCATCTGGCACGCGGTGAAGGCGTAAAGCCCCGACATCCTCTCGTCGGGAGCGGCCTCGATCCGGCGCCGCAGGAGGTGGAACACCGTGTTGTACGCCCCGATGAACGCCGCCACCGCCAGGATGGGAAGCAGGGGTGTCTCGAGCCCCGCCAGGCGAGCGGCTGCAGCCAGCACGGCGATGCCCGGGGGAACCCACCACCGCAGGCTCACGAACCAGAGCGCCCGGTACAGCAGCTCCTCGCGGATCACCCGGCGCCGCAGATGGAGCTCGTCGGAAAGGCCGGGGCGGCTCATCGGGCGTCTCGCCTCCGTCATGGTGTCTGCGGCCCCTCCTTCCCCGCCACGCGCTCCATCATGCCATGGCCGCCCCGTTCCCGGTCCGACCACGGGCTCCGCCCGGGCGGAACGCCGCCGGCCGGCGCCGGGGGACTACGCCGGCAGCTTCTGGAGCCGGACGGCGGCGACCTTCAACTCCGGGATCTTGCCGGTCGGATCGAGCGCCGGGCTGGTCAGGAGGTTCGCCGCACACTCGGCGAAGTGGAACGGCATGAACACCACCCCGGCCCCGATCCGGTTCGTCACGCGCGCGGTCACGTTGACCGTGCCGCGCCGGCTCGCGACGGCGATCATCTCGCCGTTCTCGATCCCTGACGATGCGGCGTCCTGGGGGTTGATCTCGATCCAGCCGGTCGGCACTTCGTGGTTCAGAATCGCGGTCCGCCGCGTCATGGTCCCGGTGTGGAAGTGGAACATGCTCCTGCCCGTGGTGAGCAGGAGCGGGTAGGCTTCGTCCGGAGTCTCGGCCGCGGCCCGGTACTCGATCGCCACGAACTGGCCCTTGCCGCGGGTGAACTTGCCCTTGTGCAAGAACGGGGTTCCGGGATGGTCCTGGCTCGGGCAGGGCCACTGCAGTCCCTCGCCGCCCAGCCGGTCGTAGGAGATCCCTCCGTAGCTGGGGGTGAGCCTGGCGATCTCCTGCATGATCTCCGCCGGCGAGCCGTACTCGAACTGGTCGGACCCGGCGGCCCTGGCGATGGCGCAGATGATGTGCCAGTCGGCCTTAGCTTGACCGGGCGGCTCGACCGCCTTGCGCATGAGCTGGACCCGCCGTTCCGTCGAGGTGACGGTCCCCTCCTTCTCGGCAAACGCCGCCGCGGGGAGGACCACGTCCGCCAGCGCGGCGGTCTCGGTGAGAAAGATGTCCTGAACGACCAGAAAGTCGAGCCGCTCGAGCGCGGCGCGCGCGTGCCCGAGGTCGGGGTCGGCGAGCATCGGGTTCTCGCCCATGATGTACATGGCTTCGAGGTTGCCCTTGCCCGCTTCGTTCATCATGTCCGACAGCGTCATCCCCGGCGCGGCAGGCAGCGTCGCCTGCCACGCCTGCTCGAACTTCTGCCGGTTCGCCTCGTCCGCGACCGCCTGGTAACCCGGAAAGACGTTGGGGAGCGCCCCCATGTCGCAGGCGCCCTGGACGTTGTTCTGTCCCCGCAACGGGTTCACGCCGGTGGAGGGGCGGCCGACGTTGCCGGTGACCATGGCCAGGTTGGCGAGGCTCTTGACGTTGTCGGTGCCCGACGTGTGCTGGGTGACCCCCATGGCGTACACGATCGATCCGTTTTCGGCCTTGCCGTACATCCGGGCCGCCTCGACGATCGCCTCCCGGGGCACGCCGGTGATGGCCTCGACCCTCTCCGGAGTGTAGCCCCGCACCACCGCCTCCAGCGCCTCGAACCCCTCGGTGCGCTCGGCGATGAACTCGCGGTCCTCCAGCCCCTCGGCCAGGATGACGTGGATCATCCCGTTCACGAGCGCGACGTTCGTGCCGGGCCTCTGGCGAAGGTGGAGGTCCGCGAATTTCGCCAGGGGGACCTGGCGGATGTCGGAAACGAGGAGCTTCGCTCCTTTCTCCTTGGCCCGCATGATGTAACGCGCCACCAGGGGGTGCTGCTCGATGGTGTTGGAGCCGATCACGAAGATGCAGTCCGCATCCTCGAGCTCCCGGATCGAGTTGGTCATCGCGCCCGACCCGAACGTGGCGGCCAGACCGGCCACCGTCACGCTGTGTCAAAGCCGGGCACAGTGGTCGACGTTGTTCGAGCCCAGCACCGACCTGACCAGCTTCTGCATCAGGTAGTTCTCCTCGTTCGTGCACTTGGCCGAGGAAAGCGCGGCGACGCGGGCCGGGCCGGCGGCCTTCAGCCGGGCGGCGACGAGGCTGACGGCTTCGTCCCAGGTGGCCGGCTGGAGCGTGCCGTTGCGGCGAATCAGCGGTACCGTCAGACGCTCAGGGGACGAAACAAACTCGTTCGCGTTCCAACCCTTGATGCAGAGCTTGCCCTGGCTCACGGGATGGCTCGGCACCGGCCTGACGCCCACGAGCCGGCCGTCGTGGACCTGCAGGTCGAGGCCGCAGCCGGCCCCGCAGTACGGGCACACCGAGAGAGTACTGATGCTAGCCATGGGTCGCCTCCCCTCGGGAAATGTCAGCGAAAGGTGATCGATGCGCCGGGTCCGAGCCCGGCCGGTAGCCGAACAGGGCCTCGACCGCCTCGCGCATCGTCGTCTTGAGCAGGCGGAGCGGAATGTCCATCGGGCACGCGTCTTCGCACGCCCCACAGTCGGCGCAGCGATCCGCGAGGTGCATCATGTGGACGAAGTGGAAGAGCGGGAAGTCGGGAGGGAGCGCACCGGGGGTCACGAAGAGCTCGCGCTCCATCTGGCACTCCCGGCAGAAGCACAGCGGGCAGGCGTTCCGGCACCCGTAGCACTTGATGCACTTGCCGAGATGGTGATGCCAGAACGCCAACCGCTCCTCCGGCCGCATGCGCCTGAACCTCGTGAGCGCCGGATCCTCGGCGACCCCCTCCACCTTCTCCCCCAGCACCGGCTCCCGAGGGTACGGCCGGGCACAGCGGCATGCCTCGGCCTGGGAGCGGTTGCAGGCCACGCCGATCACCTCGACCCCCTCCAAGCTGAGCTGGCGCAGCTTGGCCAGCTCGAGCAGCGCCCGCTCGTCGCAGCCCCGGACGACGATGCCGATCCGCACCCCGGGCCGTTGCGCCTGCTGCAGCGCGACGAGGTTCCTGTCGGCCGGCCGGCAGGTGAAGAACAGGCGTTGCTTGCCCGCAAGGACCAGGCGGTCGAGCTCGGCTGCCGTCGTGAAAAAGCGCGGGACACAGGCGCCGTCGCAGTCTTCCAGGCCGTAGATGCAGTCCACCCGACCCGCCGCCAGGAGCTCCTTACAGTGAGCACGCAGCTCTTCGATCATGGCTCGCTCCCTTGATGGGGTTCGGTCCCAGCCGCTCGATCTCGGCGATGAAGTCCTGGACGACCTCGACGAAGCGGGCGCCTTCCGAGGCGGAGACCCACTCCAGCCGCACCCGACGCGGGTCCACGCCCAGCGCTTCGAGGCCCTTCTTCAAGAGCGGGACTCGCTTTTCGGTCTGCCAGTTGCCGGTGACGTAGTGGCAGTCGCCGATGTGGCAGCCGCTAATCAGCACCGCATCGGCCCCCTTCGAGAGGGCCGACATCACCATCAGCGGGCTGACCCTGCCGGAGCAGTTGACCCGGATGGACACGACGTTGGGCGGGTAGTGCATGCGGCTCGTCCCGGCCAGGTCGGCCCCCGTGTACGAGCACCAGTTGCAGAGGAACGCCACGATTTTCGGTTCGAAGCTCATGCGAGGATCCCTTCGATCTGGGCCAGGATCTGCCGGTCCGTGAAGTGCCTGGCCTTGATCACGCCGGAGGGGCAGGCCGCCGCGCACGCGCCGCACGCCTTGCACAGCGCGCTGTTGACGCGGCTGCGCCGGCGGCCCTCGTCGAACTCGATGGCCGAATACGGGCACAGCTCGACGCACGTCCGGCAGCCCGAACACGCCTCCTCGTCGACCTCGGCGAAGACGGCGTCGATCTCGATCTTCTCCCGGGCAATCCTGGCCAGGATGCGGGCCGCTGCCGCCCGCGCCTGGGCGACGGTGTCCGGGATGTCCTTGGGTGCGGCGCACGTGCCGGCGATGTAGACGCCTTCGGTCGTGGTCGCCACCGGGTCCAGCTTGGGGTGGCTCTCGATGAACCAGCCTTCCTTGTCCTGGCTGATGTTCACGAGGTGGGCGACGTGGGCGGCGTCCGGCCGCGCTTCCATGCCGACCATGAGGATCACCATGTCGGCCGGAATCTCGATGACCTCGCCGGACAGCTTCTCGTTGACCTCGATCAGCATCTCGCAGTCGTCGTGCGGCCCGGCGCGCTTGATGAGGGGGTGCTCGTTCTTGTCGTACATGAGGAAGAGGGTCTTGGCTTCCGAGCTCTGCCGGTAAAACTCCTCGTGCCCCTTGCCGAACGCATGCATGTCGACATAGACGTCGCTCACGTAGGCGCCCGGGATCGCGGACTTGATTTCGTGGGCGTACTTGAGGGCGGTCATGCAGCAGACGCGCGAGCAGTAGCCGTGGTATTCACGGCTGCGCGAGCCCACGCAATGCACGATCGCGAAGTACTGGGGCGTGCGGCCCTCCCGGGTGGCGATCCGCCCGGCCCGCAGCATCGCCTCGAACTCGAAAGAGGTGATGACGTTGGGCAGTCTTCCGTAGCCGTAGTGCGTGATCCGGGAGGCGTCGAACTCCGTGTACCCGGTGCAGACGACGATGCTGCCGACGCTGACCGTGCAGGACGGTGCGGCGCCCGGGCTGCCCTCCCCCGCGGGTCCGATCACGGCCTCGAAGTTGCCGACGTAGCCGGACAGTTCCTTGAGCTCGGACGCCAGGTACACCTTGATCGCGCGGTTTTCGTGAACTCGCGTGATGCGGTCGGTGAGGAGGTCCGCCGCCGGGTCCAGAAACGGCGCGGTGAGATCCACGCGGGCGAGGTTGCCACCGAGGCGCTCCGTCTTCTCAACGAGGTGGACGGGGTAGCCGGCCTCGGCCAGCTCGAGCGCCGCCGTGAGCCCGGCGATCCCGCCCCCGATGACGAGCGTGCTCGGGCACATGTCGACGTACAGCTTGTCAAGCGGCTCGTGAAACGCCACCCGGTACACCGCCCCGCGGGTCAGCGCCTGGGCCTTGCGGGTCGCGGCCTCGCTGTCGTCGTGGACCCAGCTGCACTGCTCGCGGATGTTCGCCATCTCGAAGAAGTACTGGTTCAGCCCCGCGGTCTGCAGCGCCTTGCGGAAAGTCCTCTCGTGCATCCTCGGGCTGCAGGCCGCGACAACGACCCGGTTCAGCCGCTGGTCCTTGATGTCCTGGACGATCATCTCCTGCCCGGGGGTCGAGCACATGTACTTGTAGCTCCGGGTGACGACGACGCCCGGCAGGCGCGCCGCCATCTCGACCACCGCCTCGCAGTCCACGACCTTGGCGATGTTGGTCCCGCAGTTGCAAACATAGACACCGATTCGGAGCTCGTCCCTGGTCATGTCCCGCGCCTCCCTAGAACACCCTGGCGGGTTGTGCGCCGGGAACCCCGGCCTGTTGCGCCGCGCCTGCCCTGGCACGGAGCCCGTCCGCCACGAGCTCCGAGAAGAACATCGCCAGCGGCCGATAGGCGAGGTGGGACCACTTGCCGAACGGCACCTCGAGCACGAGCATCGGCACCACGCCCATCATGTGGGCCAGGTACGCGACGTTCGCCGCCAACTCGAAGCCGGTACGGTGGAGCACGTGCTGCACCACGCCTGTGGTGCCGACGTAGAGCAGGAGTACGAGGAAGATCCAGTCCGTCTCGTGGGAGTGCTTGGTGCCCGGGCGGGTTTTCTTGACCCGGCCGCGCAGCATGAGGATCGTGGCCCCGATGAGCCCCGCGCTCGCCGCATACCCGAAAGCATGCACGCTCCAGTTGATCTGCGGCCCGGCCTGGACCTCGTGGAGGAAGAACATGATGAGGGTGAACATCACCACGTAGCTCAGCATGAGGGCGAGGTGGAGCAGCCACGGCCCCTTCTCCCCGCACTGCGCGTACCGCTTCTGGGTGAAGAAGTGGAACGGCAGCGTCACGACACCCTTGAGGTAGGACAACAGCGGGACCGCGATGTCCTTCCGGCTCCCGACGGTGAACCACCACATCCGCACGCTGTTGACGGCAAGCAGCAGCGTCAGCACGGCCGCCATCCCCCAGTCGAAGAGGTGGACTCGGGCGCTGGGGAGGAACGCGCCGGGGCCGTCGTAGACGCGGATGTCGCCTTGCGACAGCCCGTAGAAGGCGAACCCGAGCCCGGTCAGGATCGCCAGCACGATGACGGCGACCACCTCGGCCTTCCACGACCGGTAGAACAGGCGCGAGATGCCGGTGAAGTCATAGCGCGAGGTGAGCCAGCGCCGAAGGCTCATCATGGTCTCGCCCGGCTCCGCCTCCCGCGGGCACTGCTCGGAGCACTGCCCGCAGTAGTAGCAAAGCCAAGGCTCCAGCGAGGAAAGCAGTTTGGACTCGAGCCCCATCTGCAGCATCCGCATGCTGCGGCGCGGAAACACGAACGGGTCCTTCGAGTGCGGGCAGACCGCGGAGCAGTTGCCGCAGTGGTAGCAGTTGCTGACATCCTCGGCGCCGTATCGTTCGATCTCGTCGATCAGCTTGGGGTTGACTCGGATGGCCATGCTCACCGCCTCGCTCTACGCCAGTCGAAGGGTCCTGGCGCGCGCCTCGATGGTCGACAGGTCGAGATCGGCTCGACTGCCGAGGGTCTTGCCCCGTGAAATGCTCTTCAGGACCCCGGCCGCGACCGCAGACGCCTGGGCCACCGTGTCCGGGATGTCCTTCGGCGCGTGACACGCTCCGGCGACGAAAACGCCCCCGCGCTCGGTCTCGGTGGGATCCCCGTTGTAGTCGAGCTCCTGCAGCCAGCCGTCGCGATCGACCGGCACCCGCAGCATTTCCGCAAGCCTTCTCGTTCCCGCCGCAGGCACCAGGCCGACCGCGAGAATGACCATGTCCACCGGAAACTCGACCACGCTGTCGTGCACCATGTCCTCGCCCTTGACGTACATCTGCCCGTCACGCTCGATGACGGCGGCGGTCCGGCCCCTCACCACGAACGTCCCCTCGGCCTTGATGCGCTCGGCGAACTCCTCGTAGCCCTTCCCGAACGCGCGCATGTCGATGTAGAACTCGTAGCACGGCGCGCCCTCCAGCTTTTCCTTGACGAGGTGCGCGAACTTGAGCGAGTACATGCAGCAGACCCGGGAGCAGTAGGAGTTGTACCTCGCGTCGCGCGAGCCCACGCAGTGGATGATGGCCACCGACCTCGGCGGCTCGCCGTCGGCCGACAGGACCCACTCTTCGACCTTACGGCGCTTGTTGAACTGCCGGGTCTTCGTGACGATGCGGCCACCGGTCGGCCCCGAGGCGTTGGTCAGTCGCTCGAACTCGAGCGAGGTCAGCACGTTGGGCAGCTTGCCGTAGCCGAACGCCGCAATCTTCGAGGCGTCGAGCATGTCGTAACCCACCGCGAGGACGATGTTGCCGACCTCCACCTCGATCGTCTCGTCACGCTGATCGAGGTTGATGCACCCCTTGGGGCACTTCTTCGCGCACGCACCGCACCTCTTGCCGCCGCTCTGGACGTACGTGCACTGCGTCTCGTCGATGAGGTACACGTTCGGCACCGCTTGCGGGAACGGCATGTACACGGCCTTGCGCTCGGCGATCCCGCAGTCGAACTCGGAAGGGACTCTGGTCGGGCAGACCTCGGCGCAGACACCGCAGGACACGCACGCCTTGGGGTCCACACGCCGCGCCTTCTTGAGGATCGTCGCCCTGTACGCCCCCGGCTCGCCCGTGATCTGCTGGACCTCCGAGTAGGTCATGAGCTCGATGCACTCGTGCTGTCCCACGGCCACCATCTTCGGCGTGAGGATGCAGGCGGCGCAGTCGAGCGTCGGAAACGTCTTGTCGAACATCGCCATGTGCCCGCCGATGGTGCCGGAGCGCTCGACCAGGTAGACCTTCTGGCCGGCGTCGGCGATCTCGAGCGCCGCCTGGATGCCGCCCACGCCGCCGCCGATGACCAGCGTCGCGCGGTTGACCGGCATCAGCCGGGATTCCGCAGCGAGGCTGAACGGCACGCCGCGGGTGGCGCATGCGACGATGGCCTGGGCCCGCTCCGTGAGGTTGGCGCCGCCTCCGCCGTGCTCGCGGAACGAGGCGAGGCGGACCTCGGTGGGGTCGCGGCCGGCGAGCGCCATGGCCCGGGTGAACGCCGGCTTGAGCCGGCCCGGGCAGTCGGCGGCGAGCACGATACGGTCGAGTCCGGCACCGCGAATCTCTTCGGCCAGCGCCAGAGGATCCGGGCGGGGGCGCTCGTTCACCTCCCGGACGAGTTCCACCTCCGGCAAGTTGCGTGCGTAGTTGGCCACCGCTTCGTAGTTGATCCCCTCGCGCCCGGACTGCCTCAGGAAAACGCCGATTCTCATCGCCCCTCCACTCGCTGCACGCCAGGGGTGTGCCGCCCCCCGCCGCCTCTCCCGCCCGACGTCGGTCGCGGCCTCCCCGGCCCGCGGCCGGCCCGCGGCGGGAGCAGACGCGGCAGGACAAGCCGGCCGGTCATGGCTGCTTCCTCCCACCCGCCAGCTCCTCGACGAGCCGCACCAGCGTGTCGATCTCGATCGGCTTGGAAACGAAACCGTCGACCGGCAGCATGTCCTCGTCCTCCCGGGGCGAGAACGGGAAACGCCGCTGGCCCAGGCTCGAGGAGACGGCCAGGATGGGGGTGTGCTTGAGGCGTGGATCCTGTCGGAGCTGCCGCGAGAACAGGCACCCGTCGGTCGCGGTCTCGAGCATGACATCGAGGAGGACGACGTCCGGGTGCAGGGCGCGGGCCAGCTCCAGACCCTCCTCGGCTGTCGCGGCTCCCGCCACCGTGAAGCCGCGCCGGGAAAGCACGGCCATCACGCTCTCCCGGAAATCCGCATCGTCGTCCACGACCAGCACCGAGGTCTTCCGGGTGGCGGGGGTCCGCGGCGGCCCGACTGCCTCCGCGACAACTGCCGCCAGCTCGTCGACCTCCCCTTCCTCGTAGACGTAGTAGTAGTACACGCCTGCATCTCTGACCCGTGCCTCGAGCTCGGCCGTGCTGGCGGGCGTCGCGAAGACGATCTTCACGTGCTCGTCGGCCGCCCGGATGACCGGCACGGCCTGGATCCCCGTCATGTCCGCGGCAGCAGCGTGCACGACGGCCACCCCGAACCCGGCGCGCACCAGCACCCGGACCGCCTCGGCCACCGACTCGCACGTCTCGATGTCGGCCCACCCTCGAGCGGCGAGAGCGGCCACAAAAGCCTCTCGCACGCCGCGGTCGCTGGCCACGATGAGAATGCCGGTGCGCGTCATGCGACCCAACTCGAATCCCCGCCTAGCGCCGATGTGAAGAGCACGTTCCGTGCCACGCGCGCCGCAACGCGCGCCGCATCCTCGCGTGCGCTCGCTGCTGCCTCCTCTTCTGAGCGCCACCGCCCGTCTCGCCCTGGCCGCCGCCGCAGCCCCATCGGGGCGATCCGCCACACCCTCCGTGGCGAACCTCCCCGGCCGGCCGTCGGCTCGCCTGCGAGCGGCGTGGGTGCGCGGCTCAGCTCGCCCCGCGCAGCCTCCGCCACAGCGTCTTGCGGTCGATGCCGAGCAGGCGGGCGGCCGCCGTCTGGTTCCCGCCACACGCCCGCAGCACGCGCAGGACGTGCTCCCGCTCGACCTCTCTGAGGTCGACGGCCGCCCCCTGGGGAGGTGGCTTGACACCGGCCGCCTCACCGAGCCACAGCAGGTCCCTGGTGTCGATGGTGTCGCCGTCGGCCAGAACCACGGCGCGCTCGACGATGTTCTCCAGCTCGCGCACGTTGCCGGGCCAGGGGTGAGCCATCATGGCCGCCATCGCCGCCTCGGAGAAACCCCGCACTTTCTTGTGGCACTTGCGGTTGGCCAGCTCGAGAAAGTGCGCCGCGAGGAGCGGAATGTCCTCGGCGCGCTGGCGCAGCGGCGGGACGATGATCGGCACCACGCACAGCCGGTAATAGAGGTCTTCGCGGAAGCGGCCGGCCCGGATCTCGTCCGGCAGGTTCCTGTTGGTGGCGGCGATGATCCGCACGTCGATCGGAATCGGCCGGGTGCTGCCGACCCGGGTGATTTCCCGTTCCTGCAGCACGCGCAGGAGCTTGGCCTGGATGTCGATGCCGACGTTGCCGATCTCGTCGAAGAACACCGTCCCCGAGCTGGCGAGTTCCAGCCGCCCGTGCTTGGTGGTGGTGGCGCTCGTGAAGGATCCCTTCATGTGGCCGAAGAGCTCGCTCTCGAACAGGGTACCGACCAGCGCGCCGCAGTCGACCACCACGAACGGGCGGTCCCGCCGCGAGCTGCCTTGCCAGACGGCCCGCGCCACCACCTCCTTCCCCGTGCCGGACTCGCCCGCGATGAGCACCGTGCTGTCGGTGGGACCGACCCGCGCAACGAGGTCCCGGATGCGCTGGATCGGCTCGCTCGAGCCGACGAACGCCCGGTGCACGCCCTGCGCCTCGATTTCCTTCTTCAGGATCTGGTTTTCGAGCGACAGGCGGTGGGCGTGGAGGCTGCGCTCCACCGCGATCCGTAACGCTTCGGGGGTGAACGGCTTGGACAGGAAATCGGCGGCGCCGTTCTTCATCGCCTCGACGGCCAGGTCCACCGTGGCATAGCCCGTGATGACGATGACCGGCATCCCCGGCGCCTCGCTGCGCAGCCAGGCCAGGATCTCCATACCCCCGGGGCCCGGCATGCACACGTCGGTGATCACGAGATCGAAGACCCGCTGACCGAGCATGTCGATCGCCGCTGCGCCGCTGTCCGCCTCGGTCACTGCGTAGCCTGCCTTGCCCAGGACACACGCGCAGGCGAACCGCATGTCGGCGTCGTCGTCGACAACCAGGATGCTCGTCGGGGCATTCACGGCGCACGACCCCGCTCGCCGCGCAATGGCGGGCGGCCCCCGAACCCCCTCGCCGGGCCCGGGGCGGCCGCGCTGCCGGCGTTGCGCCGGTGTGATCGAACGGCGAGAGTGGCGGCAGAAAACGCCACACCGCACCCGTCCACGGCCCGCACCCGCCCGACCGACCGGCGGGAGCACCCCCGGGGACGGACGCCACTGGCCCTTCTCCCTCGCTGGGGCATCATGCCACAGTCTAACAGGCCCACCCTCGGGCCTCGCGCCGCCCGAAGGTGCCTGATCGCTCCGCCCGGCTGGACGGGGGCGGAGCTTGACGGTGCGGGCGCCCGGCAGGGACACTGCACGGCGTGACCGGGCTTCGCCTGCGACCGGGGTTGGCGCTGGTCGTGCCGGCGGCGCTGGCGCTGGCGCTCGCTGGCACCGGGGCCTGGGTGCGGCCGCCGTGGCACGACGAGTACTTCACGGCGTGGGCGGCACGGCTGCCGTGGAGCGACCTGCTGGCGGCACTGCGGCTCGACTCGGGTCCGCCCCTGCTGTACGCCCTTTCCCGTCTCGCGACGCTGCTCGGGCTGCCGGCGCTCGGCGCGGCGCGCGCGGTCGCCGCGCTGTGCGGAGCCGGTGCCGTCGCCCTCGTGGCCGCCACCGCGCGGTCGCGCTGGGGCGGCGGTGCGGCGTGGACGGCCGGTCTCCTCCTCGCCTTCCACCCCCTGGCGCTGCACTGGAGCTGCGAGGGGCGGGCGTACGCCCTCTTGCTTTTCGCTGCCGCCTGGGGCTGGTTCGAGCTGACACGGATGGAAGGGGGCCTGCCGCGAGCCTGGAGGCTCGGGATCGCGGTCGCTCTCGGCTGCTGGTCGCACAGCCTTGGCTTGCTCCTCGCCTCGGCGCTCGCCGCCGCCTGTGTCGCCCTGCCCGTCACGGTCCGGCGGCGCGGCCTCGTGGCGATTGCCGCCGGCCTCGCCTCGCACCTGCCGTGGTTGCCGGTGATGCTGGGCCAGCCGCCAGCGGCCATCGCCTGGATGGCGCACCTGTGGGAGCAGCTCGCCATCCCTCGCTCGATGGCGCTCGCGATCGGCCGCTACCTCTCGCCCGTCGCGGCGTTCGGCGGCGTGCTCGATCTCCCTTCGCCGCCGCTGGCTGTCGAGGTGGCCGGCGCGGTCCTGACCGCGGCGCTGTTGGGGCTCGCCTTGTGCCGTCCCGGCGAGGTCGCGATTCCGGCCCTCGGGGTCGGGGTGCCGGCGGCCGCGTTTGCGGCCCTCGTGCTGGCGTCGGTGCCGGTGTTCTACCCGGGGCGGGCACACGTGCTGCTACTGGCGCCGTTCGCCGTCCTGCTCGCTGCGCCGCGCGGCAAGGCGGCGCGGATGGCGGCCGCGCTGCTGGTCGCTGGCGGCCTCGCGGTCTCACTGCGGAGCGTCGCGGCCTGGGCCGCCGAGCCGGAGCCGATCGAGGCCCGCCTCGCCCGCCGGCTGCGCGCCGAGCTGCCCGCGGGCGGGACCGTGGTCGTGGGCGGGATCTGGCGGCTGGGGCTCGACTACCATCTCGGCGGCGGGTCACCCCGCCTCGAGCTGGTGAGCGTACCCGAGGCGGCCGGGCGCCACCCGGGCTGGTACGTGGATGGCCACGACCGGCTGCAGCCCGGCGAGCTCGAGGCGCTGGCTCGCCGCCTCGGCGAGCAGCCGGGGCGCGCCGCGGTGCTCGTCGCTCCCGGCGCCGATACAGCCCCGGCCCTCCGGCAGCTCGCGGCTCGCCTCGGCCTCGCACCGGCCGCCGAGGTGCCGGGTGGAGTGCTGTACCTGCCATCGCCGCATCGCCGGGGAGGCGGAACATGACGCAGGCCCTGCGCCGCTGGCTCGCCGCCGCCGACTCCCTTCTCGCCCACCTCGCTCCGGCCGCGAGATGGCGGTGGACGCCCGCAGCTGTGGCGGCCGCCGCCGTGCTGCTGGCCGGGGCCGCCGCCTGGAACAACTCGGCGACCGCCGACGAGCCGTACCACGTGCTGGCGGCGTGGGTGTACGCGCACGACGGGCACGCCGACCTCAACCCGGAGCACCCGCCGCTCGCCAAGCTGCTCGCCGGCCTGGCGCTGCAACCGCTGGGGCTGCGCGGCCCCTCCGGAGCGCCAGTCGAGCGCCTGCCCGACCTGTCGATGGAGGTCCGCAGGTTTCTCTACGAGAACACTCGCGAGTCACAGACGATCCTGCGCGTGGCCCGGCTGCCGGGGCTCGGGTTCCTGGCGTTGCTGCTGGCCGGGACCTACCTGTGGGGTCGGTTCGCCTGGGGGCGGCCGGTCGGCCTGCTGGCGCTGGTGGCCGTGGCTGGCCAGCCTCTCGCGCTCGGGCACGCGCCGATCGTCCACACCGACGTGCCGGCGGCTGCCGCGTGGGTGTGGAGCGGGTTCCTGCTCCACCGCTGGCTCGCTGGCAGCCGCCGGGGCTGGGTGTGGGCCGGCGTGGCAATGGGCGCCGCCCTGGCCATCAAGTTCTCGGCCGTGTACCTGGTACTGCTCGCGGTCTTCGCGGTGGCATGGTGCGCGGCCCGCGCGCGGAGCTGGCGGGCGGTTCTCGAGCTGGCCGGCGCCGGCGTTGTCGCGCTGGCGGTGCTGCTCGCCTCGATCTGGCCGGCAGTGCGCCAGGTTGCACCTGGCGAGCAAGTGCGGGTGAGCGAGGCGTTCCTCGGCCACTGGCAAGGCACCGAGAGGGCGCGCGTCTGGCTGGCCAGGGTCGCCTCGTGGAGCGTCCCGGCGGCGCAATGGGGGCTCGGGCTCGCCTACGTGCACTTCAACAACCGCACCGGCCAGGGGGTCAACTTCCTGTGCGGGCGCGTCTCGGTCCAGGGCTTCCCGCACTACTTCCCGGTCGCGCTGGCGCTCAAGACCTCGGCGCCGTTCCTGCTCGCCGCGCTCTGGGGAGTCGGCGCTGCGCTCCGCCGGCGCGACGGGCCGGCACTCGCACTCGTCGGCGCAGTCGGGTTCTACCTGCTGATTTCCGCCGGCTCCAACTACAACATCGGCGCCCGCCACCTGCTGCCGGTCCTCCCCGCCCTCACCCTCCTGGCCGGTGGGGCGCTGGCGAGGCTCGCACGAGCGTTCCACGCGGTCGCGGCCCTGGCCCTGGCGTCCTCGGCACTCCTGGCGTTCCCCCACTACATCGCCCACTTTTCGCTTTTCGCCGCCGGCCGGGGCCCACAATGCCTCACCGACTCCAACCTCGACTGGGGCCAGGACTGGCGCCGCCTCTGCATCCGGGCCCGCGCCGAAGGCTGGAGTCCGATGGCGTACCTCTACCTCGGGGCGGCGTGGCCGCAGGGCGAGGGGTGCGCGGTCGACGCCACGGACCCCGGAGGTCGCGAGCGGCCGCGCTACGTCGCGGTCTCGCGCTTCGCCGAGACCGTGGGTCCGGACTACCTCCGGGTTTTCGGGGACGTCCGCGAGGCCGAGATCCTCGCCCGGACACTCGCTTACCTGCACGAGCGCGGGCAACTCGTGGGCGACGTCGGCGGCTCGATCCACGTCTACCGGCTGCCGGACACCCCCTGACCGCCCCGAACCCCGGTCGAGAGTCAAGCTGACCAACGGCTGAAGCCGGTGGCAGTAGCGTCTGGTCATGTGTGGAGAAGTTGGGTGAGGTGACCCTGGGGTACCTGGCTGGGTCGTATCATCCGACGAGCCCAGCGGCCGGAACGGAAAGCGACGGCCGCTCGGCCTGCAGCGGCGCCATCGAGCGTTCGGACATGGAGCTCGTGTCGATGCGCCGGTCGTCGTCGATCTCCATGGGGAGGGCTGTGAGGAAGCGCAGCAGCGAGCTTTGTGAGGGGACGATCCCGACCGCGCGCGTGCGGGTGCCGAGCTTCCGGTCGAGCCGCTCGAGGACGTTGGTCGAGTGCAGGTTCGACCAGAGTGCCGCGCTTGTGGAAAAGCCTCCGGCTTTCCCACAGCCGTTTGGAAAGCCCCGCGGGCTTCCCACACCGCCCACGGCCCCGAAGACCCCGCTGGGGGTCATGTCCAACGAGCTGCCGATGGGACATTTCTATTGAGCCTTGACACCTGTGGTGAAAGGGATTGACAAGAGAGAGAGAGAGAGAGAGATAAGATCCGCCTCAAAAAGCCCCGCTGGGGCGGAAGGAGGCCCGTTCATCATGAAAAAGTGCTTGCTCCTCGCCACCCTCACACTTGCCGCGTGGATGCTCGCGACGTCAGCCGGAGCGCAAACCGGCGGAGGCACGATACCCGCACCGGGTACCCACGTGGAGTACATTCCGGCTGGCCAGGCGGGAGGGCCCACCTACTACTGCATCGCTCCAGGTTTTCTCTGCGTCTTGTCGTGGAACGACAACGGGGATGTTGTCGGCTACGACTACGACATCGGTCAAGCCATCAACGAGTTCTTCCAGGATTTCGTGGGTGAGGCCTTTTGCGAACTCCTGCCGTGGCCGTTCGATGTCATGTGCGGATTGCCATAGAATTCGGCGCCAGGCAGAGACGAGAGGGGATCTCGGATGATGGCGATTCACCGGCAAGCATGCCTTCTGTGTCTGGCGTCGAGCGTGCTCGGAGCGGCGGCAGCCGCCGCTCCGAGCGTGCGTATCGTGGCCGAGCATCAGGCCCCCGACGTGCTGCGCCACTGCGGGGACGTGCGCTGGCTGGGCGAGCGCTCGGTCGCGCTCGCTCTCGGCACGCACGGCACGTTCGAGCTGCAGCTTTCGCCGCCGTACGAGCCGAAACTGCTCGCACCAGCTTCTGGCGAGAAGCTCCCCGGGGTGGGGGGGGCGTCCGGATCGAAACTGCTGCGCGCCCACACCCGCCTGGCGGTTTCAAACGTCGGGATCGCCGTCGCTGACTCCATTTTCGGACTGTCGTGGATGCCACACCGAGGGGCCGATCCGCCCGCGATTCTTCCGATCCACTACTGCTACGACCTCGATTTGCACGGCTCGCGCGTGTTACTGACGGGCGTGCCATCCGTCGATGCGGTGCAGAAACACGGCTTCGCCGTGGCGTGGGAGGCTGACCTCAACCGCGCACCGTTGCGCTTCGAGCCGCGACACCTCCTCGCGGAGCGCCGGTGGGGCAGCAGCCAGGAGTTCATCCAGATCACGGATTGGCAGCTGAACTCGTCCGCTGCACATGCCCGCTTCCTGCCCGACGGTTCGCTGGCTGTGCTGCCTGGTGTGGAGCCGGGAGCGTTCCTGTACGGGCCGGACCTCCGGCTTCGTCGTGCCTGGGATCAAGAAGTGTTGGGCACCAACGTGGCGTGGGGCACGGCGGCAGAAGGCCGTCGCATCCACCTCCACCCCGAAGAGCGGATCACGTGGCCAAACACGAAGCGTCTTGCCGAGGTCATGCTGCCGCTACCAGAGGGGCCGGCGCTGCTTGTGCGGGAGGTGCAGCAGCGGCGCACCCGCTGGACGCTCGTGCTGTTGCGCGAGGACGGCAGCTCCCAACGGGTCGAGCTGCCACTGTCGACAACCGGTCCTTACTGGCATGTGGCCGCGGATGCCAGGGGTCATCGCATCATCCTCTGCGTGCGTGACGCGTGCGTGCTCGACAATCCATCCCCGTGCGGCGCTCCCCGCCTACTGGAGCTCGAGGTGCAACCATGATCGCGTGGCTGCTCGCCCTCGCAGTGGCCGAGCCTCACTACGTGTTCGTCGGCAAGGGCGAGCCGTCCCGGTCCCTCACGCACCAAGAAGTCGTGGCATTGCAGGGGAAGGGGCTCGTCTGGACGTGGACCGACGAGCTGCCGCCTTTGCGCAAGCCGGTGGCGTGGCTTGACCGGCCAGCCAGAAAGGAGCCCGGCCGCTTGCAGGTGACGGCCGTGCGGAATGAGCGAACAAAAGCAGGGGCGCTGCAGGTCATCGCCGCCCCGGCCCGCATGTGGCAGGAGGTGGCGGAAACCTTGCTCCCGCGTTGGCCCCTGCCGGAGAACGGTCGGTTGACGTTGCCGGTGTGGACCGACGAACCATGGCAGGTGCGCGTAGTTGGCAGTACATCGGCCAGCCTCTGGAAGCCGGTGGAGGCGGGGCAGCCTTCCCTGGAGGTGTTGCTGCAGCCAGCTTCGACGCGCGAACTGGCGGTACGCGGCCCGCTGCCCATACGGGATCTGCGCGTGCGAGTGTATCCGGCACGGTGGCAAGGCAGTCCCCCGCCGCCTCTTGCCAGCTGCGAGGCCGGCGAGGGTGGCCGCCTCTCGTGGCCCGCGTGGCCGGACGGTGCCGCGGCTCTGTTGCTGGTGGAGGCCGCAGACCTCGCTCCCGCCGTGGTACGCGTGGCCGGAGAGTGGCCGCACACGATTCAACTGCAGCAAGGCTACACGCTCACCGGCACGCTCGTGGACGAGAACGACCATCCTGTGAACGGCGCTGTCGCCATCGAGTGCTGGGCAGTCGCGGACCTGGCGCTGCCTTTCCAGCGCGCCGCACGGACCGATGCTGATGGTCGCTTCATCCTGCGAGGGCTGCCAGCGGGCCCCGCCATGCTGGTGCTCGGGGGAGCCGGTCGGGGAGTGACGCGGCGAGAAGTCGAACTGGTACAGGAGGAGACGGCTCTCGGGACGGTTGTGCTACCGGCGGGGCACACGCTTCGGCTGCGGGTTGTGGGTGAGGACGGTACGCCGGTGGTGGGGGCGCTCGTCAGTGGAGGGCTTGTACCAGTCCGCACGGACGCCGTGGGGTTGGCGATGGTGCGGGGACTGGCAGCCGGGGAGAGCTCGGTCCTGAAAGTGACGGCTTCGGGGTTCTTGCCGGCCGAGCTTCCCATCCCTCGTTCCGAGGCGGAGGAAGTCACGGTGACGCTGCGACCCGGCGTGGTCGTGCGGGGGCGGGTGGTGAACGCCGGTGGCGAGCCCCTCGTCGGCGCCCGCGCCAGCGTGCGGGTAGGCTGCGATGCCGTGCGCTTCGCACCGGTAGCGGTGACAGAAGGGCGCTTCGAAGCAACGATCGAGCCGGAAACCCCGGCCACCTTGCTCCTCGAGTCCCCCTCGACGCGCCAGATGGAGATCAAGCTCGAGCCGGGACAACCCGGCGAGGCGCGGGATCTCGGCGATCTCACCCTTTCCCAGGGGGCGGTTCTTGTCGGGCGTGTGGTGGGGGTCGAGGATCTCGCACCCTTGCCGGGGGTGCGGGTGCGGGCCGCGAGGCCGAGCCTCGGCGGGCCGCGTTTGGCCTTCGTGCTAGGGCAATCCGTGGAGACCACCTCGACTGCGGACGGGTCGTTCCGTCTCGCGGGCTTGGCCGCGGGCGTCGTGCAGGTCTTGTTTGAAACGGACAGGCGTGCCCCGCTCGTGCGTCGTTTCGAAATGTCTGCCGAGGGCGAAACGGATGCTGGCACCGTGGCGCTCGCGAGCGGCGCGACCGTGCGCGTGCGGACGAAGTTGCCGGCGGAAGTCCACGGAGCGCAGGCGCGGGTCGAGTGCGAGGTGTTGGCGGGGGTGACAGAACCTCTTCAGGAAGCCGTGCGAGAGTCAGAAGCGCTCTTCGCCCATGTGCCGCCTGGCCCGGCCACGGTGCAGACGCTCGCCGACGGGGTCGTGGTTTGCGCCAAGCGCGTGCACGTTCCCAGGACTGGAGAGTTGCGTGTGGACTGCCCCGCCCGCACAGTGCAGGTCCGCGGTACGGTTCGGATCGGCGGCGAGCTGGCGGGGCCGGGCACGCTGGTGTGGCGCCGGCCCGGAGCTGACGACGCTCCCGAAGGGATCGTGCAGACCCGCGGCCTGCTGGGCCTGTCGCGCAGCGATCCGCTGTTTTCCAGTTCCCGCCCGGTGACCGTGGATGTCGACGAGCGCGGCCGCTTTGGCCCGCTTGCGCTGCCGTCCGGGCGTTGGGAGGTGCGATTCCATGGGGGCGGGGGGGCCGCCCCAGCGCGCCAGGTGGAGGTGCCGGAGGGACGCGAGTGCGTCCTGGCGATCGACATGCCGGGCATCGTCCTGACCGGCTGGGCCGTGGACGCCGACGAGCGACCGGTCGGCGGCGCGGTGGTCAGCGCGGAGCCAACGGGGGCGTCGACGGTGTCGGGAGCCGACGGCCGCTTCGCGCTGATTGCTCTTCCGCCGGGGCACGTGTCGGTGGAAGCTCGTGAAGGCGAGCGGCGCAGCCAGAAGCTGACGGTCGAGCTCACGGAAGGCCGCCCACCTGAACCAGTGCGTCTGCGCCTCGTCCAGCCTGACCGGCACGAGCTGGCAATCACCGTGCGCACCGGCCGCGGCGATGGGGCAGCCGGTGCCGTGGTCGTGAAACTCGACGCGACCACCCGCCTCGCCACCGCCGACGCAGCCGGCCAGGCCAAGGTGTCCGTGGCCGCGCCCTTCCCCAGCGAGGTCCGCGCCTTTGCCTTCACCGGCGCCGCGCTGGGGGTCTCGGACCGGATGCCGTGGGAAGAGGCCCGCCGCCGCGGTGTTTCGCTGACGCTGCCAGAACCGGCCGGCATTGAAGTCGAGAGTGCATCTCGCGGGCTACGCCTCTTTTTCGAAGGCAGTGATGTGACGACTTTGTTGCGGCTGCTCGGAATCCTGCAACCTGTGCCAGAAGGGCAGATGCTCGTCGTCTGGCCACTACCGCCGGGAAACTGGACAGTGGAGGGAGAGGAGTGCTCGCGGCAGTTGTCCCTGCACCCAGGGGAGCGGGCTCGCGTTTCGTGTCGCTGAGCGTGCGGGCAGCTGCCCGGCAAAGCCCCGATCTGCTCCGCGAGATGGCGATGGTTGAAGGGATACCGGTTTTGCGACGGACGGGACAGGTGGTATCTTTTCGCTCGGCCAACTCCGGCGGCACCGGGAGGGGCGGCCAAAGGACCGCCGCTGCCTGCCCCCTGCATCTCCCAGACCTGGCCGTGGCCGCGAACGACGGCGGCACCGCTCAGCGCATCCGCTCGGCACGGAACCAGCGCACGAACCGCTCGACCCCTTCCTCGATCGGCACCTGCGGCTCCCACCCCCACAACCGCTTGGCCTTGCTCACGTCGGCATAGGTGATCGGCACGTCGCCGGGTTGATCCGGCAGCCGCTCGACCCGCGGCTCGACGCCCAGGGCGGCGGCGATGAGCTCGATGAGGTGCTGCAGGGTGGTGGTGCGAGACCCGCCCAGGTTGACGATCTCGAACGGCGCCGCGTGGTCGTAGGCCGCCAGCACGCCGGTCACGATGTCGTCGATGTAGGTGTAGTCGCGGGCCGAGGAGCCGTCTCCGAAACGGGGCACGGCGAGGCCGCGAGCGAGCCTGTCGGTGAAGGCGTATATCGCCATCTCGGGCCGCTGGCGCGGGCCGTACACCGTGAAAAAGCGCAGGCACGTGATGTGCAGCCCGTACAGGTGGTGGTAGGTATAACACTGCAGCTCGCTGGCACGCTTCGTGGAGGCGTAGGGCGAAACCGGGCGGGTGATGGGGTCGTCCTCGGAGAACGGCACCTTCGAGTTGATCCCGTACACCGAGGAGGAGGAGCCAAAGATGAACGTCCGCGCGCCGTGCCGGCGCGCCGCCTCGAGCAGGTGCAGCGTCCCCAGGCAGTTCACTTCCTCGTAGAGCACGGGCTGCCGAATCGAAGGTCGCACGCCGGCCCGCGCCGCCAGGTGAATGGTGGCGTCGAAGCGCTCGGCGGCGTACAGGCGCTCGACCAGTGCCGCATCCCGGATGTCGCCTTCGACCAGCCGCCAGCCGGGCTCGGCCGCAAAAGGGGCGACATTGCCTCGTTTGAACGCCGGGTCGTAGTAGTCGTTGAAGTCGTCGAGACAGACGACCTCCTCGCCCCGCGCGAGGAGGCGAGCCGTCACGCTCGATCCGATGAACCCCGCGCCTCCCGTCACCAGCACCTTGGCCATGCGCGATCCTCCCGAGCCGCACCGGGAGTCTCGCACATCGACACGCCGGCCGTCACTTCTTGCGGTAGCATGGAGGCATGTCAGCCCCCGACTACCTCATTTGCCTGGAGTGCGAGACCCCGACCTACCTTTTCGAGTGGGAAAACGGGAGGATCAAGGAAGCCCAGTGTCTGATGTGCGGCAACGACGATCCGTCCCAGTTCGCCTCGGAAGACGAGCTCGAGGACATGGTCGCACCGGGCCTCGGCGGCGAAGAGGCGGACCGCGAGGAATAGGACCGACGGGCATGTTGCTCTAGCGATTGCCAGGGGGAGCATGGTCCAGGTCTTGACAGGTCCTCGTTTCGCGCGCGCCGTGAGAGCCGGCGCCCTGGCGGTCGTGCGGGAGCAGGAAAGCCTCAACCGCATCAACGTCTTTCCGGTTCCGGACGCGGACACCGGCGCCAACCTCGCCTCGACGCTGCGCTCCGCCGCAGCCGCAGTGCAGGCGCGCTTCGGCTTCGGTCTGGGGCAGATGGCCCGCACGGCTGCCGACGCTGCCCTCGACGGCGCACGGGGCAACTCGGGCGCGATCATGGCCCAGTTCTTCCACGGGCTGGCCGAGGCGTTGGGCACCCGGATCGCCGTCGGTACCCGTGAGTTCGCCGCCGCGGTGTGCCGGGGCGCCGAGGCCGCCCAGCAAGCTCTCAGTCAGCCGGTCGAGGGCACCATCCTCTCGGTCATTCGCGAGTGGGCCCGCAGTGTCGAGGAGCACGCCCCACGCGTCCAGGACTTCCGGGAGCTGATGGCAGCCACCGTGGAACGGGCCCGGGAAGCGCTGGCCAACACCCCACGGCAGCTCGCCGTCCTGGCCCGGCACAACGTCGTGGACGCGGGCGCCCAGGGCTTCGTGTACTTCCTGGAAGGGATCCAGAAGTTTTTCGTTGACCGCGGCGCGGCGGACTGGCGGCGGGCCGGACTGTCCTCCGCCCAGCCCACGCCGTTCGCGGCCGCCCACGCCGAGCTCGACGACAGCTTCCGCTTCTGCACGGAAGGGCTGCTTTCCGGCACGCAGCTCGATCGCAAAGCGATCGCTCGAGCGATTTCCGACCTCGGCGCCTCGATCGTCGTCGCCGGCGGCGGGTCGCGGGTGCGGGCGCACATCCACACCAACGCGCCACAACGCTTCCTTGCCGTCCTGGCGGGGTTCGGGACGCTCGAGAGGACCAAGATCGACGACATGATCATGCAGCAGGCAGCGGCCAGGCAGGCCCGCATCGCCGTCGTCACCGACTCGGCCGCGGATCTGCCCGAAGCGGTCGCGCACGCCCTCCACATCGTGCGTGTCCCGCTCGCCATCACGCTGGGCGACGCGACCTACCAGGACGGGGTCGACATCACTCCGCCGCTGTTCTACCGCCTGCTCGGCAACACTGCGGGCACACCGCGCACCTCGCAGCCGCCGGTGGGCGCCTTCCGCGACACCTACCGCCGCTTGCTCGAAAGCCACGACGGCATTGTCTCGATCCACCTGTCCTCGGGGATGTCCGGGACGTGCCAGGCGGCCGAGACCGCCGCGGCGATGGTCGACCCGGACCGCATCAGGGTCGTCGACAGCCGACAACTCTGCGGCTCCCTCGGGCTGGTCGCCGAGGCGGCGGGCCGCGCCGCCGCCGAGGGAAAGAAGCTCGACGAGGTGGCTGCCGCGGCGCTGGCGGCAGTGCAGGACTCGATGCTCTTCACGGTCATCGGGTCGCTCGAGATGGCGGTCCGCGGTGGCAGGGTTCCTGCCCGCGTGGCGCGCCTGGCTGGGGCGCTCCGACTGCATCCGATCATTGCCGTGCGCCCGGGAGAGGGCAAGGCGAGGGCGGTCGGGCTGGCGTTCGGTTACGGCTCGGCGATGCGCGCGCTCGTGCGCAAGGCCGCCCGCTTCGCGCGCGGAACCCCCCTCCAGATCACGATCTCGCACGCCAACGCTGTGGGAGCCGCCGAGTACCTCGCCGAGCGGCTCACGCGCCGGTTCGGGCTGTCGGAAATCCCGGTGGTGGACGCCGCCATCGTGCTCGCCGCGCACGTCGGCCCCGGTTCGGTGGCCGTCTCGGTGCGCCGCGCCCGCCGCTGAGCAGATTTGATCCCATGACGGGACATGCATTTGTGGCTTTCGTGGAGAACGTGGCCGGGAAGAGTTCTTGCGCAGCTCGCAAGCGCTCGCTAGAGTTGGGGTGACGTCGTGAGGCCAGCCGCGAGGCAGGCAGGGGGTATCGACATGGCTCGACCCGATTACATCATCTGCTTGGAGTGTGAGTCCGAGGTGGAGGACTTTTCCTGGCGCGAGGGCGAGATCCGCAAGGCGGTGTGCGACGTGTGCGGGAACAACGACCCCGATGCCTTTTCGCTTCCCGAGGACTTCGAGGAGCTCGAGGAAGTGGAGGACGAGGAGGACGATTACGAGGACGAGTACGAGGACTACGCGGACGACGAGGACGAGGAGGAGGAGGCGTAGCGAGCCACCCTGCTCGGCCCCGTCACCTTTCGCCGTTCGGTGACGGTTCCGCGCGGGCCATGTATGCGGCCCGCGCTTCGCTTTTCTCCCTCTCGCCCGCTGGCATTCCGGCCGGATCCGTCGCGTCGGGCCTCACGGTCGCAGCTGCAGCACCCCGCGCACCTCGCCGATAACCCTCCCCGCCACGTTGCGTAGCGGCGGAGCCGCCAGCGCCCCGACTGCAGAGCGCTCCTCAGCGCGCACCACACCCAGCGACAGCAGGGCCGAGGCCACGGCCGGCTCGCGCCCGCGCGCGCCCTCGCCCGCTCCATCCAGCACCTTGAGCGCGAAACCCACAGGCAGTCCCCACGGCGAGCGGTCGGCCGGGATCCCGACCTCGAAGAACCCCTCCGCCCCTTCCTTGGCGAGCAGGCCGGGGCACGCCTCCATCAGGAGGTACGCGAGCCGGTGGGTGCCCGAGGTGTACCAGGGGTGGCCGGTCATGGCCCGCACGACGCGCCGGGCGGCGCCCTCCTCCTGCGCCCTGACCATGAGCGCCGCCACGGCGCGGGCGGTGCCGGCAAGCGAGAGAAAGTAGGTTGGCACGCCGCACCCGTCGACACCGATGCCCGGTCTCTCGCCCGCCATCGCGCCCACGACGCCCTCGATCCGCGCCTGGAGCGGGTGGTCCGGTGCCAGGTAGGTGGCGAGCGGCCAGCCGTTGACGGCGCTCGTCACGAGCATGGCCGTGTGCTTGCCGGAGCAGTTGTTGTGGATCGGCAAAGGTGCGCTGGCGCCTTCCCGCAGCAGGGCGTCGCGGGCCGGTTCTTCGAGCGGCCAATGGCTGCCGCACTGCAGCAGCTCCTCGCCGAGCCCGGCGCGGTGCAGGAGCGAGCGCACCACGAGGACATGTCCCGGCTCGCCGCCGTGCGAGGCCGCGCAGATGGCCAGCTCCTCGCCGCCGAGGGTGAGGGTGCGCTCCAGCCCCAGCTCGAGCATGGTCAGGAGCTGGAATGGCTTGGCTGCAGATCGCAAGTACGTGGCCAGCTGCCCAGGCCCGGCATGGGCGAGCACGCGTCCGGAGGCGTCCGCAACCACCGCGGCCCCCAGGTGGCGCGACTCCACGCGGCCAGACCGCCAGATTTCCGTGCAGACAACGGGATCCACGGCCATCCGGCCGCTACGGCTTCCTGCCGCGCTTGCCGCGAGGCCGGGACGCCGGCAGCCCGTCGAGCCTGGCGGCCACTGCCAGCAGGCGCACGCACAGCCCGAGTTCGGTGGACTCCGGCATGCCGCTGGCCGGCACGATGATCAGCCACGGCAGCCGGGGCGCCTTCACCGCCAAACCCTTCCCGCTGCCCGACTGGATCTCCACCGCCTCGAACGGCTCGGCCCGGCCCAACGGGTCCAGCACCAGCCGCCGCAGACCGGCGTCCTCCAGCAGGGGCATGACGTCGCCGTGGGTCGCCGCCAGCATCACCTCGCCGTCCACGGCCTCGAGCACGGCCGCGCCGCGGTGCCCGCGGTGCTCGACGAGCCACTCGACGAGCGCCGGCATGGCCGCCTCCTCGGCGTTGGCCCAGCGACCCAGCAGCCAGGTCATGCTCTCCTGCAGGAGCATCGGCATGCGATCGGAGGTCGCGTGCCGCCGCTCCCCGCTCTGGCTCACGGGCTGGGGCGAGCGATCGGCGATCGAGGGCGCCTCGCGCGAGCTGCGCGTCGGGTCCCCCGGCGGGGCGAGCTGCGCCATCACCGAGGAGAAGCGGATGAAGTCCCCGGCGTGGAGCTCCGCCTCCTTGGTCCGCCTCCCGTTGACGAACGTGCCGTTGGTGCTGCCGAGATCCAGCACCACGATCTTGCCGTGCTGGCACGTGATGAGCGCGTGCGCCCGCGAGACGTCCACCGCCGTGAGGCGGACGTTGCAGTTCGCCGCCACACCCACCATCAGCTCGGCGCCCTCCTCGATGGGGAACCTTCTCTCGGTACCGTCGAGCAGCACCAGTTCCAGCATGCGATCCCTCACGCCGCCGTCGCGGCAGCTCCGCGCCCAAGCCTACCACGCAAGCGGCCGTGCCGAAAACGTTCCGTGGGACAATCGCGGTATGACCGACGGCTGGCACCCCACGACGCTGCGCGTTCGCTACGCCGAGACCGACCAGATGGGCGTCGTCCACCACGCGGTGTACCCGGTCTGGTTCGAAGTCGGCCGCACCGCCCTCTCGCACGCCCTCGGCACGCCGTACGCCGAGTGGGAACGGCGCGGGGTCTTCCTCATGGTCGCCGAACTCGCGTGCCGGTACCGGAGAGCGGCCCGCTACGACGAGGAGGTCACGATATGGACGCGGGTCCGCGAGGTCGCGAGCCGCAAGGTGGTGTTCGCGTACCGAGTCACCGGCCCGGACGGCGACCTCCTGGCCGAAGGCGAGACTCGCCACGTGGCGGTGGACCGCGCCACCGGCCGCCCCGCGGTCATCCCGCCTGACCTCCGCGCCCCGTTCGAGCGCGTCGCCGGGCGCGATCGAAGCTCCCCGTGATGCTTCGTCTCTCCTCAACCTGGACCTGGGCCTGGACGCGGTCGTGGTCGTCGACTTCGTCGTGGTCGCGGTCGGCAGTTCCAGCAGGATTCCGTCCACGTCCACGCCCGATTCGATGTTCCGGGGCGCTGGGATTGTGGTCCCTTCGCTCTACCCCTCCCTCTCGACTCCCAGCAGCGCGAAGACCCTCTCGTGGAAAAAGCCGACCCACAGCAGGAGCGGCAGCGTGAAGGTGACGGCAATGTCGAAGAAGTAGCGCAGCCCGCCCAGCACCTCGCGCGCCACCGGGCCGTAATTGGCGGCGCTCCACTCCCCGAGACCCGTGGCGAAGAAGAACTGCACGTGCCAGAACAGCGACAGGACGTGCGAGATCGCGAGGAGCAGGAGCATCGAGGCAAGACGTTGCCACCCTTGCCGCCGCGTCCAGCCCGGCACTGCGAGTGCCAGGGCCAGCGCCGGAATGAGATTGAAATGGATTTGGGTGAGAGAGTAGCGAAGCCGGCCGGAGTCCGCCCGCATGTCGGAGCGACCGATGATGGCCGCCTCACCGTCGCAGGCGACCTGCGTCACCGGCGGCCGCTCGAACAGCCGGCACAAACCCTGCGCCGTAGACGTCAGCACGGTGTTGTAGGCGGGCCGGATCACCAGCCACAGCACCACGCTCCCGGCCAGCGCCCAGGGCAGCCGCCGCCAGAAGCGCTTCCTGTCAGGAGCGGGCATACCGCTGCACCCACAGCACCCACAGCGAGACGGCGAAGACGATGACGAGCGACTGCCACACCAGGACGTGCGAGGCGCCGAACCACTCGGGCTTGTAGACGCCGGTGTAAAACAGCGCCACGATGCGCACCAGGTTGAAGGCCTGGATGGCCAGAAAGCCGATCGCCACCCCGATCAGCTTGCGCTTCACCGCCGCAGGAAACGCCAACACGCCGCAGACGAACACCAGGATCGCCTCGAGCCCGTTGCAGCCGTTGTAGATCGCCACCGAGAAACGGGGCGTGGAGAGAATCTGCCCCTGGACCGTCGCGTCCTCGCCGAGCAGCGACAGGGCCAGCCGCGCCTCGTGGGCCACGAACGTCGTGTAGCGGTTGACGACCGAGTCGTTCACCGGCCGCAACGCCAGGATCGTGAAGCCGACAGTGAGGATGAGTGCGTAGACGGCCACGAACCGTCCCGCCGGGGTGCGCACGAGTTCGCGCCAGCCTGCCACGTTCTACCCCTCCTTCCTCTCCCCTGCCGCCTGCAGGTACCGCCGGAGCGCGTCTTGCCAGGGCGGCAGACCGCGCCCGAGCAGCCGCCGCAAGCGGGAGGTGTCGAGGACCGAGTTGGCGGGACGCGGGGCCGGGCGACCCAGCTCGTCGCTGCGAATCGGCCGCACCTCCGCCTCGGCGCCAAGCAACCGGACGATCTCGCACGCAAAGCCGTACCAGCTCGTGGACCCCTCGTTGACGGCGTGCACCATGCCCGTGGCGCCGATCTCTGCCAGCTCCACGAGCGCCCAGGCCAGATCCACTGCGTACGTCGGCGAGCCGACCTGGTCGGACACCACCGCCAGCTTGCGCTTGCCGCTGGACAACTGGGCGCGGATCGCCTCGACGAAGTTCCACCCCTCGCCGAACAGCCACGCCGTGCGCACGACGAGATGCCGGGACGCGCCGACCGCAGCACGCTCCCCGGCCAGCTTGCTGCGCCCGTACGCCGACAGCGGCCCGGTCGGGTCGTCCTCACGCCAGGCCCGCCCCGGCCGGCCGTCGAACACGTAGTCGGTGGAGATGTGGACCAGCAGCGCGCCGACCGCATCGGCGGCCGCCGCCAAACCGGCCACGGCCGTGCCGTTGACCGCCGTGGCTCTCGCTTCGTCCGCCTCGGCCAGGTCGACCGCCGTGAACGCCGCGCAGTTGACGATGACATCGGGCCGCTCGGCTTCTGCCACCCGCCGGACGGCCGCCGCGTCGGTGATGTCGAGCTCCGGCAGGTCGTAGCCGGCCACCAGGTGGCCGCGCGTCGGGCCGGCCTGTGCCAGCGCCCGCCCGAGCTGGCCCCGCGAGCCTGGGACGAGCAGCCTCATCACCCCAGCCGCGCCCCGTACTGCTGCTCGTAGTACTTCCGGAAGTCGCCGTCATGGTCCTTGATCGGTTGCCACCACCACTCGTGCTCGACGTACCAGCGCACCGTGGCCGCCAGCCCCTCGTCGAACGGCACGCGCGGCGTCCAGCCGAGGCGCGCCGCCTTGCCCCCGTCGAGCGAGTAGCGGCGGTCGTGGCCGACTCGGTCCTCGACCGGCCGGATGAGCGTCTCGGGCTTGCCCAGCAGCCGCAGGATCGTGTGGGTGATCTCGATGTTCTCGCGCTCGTTGCCGCCGGCGATGTTGTAGACCTCGCCGGGGATACCGTGCTCGAGCAGGAACAGCACGCCCCGGCAGTGGTCCTCGACGTGCAGCCAGTCGCGCACGTTGCGCCCGTCGCCGTACAGCGGCAGCGGCAGGTCGCGCAGCGCGTTGGTGACGAACAGCGGCACCAGCTTCTCAGGGTACTGGTACGGCCCGTAGTTGTTGGAGGCGCGGGTGATGATCACCGGCACCTGGTAGGTCGCCCAGTACGCGAACGCCAGCCGATCGCCGCCCGCCTTCGAGGCGGCGTAGGGGTTGCGCGGGCACAGCAGGGACTCCTCGGTGAACGAGCCCTCGGCGATCGAGCCGTACACCTCGTCGGTCGAGATCTGGACGAACCGTCCGAGGCCGACGCGCCGCGCCTGCTCGAGCAGCACCAGCACGCCCTTGATGTCGGTGTCGATGAAGTGGGTGGCGCCGAGCAGCGAGCGGTCCACGTGCGTCTCGGCCGCGAAGTTCACCGCCATCGTGCAGCCCGCCATCGCGTCGGCCACCGCCGCGGGGTCGCAGATGTCGCCCTTGACGAAGCGGTAGCGCGGGTTGTCGGCGACGTCCTGGAGGTTCTCGAGCCGCCCGGCGTACGTCAGCTTGTCGAGGTTGACGACCTCCCAGTCGGGCCGCTCGGCCAGCACCAGCCGCACGAAGTTGGAGCCAATGAAGCCGCACCCGCCGGTCACCAGGACCTTCTCACCCATCGCGCCTCCCGCTCCGGCCACCCACTCGCACTCCAGCCGGAGAGCGGCGATTGTACAGTTCCGCCAACCACCCAACCAGGGGGAAATGGACACGCAGGTCGAGATCCCACCATCACCCATGGCCTGGGGTTCATCCGGCAAATGACCAGGTGCCTGCAACCCACTGCTGGTGATGCGCCGGTCACGTCCCTCTGTTCTTGACCAATAGGTACCTCGTATGCGAGAATCCATCATCGTGACGGTGCGCGTGTCCTGGTGTGGTGGGAGTGTTCGCCTCGCGTCGATCGAGATTCATCGCGGCGGTATTGCCGCCGTGACAATCGGTGCTCGCTGCTATCAAGGTGACACCCTGGTGAGCCACCCCGGATCCCGGACGAGAGGCGGTCGGGGCTCATCGTAGGAGGCGATCATGAGGGCAAGAGCAGGTGTGTCGATCACTGTGTGTTTTGTGCTTGCTTGGCTTGTGCCGGCATCGTCGTCGGCAGTTCAGAAGATCCTCGTCAACTTGGATTCGGGGGCGAAAGTCGATGTCGCCTATTTGGATGAACTCAACCAAAGCCGCGTTCGCTCACTAGTCCTGGCTGCGGACCGCTCCACGCAAGAGGACTGCCCCTACACAGACCCGAACTACAAAGGCCTCTTCAAGCAAGGAGACCGGGTCTTCGTGTCCAAGAACTACATGGTCTGGTTCGACTTGACGCCAGGAGACGGCGTCGTCTATCCGCTTGCTCCGAGTCGAGGCCCCAATGGCGTCCTCGCCAATAGCTTCACGAGGGCCGGCGCCTTGGCAGGTTGGTGGACGCTCAACCCGGTCGCAAACAACTTCAAGTACTTCAGAACCGGGCCACACGGAAGCGGGGCGGGTGGGTGCGGAGCAGTCTGGGCTCACAACGAGCTCATACCCGGCTCTGCATCTCCCAACCCTCCCCCTAGCGGAGTACCCCCTTACCGCTACTGGTGGGACGAGTACGGTCCTCCGCTCGAACACACCTTGACAGTCGTACCACCGACAGGCCCAGCGCTCCTAGTATCCGCCTACTATGCCCAGAGAATCCCCGGCAACTTCGGTCTTGCCGTTGATGGCGTCGAGGACAGTGCGGGCGTTCACTACAAGACAACCACGATGAAGATGGTTGGGCGAGGCGCAAACGGCGACTTCACCGACATCGAGGATGGCAACGACCAGAACGGGGTCCAGAACTCCGTCGACACGGAAATCGACTACGTCTGCACCCGCAACGGAGTGAAGGTGACCTGGAGGTTCAGGGCGGCGGATTCCTCGAAGAGCGTGAAGATCCGAAACGCGTATGTGTTTCTCTGGACAGCATATGCTCAGGACGAGGACGGAACCGGACCTCTCCCGCCGGCTGGGACGGGGTGCGACCCGGGCGACCGCCCGGGCCAGCCGGAGCTGAACGCATCCGAGTATCCAGAGCAGCAGTGGGGCCGGCCGATGTTCAACCAATCGTCGATGAGGCTCGCTACGAATTTCGACCCCGCGCTGTCGGGCATGCGAGACTGGCCGCAGGGGTTCCCGGAGTACTTCGACGGCTACTTCGCCCCCGAGGCGACCTGGGGCCCATTTCAGCCGGGGACGATCGTCCCGATGGTCCTTGTCGACCCCAAGTGCCCCTGGCCTGAGCATAACCACGACGTTGTCAGCTCCTATGTCACGCAGTACGTACCGCCACCCCAAGGTCAAAGGCCAACGGGGGGACAGCACTACCTGGTTCCTGAGAACGCGTGGCTTCGTAGTGGTGAATCTCAGACGCTCGCCCTGAGTTCGCCCCGGTGGCAATTCACGAGCCTGGGCCTGCCCCACTCTGGAGCGGGCACACTAGACGTTCCGTTCGTCCATGAGTGGTGGCACCTGATCAGCTGGAACGAGGCTCGCGACGGGACCCTTGGGCTCGGGATCAAACGGCAGCCTGCGAGCGCGAACGACTACGAGCTGCTGCGCGGGGGGGCCTGGTATTCTGGGACGTATTTCCTGTCGACAAACGAGGGGCCCTTGGTGCCTGATTCGCTGACCCTCGACCCTACTGGCAACATGATTCTCGAACCAGGGGAGACGGCGGAGCTCAGACCCACGTGGCTGACGGCCAGATCCGCGTCCACTTCCAGCGTTACAGGAGCGCTTTCCAGCATCACGGGCCCGGCGGGCGCAACTTACACCATCGGCGATGCATCAGCTCAGTACCCGGCCTTCGCGGCGGCAGACCCAGCCAACCCCGAGGCGAACAAGAAGAGCTGCGGCCCACCGAGAGTCAACTGCTACACGCTGAGCGTGTCAGACCCCAGCCTCAGGCCGGCCCGCCACTGGGACGCCACAGTTGTTGAGACCCTGAGCACAGGCGAAAGCACGACTTGGCGGGTGCACATGGGGAGGAGCTTCGCTGACGTCCCCATCTCACACTGGGCGTATCGCTGGGCGGATGCAGCCAGAACCCTGACGGGTCGATCAACTACTGCCCGGATGCCACCTTGACACGTGCGGAACTGGCCACGTTTCTTGTCGTCACGTTTGGCCTGACTCTGGAGTGACGGAGGAGGCACATGAGGGCGGCCAAGGTCCGGTGCGACACCCGGATTCCACGTTGCCGAGGCTGCGGTCGGGGGCACGAGACGTTCGGGGAGTGGGGCTTGACTTGCCCGCAATCGACTCCTACGGCTCTGATCGCAACCAGGTCGTCAGTTCTGATCCTCGCCATGCTCTTGGTAGCGGGAGGCGTGATTTGCGACGATGGTGCGCTCCCTTCGGACTCGCGCAGCTCAAGCGCACCAGATCCTCTCAACACCGCTCAAGTTAGGTCGACCCCTGTCGAGAACGTCGACGGCCCCAATGCGGTCGCTTCCGGTGGGACCGTCGTGGACTGGTTCGGGAACCTCTGGATCCGCGCAGGGTCGCCCGGCGACGTGGGCGGACCAGGAGAGGCCAATTGGTATATCGACGACCTAGCGGCAGGTGGTGTCTCGTCGATCCAGTACGCGCTCGACCGCTACTACCTCTGGTCGCTCCCTGGCATGTCCCGTCGTTGGGGCAAGGGCTGGCTAGCCAAGCACATAGTCGTAGTACTCCTCATGCGAGCATACGAGCTTCGGAACCAGTTGTCGCCGGAACAGCTCTCTGGACTCGACGAGCTTGCCTCGGACGCGCTCGACGAGTCGACCTTGCGGATAGACGGGTGCGGGGTCGTGGGCAACTCGTGCGTCGAGGACTTTGCGTCGATGATGGTGGTGGCGGCGATAGCACGGAACCTCTATCCAGGCGTGGTGTCCCTCCTTGGGCACGCGGAATTGGAGCGGCTGGAGAGGAAGTACTTCCGCCTTACCTTCACATCCCGCAACGGTTCGTTCGGGCTCGTTCGCGAGAACTCGGTCATCGACGGCCACGAGTACGCTATCGTCCAGAATCACTCGGGCCAGTCAGCGGTGTACGCGGCGATCGTCCTTACTCAGCTCGGGAACGCCCTCGACGCCCACCTCGCCGGAGGAAGAGCGATTCCGAGCTTCTTCGTTGACGAACCTGAGCAGGCCGAGAATATCCGTTCGTTGTTCGCCTGGCTCCAGACGACGGCGTTGCCTGACGGGTCGTCCTTTCTGACGGGCTGCCTAGACTACGCCACCGGACAACCCGTCTCTTGCAGCGACCCGGATTTCGCAAACGCGGTGCCGACATTGATCCCAGGGGGGCGAGCCATCGCCCTGCTGTACGGCGAGTGGGCCTTTCGACCCGGTTTCCGATTTCAGGACTTCGACCTAGCAGGCTACTACGGCTTGCTAAGCGAAGGAAGGAAGTACCAGTACAACGACATCAATGCCGACTCTGTGAACCTCGGACTGACGGCCTCGCTGGCGGAAGGTACGCTCTTGGTATCGTGGTCCAGCAATGGCGCCGCCATCCACGACGTGTGGGGGCCCCTTGGCCGTGTTGGGACAACCTCAGGGACTTCGTATTCTCTTACGATAGGTGCATCTCGCGGGAGGATTGGGTTCGGAGTCGTCACGAAGGCCCCTTCGGGGCGCGTTACCGGCTACCAGTTCGACAGCATCGAGCGGTACCGCCCGCGCCGCCGACTCAGCCGCAATGAGTGCACACCGAGGAACTCACACGGACCGCTTGGACACGAGGGAGACCGGCAGTAGACTTGCTCCGCATACAGCCTCCGACAAGGGGAGGTACCCTGGAGTTCGGGCGACTTCTGCGTCGTCCCACCCTCTTGGGCTAGCGGGCATGGCGGCATACACTACGCGACGGGACGACCCCACGGCCGCCCGGAGGAGACATGGCAGAGCCGATCCAGATGACCGATGCAGCGACGATGACCGACCGCGACGCCAACCGCATTCCGAACGACGAGACAGCCGAGACGATCGACCGGATTGCCGAGCACATGGGCGCCGTCATCGACCTGCTGCGCCTCGACCGCTGCGACCCCAACCTGCGCGACACACCACGGCGGATCGCCAAGATGTACCTCGAGATGTTCCACGGCCTCGTGGAGGGGGCCGAGCCCAACATCACGACGTTCCCGAACGAGGAGCGCTACTCGTCCATGGTAATGGAGCGCGACATCCCCTTCTATTCCATGTGCGCCCACCACTTCGTGCCGTTCTACGGGCACGCTCATATCGCCTACATCCCCAAGCGGCGCATCGTCGGGCTGTCGAAGCTGCCGCGCATTCTCGAGTTCTACGCCAAGCGCCCGCAAATCCAGGAGCGCCTCACCGAGCAGGTCGCCGACTACCTGCAGAGCAAGCTCCAGCCGCTGGGCGTGATGGTCGTCGTCCAGGCCCGCCACCTGTGTGTCGAGATGCGGGGCGTCAAGAAGCACGGGGCGCTGACCATCACCTCGGCGATCCGCGGCTGCTTCGCCGACACCAAGGTGCGCGAGGAGTTCCTGGGCTTCCTTTCCCGGAGCAAGGAATGGTGAGCGGGCACCTCGCGGAGCGGATCGCGGCCGAGCTACCGGGATGGCGTCTGCAAGGCTTCGCGCTCACTGCGCGCTGGGCGTTCCCGGACTTCTCCTCCGCACTGGCGGCCACCGTGCGGATCGGCATGCTCGCCGAGCGAGCCGACCACCACCCCGATCTCGAGCTGGGCTGGGGCTACTTGGGCGTGAGCCTGACGACCCACAGCGCAGGGGGCGTGACCGAGAAGGATCTCGACCTCGCGTTCGCGATCCAGGCGCTGCTGGGAGCCCCCTCCTGAGCAGCGGGCCCCCGACCAGCACCTCGGGAGGGCGGGGCTTTCGGGGCGACCGCCGGAACACGCGGTATGGCGTCCCGTATACTTCCCACGTGAGAACGGTTCCGCTCGCGCTCCTCTTGGCCGCTTTGGCGGCGGGATGCGCCTCGCGCGGCCAGCAGCTCATGTACCTGTCGCAGGAGCGCTGGGAGCAGGAGGTGCGCAAGCGCGGGGTGGATCCCGCCAGGGTGCCCAACCCGCTGGCGGTGTCGGAGCCGATGCGGCTCGCTGCCGTAGAGCTTTCCGGCGAGGGCGGCAACGACCTCGCCAGGCTCAGGCGGCTGCAGGCGAGCCTTTTCGACGAGTCGGAATTCCCGTTCCACTATGCCGGGCGCGAGACCCTCACCGCCGCCGAGGCGTTCTTCCGCCGCGAGGGCAACTGCCTGTCGTTCACCAACCTCTTCGTGGCGCTGGCACGCTCCCTCGACCTCCCCGTCACCACCGCGCTCGTCAGGCGCAGCCGTGCCAGCGAGCGCGAGGGCGACCTCATCGTCGTCAACAACCACGTCGTCGCCACCATCGACTGGAACACCAGGGCCGAGTTTTTCGACTTCGACCGCCGGCGGCACGAGCCACCGACGCAGTTCAGGCCCCTCGACGACCTCTGGATTACCGCCCTTTTCCTCAACAACAAGGGGGCCGACGAGCTGCGGGCGGGGCACCCGGACATCGCGATCCGCTACTTCGAGGACGCCGTGAGGCTCGCTCCCGAGTTCGCCGCCGCCTGGGGCAATGTGGGCGTGGCGCGGCGCCGCCTCGGCGATATCGACGGGGCCTTGCAGGCCTACCAGAGGGCGCTCGCCATCGAGGCCGACAACCCGACCATTCTCAACAACCTCTCGTCGCTGTACCGGGCGCTCGGGAGGTTCCAGGAGGCCGACCACGCGCTCGTGGCCGCCAACCTCAAGCTGGCCTCCCCGCACGTGCTCATCGTCCGGGGCGACCTCGAGCTGACGCAGGGGCGGACCGGGGCGGCCAGGAAGCTGTACCGGCGGGCGCGGGCGCTGGGTCCGGAGCTGACCGATCCGCTGCTGGCCCTGGCCCGCCTCGAGCTGGGCCAGAACAACAGGACCAAGGCGCTCAAGTACCTCAAGCAGGCGCTCGCGGTCGAGCCCTCGAACCGCGATGCCGAGGAGCTGCTGCGCCGCCTCGAGCCTGGCAGGGCCGACTGATCCCGAGGTCCGGAGATGATTGCAACCCACCATCAGACGACGTTCGCGACCGGCACGCGCGCCGCGGCGTGCCGCCCAGGAGAACACTGAGGACCCTCACGCCATGTCGAACCGCAAGCGCACACGCCGCCAGGTGGCGGCCCCCGTCAGCACGCCCAAGTCCCTCTTCCGCCGCGTCGAGCGCACCCTCGGCCTGATCCAGCAGGCCGAGGACCTGCTCGGCACCATTCGCAACGTGGCCCAGTACATGGTCTCCAACTTTCGCGACGAGCTCGGAATTTGGGGCGGGCGCATCTACCGCCTCGACGAGGATGCCTACGAGCTCGTGCAGGTGTTCGGCGGCGCCAGCGACCAGCCGCTCGGGACGCGGGTCCCCCGCGACTACGCCGGCATCCAGGACACCCTCGACAGCGGCCTGGTGGTCATGGAGCGGCGGGCGCCGGAGCTCGACGCCGTGCTCGAAAGCCGGCTCGGCACCGGCGAGCGGTTCGCCGCCATCGCCGTGGCCGAGGGCGACTACATCATCTCGTTCGACGTCTCCCCGCGCCTGGGCAGCGTCGAGGACCTGCAGTCGTCGCTCAACATCGTCCGCCTGGCCATCAACCAGAAACTGCAGCAGGAGCGGTTCGCCGGCATTCTCGAGGACGCCCGGCGCATCCAGTCCTCGATCCTCCCCAAGCGGAGCCCCCGCTACGGCGACTTCGACATCGCCGGCGACTCGCGACCGGCCGAAGTCGTGGGCGGGGATTTCTACGACTTCATCCCGATCACCCCGGAAATGTGCGACCTCGCGATCGCCGACGCCTCCGGGCACGGCTTGCCGGCGGCACTGCAGGTGCGCGACGTCTACATGGGCCTGCGCATGGGGCTGACGCGCGACTTCAAGGTCTCGCGCACGGTCGAGCGGCTCAACGCCATCATCAACCGCTCCAAGCTCACCTCCAAGTTCGTATCGCTGTTCCTGGCCGAGCTCGAGACCTCCGGCAACCTCATTTACGTCAACGCCGGGCACGTGTACCCGTTTATCCTGCACGCCGACCGGAGCGTCGAGTACCTGCGCGAGGGCGGCATGGTGCTCGGTCCGTCGCCCGACGCCCGCTACCTGCGGGGTTTCGCCCATCTCGAACCGGGTAGCATGCTGGTGCTGTACACCGACGGCATCACCGAGTGCCGGCACCACCGCACCGACCAGGAGTTCGAGCTGCGGCGGCTGCAGGCGCTGCTCAGGCGCTACGCCCACCGGCCGGCCACCGAGATCGTCTCCATCGTCTTCGAGGCCGTGAGCCGCTTTTCCGGCTCGGCCACCCCGGAGGACGACCAGACCCTGGTCATCGTGCGCCGCCCGGCCCCCACTCCGCCGGCCGCCTGATCCCACACCCGCTGCTCCCTCGCCATGTGGGGGAGCGGGGAAGGACTCTCGACTCTCGACCGGGCAGGCAGGCGGGCGGCCGACTGCCCTATACTTGTCTCATGGACACCTTCCCCGCGCGCGAATTCTTCGCCCTCGACGACTACGAGCATGCAGCGCTGTTCGGCGAGACCACCCAGGTCTGGGAAGCGCTGGGCCGGGCCATGGACACCTACCTCACCGGGTGGCACCGGTGGGAAATCCTCTCGCCCGTCCCTCCCGGGGTGCACCTGCTGGGCGGCGCGATCTTCATCGACCGTGATTGCGTCATCGAGCCGGGCGCAGTGCTCCGGGGCCCGCTCCTCGTCGGGGCAGGGAGCGAGATCAGGACCGGCGCCTACCTGCGGGGCCGCGTCATCATCGGCCGCAGCTGCATCGTCGGCGCCCACAGCGAGCTCAAGACGGCGATCCTGCTCGACGGCGCCCGCGCGCCCCACCAGAACTACGTCGGCGACTCGATCCTGGGCCGCGACGTCAACCTCGGCGCCGGCACGATCCTGTCGAACGTCAAGAACGTCGGCAAGGAGGTCTCGTTCCGCGCCGGCGGCAGCACCATCCACACCGGCCTCAAGAAGCTTGGCGCGATTCTCGGCGACGGCTGCCGGACCGGGTGCAACTCGGTGCTCAACCCCGGCGTGCTGATGGGACCCGGGTGCGTGACCTACCCCAACGTCTGTCTCCGCTCGGGGTTCTACCCGGCCCGGACGCTCGTCAAGCTCCGCCAGACCCAGCAACAGGTGGCCCTGGACCGGCTCGAGCTGGGCTGACCCCGCCCTCCGGTCGGCGAAGTGGGGTCCCAGGGGGTTCGCTGGAAGCTCGCCGTCACCCTGCAAGACGGCTCTGGCCTGCAGCTTCTTCTGGCATGGGGATTGCTTCGGGCCAGGGTGGAGAGTGAAGGGAGGCGCACCATGAGGAGCCGACTCGCAGCCTGGATGATGATCGCGGCCGTCGCCGGGGCGGGCACGCTGGCCTTTGCCGGTGACGAGCTGACCTCCCTGAGCTACATCTCGTATCTCGAGAGGTACGCCACCGTCTACCCGGCCAGCGGCGACGAGACGCTCGACGTGCAGGTCAACATGCCGATCCTGGCCGGCGACCGCCTCGACACCGCCCGCGGCGCCCGGGTCGAGGTGCAGCTCGCCGACGGCTGCATCGTGTGGGTCGACGAGTTCACGACCGTCGATTTCGACGCGCTCGCGCTGTCGCGTGACACGTCGAGCCGCCGCACGGTGCTGCATGTCGTCGCCGGGACGATCGCGGTCGAGGTTCCGGCCACCGCCACCGTCGACGAGAACCTCCGCATCGACTCTGGCCGCGCCAGTGTGTTTCTCTCGAGGCCGGGGCTGTTCCGCCTGACCGCCAAGCGGGGTGAGCTGCACGTCGAGGCCCACGCCGGTCTCGCCGAGCTTCCGGCCCGCATGGGCTCCGCCTTGCTGCGTGCCGGGCAGCAGGCCTGGATCGAGGAGGACGACGACGAGAACGACATCGAGCGCGCCAGGCTGGACGTCGACCCCGACGACTTCTGGTCCTGGGTGGAGGAGCGGCGCAACCCGCGCGGCGGTGGGCAGACGGCCCGCTATGTCGAGGGACACCACGGGTACCGCGCCGCCGTGCTCGACACCTACGGCGAGTGGGTGTACGTGTCGGCCTACTCGAGCTGGGCCTGGCGCCCGAGGGTGAGTGTCACCTGGCGGCCCTACTCGCTTGGCAGGTGGTACTGGACGCCCGTCGGGTGGACCTGGATCTCGTACGAGCCCTGGGGCTGGTACCCCTACCATTACGGTTCCTGGTACTGGGACGCCGGCTACGGCTGGGTGTGGTGCTGGGACTGGGTGTGGGGTCCGGCCTGGGTGCACTGGATGTGGGCCGACGGCTACGTCGGGTGGTGTCCTCGAGGCTATTACGACTGGTGGTACTGGCGCCACCATCACCACCACTACCAGGGTCGCTGGCCCGACCGCTGGTCGCACGCGGCGTTCGACTTCTCCGGCCGGGTCCGCCTGCGCGAGATCGACCCGCGCCCCTGGACGTTCGTGCCGGGCGACCGCTTCGGCAGCTCTCACATCGACCGCGTCCGGCTCGACTCGGAACGGGTCCTGCGCGAGATCGGCGAGCGGGGCGAGGGCATCGTGCGCTCGGGACCGCTGGTCACTCGCACCCCGGCCCGGGAGCTGCCCGACCGCGGGGTCGGCGATGCCCTCAGGCGAAGCGCCGGCGACCGCCCGCTCCCCGACCTCGGAGCGCTCCTGCGGCGCGACGCCGAAGACCTGACCAGAAACGCCGGGGAACGTGCGATCCTGCAGCCCAGCCGCACCGAGGAGTTCGTGTCGAGGACCTTGCCCAGCCGCGGCGTGGAGCTGCCCGGCCGTGAGCCGGGGAACGTCACCCGGCAGCGGGGCGACGGCGGCGGGCGGGTGCGAGTCGGTCCCGGCTCCACGACCGGGCCGCGTACAGGTCGTGAGGCGCCGGGGCGCACGATCCCGAGCCGCGAGATCCCGAGCGCGGTTCCCGGCTCGTCCGGACAGCCAGAGGCCGGAGGTACGACGACCGAGCGCTCGGTCCAGCGTCCCGACGGCGGCAGCGGAAGGGTCCCACCTTCCGAGCGTCCGGGGGCCCGCACGGACCGCGGCTCCGCCCCCGGCAGCAGAGGCTCTGGCCGCTCGGAGCCGGCGGGCCGACCCGACCCGGGTGCCTCGCGGCCCGATCCCCCGGCCCGCTCGGATCCTCCGCCGCGCTCCGACCCGCCGGCCCGCGCCGACCCTCCGGCACGCCCCGATCCGCCCAGTCGCCCCGACCCGCCAGTGCGCGAGCGAACACAGGCCACCCAGCGCTCGTACGAGATGCCCGACCGCACCGCCTACCGCGTCCGTGACGGGGCGCGCCCGTCCTCTCAGGACCGCGACAACGTCTCGTTCCGGGCCCGCACCCAGCCCGGCCCGGAGAACTCCCGCACTGCCGGCCGCTCTCCCGTGACGTCCTCCGGCCAGGACCGCTCGCGCGCCGGCAGCATCCCGCGGCAGGGCGTGCCGGCGGCACCCCGCTGGTCGGATGGCTCGACCACGGCGCCGAGCTGGAGCGGCGGCTCCCGCACAGCGGGCCGCAGCGAGGCGTCCGGCGGCTCGCGTTCGGCGCCGCCGTCGTCCCCGTCCCGCTCTTGGGCCTCACCGTCCGGCGGCTGGCCCAGCGCCGGACGGAGCACCTCCGGCACGGGCGGCACCGGCTCGCGGTCGTCCGCCGGGGCGCCCTCGTCCCGCTCGTCCGCCGGCAGCTCGTCGTCGAGTTCCAGCTCCTCGTCCGGCTCTTCGAACTCGCGCAGCTCATCCGGTTCATCGAATTCATCGGGCCCCTCCCGGGGGAGCGGCAGCTCGCGGCACCGGTGACCGCTACAATGGCGGCGTCATGAGCGCCGCCTTCGAGTACCCACAGTCGAGGCGACGCGCCGCGCTGGCGGCCGTCGCCGCCCTCGTGCTGGGGGCCGTGGGCTGTCACCGCACCCCGACGCAGGCCGTGCGGCTGCCGCTCAACGCGCCCTGGTGGCAGCCTGCCGTGCCGCTCACCCACTCGACCTTCTCGGCCGTGCTGGCCGGGGGCTTCCCGTTGCCGGGGCAGGATCTCGACGAGCGACGGCTCGGCTATCTCAAGGCGTACCTCGCAGTGCTCGCCGACGGCGGCCCCGACAGCACCCCCGAGATGTTCCCCGACCGCGCCCACGTCATCGCCTACTACCTCAACGCCCACATGGCCTGGGCCCACGCCCTGGGGAGTGCGCCCGGCCTGAGGGGTCGCAGCGTCAGCGCCTTGCTCGCGGAGCCTATCCGGCTCGATCGACAGGCCACGACGCTTGCGGACATCGCGAGCCGCGCACGCGCCGAAGCCACAGGCGAACCCAGGGTCGAGCTCTTCCTCAACCCGGGGTGGCGGGGCGGGCCTCGCCTTCCGCCGTCGGCGGTCGAGGGGTACAGCCTCGGCTGGCAGCTCGCGGAGCACGGCCGGCGCTGCGGCCAGGCGGCGGGGTTCTGGGAGCTCGACCCCGCAGCGCGGGAGGTGCGCGTCTCGGCGCTCGTGGCCGAGATGCGCTGGATGCCGGAGGAGCCGCGGTCACGGGCTCGCCGGGCCCTCGACCTGGTGCCGTCCGACGATGCGCTGCGGGGATCGATCCTCGTCACCTGCGGCGAGCAGCTCCAGCGCTGCTCGGTGCGGTTCGTTCCGGTTGACCGCACCCGCGTGTAGCCGGCGGTTCGCACCGTCCACCAGCCACCGGTTCACACCCGTCTGCCCGCGGGAAGGCCGCAACGGCTTCGGCGGTTGCCGCTCGTGCCGGCGCGCCGGCTGAAAGGTCGCCATGCCCAACCGCCTCCTGCATGAGCTCAGTCCCTACCTGCGGCAGCACGCCCACAACCCCGTGGACTGGTTACCCTGGAGCGACGAGGCCTTTGCGACGGCCCGCGCCCGCAACACGCCGATCTTTCTCTCGATCGGTTACGCGGCCTGCCACTGGTGCCACGTCATGGAGCGCGAGTCTTTCGAGGACCCGGACGTGGCAGAACTCCTCAACCGGGATTTCGTGCCGGTGAAGGTCGACCGCGAGGAACGCCCCGACCTCGACGCGGTCTACATGGCCGCGGTGCAGGCGATGACCGGGAGCGGCGGCTGGCCGCTGTCGGTGTTTCTCACACCGGGCGGCGAGCCGTTTTTCGGCGGCACCTACTTTCCACCCGAGCGCCGCTGGGGGCGGCCCTCGTTCAAGGAGGTCCTCACCGCCGTCGCGCGCGCCTGGCGCGAGCGCCCGCACGAGGTGGCGAGCAGCGCCGCGAAGCTGCTTGCTGCCTTGCGCGAGGAGGAGTCGCCGCGGCAGCCCGGCAGGTTCGACCTCGCAGCCGCGCAGTCGACGTTCCTGCGGCGCCTGGAGGCCAGCTTCGACCCGGTCTGGGGCGGCTTCGGGCCGGCACCCAAGTTCCCAACGCCGTCACGCCTCTTCCTGCTCCTCGACCTCGCCTCCCGTCACGATCCCGCCCGCCGCATGCTCACCCTCACCCTGGACGGCATGGCCGCCGGCGGGATGTATGACTGGCTCGGGGGCGGCTTCCACCGCTACTCGGTGGATCGGCAATGGCGCGTTCCCCACTTCGAGAAGATGCTTTACGACAATGCCTTGCTTTCCCGCCTCTACGGCCTCGCCGGGCTGCGCCTCGGCGTGCCGCGCTGGATCGAGGTCACGCGCGCGACCGCCGACTGGATGCTGGCCGACATGCGAGGGCCGGAGGGCGGCTTCTTTTCTTCCACCGATGCCGACACGCCGGAGGGGGAAGGCTTCTACTTCACCTGGACGCCCGCCGAGGTGAGATCGGCGCTGCCGGCGGCCCAGGCCGAGCTGCTCGTTGCGTTCCTCGGGCTCGACGGTCCGCCTTCTTTCGAGGGCGGACGCAGCGTGTTGCGGCCGGCGCGCCCGCTCGCCGAGGCGGCGGCCGGCGCGGGCCTGGCGCCGGAAAACGCCGCTCTCGAGCTGGCGGCGGCACGCCGCGCACTGCTCGCGGCCCGCCGGCAGCGAACGGCGCCCGCCACCGATGACAAGCGTCTGGCGGGGTGGAACGGCATGGCGATCTGGGCGCTCGCCTGGCTCGGCGCGGCGTTGCCCGAGCCGCGCTACCTCACCGCTGCTCGGCGAGCAGCGGAGTTCCTGCGCGATCGGATGACCGCCGGCGAGCACCTGCAGCGCGCCTGGCGCGAGGGTCTCACGGGCGGCAGCGAGACCCTGGAAGACGTGGCGTGGGCGGCCGCCGGTTGGCTGCAGCTCGGGGAAGTCAGCGGCGAGCTCGACTGGATCGACGCCGCCCTGGGCCTCGTCCGCCGTCGCCTTCCCCGTTACCTCGTCGGGGGGCTCGCCTTCGACACCCCGGACGATGGCCCGGCGCTGATCATGCGCCCGCGCAGCGTGCTCGACAACGCCATCCCCTCCGCTGGTGCGGTGCTCGCTGGGGTGCTCGCGCGGCTGGCAGCGATCACCGGCGACGACAGCTTGGCAGCCCACGCGCAGGCCCTCGTGGAGGCCGACGCCCACCTCGCCCTGCAGGTGCCCGAGGCGCTCCCCACGCTGCTGCAGGCCGCCGCTGCGGTGGCGGGCCCGGCGCGCACGGTCGTCGTGACGGGGGATCCTGCTCGCCCGGACACCGGCGCCTTGCTTTCCACGGCCTTGTCCCGCGCCGATTCCCCGACCGTGGTGCTGCTGGCCGCAGCCGCCGTAGCTTCTCCGGCCGCTGCCGCCCGCCTTCCCGTGTTCGCCGGCCGACGAGCTGCCTCCGACGGCCGGCCGTGCGCCTGGGTGTGCGAGGGCGGCGCCTGCCGCATGCCTGCTCACACGCCGGACGAGCTGGCGGGCGCGCTCGAGGGGTACGTCGCGTCTATACTCGATACATGAAACCGCGCTCCGGTGCGCCTTCCCGGGTCCCCTCGACCGCGAGCGCCGCCCGGGCTTTGCGGGAGTCGGAGGAGAGGTTTCGCGCACTTGCCGAGCTTTCCCGCGACACCCTCATGCGCTTCGACCGGCAGCACCGCCACCTGTACGTGAACGCCGTGGTCGAGGCGCAGACCGGCATCCCGGCCGAGCGCTTCATCGGCCGGACGCACCGGGAACTCGGGTTCCCGGAGCACCTCGTACAGATCTGGGAGGCGGCCATCGACCGGGTCTTCACCACCGCCCGGCCCTACCGCGTCGAGTTCCAGCTGCCCACCGGCATCTGGATCGACTGGCAGCTCGTCCCGGAGCTGGACGCGCGCGGCCGCGTCGCTTACGTCATGACCTCCGGCCGCGACATCACCGCCCGCAAGCACGCCGAGGCGGCCGAGGAGGCCCATCGCGAGGCGCTCGCCGCGCACATTGCCGAGAGCGCGGCGGCGCTCGAACAGGCAGCGCAGGGCCTGCACACCCAGGAGGCGGAGCGCCGCCAGGCCGAGGAACGCCTCCGCCAGCTCCTCGAGCACCTCCCGGTCGGGGTCTACCGCACCACGCCCGAGGGCCAGATCCTGGAGGCGAACCAGGCGCTGGCCACCATGCTCGGCTACCCATCCGCCGCGCTGCTGCTCCGCCTCAACATCTCGAAGCTCTACGTGGCCCGGCAGGACCGCGACGCTCACATCGATCGCCTCCGCTCGACCGAGGTCGCGCCGGCCGAGTTCCAGCTCCGCCGCCGCGACGGGCGGGTGATCTGGGTCCGCGACTACCCGCACTCCATTCGGGACGAGACCGGCAAGGTGGTGTACTTCGACGGAGTGCTGGTCGACGTCACCCAGCAGCGACAGGCCCAGGAGGCGGTGCAAAAGAGCGAGGAGTTGTACCGGACGCTGGCCCGCAACTTTCCGGACGGCGCGGTGTGCCTGTTCGACCGCGACCTCCGCTTCTCCCTCGTCGAGGGCACCGGACTCTCGACTAGCGGTCTCGGCAAGGAAGCGCTCGAGGGGCGGACGCTCCGCGAAGCGTTGCCGCCGGAGCGGGCGGCGCGCATCGAGCCGGCGTTCAGGGCAGCGCTCGCTGGCGAGCTGCGGCGGCTCGAGATGCCGGCGGGCGACCGCATCTTCAGCCTCCGCATCCTGCCGCTGCGGTCGGCCGACGGCAGCGTGTGGGCCGGAATGGCGGTGGTCCAGGACATCACCGCCCAGAAACTCACCGAGGAGCGGCTCCGCTTCCAGAGCGCGCACGACGTGCTCACCGGGCTGTTCAACAGGGCGTTCTTCGAGGAGCACCTGGCGGCGCTCACCCGCGGCGGGCGGCTGCCCGTCTCCGTGATCATGGCCGATGTCGACGGCCTCAAGGACATCAACGACCGGCTCGGCCACGCTGCCGGCGACGAGTTGCTGCGCCACGCAGCCGACATCCTGCGCGCCTCGTTTCGCCCCGGTGACGTGGTGGCGCGCATCGGCGGCGACGAGTTCGCCGTGCTGCTGCCCGGAGCCGGCGAGGAGGCCGGCAGGAGCATCCTCGCCCGGCTGCGCCAGAATCAGGCCAGCCACCGCGCGTCCGGCTGCACCTGCAACCTCGCCTTCTCGCTCGGGCTCGCGACCGCGACCGCCGGCCTCTCCCTCCCGGAGGCCCTCCGCATCGCCGACGCCCAGATGTACGCCGACAAGGCGGCGCGCCGGCCGGCCGGCCGGGCGGGGGGGTGAGGCGGATCTCGCGGCCTGCGGAAGATTGCGCTAGTGTTGGCTGTTGACACGGCGGGCAACGCCGGCGCGGTCTTCCGGTGCGGGCGCGCGCTGCCTGCCTCGAATCAGAGACAACCTCGAGGATCTCAAGGAGGACGAACGTGAAGCTCAGGACACGAATCGCGGCGGGAGTGGTGGTGGGTCTGGTCGCCGTGGCGGCGGCATGGGCGCTGCTCGGCAAGCGCGAGAAGGCCGGCCCGGGGTATCTCACCGCGGCGGTGGACCGCGGCACTCTCGTCCAGAACGTCACCACCACCGGCACCCTCACGGCCGTGACGACGGTCAAGGTGGGCTCGCAGGTCTCGGGAATCATCGCCACCCTGCACGCCGATTTCAACGACCGCGTGCGCAAGGGGCAGGTCCTCGCCACGCTCGACCCGACGCCGTTCGAGGCCGCGGTCAACCAGACCAGGGCCCAGCTCGAGCGGGCCCGCGTCGCCGCCCAGGATGCGCGGTCCAAGCTGCGGCGCCAGCAGGCGCTGTTCAAGGCGAAGCTGGTGTCCGAGGACCAGCTTGACTCGGCGCTCGCGACGTACAACCAGGCGCTCGCCCAGGTGACCGAGCTCGAGGCGGCGCTCGAGCGTAACCAGGCGAACCTCACCTACTCGGTCATCCGCTCTCCGATCGACGGCGTGGTGGTCTCCCGCGACTACGACGTGGGTCAGACCGTGGCCGCCTCGTTTCAGGCGCCGACCCTCTTCACGATTGCCGAGGACCTCACCCGCATGCAGCTCACCTGCGACGTGGACGAGGCCGACATCGGCCAGGTGAAAGTCGGCCAGCCCGTGCGTTTCTCGGTCGACACTTTTCCGCAGCGGGAGTTCGTCGGCACGGTCGCACAGATCCGCCTCTCTCCCAAGACCGCCAACAACGTCGTGACGTACCCGGTCATCGTGCAGGTTGACAACTCCGACCTCGCGCTGCTGCCCGGCATGACGGCCGAGGTGCGCGTGCAGGTGGCACGAGCTCAAAACGTGCTGCGCGTCCCGGCCTCGGCGCTGCGCTTCCGGCCGGAGCTGCTGGGGGTGAACGGCCAGCGCGGGCAGAGCGGCGGACCGGGAAGGCCGGCGGGCGCGGGCGCGCGCAGCGAGGACCGCAGCGGGGGTCGCAGCGCACGGGTGTTCCTCGCCCCCGAGCTGCCGGGCGGCAAGCTCAAGGCGGTGACGTTCACCCCCGGCCTCACCGACGGCCAGGTCGTCGAGGTCAAGGACGGCGATCTCGCCGAGGGAGCGAAGGTCGTCATCGGCCTCGCCACCGCTCAGGCGCAGGATGCCGGCGGCCTCGTCAACATGATGGGCCCCCGGCGGAGGTAGGCGATGGGCAACATCATCCAGATCTACAAGATCGCCATCAACGCGCTGCGCCGCAACCCGATGCGCTCGGCGCTCACGATGCTGGGGGTGATCATTGGCGTCGGCTGTGTCGTCGCCATGGTGGCGATCGGCCAGGGCGCCTCGTCAGCGATTCAGAGCCAGATCGGCTCGCTCGGCACCAACTTCCTGATCATCTTCTCGGGCTCCCGGCAGGCCGGGGGGGTGCGCCACGGCGCCGGCAGCGTGCAGACCCTGACGGTCGAGGACGCGGCCGCAATTGCCCGCGAGTGTCCCTCGGTGGCCGTGGCCGAGCCCGGGGTACGCACCGCCGCCCAGGTCGTGTTCGGCAACCAGAACTGGTTCACGAGCATTCAGGGCACCGGACCCGACTACCCGACGATCCGCGCCTGGGCCGTGGCGAAGGGCGCCTACCTCACCGAAGACGACGTGAGGGCTGCGACCAAGGTCGCCGTCCTCGGCGCCACGGTGGTCGAGAACCTCTTCGGCGAGGTCAACCCGGTCGGCCAGATCATCCGCATCAAGGACGTGCCGTTCCGCGTCATCGGCGTGCTCGACCGCAAGGGCGGCAACATGATGGGACAGGACCAGGACGACGTCATCTGCGTGCCGTTCACGACAGCGCAGCGCCGCCTCATGGGGATCACCCACATCCAGACGATCATGGTGTCAGCCGTGTCGCCCGCCAGGATCCAGCATGCCACCGACGAGATCACCGCCTTGCTCCGCCAGCGCCACCGCATCGGCCCGCGCCAGGACGACGACTTCATGATTCGCTCGCAGCAGGAAATCGCCGCCGCCGCAACGCAAATGAGCGGCGTCCTGACCCTGCTGCTCGGCGCCATCGCCTCGGTGTCGCTGCTGGTCGGCGGGATCGGCATCATGAACATCATGCTGGTGTCGGTCACCGAGCGGACTCGCGAAATCGGCGTCCGGCGCGCTCTCGGCGCGCGCCGCTCCGACATCCGCAACCAATTCCTGATCGAGGCATCCATGATCTCGGGGCTCGGCGGCGTGGTGGGGATCACCCTCGGCTTCTTCGCCGCCCGCGCCATCGCCCGCTTCGCCGGGTGGCCGACGCTCGTGGCGCCCGAGATCGTCGCCACGGCGTTCGTGTTCGCGGGCCTGGTCGGGATCTTCTTCGGCCTGTACCCGGCGGCCAAGGCCGCCCGCCTCGACCCGATCGAGGCCCTGAGGTACGAGTAGCCTCGGACGCCCCGGAGCGGCCGCGCCCCTCGTGCCGCGCGCCCGGCAGCGCCGCCGACGCCATGCTCCTTGAGGCAGGCGTAGCTACAGGCGACCGAGGCGCCGGCGCGCGGCCGACGGGATCGTGACCGTTCCCGAGCGGGTGCAGCTCTGCCCTTCGGCGCTGACCGCCAGGCTCCACGTGTAGGTGCCGGGCCGCTCGTACGCGTGAGTCATGCCCGGCCCACTCGACGAGGTCGCGCCGTCACCGAAGCTCCACGCGTACTGCACGGCCGTGCACGCGGTCGGCGGCGCCGCCGTCAGGGTGACGGTGCGGGTCGGGCCGTCGACGCTCGCCGTGACTTCCGGGCAGCTCGCCAGCGAGCAGTCGGCAAAGGCGACCGGGACCACCTCGGCGCGCGTGCCGGCAACGTTGGTGTGATGGAGCAGCAACAGCCCCCTCGATCCTCGTCCTTCGAACGCCTGGCGGTCCACCCGCACCGGCAGCGGCTGCCCGGCCCCGAGCGCGAACGGAGGCAGTCCCGACACGGGCGAAAAGCCAGGCCGCGCCACGTCGAACGTCACCTCCGAGGTGTCCGAGTAGCGGCCGGTCCCCTCCGCCACCACGTGCACCTGCACCCGCATGAGGCTGGTGGCGTCCGACAACCCCAGCGCCGCTGCCGGCACGGCCAGCAGCATGACGTCGGTGCCGAACGGCGTGAGGCCCCCGGTCCCGGGCGCCACGCGGTCGAGGAAAGTGAAGCTCCCGCACTGGGAGCCGGCAGGGGGGCACACGACGGCCCCATACACGTCCGAACTCCACGGCGTCTCCTTGCCAGTGGAGACGAAGGTCCCGTAGTCCCTCGTCATGATGCGGGCGTCCGTGCTGCCGTCGGCGCCGGCATCCACGGTGATCGTCACCGAGACGTCGCGCGGAGTCGCCCACGGCCCGTACACGGCGATCCCGAACAGGACCGTGGCCCCGGCCATGCCACCCCGGGCCGGCGCGTCGCTGCCCAGGCCCAGCCAGCGGATCGCACCGTGGCGGTTGGAACCCGGCTCCGCACCGGTGTGGGCCCACGCCAGCTCGAGCGGAGTCACCAGCGCCGTGGTCGCCGTGGCCTCGCCGCCCGGCTCCCCGAGCGCCTGGCCGCGGAACGGGAGTTCCACGATCGTGGTGTTCCTGCCAACCACGAGCCCGGAGGGCGCCACGTCGAGCGCCAGCGCGGAGGACGGCCGGATCACTGCGTGCAGCGGCAGGCTCACCGCCTCCCCGGCCTCGCCCGTGAGCGTCACGTGGCCGCTGTGCTCGATCGGGTAGTGTCGCGGCTGCCCGTCCTGGGTCGAGGCGGCTCCGGGATCGCGGGCCGCCCGCACGGCCGTCGCATCCACCACCAGCTCGACCGGAAACGTGACGCTCCCTCCCGACGGCACCGTGATGGTGTCGCCGTCAGGGAACGCGACCTCCACCCCGGGCACCGCGACCATCGGCTCGAACCCGACAACCACGCTTCGCGCGCTGCCTCCCTTGTTGACCACCCTGGCCGTGCGCCGCACGCGCGTCACCCCGGTTGCCTCAACGAGCCCGAACGACATCGCCACCCGGGCCGGCGCATCGGCATCCCCAGCCAGCAGCTCGGCCGCTGCCGCTGCTGCAGGGTCCACCAGCCCGCTCCCCACCCGGCCCGCCCCGTGCAGGGGGCCCGGCTCCTCCGCCGGCACCGTCAGGACCCGACGCGCCCTCCCCATGACCGCCGCCTTGATTTCGGTGGCGCTCCAGTCCGGGTGCCGCTGCCGCAACAACGCCACGACCCCTGCGACATGCGGCGTGGCCATCGAGGTGCCGGAAAACGTCGCACCCTGGCTGCCGCTGCGCACCCCCGCCGAGGTGATCGACACCCCGGGAGCGGCAATCTCCGGCTTGAGCGCAAAGTCGCCTCCGCGCGGCCCGCGCGAGGAGCTCGTCGCGACGGTGCCAGCGAGGCTGGCCATGCGGATCGAGGCGGTCACGCCCCCGGCAAGGCCCCCCCGGAGGGTGACGCCGTCCGCCTGCGAGATGAAGACCGAGGGAATCGTGATCGAGGCGTCGTCCCCGGCCATGACGATGAGCGGCCCGCCGGTATTGTTGGCGACGATGGCCGCCACCGCCCCGGCGAGCTGCGCGTTCTTGACCTTGACCGTGAAGTTGCAGCTCCCCCGGTCGATGAGGGCGATCCGCCCGGCCACCTCGGCGGGGTTGGAAAGCGGCCCGCAGGCGTCGAGCGGCGCCGATGCGACCACCGCCCCTGACACCCCCTGCAACGGCGGCGCCGGGCCGAACTGTGCCGAGGTGCTCGGAACCTCACCTGCCAGCGCCTGCGGCGTCTCCACCCGCAGCCGCGCCCCCGTCACTCCGTCGTCAACGCATGACGCCACCGAAAGCGCGCTGTCGACGCTGGAGGGCGCGCCCACGATCGTGTACAGGTCGCCGTCGTTCCCGGCAGCCGCGACGACCACGGTACCGAGCGCCACCAGCCGGTCGATCGAGGTGCGGTACGCCGAGGAGGCGGAACCGTACTTCGAGCCTAACGACAAGTTGACGACGTCGAGCCGGTCCGCGAAGTTGCCGTCGCCGTTGGGGTCGGCTGCCCAGTCGAGAGCCTGCAGCACCAGTCCTGTGTTCCCGGAACACCCGAAGACCCTGATAGCGTATAGCTTAGCCTCCGGCGCCACGCCGGGCCCGATGCGGAACGAGGCGGGATCGAGGCCACCCCGCCACGGCCCGGAGTACGTCTGCCCGTCGGCCGTCACGCCGTAGCCCGCGAGCGAGCCGGCGACGTGCGTGCCGTGGCCGTTTTCCGCGCAATCCATCGGGTCGCCGTCCGGCTGCAGCGTGCTCGACGAACCCGTGTAGCCATCGCCGCACATGTCGATCCCACCCACCACCTTGGCGTTCCACGGCACGACGTTGTCGTCGAAGTTGTGCCCGGCGTACGACCCCGAGCCGCCGAAGTCGCGGTGGAGGTAGTCGATCCCCGAGTCGATCACCCCGACCCGCACGTCCTTTCCCGTGACGCCGAGGTCCTGCCAGGCCCGCGGCGCGCCGATCCACGGCACGCTCGTGGCGTTGGCAGGCTCGAGGAGCGGGTTGGGGTGCACCCCCTTCACCCCCGGCCACTGTTCCAGCCGAGCGAGGTCGGCCTCGTCGACCTCCAGCGCCACCCCGTTGAGCAGGCGCTGCACCCGGAAAACCACCGCCGCACGTACGGCCGAGCCGGCCAGCGCCTCGACGAACGCCTGCTGCTCGCTGTCCGCCAGCGCGAGCTGGGCCCGCGCCGCCGCCGTCGCCCGCGTCATCGCCTCCGGCTGCATCGCCGCGACCGCAGGCCCGGCGCTCCCGAGCCGCTGAAGCCACACCTCGGCGGCCGCCGGCTCGGAAAGCTCGACGATCACCGAGATTCGACCATCCGGCAACCGGGCGCCCGGCCCGAACGCCGCAGCCGACACCGCGCACAGCACGGCGAGAGAACTCGCGAGACAATGACGGACACCCGAGACGTGCAGAAGCATCGTGCCACCTCGAAGCGAGAGCCTACCGCAACGTGGCGCCCGCATCCCAGCCTGCCCGGGATTGACCCGCCGCGCCTCCATTGGTAGGGTCGGGGGCGGGGGGCGCGTGACGCCGGACGACGGGCTTTCGAGGCAGGTGCGCGAGCGGTGTGCAGTTGTGGCAGCACAGGCCGACTGGGTGCAGGTCCGGAGCGACCGCCTCGCTGCCTACGCTGCCTCGCTGCCCCTCAACGGCAACACCGCGCCGCAGCTCGACCCCGAGGCCCACTACCTCGGTTCGCCGGAGGCCACTGCCGCCTTCATTCTCCAGCTCGACGCCATCAACTTCGGTTCCGGCTACTTCCCCCACCTCGCCAAGCTCCCCGGCCGGTCCGGGTACTTCACCGTCGCCACCCACCTCGCCAACCACTTCCGGCAGTACGGCCCGTTCACCCCGCGCGAACTCGAGGAACTCACCGCCGCCGACTGCGCCGAACTCTTCCACCAGGATCCCGCCGGCCAGCCCGTCGCCGAACTCATGTGGCTGTTCGCCACCGCCTTGCAGGACCTCGGCCACTACGTCCGGCAGCGCTTCGGCGGCTCGTTCTCGCGCCTCATCGCCTCCGCCTGCGGCTCCTCGCAGCGGTTGCTGGGCATCCTGCTCGGCATGCGGCTGTTCCGGGACGTGGCGCGCCACAAGGGTGTCGAGGTCCCGTTTCTCAAGCGCGCCCAGCTCTGCGCCGCCGACCTCGCGCTCGCCCTCCGCGGCAAGCCCCTGGGCGTCTTCCACGACCTCGACGAGCTCACCATCTTCGCCGACAACCTCGTGCCCCACGTCCTGCGCGTGGACGGCGTCCTCGAGTACGCCCCCGACCTCGCCCGCCGCGTCGACGAGGGCGTCCTGCTCGCCGCTGGCTCCCCCGAAGAGGTCGAGATCCGCGCCTGCGCCGTGCACGCCGTGGAGCTGCTCCGCGCCGAGCTGGCGCGCCAGGGCCGCCCGACCACCGCCATGCGCCTCGACTACCTGCTGTGGAACCACGGCCAGCACCCCGACTACAAGGCCCTGCCCCGCCACCGCACCCGCACGGTGTTTTACTGATAGGCGGCGCTGACGCGCCTTCCCGTGCACGCCTGCTCGAGACCCACGATCACGCTTGCAACGTGCGTGTGCGTCCTCCTCGCCGATCGCGAGGCAAGTGGCGGCATCTCCGCCGTCTCACCTGGCCTGTGCGCAGTCGAGTCGGGGCGCGGCCGCAAGCAGGGCGGCGAAGCCCGGGGTCATGTGGATGGCGCAGTGTTCGGGGGTCCCGGTCACGAGCATGGCGTGGATGTCCACGCGCCGTTCGAGCCTGGCCAGCCCCCACGGCCCCAGCACCGAAAGCCCCGTGGCCCACGCATCGGCGGTCATGGCGTCGGGCGCCACCACCGTGACCGAGGGTGCCGCCTCGGCGGGCCAGCCGGAGCGCGGGTCGACGATGTGCGAGTAGCGGCGGCCGTCGATCGTGACGAAGCGCGCGTAGTTGCCGGACGTGGCGACGGCGCCGTTGGTCAGCCGGAGCGTGGCGAGCAGGCCCTCGGCGAACGGGTGGCGCACGTCCACCGACCACGGCGAGCGGTCGGGGCGTGCCCCGACCACGCGCAGGTCCCCGCCCACCTCGACCATGGCGCCGCGCACGCCGGCCCGTTCGAGTTCCTCCATCGCCCGGTCGATCCCCCACCCCTTGGCGATCCCGCCCAAATCGATGCGCGCTCCCGCGGCCCGCTTGACAACCCCGTCCTCACGCAGCTCGAAGAGGTCCCAGCGCGAGCGCCCCCGGGCCTGGAGCAACGCCGGCGGGTCCGGCAGTCGCCCGGCCCGGCCGGCCTCACGCCACAGCTCGACGAGCGGGCGGCACGTGGCGTCGAACGCCCCATCGGTTTCCTCGTGAAAACGCCGCGCCGCCTCGAGCACGGCCATGGTGTCGGCCGAGAGCCGCACCACTTCCCCGGCCCCGGCCGCGTTGAGCCGCGACAGCTCGGAGCGCTCGAGGTACGTGCTCATGTGAGCCTCGGTCCGCCGCAGCGCCGCTTCCGCCGCGCGCAAGGCCCGCAGCGCCGCTTCCTGCTGCCGCACCCCGACCACCGCGGCCAGGGTGCACGAGGTTCCCATCACGCGTGCCGGGGAGGCGCTCACCGCCACCAGTCTCGGGTCGCGCTGCGTCACCCACAGCGCCGCCGCGGTGATGCCCACCGCCACCGCCACGAGGCCGACCCCGAACCATCGACGCATCACGCGCATTTTAGCCGCCGCCACGCAAACATGCGGACCACCTCGCGGGTCGCAGCCCCTGCGCCGTGGCAACGGCCATCGCCTATACTCGCTGGCCATGACGGCCGACCCGGCGCGCGAGAACGCGGACCAGACCATCACCCTGCTGCACGTGCGAGAGATCCATCGCTACAACGACTGGGTGTTTTCCTACCTGGCCCCGCACGTGCGCGGCCGGGTCCTGGAGGTGGGCTGCGGCATCGGCACCTACTCGACGCGGCTGCGGCCCCTGGCCGCGAGCCTGCACTGCGTGGACATGAACCCCTCCTACTCGGAGTCCGTCGGACGGGTCTTTCGCGACGACCCGGGCGTGTCGGTCGCCGTCGGCGTGCTCGGCGGCGGCCTGAGCCTTCCCGATGCCAGCTTCGACACCATCGTGTGCCTCAACGTCATCGAGCACGTCCAGGACGACCACGGCGCCGTGCGCCACCTGGCCGGCTGGCTGGCCCCCGGCGGGGTGCTGCTGGTCCAGGTGCCAGCTCACCAGTGGCTGTACGGCTCGATCGACGCTTCCCTCGGACACTACCGGCGCTACACGGCGAGGCAGCTTGCCTCCCTGCTCGAAGGAGCGGGGCTGGCGCTCGTCGCCTCGCCGCGCCACCTCTTCGGCCTCGGCATCGTCGGCTGGTGGCTCTACGGGCGCGTGCTCCGCCGCCGGGCGGTCCCCGAGCAGAGCGTCCGCGTCTCGAACCTCCTGGCCGGCCTCTCGCGACGCCTCGAAGCTGTCCTGCGCCCGCCGCTGGGCCTCACGCTGGTCGCAGGCGGCCGGGCGGCGGGGGGCGCTAGCCCCGCCACTCGGCCTGGTCGGCCGTCGTCTTGAAGTCGGCCTCGATGCGCTCGGGAAGCACCTCGCCGGCGGTCTGCTCGAGGTGCTTGGGGGTCGGCTTTCCCACCCACACCAGACTGGCCATCGGGCACTTCTCGAGCACCTTGCTCATGTCGAGCGAGGCCGTGTAGGCATCGTAATTGATGCTGGGGAGGTTCCGGTCGAAGTTGAAGACCTCCCCCATCAGCCGCGTGCAGGAGCGGCAGCCGATGCACCCGACCTTGCAGACGTTGGTCACGTCCTTGCCCATGTCCCTGTTCGAGCACTTGACCACCAGCACCTGGTCGGCCTTGAACGGGATCATGGTGATGATGTTGCGCGGGCAGACCCGGGCACACGCCGAGCAGCCGATGCACTTGACGTAGTCAACCGTGGCCAGCCCGTCGACGATGTGGATGGCGTCGTACTCGCACGCGCGCACGCAGTCGCCGAGCCCGAGGCAGCCGTACACGCACCCCTGCACGCCGGCGACGAGGTTGGCGGCGGCGCAGGTCTGCTCACCCTTGTACTCGTGGCGCCCGAGGCGCTGGGAGTGGTTGGCGGCACAGTGGACGACCGGCCGGCGCGGCGCGGTCTCCTTCACCTCGATTCCCATGATTTCGGCCAGGGCGGCGGCGACCGAGGCGCCACCCACAGGACAGAGCGAGACATCGGCGCCCTTGACCACGGCCTCGGCGTACTCGTTGCACCCGACGTACCCGCAGCCGCCGCAGTTGGCACCGGGCAGTGCGGCGCTGGCAGCCTCGACTCGCGGATCCACGGCGACATGGAACGCCCGGCTCGCCCAGCCGAGCACCGCGCACATCGCCAGCCCCAGAACCAGCATGGTGCCGGCGGCAGTCAGGACTGTGGTGGTGGTCAGCATGCTCCCCCCTACTTCCCGAGGATGAGGGTCTCGAGCCCCCGGTCGACGCCGGTGAACCCCATGAACGCCATGGCCAGGATTCCCGCCACGAGGAGCGTGATTCCGGCGCCCCGCAACGGCTTCGGGACGTCGCAGCCGTCGAGCTCCTCGCGAATGCCGGCCATGATCGTGATGGCGATGGCGAAGCCGATGCCGCCGAAGATGGCGAGCGTCAGCGCCTTGTCGAGCCCCCAGATTTGGGCAGGATCGGACGCCCCCGCCACGTGCTTCATGATCTCGAGGCAGGCGAACAGGATCGCGCAGTTGGTGGTGATGAGCGGCAGGAAGATCCCGAACGCCTTGAACAACGGCGGGAAGAAGCGGCGCAGGTACATCTCGACGAACTGCACCGACGAGGCGATGACGAAGATGAAGATGATGTAGTTCAGGATCGACAGGTCGATGACCGCCGTCGACCCCGGCGCGACCTGCCGCCAGATGAACGTCGTGAGCGGCGCTCCCGGGCGGCCTATGAAGTACGTGAACGTCCACGAGAGAAACGCGGCAATCGAGATCACGAACGTGACCGCGCACCCCATCCCGAACGCCATGTCGACCTTGCGCGACACGCCGATGAACGGGCAGATGCCGACGAAGTAGTGCAGCACGAAGTTGTTGATGATCGCCGCCGCCACGGCGATGAGCATGAGCTGGGCGAGGTACTCCATGATCGCCTCCTCACACCTTCGCGGCGCGCCGCGCCGAGTACCAGTTGACGAACGCGAGGATGAGCCCGAGGGTCAGAAACGCCCCCGGTGGCAGTACCTGCACGCCCCAGTTAGGCCACGCCTCGGGCAGCACGCGCAGCCCCAGCAGCGTCCCGGACCCCAGCAGCTCGCGCGGGATCGAGATGCTCAGCAGGGCGACGAGAAACCCGAGCGACATCCCCACGGCATCGGCCAGCGCCACCTTCACGCCCTGCTTGGAGCCGCAGATCTCGCAGCGTGAGATGATGATGCAGTTGACGATGATGAGCGGCACGTACGGCCCCAGCACCTTGGACATCTCGGGCATGAACGCCTGCAGGAAGCGGTCGGCGATGGTCACGAAGGTGGCGATGGTCAGCGTGAAGACGAGGATGCGCAGGTGGGGCTTGATGAGCTTGCGCATGAGGCTGGTGATGACGTTGGCGCAGATGAGCACGAACGCGGTGGCGCCGGCCATGGTCAACGCCGGCTTGACGCCGTTGGTGACGGCCAGTGTCGGGCACATGCCGAGCAACTGCCGGAGGGTGGGATTCTCGGGGATGATCCCGTTGATGAATCGCTCGTATGCGGAGGGTCCGGTTTCCGTCATGACTCGCTCCCCTGCCTGGCCTGGGCCAGCGCGGCGCCCAGTTCCCTGACCCGCTGGTTGACGATGGCGGTGACCGCGTCGGACGAAATGGTGGCTCCCGTGAGCGCCCTGATTTCGCCGCTCCGCGGTGCCACCTCGCGTTTCACGACCTTCAACGGCGCGGCGGCCGGCTGGCCCTCGAAGTAACGGCGGAACCGCTCCTTGGACGTGATGTAATCGCCGAGCCCCGGCGTCTCCTTCTGGTCGAGCACGTAAATCCCGGTGATCGTGCTGGCCGTGGGGTCCAGTCCGATGAGCAGCTCGATGCGGTCAGCGAACCCCTGCCCGGCGGCAGGCACGACCCAGCCGACCTGCCGCCCCTCGGCGTCGTAGGCGCCGTACACGAGGGCACCGCCCACCGACTGTTCCTTGCTCGCTTCCTTGACAGCCCCCGGCACCAGCTCGGGGATCTGCGAGACGGTGGCGTTGCGCTTGTTCTCGCGGATGCGGGGGGCGAAACTGATCTCCACCGCCGCCAGCGCCGCCCCGAACGACAGCGCAAGCAGCAGCACCAGCCAGGACTGGCGAAAGAACCCTGCGCGGGAGGTCTGGTCGCTCATGTCTGCCTCCCTACTTCTTCACCGGCACCGGCCCGCCGAGCGGCGTCGGCACGGTCCAGCGGTTGATGAGCGGCACCGTGGCGTTGGCCAGCAGCACCGCGAACATGACGCCCTCGGGGTACCCCGAGAAGAGTCGGATGACCATGATGAACACCCCGATGAAGACGCCGAAGATAAGGCGGCCCTTCCAGGTCAGCGGGCTCGTCACCGGGTCGGTGGCGATGAACAGCGCCCCGAACAACAGCGAGCCGCCCAGCAGGTGGTGGAGCACCGTCAGGCTGGGGTGGATGCCGCCAAGCTGCGCAGCGGCCGCCAGCAACGCCACCGTGCCGACCACCGCGAGGGGGACGTCCCAGGTGCCGGCGCGCCGCACCAGGATCCACAACCCGCCCAGCAGGCACGCGATGGCGGAGGTCTCGCCGAGGGAGCCGTTGACGTTGCCGACGAACAGCGGCCACAGCTCGGTGACCGTGGCGGTCATCTTGCCGGCCGTCAGCGGCGTTGCCTGCGAGAGCACCCCCGGCACGTCGGCCGACACGTAGGCTCCGGCACCGAGCACCACCGAGAAGCTGATCATCACGAAGGCGCGGCCCACCATGGCGGGGTTGAAGAGGTTCATCCCGAGGCCGCCGAAGATCACCTTCCCGAAACCGATGGCGGCAAAGGAGCCGATTACACCCACGTACCAGGGGGCGCTCCACGGCAAGGAAAGTCCCAGGATCGCCCCGGTCACCACTGCCGAGAGGTCTCCCAGCGTCGCCGGCTTGCCGCGCAGGCGGGAGTGGAACAGGTACTCGGCTGCGAGGCAGGAGCAGATGCAGATCCCGACCTGCAGCACGGCGTACCAGCCGAACACCGCCAGCGCCGCCACCATCACCGGAGCGAGCCCGATCAGCACATCGGCCATCATCCGGCGGGTGGTGAAGCTGACGTCCTGGACATGGGGCCCTGGCGCGACGTGCACGCCGGCCAGGGGAGCGGGCTGAGATTGGGGTTCGGCTGCCATCGTCACTCCTTGGGCAGCATGGCCTTGCCCATGCGAATGAGTTGCGTGAGGGGGATCGCGGCCGGACACACGAACGAGCAGCACCCACACTCGACGCAGGCCTGGATGTGGTAGCGGCGGGCAACCGTCCAATCGCGGTGGCGCGAGGCCAGCGCGAGGCGCGTCGGCACCAGCTGCAACGGGCAACTCTCGGCGCAGCGGCCGCAGCGCACGCACGCCGTCTCCTCGGCCTTGCGGACCTCCTTTTCCGTGAGCACCAGGATGCCAGAGGTCCCCTTGGTGATCGGCGTCGCCAGATCGCCGATCGCCAGGCCCATCATCGGCCCCCCGGACACGACCCGCACCGCCTCCGGCCGCAGGCCACCGCAGTGCGCTATGACTTCCTGGTAGGACACCCCGATCGGCACCAGCACGTTGGCCGGCCGCGCGATCCCCGGGCCGGTCACGGTCAGCACCCGGTGCGTGAGCGGCTTGCCGCGCAGCACGGCGCGGGCGATCGCGGCCGCGGTGGCGACGTTGATCACCACGACGCCGACATCCAGCGGCAGCCCGCCAGTCGGCACGATCCGGCCGAGCGCCGAGAGCACGAGCTGGCGCTCGCCGCCCTGCGGGTACTTGGTCTTCACCGCCTGCACGACGACCCCGCTGGCGCCGGTCGCACCGCGCAGGGCCGCGAGGGCCTCCGGCTTGTTGTCCTCGACTCCGATCACGACTTGGCGGGCGCCCGCCGCGCGGGCCGCCAGCAGCGCCCCGGCGATGATCGGCGCCGGCGCCTCGCGCATCACCCGGTCGTCGGCGGTGAGATACGGCTCGCACTCGCAGCCGTTCACGAGCACGGTGTCGACTGGCTTGGCCTCGTTGCGAGCCAGCTTGACGTGGGTCGGAAAAGCGGCCCCTCCCTGCCCGACGAGCCCGCCGTCCCGGACCGCGGCCACGATCTGCTCGGGCGTGAACGCCTCCGCCCTGTCGAGCGGCCAGTCGCCGCCGAAAATGTCGTCCCACAGCTCGCGGCCAGCCAGCTGCTCGCCCTCGGCGGCGACCGCCACGACCGGAAGATGGCGGCCGTTGGGCAACGTCGTCACCCCCAGCTTGGCGACCTTGCCGGCCAGCGGCGAGTGCACCGGTGCCGACACGAACCCGCTCGCGGTGCCGAGCACGCTCCCCATCGTGACCGGGTCGCGCGGCTTGACCGCCACCGTGGCCGGCGCTCCGATGTGTTGCTGGAGCGGGACCTCGACCCGGGCCGGCGGCGGCAGCACCTCGATGGCCGCGCCGGCGCTGAGTTCCTTCGCCTCGTCAGGATGAATACCGCGCGGGAACGTACCCTTCCCTGGCAGCGTCTTCACGTGGGCGCTCATCGATCGCCCTCCTTCACTCGGTTCAACCAGCGGTGGCCGAGCCGGGCCAGCCCCATCCCCAGAGCGAGCCCGGCAGCTCCCCCCCCCAGCTGCGCCGCGGGGTGGCCGCGAAACAGCAGCGCTCCGCCGGCAGCCAACAGCAGCGGCATCACGAAAAGCCACAACGCACCACCCACCACGGCGGGTCCGCTGTAGGGGAGCTCGGGCTCGCCCGCCTCGCACAACGTGCACCCGCCGCAACCCTTGGGATCGCGGCAGGTCTCGCCAGGCACGGGCGCGGCGGCCATGTGATCGTGATGCATGCCGAAAGACAGCGCGTTGCCGGGTGAACCCGACAACAGCCGCGGCGCAGGATATCACACTGGGGGTCTGTCGGAGAAAGCGGAGGGCCCGCGTTGCGGGCGCCGCGGGGCCAGATGCAAGGCGGAGCGACGAAGGCGATGTGCTCCATCGGCGAGGCTTTGAGGACGGCGACGTCGGTGCGGTTGTCGGAGTGCTCGAACACGCCGCAGGCGATGGTCTGCCGGGCTTGCTGGAAAAAGGGCGGGCCTTGCGGCCCGCCCTTCGACGCTGCAATTCGGGCCCGAGGGGGCGCCGGTTCGCCGGCTACTTGACGACCTCGCGCACCATCGCCTCGATGACGCCGGGGGCGAGCTCCTCGAGTTCGTACGTCACCTGGACGATCGGCTTGTTGACCTTCACGAGGCGGGTGATGTCGATTGGCGTGCCCTCGATGACCACGTCCGCCGGGGTGGCGTTGATGGTGTCCTCGAGGTCCTTCACCTGCTGCCCGGAGTACCCCATGGCCGGCAGGATCTGGCCGGCGTTGGGGTACTTCTCGTACGTCGCCTTGATCGTCCCCACAGCGTACGGCTTGCAGTCCACGATCTCGGCCGCGCCGGCGTTCTTGGCAGCGAACCAGCCGGCGCCGTAGGTCATACCGCCGTGCGTGAGCGTCGGACCGTCCTCGATGACGATCGCGCGCTTGCCGCCGATCAGTTCGGGTCTGTCGACCGAAATCGTCGAGGCGCAGCGGATGACCCGAGCTCTCGGGTTGAGCCGGCGGCAGTTCGCCTCCACCTCGGCCACCTTGGCCGGATCGGCGGTCTGCACCTTGTTGACGATGAGCAGGTCGGCAATGACCGCGTTGGTCTGCCCGGGGTAGAACGTCAGCTCGTGGCCGGGCCGATGCGGGTCGACCAGGTTGATGTGCAGGTTCGGCTTGAAGAACGGCGTGTCGTTGTTGCCGCCGTCCCACAGCACGACGTCGGCTTCCTGCTCGGCCTCGCGCAGGATGCGCTCGTAGTCGACGCCGGCGTAGACGACGAAGCCGTTGTCGATGTGCGGCTCGTACTCTTCGCGCTCCTCGATCGTGCAATTGTGGCGGTCGAGGTCAGCATACGTCTCGAAACGCTGACAAATCTGCTTTGTGAGGTCGCCGTACGGCATCGGATGGCGCACCGCCACGACCTTCTTGCCCATCGCCTTGAGGATGCGCGACACGTAGCGGGTCGTCTGCGACTTCCCGACCCCCGTGCGCACCGCGGTGATGGCAATGACCGGCTTCGACGACCGCAACATGGTCTTCTGCGCTGAGCAGATCCCGAACGAGGCGCCCCAGCCGATGACGTGGCTGCCCTTGTCCATGACGTACTGGTGCGAGACGTCGGAGTAGGAGAACCACACCTCGTCGACCCCGAACTCCTTGACCAGGCGCTCCAGCTCCTCCTCGCCGAAGATCGGAATGCCGTTCGGATAGAGCGGTCCGGCGAGCTCCGGCGGGTACAACCGGCCCTCGATGTCCGGAATCTGGGTCGCCGTGAACGCCACGACCTCGACGCTCTCGTCGTTCCGGAACAAGCAGTTGAAGTTGTGGAAGTCGCGACCCGCGGCTCCCATGATGAGGACCTTACGCTTCGCCATGTGCACCTCCCTGTCAGGGCCGGCGCGTTCCAGGCGCCGGGGCCCGGCTGGCGATCCGGGCCAATCCGCCGGGTATGGCTGAACCGGCGGCATGAGATCTCGATTGCGAGTCGAGGGTCGATAATCGAGAGGTCGAGACATGGCTGGCCAGGTCCTGGCTGTCCACGTTCAACTGTCGACTTCCGACTCTCGACTCCTCTCTCACTCCCACTCGATCGTCCCGGGAGGCTTGGACGTCACGTCGTACACCACCCGGTTGATGCCACGCACCTCGTTGACCATGCGACGAGCCACCCGGTCCAGGACCTCGGAAGGAAACCGGAACCAGTCGGCCGTCATGAAGTCCTCGGTCGTGACGGCACGCAATGCCGCCACGTTCTCGTACGTTCTCTGGTCGCCCATCACCCCGACGCTGCGCACCGGCAACAGCACGGTGAGCGCCTGGGCGATGGCGCGATACAGCCCGGCCTCGCGGATCTCGTCCATGAAGATCGCGTCGGCGCGCTGCAGCAACGCCACGCGCTCGGGTGTCACCTCGCCGAGGATCCGCACCGCCAGCCCCGGCCCCGGGAACGGGTGCCGCCAGACGAACTCCTCGGGCAACCCGAGCTCGAGCCCGAGTCTGCGCACCTCGTCCTTGAACAGGTCGCGCAGCGGCTCGACGAGTGCGAGGCCAAGGCGCTCAGGCAGCCCGCCCACGTTGTGGTGGGTCTTGATCGTCGCCGAGGGGCCGCGCACCGAGGTGGACTCGATGACGTCCGGGTACAGCGTGCCCTGGGCGAGGAACCGCGCATCCGGAAAGCGCCGGGCCTCCTCCTCGAAGACGGCAATGAACTCGTGCCCGATGCGGCGCCGCTTCTCCTCGGGGTCCTCGATCCCGGCCAGACGGGCGAAAAACCGCTCGGCGGCGTTGACGCGGTCGATGCGCAGCCCGAAGCTCGCGAAGCGCCGCTCCACCTTGTCGCCCTCGTCGAGGCGCAACAGCCCGGTGTCGACGAAGATCGGCACCGTGCGGTCGCCCACCGCCTCTCGGCACAACAGCGCCGTGACCGAGGAGTCCACGCCGCCCGACAAACCCACGACGATCCGCCCGTCGCCCACCTTCTCGCGAATGCGCGCCACGGCCTCGTGGTGAATCGAGGCCGGCGTCCAGTCCCGCCGCGCCCCGCAGATATCCAGGAAGTTGTCGAGAATTCTCCGCCCGTGGTCCGTGTGCCGCACCTCGGGGTGGAACTGGATTCCGTACAGCCGCCGCCCCGCGTCGGCGATTGCCGCCAGCGGCGCGCTCGCGGTGTGGCCCACCACCGCAAACCCTTCCGGCAGGCGCGTGACCTTGTCGCCGTGCGACATCCAGACCTTTTGAGAGGGCGTCGTCCCGGCGAACAGGGGGCAGTCGAGGCGTGCGGCCAGCTCGGCCGCGCCGTACTCCCGCCCGCCTGCCGCCTCGACCTGGCCGCCGAGCACGAGCGCCATCGCTTGCAACCCGTAGCAAATCCCCAGCACCGGCACACCCTGTTCGAAGACGGCGGGATCGGGGCGGATCGCCCCTTCCTCGTACACCGAGGCCGGGCCACCCGAGAGCACGATGCCCACCGGCTGGAGGCGCGCCAGCTCGGCTGCCGACAGGTCGCCGCGCCGGATCTCCGAGAACACCCCCGCCTCGCGCACCCGGCGGGCGATGAGCTGGGTGTACTGCGAGCCGAAGTCCAGGATGAGCAGCGTCTCGTGCATCATGGCAAGGCCCGCGCGTGCGGGCCGCGGGATTCTAGCATTCCCGCGCACGACCACGGCGCAGGCGGGAGGCGAGAGCGGTTCGGCGCGCTTCCGGCACGCCGGTGAACTTCGGTCGACGCCCGACAGGGGCTGCCAGACCGGGCAGCCGGCCCGCGCCTCGACCGTGCCGGCTTTGGAGCGGGCGGCTCAGCCAGCCGGCGTGGCGGTGGGGCCCGCGCCTCCGGTATCGAGATCGGTCTGCCGGCAGAAGCAGGAAAGGCCGTGACACGACCATCACATGCCCGAACGCGACAGGCCGCCCGACCGGCTGTCGGCCCCCCGGCGCCGCGAAGGCAGATATAATCGGTCGGTCGGCCGCTATCCCCTGGTGGTCGAACGGTGCGAGGCCGGCGTTATGGCCGTGAGGGGAGCCTCCATGAACGACGATTTCCGGAAACCAGCGCGAGCTCCGCAGGACACGGTCGACGGCCAGTGCACGCCGGGTCAGACCACGGTTCGACCTGTGCTCGAGGGCGGGCCCGTTTGCGAGGGCGCCGAAGACCCTGCGGACATCACGCCGCACACGCAGGCCTTGGAGGAGAGGCGGCGCCGTGAGGACCTCGAGCGGCTCGTCGCCACCGTCTTTTCCGAGCTCGTCGCGGCGCGCGCGAGCGACATCGACCCCACGATCGAGCGAGCGCTGGAGCTGATCGGACGCTATGTCGGGGCCGACCGCGCGTACGTGTTCCTGTTCACCGACGACCTCGCGGCCATGAACAACACCCAAGAGTGGTGCGCGCCCGGGATCGAGCCCCAGAAGGACAGGCTGCAGGCGCTGCCGAGCGCCACGCTGCCGTGGTGGGTGGCACACCTGAAGGCGGGCAAGACGATCAGCATTCCGGTGGTCGCCGAGATGCCCCCGGAAGCCGGGGCCGAAAGGGCGATCCTCGAGATGCAGGGCATCCAGTCGCTGATTGTCGTACCCATGGAGGCCGAGGGCCGGCTCCTCGGGTTTCTGGGGTTCGACGCCGTGAGCGCACGCCGCATGTGGCTCGACTCCGAGCGCGACCTTCTGCGCTCGCTCGGCAACACGATCGTGCACGCGCTCCGGCGCTGCCAGGCCGAGGAGGAGCTGTGCAGGGCCGAGCAGAAGTACCGCTTGCTCTACCAGCAGTTCCGGGGTATTCTCAACGTCCTGCCCGACGCGATATACCTGCTTTCCAGAGACCTCAAAATCTTCTGGGCCAATGACGTGGCCGCCGCAAACATGGGCGTGAGCGCGCCGGAGTTTCTGGGCCAGCATTGCTACGAGTCGAGATACGGGTGCTCGGCGCCGTGCGAAGGCTGCCCGGTGCTGCAGTCGTTCGAATCCGGAGAGACAATGGCCAGCGAGGAGCAGACGCCCGACGGCCGGACGTGGGAGGTGCATGCCGTTCCCGTGTACGGCGAGAGCGGCGAGGTCGCGAACGTCATCATGGCAGCCCGCGACATCACCGAGCGCAAGCGGGACGAGGCCGAGCGCGCGAAGCTGCAGGCGCAGCTCGCCCAGGCGCAGAAGATGGAGTCGATCGGCCGGCTGGCCGGCGGCGTGGCCCACGACTTCAACAACATGCTGACCGTCATCCTCGGACAGGCCGAGCTGGCCATCGAGCGAGCGCGCACCGGTCATCCGGTCGTCAACGAGCTGCAGGCCATCAGCCGGGCCGCGGAGCGTTCGGCAGGGCTGACGCGCCAGCTCCTCGCCTTCGCTCGGCGGCAGCCGGTCGCCCCGCAGGTGCTGGACCTCAACGAAGTCGTGGAGGGCACGCTCAAGATGCTGCGCCGGCTCATCGGCGAGGACATTGATCTCGCCTGGCGGCCCGGCCAGAGTCTGTGGCCCGTGAAGATCGACCCGTCGCAAATCGACCAGATTCTCGCCAACCTCTGCGTGAACGCCCGGGATGCCATCGGCGACACGGGCACCGTGACCATCGAGACCGGGAACGTCACGATCGACGACGAATACTGTGCGGCTCACGTCGGCTTTCTTCCGGGCGAATTCGTGGCCGTTGCCGTGAGCGACGACGGGTGCGGCATGGACGCCGCCACCCTCGCGAGACTTTTCGAGCCGTTTTTCACCACCAAGGAACAGGGCAAGGGCACTGGCCTGGGGCTCGCCACCGTCTACGGCATCGTCAAGCAAAACAATGGCTTCGTGAACGTCTACAGCGAGCCCGGCAGGGGCTCGACGTTCAGGATCTACCTGCCCCGGCACCGCGAGAACGCTGCCGAGCGCCCCGCGGCCGAGCCGGCGCACTCGCCCGCCGGCCGCCACGCCACGATCCTCGTGGTCGAGGACGAGCCGGCCATCCTGCATGTGGTGAAGACCATGCTGGAACGGCAGGGGCATACCGTCCTGGCGGCATCCAGCCCGGACGAGGCGATCCGCATCGCCGCCACCCATCCCGGGGAGATCCGGCTGCTGCTCACCGACGTCATCATGCCCGGCATGAACGGCCGCGAGCTGGCGAACCGCCTGCTCGCGTCGCAGCCCAACCTTGAGCCCCTGTTCATGTCCGGCTACACCGCCAACGTCATCGCCCACCACGGCGTGCTCGAGGAAGGCGTGCTCTTCATCGCCAAGCCCTTTTCTGCCGCCGACCTCTGCGCCAAGGTCGAAGAGATCCTGAGCCGGACGAGGTAAGCCGCGGAGCATCCGGGCTCCAGGCTCTCGGCTGCCGGCCCTCGATCCTCGGCCCGCCGGCGCACACCCGGGCGCTACAGCTCGCGCAGCGCGGTGGCAACTGGCAGGCGCGCGGCGCGAACCGCCGGCAGCACGCCGCCCAGCAGGCCCATGACCACCGCGAAGGCGATTCCCATCGCCATGATGTCGGGCGTGATCCGGAAGGCGAACGCGAGGTGCGAGAACGTCTGCCAGTTGAGGGTGCCGGTCGTGAAGCCGTTGAGCGGCAGCACGGCGACGCAGCCGAGGACCCCGCCCGCCAGCGCGATGAGGACCGACTCGGCCACGAACGAGGCCACCACGCTGGCCTCGCTGAACCCGAGAGCGCGCATCGTGGCGATTTCCCGCGCGCGCTCGGCCACCGCCGAGTACATCGTGTTGAGCGCCCCGAAGACCGCCCCCACCGCCATGATCACCGACACGAGCGTCCCCAGGATCGTGATCATGGAAGTGAGTAACTGCGACTGCTTGTCGTAGTACGCCACCTCGGGCTCGGCCTGCACGCGCAGCCGCGGGTCGGTCGACAGCGCATCCCTGAAGCAGGCGTGGCTCTCCACCGAGTCGAGCCGCACGGTCATCGATTGGAAGATGTTCTGCGGGCGCTGGTACGTCTGGTTCAGCACGTTGGCGTCGCACCACAGCTCGGAGTCGAAGGCGCTGCCTCCGGCGTCGAACTTCCCCACCACCGTCCACGTGCCGCCTCCGAAGCCCACCGTCTGCCCCACCTCGAAGCCGGCATACGTGCGCGAGGCGTTCGCGCCCACGACCAGCTCCGCCACGCCGGGCCGGAAAAAACGCCCCTCGACGAGACGCACTGAGCGCCGCACCTCGAGCACGCGCGGCGACACGCCGCGCACTTGCACGTTGGCGTCGGTGCCGGTGGCAGCGAGCGGGAAAGCCGCCACCACCACGACCTCGGGGCTGGCGAGCGGTCCCGCCGGTCCGCGCGCCACCCCAGGCGCGCTCTCGATGATCCGGACCTGCTGGAGATCGAGTGCCGAGTACATTTCGGTCGACGCCCCAGAGCGGAGCACGATTGCGTTGTCTGGCGAGCCGGAGGCCACGAGCGTGGCCCGAAACCCCCGCGCCATCGCCAGCATCGCCACGAACACCCCCACCGTCCCGGCAATGCCGAGCACCGCCACCAGTGCCGCGGTCCAGCGCTGCCGCACGCTCCTCACGTTGTAGACGAGCGGGATCGCCATGTCACACTCTCCGCAAGGCCTCGACGACCCGCAGCCGCATCGCCGCCAGCGCCGGCAGCAGCCCCGCTGCAAGCCCCACCAGCACCGCCAGACCCACCCCCAGCACCAGGTGTCGGAAAGGCACGTCGAACGTCAGGCCCGGCAACGCCTTGCCGAGCCACGGAGCGATTCGCGAGGCGATCAGGAGGCCGGCCAGCCCCCCCTGCAGCGCGATGAGCAATGACTCCGCGAGCACCAGCCCGAGCACGAAGCGATCGGAGTACCCGACTGTCTTGAGCACGGCCAGCTCGCCGACCCGCTCCCTCACCGCGGTCGCCATCGTGTTGCCGGTCACCAGCAGCAGCGTGAAGAACACAACCCCGCCGATCGACAGGATGATGAGCTCGATGTTCCCCATTTGCTTGACGAACGCCGCGGCGAACGCGCGCTCCGGCTCGGTCTTGGTCTCGTGCGGCGAATTGGCGAACCGCGCGTCGATCGCCCGTGCGACCTCGGCGGCCCGATCCGGGCTTTCCACCACCACCGTGTACCAGCCGACCAGCCCGCGGAACCAGGCCGGACCGTTCTCCTCGAGGTACTTCTTGTGGAACCAGAGCTGCGTCTCGTCACCGCCCTGGCGCGGGTCGGAATAGATCGCCCGCACGTTGAACTCCCAGACGCCCGGGAAAATCGTGCCCTTGATCGGCAGCCGATCGCCGAGCTTGAAGCCGTACCGCGCGGCGGTTGCGGCGCCCACCACGCAACCCTGCCGGTCGGCCACAAACTCCCGCCATTGCTCGGCCGGGATCTGGAACTCCGGGAACACGTTGAGATACGTGTCCGTGTCGATTGCGAACTGCGGAAAGAAGTTCTTCTCGTCTTGATAGACGCCGCCGAACCAGGAGGCGTGGGTGGCGTCGGTGACGCCATCGACCTGCAGCAGGCGCTCGCGGTACGAGACCGGCAGCGGCTGGGTGAGCGACGTCCGGTTGATGATCACGAGACGGTCGGCGCCGGCCACGTCGATCCCCTGGTAAAACGCCGCGTGCACGGCCGCCAGCACCCCGTACAGCGTCATGGCAATCAGGAACGACCCGATGGTGAGCGTCGTCCTCACCTTCTTGCGTGCGAGGTTGGCCCACACGAGGGGCAGGAACTTCATCGCTGCCTCCTCACGCCGCCTCGACCAGCACGCCCTTGTCGAGGTGCAGCACCACGTGTGCTCGCGCCGCGGCGCGCGGGTCGTGCGTCACCATGAGCACCGTCTTGCCGTGCTCGTCGACCAGCCGCGCGATGAGCTCCATGATCTCCTCGGCGCTGCGGCGGTCGAGGTCGCCGGTCGGTTCGTCGGCGAGCAGAAACGTCGGGTCGGCCACGAGCGCGCGGGCGATCGCAACGCGCTGTTCCTGCCCTCCCGAGAGCTGACGCGGGTAGTGGTGAATACGGTCCGCGAGCCCCACCAGCTCGAGCGCCGCCTCCACGTGCTGCCGGCGCTCGGCCTTGCCGAGCTTGGTGAGCAGCAGCGGGAGCTCCACGTTCTGGAACGCCGTCAGCACCGGGATGAGGTTGTACATCTGGAAGATGAACCCGACGTGTCGGGCCCGCCAGGCGGTCAGCCTGGCGGCCGACAAACGCGAGATCTCATCCCCCGCCACCGTGACCGAGCCCGAGGTCGGCACGTCGAGCCCTCCCAGCAAGTTGAGGAGCGTCGTCTTGCCGGAGCCCGAGGGCCCCATGAACGCCACGAACTCACCCGCTTCCACGTCCAGGTTGAGCCCCTGCAGGACATGGATCTCCTCGCTCCCCCGCACGTACCGCTTGTCGAGGTTGCGGACCTGGATCAGCGAACCGGTGCCGCCGCCGTCCACCCGAACCATGGCTGCCTCCGTTCCCTTTGCGCCCCGAAACCTCGCTACCGCGCCCTCACCCGGACCTGCTGCCCGTCCCGCAGCCCCGCCGGCCCCTCGACCACGAGCCTGTCACCCACCGTCACGCCGGCCAGCACCTCGACCTCGTCGGCTCGCTGCGCCCCGAGCGTCACGGCCCGCCGCTCGACCCTGCCGTTGCGCACGAGCCACACGACCGGGGTGCCGCTGTCCTGTCGCACCGCCGCACGCGGGATCACTGCTTCGGCGGCCGGGGCCTCGCCCGGCGCCTGGGCCGCCAGGAACGCCACTTTCACGCCCATGTCCGGGAGGATCCTGGGGTCGAGCGCGTCGAAGGCGATCCGCACCTTGACCGTTGCCTTCTGCCGGTCGGCGGTCGGGATCACGGTGCGCACGCTCGCCGGGATCTTCCAGTCAGGGTAGGCGTCGAGCGTCGCCTCGACCCTCTGCCCCGGCTGCACCCGGGCAATGTACGACTCGCTGACATCCACCTCGATCTCGAGCGAGGTCATGTCGACAATCGTCGCGATGCCGGTCCGCGTGAACGAACCGCCGGCCGAAACCGGCGAGACCATCTCGCCCACCTGTGCATCCTTCGACACCGCCACCCCGGAAAAGGGAGCCCGCACCACGCAGTTGTCGAGGTCCTGCCTGGCGATGCCGATGGCCGCCTCGGCGCTCGCGACCTGCCGGCGCGCGAGCACGATGCGGGCCTTCAGGCTCTCGACGAGGGTACGGGCGGCGTCGAGCGCCTGCACCGCCGCCACCCCCTCCTTCTCGAGTTCTACCTGGCGCCCCAGCTCCCGGTCCGCGTTGGCGAGATTGACCTCCAGGTCGGCAATTGCCGCTGCCGCCGCGTCGCGCTCCGCGACCGCCGCCGCCAACCGCGCGCGCACGTCCGACTCGTCGAGCCGGGCCAGCACCTGCCCTGCCTCGACCCTCATCCCCTCGTCGACCAGCACCTCGACGACCCGCCCGGTGATCTTGGCCGCCACCGTGGCTCGCACTCTCGGCGTCACGTACCCCGAAGCATTCAGCAGCACGGCGGCGCGACCGGAGGCGGCGCGAACGGAGGCAACCGCCACGTCCGGCGGTCGGCCCCCGATCGCGACAGCCACGGCAATCGCCCCGAGCCCGAGCGCCGGTAGCATCCACAGCCACCGTCTGCGCCACCGGCCCCCGCCGTCGCCGCGCTTGCTGTCGTCGATCCTGAGCGCACGCAGATCGGTTCTTTCGGCCCTACCCTCGGCTGTCATGCTTCCCTCCGTCCCCCTGACGCGCCCGCAGTTGACGTTGTACGCACCCGCGATGCGGCAGTTTCACCCCGTCGAGCCCGACCCGCAACCCCACCCGTGTGGGCGGCCTGGGTCGCGAGCGGCACGGGTATTGTCGCGTTCGAGCCCGCGGTCGGGGTCAAGAACGTGGCAGACGAAGCGCCATCACGAGGTCGGGCCCGGTTTCGACCGGGTACCGACTGGCAGCCGCCACCTCTTCGCACCACAGCCAGGAGTAATGGACTCAGATAAAGTGTTGTCGGAGACGTTGCGAGGCTTGGGTCCTGCCTCGCCGCGGGCGGCCTGTTGCTGGCCGCCGTCGCCACCCCCGACTCCGGGTGGGATGAGCGTTTCACCACCCGCTGGTGGGGCCTTGAAGAGGGGCTGCCGCAGATCTCTGTGAACGCCATCCTTCACGGCCGCGACGGCTTTCTCTGGGTAGGCACCTTCGGCGGGCTGGTGCGCTTCGACGGGCTCAGCTTTCAGATGGTGCCGTCGCGCTCCGGGCAGGTGCCGGCGTTCCCGCGGGTGCTGTGTCTCGAGGAGGGTCCCTCCGGAAGGCTGTGGGTGGGGATGGAGGCGGGGGGACTGGCGGAGGTGCGCCACGGTGAGCTGGTTGCCCCTGCGGATCTCCCTTCCCTCGGTGACACCACCGTGTTCGGCATCAGCGAGGAGCCGGGTGGCGCCCTGTGGGTCACTGCCATGGGGCGGGGGCTGTCGCGTCTCACTCCCACCTCGGTGACCACCTGGGGCGAGGGGGAGGGGCTGGGCGGAGGACAACCGATCAAGGTGCTCGCCCTGCCGGGCGGCGGGGCGCTCGTCAACGTGGGCTACCGTCTCATGGAGGCACAGGAAGGGGCCTCCCTGCGTCCCCTGTCGCTCCCCGCCTCCATCTCCGACTTCAACCTCGATGTGGACGGCTCGGTGCTCGCCTCCAGCCTCGACGGGGCGCTCTACCGCCTGCGGGGCGGGGGGAAGGAAACTCTCAAGCCCCCGCTGCGCGAGACGGGGTTCGCGTCCTCGTTCTTCGCCCGGGACTCAGGAGGGCGCACGTGGGCCATCGTACGCCGGCGCGGCCTGTTTCTGGTCGAGGGGAAGGGGGTGCGCCCGGTGAACTGTCCGGGCGTGGCCGGCCGCGCGTTCAATTGCTTCGCCGCTGACCGGGAGGGAGGCCTGTGGCTGGGCACCCAGGACGCCGGCCTGGTGCAGGTGTCGCTCGCCTCCTTCCGCGTCCTCTCCCGGGCCGACGGCCTGCCGGGCGAGGTGGTGCGCCCCGTCGTCGAGGCCCACGACGGGAGCATCTGGGCAGCCGTGAGCTGTAACGTGCTGGTGCGCTGGAACGGTTCGGCGCTCACCCGCCTGGAGCTTCCAAACCGCGCCGGCTTCGACGGCTGCGTGTACTCACTCCTGGTCCGGCGTGACGGTACCCTCCTCGCTTCGGGGTACTCCCAGGGGGTGGTGCGGATCGCGAACGGCAGGCTCACAGGATACCCCCGCCCGGCCCCGCGCTTTCCCACCGCCCTGCTGGAAGATCGGCGGGGACACCTCTGGGTGGGCACGCGGTTTGCCGGAGTGAGCCGCATCGAGGGCCCCTCTCCCCGCGACTTTCGCGCCAGCGACGGGCTGCCCTCCGACCAGGTGGCCACCCTCATGGAGGACGAGGATGGCCGCCTGTTGGTGGGCACCGCCGCCGGGGTGGGGGTGATCGACGGGGACCGCGTCGTCCCCCTGGCCACCACCGGCGACCCCATGCTCCCGGCGGTGCGCGCCCTCCTGCGGGAAGGGCCGCACCTGTGGCTGGGCAGCTACGGCGCTGGCCTGGGGCTGGTGGAGAACGGCCGTCTCTTCCGCTTCACCACCGCGCACGGACTGCCGGAAGGGGTGGCCTCGTACCTCCACCGGGACCGCCACGGTTACCTCTGGTGGACCGGCAACCGCGGCATCTACCGGGCGCGCGTGTCAGCGCTGGTGGACGCGGCCCGCGGCGTCGCCCGCCGGGTCCCGGTGCAGCGTTTCGGCACGGCCGACGGGCTGCTTTCGGCCGAGACGAACGGCGGTTTCCTGCCCGCCGGCTGCGCCGCCCGCGACGGCCGCCTCTACGTGCCCACGGTCCAGGGGCTGGCCATCGTCGACCCCGCCCGCCTGGCCCAACAACCAAGCGCCCCCACCCCCCTCCTCGACCGAGTGGTGGTGGACGGCCAGCCGGCCACACCCGAAGGCGGCACCCTCACGGTGCCCGGCAGCACCCGCCGGGTGGAGTTCCGCTTCAGCGCCCCCACCTTCCACGCCCCCCAGGCCGTGCGTTTCCTCAAGCGCCTGGAAGGGTTTGATCCCGACTGGGTGGAGGGCGACGGGGATTCCCACGCGACCTTCACCGGCCTTCCGCCGGGCCGCTACATCCTCGCGGTGCGCACGGTCAACCACACCGGTATCGTCGGACCGCCCCACCAGCTTCTCACGCTCGTGGTGCAGGCCCGCCTTACCCAGCGCCTGTCCTTCCGCCTCGGGGTCGTCGGGGTCCTGCTGGCCCTCGTCGCCGCCACCGTGGGCGGCCGCGTGGTGGCCTTGCGGCACCGCAACCTGCTGCTCGCCCGGCTGGTCCGGCAGCGCACCCGCGAGCTGGAGACGGCCAACCGCCAGCTGGCCCGGCAGGCCCACATCGATGCCCTCACCGGTCTGTACAACCGGGGAGCCTTTACCGCTCAACTGGTCGAGCACATGGAACTGGCCGTTCGCCATGAGCGTGCCCTGGCCGTGGTGATGATGGACGTGGACCACTTCAAGGCGTACAACGACGCGCTCGGCCACGTGGCCGGGGACACCTGTCTGCGCCGCCTGGGCAGCCAGTTGTTGGCCTGCCTGTACCAGCCCAGCGACGTGGCGGCGCGCCTCGGCGGCGAGGAGTTTGCCCTCCTTCTGTCCGGCGCCAACCTGGCGCACGCCGCCGCGGTGGCCAAGCGGGTGTGCGCCAGCATCGAGCGGCTGGCGATCCCTCACCCGACCTCGCCGGTTGCCCCCGTCGTCACGGTGAGCTGCGGGTACGCCAGCCTCGCCGACCTGCCCGAGCCCAACGGCGACGCGCTGCTGCGGGCCGCCGACGAGGCGCTCTACCGGGCCAAGTCGGCGGGCCGCAACCGCGTGAGCGGGTAAAGGCGGGAGAGGGAGCTGACCCGCGGCGGCTGGGACAGAGTGGGCGCCGGTCCCGTTCATCGACGGCGAGGCCGCGGCGCTGGTGCTCCGGCACAGAGTGTTTCGCTTCTTGCAAGCTGAGGGCTTGCTGTCGGAGGAGCGGACGCGGCTGCTGCTGTCGTGGCGGCACTCGGGCTTTTCGGTGCACACCTCGGTCCCCGTGCCGCCGGATGACCGGGACGGTCTCGAACATCTGGCTCGGTTGCGCCCACCGGTGAGCCTCGAGCGCCTGCACGTAGGCGAGGACGCACAAGCGATCGCCTACGCGGGCCGCAGGCGGGGCGGCGCCAGCCACGAGCCGGACGTGAGCTCGGCCCCGCTCGACCCGAAGGAGTTCCTCGCTCGCGTGCTCATGCACATTCCCGAGCCGCGCCGGCACGTCATCCGGTCCTACGGCGCGTACTCGAGCGTCGTGAGGGCTCGGCGCGCGCGGCAGGCGGCCGTGACGGTCGGCGGCGGGGCTGCGGCGGCCCTCCACCCCCGCAGCGCGCGCCGGCCGGTCTCGAGTGGCGGGCGGCGCGCCGCCGCTGGGCGCAGCTCATTCGTCGCATCTGGAAGGTCGATCCCCTGGTGTGCCCGCGCTGCGGCCGAAGCACGCGCATCATCACGTTTGCGCGTTCCGGAAAATCTGGCCTCTTCGTTCCAGGAATTGTGGCCGGTTCTGATGCGGTGTCAAGGGGTGGGGCCAGGTTCCCGTCAAAGTCGCGGGGGTCTGGGGAGTGGGAGGGTTCGGGCATGTGAGGGGGTGGCAGTCTGGCGGGTCTTTGTGGGTGGAGAGGGTGGAATTGGGGGTGAGCAGGCAGAGCGTGGCCC
>Ga0209506_1000142_pt1 | contig 103545 bp, 69 predicted proteins | sample AD_JPNHG2_MetaG_FD_184409 | JGI IMG/M metagenome (GOLD analysis project Ga0209506, IMG submission 184409) | Active sludge microbial communities of municipal wastewater-treating anaerobic digesters from Japan - AD_JPNHG2_MetaG (SPAdes) (version 2) | ecosystem: Engineered > Bioreactor > Anaerobic...
CGGGGGCGTCCAGCCCGTTGTAGGCCGGGTCCGCACTCACAGCCGGGGCCGTGAGGATGGTGCAGTCCACGTTGCCGTCCGCATCGGCATCGTCCACGCCGGTGATGGTCACCGTCTGCGGCTGGCTCCAGTTGGCCGGCGTGAAGGTCAGGCTCGTGGGCGAGACCGTCCCCTCGCTCGGGTCGCTCGAAGAAAGGCCAATGGTGACGTTGGCCGTCGGCTGCGTGGCGAGGGCGACCGTGAACTGGGCGGTGCCGCCGGCCTCCGTGGTCTTGAGGCCCGAGGTGGGCTGAACGATGATGCCAGGTCCGACGTAGACGGCCACCGCCGTGCGATTGGCGGTCATGGCGACCGTGAGCGTGGTTTGCCCGACCGGCTGGTCCACGTCGTCCAGCTTCCAGCGGCGGAAGGGGACCGTGCCGTAGGTGGGGGGCGCTGTGAGGGCAACATTGGAACCGCGTGGGTAACTGCGGGTGAACTCGGTGACGCCATTCGGCGCCGGGTTGACGGTGACGTTGAGGCCGGTGAAGTAATTATTGACAGTGGGGGTGGCGTCGAAGGACTTGACGGTAAGATTCTGGGGCGAGGTGGCAGTGGTGACGGCGGTGTAAGGGTCGCCGAAGAGGGTGAGCTCGAAGTAGCACCAGCGGTAGACCATGCCATCGGGGCCTTCGACGTGCTCGACGCTGCCGAGCATGTCGGTCTTGGAGCGCTGATGGGCCACCCCGATGCGGTTGTAGCCTTTGGTGAGCAGGTTATTGAAGAAGGTCTTCTGGAACTCACCGCTGAACATCCACTCGGCGTAAGGGTTGTACCAGCCGTAGCGCGAGTTCATGACGACGGCGAAGGCGCCGACGCCGTTAAGCAGGTGCAGGACCTCGGCGAAGCAGTCCGAGTAGTCGAAGGCGCCGGGATAGCAGCCGATGCTGTTGACGAGAAACAGTCCCGTGTTGGTGAGCGAGGAGAGGTTGCTGTTGCTCAGGCGCAGCGCGTAGTTCCAGTTGGTGTGGCCGCAATGGGCGACGAGGTGCGGCGAGTTGTTGAGGGCTTGGAGGCATTGGGTGGCGCTCCAGTAGGCTACGCGGTCGTCCAGCCAGTTCACCGTGTAGTTCGAGAAATGAGGCAGGAGAGGGTCGAGGCCGTCGCCGCCCTCGGCCCCGCCGCCGAGGGATTCGGCGAGGAAGAGGGCCGTGTCGGGGTGCGGGTGGGGAGTCGTCTCGTAGGCAATGGTCTTAGCGACGAACTGCTGGGTGAGCGCCACGGTGTCCACGGCGGCGCGGCCCAGGTAGACCTCGGGCACGAGGTCCACGTCGCCGCCGCCGGCGCCGTCGTTGGGCTCGCCCCAGAGGGCGTCGCCATCGAAGTTCCACGGGCCATCGAGGCAGGCATAGTAGAGGTCGCAGGGGATGCTGTTGTCCACATAGTCGCCCAGGGCGGCGGCGCCCGACACCTTGCCGTAGACGCCGCGGGCGGGGATGACGCCGACGTCGCCACCGAGGAGCACGTACTGAATGCCCCAGTTCGTGTAGGCGTAGATGATGTAGTTGCGGAGCTTCTCGGCGGTGTCTACGCCCGCATAGCTATTGACGATGTTCTCGATGGCCTCGGCCTTCACGCGCAGGCCTTGGGCGGTGCGGTGATTGAGGAGCGGCTGGAAGGAGCTGAGGAGCGAGGAGCCGGTGACGAGGAGATAGTCGTAGGGGCCCTCAGCCGGCTGCGGGCCGCCGGTGGGTGCCGGAGCGCTGGGCTCCGCGGGCTGCTCGGGCAGAGCCTCGGGGTTGTCCACCAGCGCGGCCACGCGGGCGGCATCGGCCTTCGAGCGCCGAAGGGTCGTATTCGCCGCGGCCTTGCCCCCCTGTGGCGCTATGTGCACGGTGAGCTCGATACAAGGCGAGAAGAGGAGCTTTCTGGCCTTGGGGGTGTACTGGACCGGGAAGATGCGGATCAGCGCGATGTCGTAACCGCACATCCGCTGGACCGACAGCAGCTCGGCCCGCTGCTGGGGATAGGGGTTGTTGGAGTTGTAGACCTCGGGCCTGGGCCTATCGGCGGCCCGGGCCGCGGCCACGCGGGCCGCATCGGCCCCGAAAGGCACCGCCACGCGCCCGAACTCCACCGGGCGAGCCACGTCCAACGATCTGGCCGGCCCCGTCAGGCGGGCCTCGACCCCTGTGACCGTGCAGCCCAGGGGCAGGAGCACGCGCGCGAGGCGGAAGGGCAACGCCGGCTCGCCCACGCGGCGCGTCCGGCCGCAGCCGGGCATGGCCAGGCGCGTGTGGTCGCCGGCCGCGCTCATCTGGGGGCTCTCGAAGTCGTAGGCGAGGGTGATCGCCTGCTGGCCCTGCGGCGGCGCGGCAGCCGCGCCCGCCTGCGCGCACAGGGCCAGGCTCGCCAGGATGTGAAGGAACACCCACTGCGCCGCAAGCCGCCGGCACAGCATGCTCGTCTCCTTGTTTCTTGCTAGGGTCCGCCAGCGTTGGCGTCCTGAACCTCTGGAGCCCAGAACCGCCCTCCCCCCTGGCCAACGCCGACAGCTCCAACCGCGCCGCAGACACTCCCCGACCGTCCCACGAAATCTCTTCTACGATTATACCGCACTGCCTGCTGATATCAAGAGGAAGGAACCTTACTCTGGCGTAAGCTCTTGATTCGGAGTATCATAAGAAGGTGTTTGGGCCGACCGGCTCCGGCGGGGCCACGCGTGAGAGGGGCGCCCGCGAGCGCTCGGACGGGGTGGCGGTTGCCCATGGCGAGCCGGCGTGCGGCTCGGCGGCAATGGGGGTGCACGATGACGAGCGAGGCAGATACTGGCCGCCACCCGGACGCGCCGGCCGGGACCCGCTACTGGGCGCGGCGGGTCCTCTTCAGCGGCAACCCGCGCGTCAAGTGGGGCATCCTCGCCATCCTGTGGCTTGCCGCCCTGCTCTTGGGCCACCTGGGGTACGCCAGACACTTCGCCGACACCGGCCGGCCGACGACCTTCTGGCACACGCTCCACTCGACCCTGGAGTTGTTCAAGCTCAGCGCGCGCAACATCTCGAATCCCCTGGCGGTGAACTGGGCGCTCGAGGTCGCTCGCTTTCTCGCGCCGGGGGTGATGTTCTACACCGTGTTCCAGACGATGGTGATGCTCTTCGCCCGGCAATCGCAGTTGCTGTGGCTCCGCCGCGCCCGCGGCCACGTGGTGATCTGCGGCCTGGGGCGCAAGGCCATGCTGCTGGCGCGGGACTTCCGCGAGCGCGGCCACCTGGTGGCGGTCATCGAGTCGGACCCTGCCAACGAGTTCATCAGCCAGTGCCGCGGCTTCGGCGCCGTCGTGGTGGTGGGGGATGCCAGCGAGCCGGAGATGCTGCGCCAGGCGCGGGTGCCGATGGCGCGATACCTGATCGCCCTGACCAACGACGACGGGGTCAACACCGAGATCGCCGTGCGGGCGGAGGGACTGGTGCGCGGGCGCCAGGGCGGCGCCCTGGAGTGCTACGCCCACATCAACGACCGCGAGCTGTGCCGTGTACTTCGCGAGACCCAGGCCCGCGCCGAGCGGCCCGACGCCTTTCGGCTGCAATTCTTCAATGTCTACGAGCGCGGGGCCGAGGCCCTGCTTCAGGCCCACCCGCCCTTCGCCGCCGCCGAGGGCCAGGAGCCGCAGCTCGTGGTCGTGGGCCTCGGGCGCCTGGGCCAGAGCCTCATTGTGCGCGCCGCGCATGCCTGGCGCGGCCACCCACATGCCGCCGGGGCGCGTCCCCATATCACCGTGGTGGACGAGCAGGCGGAGGCCAGCGTGGCGGCCCTCAAGTTCCGGTACCCCGGGCTCGACCGCACGTGCGTCCTCCTGCCGCGCCAGATGGGCGTCGCCACGCCCCAGTTCCAGCGGGCCGAGTTCCTGGCCGACGAGTACGGGGTCTGCCGCGCCACCATCGTCTACGTGTGCCTGCCCGAGGACGCGGAGAGCCTCTCGGCCGCGCTGATCGCCCACCACCGGCTGCGCGATCTCGGCCGCAACGTGCCCGTCGTTGTGCGCCTCCATGAGGGCCATGGGCTGTCGGAGCTCCTAGGCCGCCTCAGGGCCGAGGGCGGCGCGTTCGAGAACCTGCACGCCTTCCGCCTCTTCGATGAGACCTGTCGCGCGGCCTTCATCCTCCAGCGCGGCGCGGGTGCAACGCCGTGAGGCGCGCCGGCGCCCCGTAGCGCCGCCCGGCCTTGCGTGGGGCTCTCCTCCTCGCTTGACACGGCGGGGCTGTTCGCCACAATGGACGCCGGCGGACCTCTCTGCAGGGAGACGCCGCCGCGGGTAGAGTCGACAGCCACCGCGCCGCGATCCTGCGATAAGACAGGGGGCCCGATGACGGAATTCCTGGTGAATCCCGCGCGGACGGCGGGCGAGATTTCCCCGCTGTGGTTCGGCCATAACCTCGAGCACACGCGGAGTTGCCTCTGGCGCGGCCTGAGCGCCCAGCTTCTCCGCAACCGCAAGTTCGCCGGCATGCCGCAACACAATGGCCTCGCCAACGGTTGGCAGCCGGCCGGCTCGCGCCAGAGCTGGTTCCTGCTCGAAATGCAGGGCGGCTACAAGGCGACTGACGGCGATCCGTTCACCAGGCACTATGACGCGCGGAACGGCTCGGCCTGCCAGCGGCAGCGGGTCGAGTGCTTCACGAAGGCCCGCTGCGGCATCGCCCAGCGCGGCATCCCGCTCGTGCGCGGGCGGCGCTACGTCGGTCGCCTCGCGCTCCGCGCCGACCGCGATCTGGCGGTGAGCGTCCGCATCTCGGGCAAGGCGCCGAACCCTGCCCGCTTCAAGGCCAACGCCGCTGGATGGGCGGAGGTGGACTTCGGCTTCGCCGCCCCGGCCACCACGGCCGACGCGCGCCTCGAGATCACGTTTCAGGGGCCGGGCGTGCTCTACGTAGGCACGGCCTCGCTCCTGCCCGCCGACCACTTCCACGGCCTGCGCCGCGACGTGGTCAAGCTGCTCAAAGAAATCGGCATGCCGCTCCTGCGCTGGCCGGGGGGCAACTTCGCCGGCGACTACCGCTGGCAGGACGGCCTGCTGCCCGTGGACCGCCGCGCGCCGCTGAAGAGCGCCTTCATCGAGACGCTGCCCCATACCGACGGGTTCGACGACCACGAGATCGGCACCGACGAGTTCCTCGCCCTCTGCCGCGAGCTGGGCGCCGAGCCGTTCCTCACCATCAACATGAGCCTGGAGGGCGTCGAGGAGGCCGCCGCCTGGGTCGAGTACTGCAACGGCGGCCCCGAGACGAAGTGGGGCCGCCTGCGCGCCGAACGCGGCCACCCGCAACCCTACAATGTGCGGCACTGGACCCTCGGCAACGAGATGGGCTACTCGCACATGAAAGGCCCCAACACGCCCCGCGAGTACAGCCGCCTGGCCGCCGACTGCGCCCGCGCGATGCGCGCCGTCAGCCCCGGCCTCGTCTTCACGTCGTCCACCGGCTGGAGCGAGCAGTGGTACCAGGGCCTCCTGGCCTTCGAGGAGGACTACTATCAGAACATCTCACACCACACCTACAATACTCTCATGCGGCGGTTCGAGGGTGCGGAGGGGGAGGCCGAGTTCCGCCACCTCGCCTCGTGCCCCGACATCATCTTCCACACCCGCGCCCGCGGCGAGGGCTACACGGGCGAGACGCGCCTCACCATGCTCGACATCCGCGACCTCATCGCCGAAAGCCCCCGCCGCGACAAGAACATCGGCATCGCCTTCGACGAGTGGAACGTGTGGTACGCCTGGTATCGCGAGCCGGGCGTGGCCGAGGGCATCTACGCGGCGCTCATGCTCGGCCACCTGTGCCGCGAGGCGCGCAAGCTCGGCGTCGCTATCGGCGCCTACTTCGAGCCGGTCAACGAGGGCGCCATCCTCGTCGAGCCGGCCTCCGCGCGGCTCACGCCCACCGGCCAGGTCCACGCGCTTTTCAAGGCCCACCACGGCAATGAACTGCTCGACATTGAGCCCTCGCCGGAAGGCGACGACCTCGATATAGTTGCCTCGCGCAACCCGCGCACCGGGCAGCTCACCGTCACCCTCGTCAATCGCAGCCCCGACGCCGCCCGCGAGGCGGCGATCTCGCTGGCGGGCGCCCAGACACTCCCTTGTGGGCGGGGCGTCTCTGCCCCGCGGGAGGCCTGTCTCCTCACAGCCAGCAACTACCGCCCCGGTTCCGTGTTTCGCCGCCGGCGGCTCGCCGTGCGGCGCGGGCCGGAGGGGCAACTCGTGGTCTCACTGCCGCCCCACAGTGTGGCGAGGGTCCAATGGGGAATGAATGGATGAATGGATGGGTGGATGAGTGCCGGGCAATCATCCATTTATCCACCCATCCAATCATCCTCTCGTGTTGTGTCCACAAGCCACGGTTCGAGGAGTTTGCATGGCACCACAGACTGAGGCCAATGCGGCCGAGAGCAAGCTGTTCCAGACCGACTTCCCGCCCGAAGAGTTCCAGGAGCGATGGGCGAAGGTTTTCGACGCCATCGGCCCCGAGGCCCACGCCCTGATCCAGGGCGCGCCGCAGCAGGGCGGAATGGAGGTCTTCCGACAGTCCAACGAGTTCTACTATTGTTGTGGCATCGAGGTGCCGCACGCATACCTGTTCCTCGACGGGCGGAGCCGCAAGGCGCGGCTCTTCCTGCCCCACCGCCCCGAGCAGGCGGCCGCCGAAGGCCCATCACTCGCCGCCGAGGACGCCGACCTGGTCAAGCGCCTGACGGGCGTGGACAGCGTCCACCCGCCCGAAGCGCTTGCCGGCCACCTTCAGCAGGTGAGCGTGCTCTACACCCCGTTCCGCCCGACCGAGGGCCGCACGGCCAGCCGGGGCTCCATGCTCCACGCCGAGCGATCGGCGGCGAGCGACCCGTGGGACGGCCGCCTGAGCCGCGAGCAGCACCTCATCGCCCTGCTGCGTGCGCGCCTGCCGAGGCTGGAGCTTCGCGACCTCACGCCCACCCTCGACACGCTCCGCTCCGTCAAGAGCACGCGCGAGGTGGCCCTCCTGCGCCGCGCGGGCGAGCTGACGGCGCTGGCCGTCGCCGAGGCCATGCGAGCGACGAAGCCGGGCATGGTCGAGCGCGAGCTGGCCGCCATCGCGGTCGGCCTCTACATTCGCCACGGTGCCCGCGGCGAGGGCTACGCCGCCATCATCGCCTCGGGGGCCAACATGTGGCACGGCCACTACAACCGCAACGACGCCGTGATGCAGGACGGCGATATCGTGTTGATGGACGTAGCGCCCGACTACCACTACTACACGAGCGATATCGGCCGCATCTGGCCCGTCGGCGGCGCGTATGCCCCCTGGCAGCGCGAGTTGTACAGCTTCATCGTCGAGTACCACAAGACCCTTCTGCCTCTCATCCGCCCGGGCCGGACGGCGGACGAGATTCACGCCGAGGCCGCTGCGGCGATGGCGAAGGTGGTCGAGCGCACGAGGTTCTCGAAGCCCATCTACGAGGCGGCGGCCCGCCGGGCGCTGGAGTTCAAGGGCCACCTCTCGCACCCGGTCGGCATGGCCGTCCACGACGACGGCCCCTATCGCGCCCAGCCCTTGCGTCCGGGCGTCGTCTTCTCGGTGGACCCGCAGATGTGGGTGCCCGAGGAGAAGGTCTACATCCGCTGCGAGGACACCGTGGCCGTGACGGAGACGGGCATCGAGAACCTCACTGCCCTCGCCCCGCTCGATCTCGACGCCGTCGAGGCCGCGATGCGGGGGAGAGCCTGAGCCGGTGCGCCGCTCACCACCCCGTCGGCCGGCCGTAGGCGTGGATGATCCGGATCGCGGACGAGCGCGAGATGCCGCCGGGGTTGATGCCCGGCTGCCCCTCGGGGACCGGGGCGTCGAGCTTGCGGAAGTAGTCGGCCCAGGTGGGCAGCGTCGCGCCGGTCGCGGGGTCGCGGAAGGTCATGGGCGCCAGGTCGAAGAGCGGCTGCCCGCCGTTCGCCCGCCGGAACGCTTCGTAGACCAGTTCTGAGCAATAGAAGCCGTCGTTACCGATGGCGAAGACCTTGTCGTAGGGCTTGCCCAGGAGCGCGACGGCCTCGTCGAGCGCCCGGGGGATCAGGTGGCGATAGGCGGGCCGCAGGCGCCCCACGACCACTTTCGGGCGGCCGCGGGCGTCGCGGCTGCGTGCGAGGAACTGCTCGAGCGAGGTCGTCTTCACCCCGCCCCCACCCGCCTCGATGACGATGGCCCGCCCGTCGTTCGAGCGGGCGGCGATGCCCACGTGGGAGAACTTGGCTCCACCAACCCCCTCGGTCACCGCCTCAATGGCGTCGCACAGCGGCCCGGCATCGAGGTCCTGGAACAGCAGGTCGCCGGGCTCGGGTGTGAACCGCCCGCCGAACTGCTGGCAGCCGGCCAGAGCGCAGGCGAGCGCGACGACGGAGAGGATGCGCTTCACTGGCCGCGCCTCGAGAGCGGCCATTCGTCGAGAAGCCATTGGGGAATCTCGGGGAACTTGCCTTTCTCGCCGAACACCTCGTCGCCGGGCTCCAGGGCGCCGGCGGAGGGGGCCTTGTCCTTCCCCTCGGGGGTGAGATGCGGGAAAGGAATGCCCAGGCCGATGGCTTGACTGTCGGGCTTGAGCCGGAAGTCGAACTTCGCTCTGTCAACGAACGGGTCGGCCGCCGCGAACTTGCTCGCCAGCGCCCAGGCAGGCACCTCCTTGCCCCCGTCGCCGCGCGGCAGCAGCAGGTTACCCCGCACGGTGTTGAGGGCCGGGCCGCGGGCGTCGTCGAGGAAGTTCACATAGCCGCCAGGATGCGCCTCGCCGCCGGGGGCGTATTCGAGGATGTTGTTGAGGATGAGATTGCCGAAGCTCTCGCCGATCTGGACCGGCGCACCGTCGCTGCCGACGAGCGTGTTGTGGGCGATCAGGTTGAAGTGGCACTTGTGGACCGACATCGCGCGGTCCACCGGGCCGAGGACGAGGTTGTGGACAATGCGGTTGCCCCCCGCCCAGCGGCTGCCGCCCCAAACGTAGACCGCCGCGCTCTTGCGGCCGGCGAGCGGGAAGCAGCGGTTGCGCTTGTCGGGGCCGAAGACGTTTCGCTCGACCACGATATTGCGCGGGCTATCCACGCCGGTGCCCGAATAGATGTGGATCGCCCCGCCGCTGGTGCGCCACCAGACGTTTCGCCGCAGCACGAGGTTTTCGGCGCCCTGCGAGATATAGATGCCGTGGTCGCCCTGGCCCATGCCCGCGTTATAGATCACGCAGTCCTCGATCAGGTTGAAGCGGCTCTCGTTGGAGGTCATGCCGCAGCCCATCATGTCGCGGACGATGCAGTTTCGGACGATGTTGAACGAGCCATAGGAGTTGTTGGCGAGGCCCGAGATGTCGAGGTACGTGCCCGCCTCCTGTTTGTAGGTGTGGACCAGCTTGCCGCCGAGGCCGATGCCGATGACCCCGCGGCGGACCAGGAAGCCGTCCACAATGTTGTACGCGCCGCTCACATGCAGGATGGTGCCGGAAAGGGCGAAGACTTCCTTGGGCTCCGCCCCGGCCCAGGGGCGGATGTGGACGAGGAAGCGGGAGCCGGCAAACCGCGAATCCCGCGAATCCCGCGAATGGGCCGGGCGTTCTCCTGATTCGCCCGATTCGCGGTTTCTCGCCCCGCCTTTGTCCTCCTCCAGCACGTCGGGGTCGCGCTCTATCTTCTCGCTGGCAAACATCCCCTCATCGAGGGACTCCTTGCCGTCGCGCCGCCAGCGCGAGGTGGAGGGGATGAGCCCTTCGCCGTTCACGAGGAAGCGCTCGGGCACGGCGTTCATTCGGCAGGTCCACACGCCCGCGAGGTTGGGCGCCTTCTGCCAGCCGGCGACGGGCGTGCCGCCGTCGAGGATCGCCCGGTGGCGGTTCGCGGCGCGGTAGACGATCGGCCCCTTCTCGTTGCCGATGGACGAGATGCTCAAGGTGCCCTTGTAGACGCCATCAAGGAAGACCACCTCGTCCCCGGGCTTGAGCTTCTCGCGGGGGATGGCTGCGAGGCTGAATGGCTTCTCGCGGGTGCCGTCGCCCTGCGCCGTGCCGTCGGGCGCAACGAAGAAGCTCGCCGCGCGGCTGGCTTGCATGGCCACGACCAGCGCGCCCACCACAGCAAGGAGTTTCCTTTTCTGCATTCCTGCCTTCCTCATTGATTCCGTGCCTTCGCGGGCGGCTCGGGCTTGGGGCCGGCGTAGAGCATCGCGGGGCGCACGATGCCGCCGAGCATCAGCTCGCTGATGCTCAGGTGGCCGGTCTTGACCACGACAAGGTTCTCCTTGCCCGCGAGCAGCTTGCCCGTGACCTCGACCTCGCTGGGCTTGCGGGCGCCGGTGAACTCGCCCACGAGCTCCCCGTTCACCCACACTTTCGTCGGGCTGCCGTCCACCTCGCCGAACCACAGGTGCAGCGGGCCGGCGGGCAGGGCGTCGGGCGCCTTGAGCCGCGTGCGGTACCACATCCAGGTGAGCTGTTCGGGCACCTTCTGCTCGTTGAGGGTGGCGGAGTAGGTCTTCACCTTCTGCCAGCCATCGGCAGCGACTTCGGCCTTGAACCAGCCCTCTTTTTCGCCACCGTCGGCGGGGTCGTAACGGAAGTCCCACTCGTCGGGCAGTTGGGCCACGAGCGTGCGCTCGCCGGTCGTGCGGGCGAGTCCGCTCTCGATGACGGGCTTGAGGAACCATTCGGCGTAGCCGCGCTTGTAGCCGCCCATGGTGCTGTACTGCCTGGCGAAGGCGTCGTCCATGTGCTTCAGCCAGGCGTCGAAGGCGGTCTTGGCCGCCGCGAAGTCGCAGCGGTTGATGGCGTCGCGGACGGCGAGGAAGAAGCGGGCGCTCTCGAGGCCGGAGCGGAAGAGCGTGACCCGCTCGCGCTCGACATCATTCTCGGCGGCCCTTGCCGCGGCGTCGAGGTCGGCCTCGCATTGTTTCACGAGGTCGGGGGTCCAGATGGCGTGGACGCCGTGGAAGGAGCCGACGTGGACGTCGGCCTCGCGCACCGCCTTGTCAATCCGCTCCCAATAGGCTTTCACGTCGCGCGCGGCCTTGCCGAAGAGCTTGGCGTAGTAGTCGTCGAGGATGGCGTCCGCGTCGGCATCGGCCTTCCACATCAGGCGGCTGGCCAGATAGGTGTGGGGGCCGTAGAGGTTCCAGGCCGACATGGACTCCAGGTTGATGCCCCAGCAGCCGGTGCTCTTGAGGAAGGGGATGTTCTCCTTCATGTAGGCGATCTTGGAGATGGGCACCGTGACCTCGGCGAGGTTGTAGTTGTAGTCGTAGCAGGCGGTCTGCATGAGCTTGGCCCAGGCCTCGACGACGGCCTTGTAGCGCTGGCGCGATTCGCAGCGGGGGTTGTTGACGCCGTGGATGCGGCAGAAGCGGATGGTCGTGACCCAGGCGCAGAGGTTGCCCGCGACCTTGCTCACGGTCTTCGGCGGCAGCGTGTAGTCGGAGTAGCAGTAGAAGCTCAGGATGAAGCCGGGCGCGTCGCGGGCCACCTGCTGGCCGACGGCGTCGAAGAAGCGGACGTAGCGGTCGGACATCGAGAGGGTGCCGGAGCTGGGCTCGATGTAGCCGGGCACATCGAGGGCCCTGCACTTGTCGCACTCGCAGAAGCCGCGGCCGTCGGGCGGCGAGATGGTGTCGGCCTTCAGCCCCTTCTTCGCCTTGGCGACGTAGGCTTCGGCGAACAGGCGGGCAACGTCGGGGTGGCTCGTGCACAGCCAGCCGCCGGGCCGCCGCTCGCCCCCGCGGAGGGCGTAGTACTCGGGGTGGTCCTTGAAATACTTGTCGGGCGGCACGTGCTCCCAGTCGTGGCGGTTGGGCAGGTCAACTCCGCCCAGGCGCGAGCGGGCCTGCGGCACGAAGTTCCAGACGTTGCGGTAGAGGAAGTCGGGCTTCTCGCTCGCGTCGAAGCCGTCGAGCGAGATGGTCTTCAGCTCGGGGATCACCTCGCCCAGCCTGTTGGCCATGAACCAGCGGCAGCCGAGGGCCTCGAGGAAATGCGTGACGGCGAAACGGGTGGCGAGGGGCGATTCGCCGGCCGCAAGCAGGTGGCTGCCCTTTGTCTGGAGGCAATAGCCGTCGAGCGAGACGGTTTTCGGCGGGGGCTTGAGGCCCATCTCCAGCGCCAGAGCGCCCAGCACGATGGCCGGCTCGCCCGCGGGGGGCCGCTCGCCCGCCGCGGCGACCTTCGTGTCGAGGTTCGCGCCTGACATCCTGGCGATGAACTCGGCGGCATCGGCAGCGGCCTCCTTCGCATCGCCCGCGTGCCACACCGCGCCGAGCGGCTTCCCCTCCCGCACGATCTCCACGCCCCACGCCGTCGCCGCGAGCAGCAGGCCGAGAACTGGTAGGGCGTGCATGCTTGCACGCGGGATTGGACGGGAGGCACTGCGAAGATGGTGTGCAAGTATGCACACCCTACCCATCTCTTGCATCACTGGCTCCTCTTGCTGGCGCGGCGTCCCCAGGTGCGGGCGTCGGCTTCGAGCATCCGCAGGACGTCGGTGTAGTTCAGCTCGTGGGTTCGGGCGTATGCGAGGAACTGGCGCGGGGTGCGCACGCCGGCCTGGATCACCGCCTTGTAGAGTTCGCCCGACATCCCGAAGCGGCACATGTCGCGCTTGGCGTAGTAGCGCTTGAGCTTGAGGATAGCCGCCCGCAACTCAGGCGTCAACCGCCGCCGTACCCAGCGGGTCGGCCCCGTGCCCAGGTTCTCGGGGTCGCTCGTCACCCACACGTCCACGTGCCAGGTCCGCTCGCCGACACGGGTATCGAAGCCGATCTTCACGGCGTCGCGGAAGAGGAAGCGCAGGAGTTCGAGCCTGTGGATTCCGCGCTCCAGCAGCCCTTTGGCGATGGCGAGCGCGGCGGGCACCTCGGGGGCGTCGAGGCCAGACCAGGCTGCAAACCGCGAATCTTGCGAATCACGCGAATGGGCCGCTCGGATTCCTGATTCGCCAGATTCGGGCGATTCGCGGTTTCTCACGCGGCGGGGCACGAGCACGTGGATGTCAATGTCGGGCTTGACGATCAGCTTGAGCGGCACGCTGCCGACGAGCCACGCGCGGCCCACGCCGCGCGCCAGCTTCATCAGCCCCAGACTGCGCACCAGCCCCGTCGCCTCGCGGCACAGCGTCTCCTGGCTCGCAGCGGCCGCGCGTTTCATCCGCGTCCCCTCTGGGTTCCGCGTGCAAGTATGCACGCCCTACCATTCCGTACCCGAACACCTGACACCGAACACCCAACACCGCCTCTCTACTTCAGCGGCTTGGGCTTCCAAACCACTTGCCCCGTCTTCGCGTCCACCAGGTCGTAGACGCGGACGTAGTCGGTGAGGAACTCGTCGGGCAGCTTGGCCTTGGCGAGTTCGCCGGCCCAGCCCTTCAATTCCACTTCGTCGCTGAGCTTGAGGTAGAGCGGCACCTGGCACACGCCGCCGGCGTTCGTCCGCCAGGTCTCCTGGCCGTCCACATAGAAGACGTACTCGTCGGGCGTCCAGAGCAGGCCGTAGGTGTGCCAGCCCTCCATGATGCCGGGGTTGCGGGAGACGTGGCCCTTGGACTTGTGGTCCTTGCCGTAGCCGTCCCAGTGCAGGGTGTGCTGCACGCGGTCGTCGAGCCAGGGCTTCTCCATGATGTCAATCTCGGTGCCGTCCATCCCCTCGTTGCCCACGGTGGTCACGCCGCTGCCGAACATCCAGAAGGCCGACCAGTGCCCTTGCTGCCTCTGGAGGCGGATGCGGGCCACGTAGTAGCCGAAGGCGTGCTCGAACTTGCCCCGTGTGCGCACGCAGCCGTCGAGGTACGTGTCGCCCTCCTTGAGCGTCCGGATCACCAGGCTGCCCTTGCCGTCGAGCGCCACGGCCTTGGGCGACCAGCGCCCCGCGCGGCGGGGGCAGTCGGTCACCTCCCACTTGCTCTCGTCCACCTTGTCGCCCTCGAACTCGTCGTGCCAGACCAGCTTCCAGGTCTGGCCTTCGGGCGCGGGGGGCAAGGCATCGGGCGGGTCGAGCCTGGGCTTCATCGGGGCCTCCTCGGCAGCGAACACGCATGGGGCGATCAGGCTGAGCAGCGCACACACTCTCATCTGCATGGCACGCTCCTTTCGCCCCCATCCTAGCCAGGCAAGCCCAGACAAGCAAGTGGCCCAGCGTCTCCGTATTGCAGGGAACCGAGACGTATGATAGGCTGCGTGCGCAGCGGACCCCGCGGAAAGGAGAGCCTATGCCCCCCGTGACCCTGGTGATCGTGGGAGCCGGCGGCCGAGGCACCGGCTATGCGTCGTACGCCGCGAAGTACCCGGACGAGGCGAAGGTGGTCGGCGTGGCCGAGCCGCGCGACTACTACCGCGAGAACCTCGCGCGCGTTCACGACATTCCGAAGCAGCACGTGTTCACCGACTGGCGGGCGCTGGCCCGCCGCAAGCGCTTCGCCGACGCGGCCGTGGTGGCCACGCAGGACGACATGCACGCCGGCCCCGCCATCGCGCTGGCCCGCAAGGGCTACCACATCCTGCTCGAGAAGCCGATGGCGCCGAGCGAGCGCGACTGCCGCCGCATCGTGGCGGCGGTGACGAAGGCGGGGGTCGTGTTCGCCGTGGGCCACGTGATGCGCTACACGCGTTACACGCAGAAGCTCAAGGCCCTGCTCGACGCGGGCGCGGTGGGCGACCTCGTGAGCCTTCAGCACCTCGAGCCGGTCGGCTACTGGCACCAGGCCCACTCGTTCGTGCGCGGCAACTGGCGCAACTCCGCCCTGTCCTCGCCCATGCTACTGGCCAAGTCGTGCCACGACCTCGATTGGATTCGCTACATGATGGGCGTGCCCTGCTGCCGCGTGGCCTCGTTCGGCACGCTCAAGCACTTCCGCAAGGAGGAGGCGCCCCGGGGCGCCACGGCCCGCTGCCTCGACTGCCCCGTGGAGGCCGCCTGCCCCTATTCCGCACTGAAGATCTACGTCCGCGACCGCCTCGAACGCGGCCACCTCGGCTGGCCGCTCGACGTGCTGACGCCCCAGCCCACGCGCGAGAGCGTGCTCGACGCCCTCCGCACCGGCCCCTACGGCCGCTGCGTCTACGCCTGCGACAACGACGTGGTGGACCACCAGGTCGTCTCGATGGAGTTCGCGGGCGGCCGCACGGCCACGTTCACCATGACCGCCTTCAACCGCGGCGGCAACCGCCGCACGCGCCTGTTCGGCACCCGCGGCGAAATCCACGGCGACGGCTCGAGGCTCACCCACTACGACTTCCTCACCGACCGCACGCAGGAGATTGACACGACCGCGCCCGACCCCAGCATTCTGGGCGGCCACGGCGGCGGCGACTTCGGCCTGATGCACAGCTTCCTGGCCGCCGTGGCGAAGGGCGACCCGGGCCTCGTCCTGTCCGGCCCGCAGGAGACGCTCGAGAGCCACCTCATCGTCTTCGCAGCGGAGAAGGCGCGCAAGACGGGGCGAGTCATTACGGTGCGCCAATAGGCGCAGAAAGAAGAGCAGCCGCGCCGACCCGGCGCCGCGCCACCGCGCCGCGCAGGGGGCGCGGCCCTGCACGCCGCCCGAGGGGGTTCGGCCCGGTCCGCACAGGCAGCCTCTATGGCATCTCCCAGGCGTCGAGAACCAACTGCGCCTTCGCCTCCCGCTCCTGCCCCTTCCCCGCCGCCAGGCAAGTCAGCTCCAGGATGACAGGGGCAGGCAGCCTCAGGGCGCCCGCGGGCAGGGTCCAGGAGACCACGGTGGCCGCATCCTTGCCCGGGGAGAGCTCGACGGCGGCCGCCGCCTCCCCCCAGGCCCGCGCGGCCCAGCGCCCCTGCTCGGGCCCCAGGCAGCCCTTGAGCGTGATCGCCCTCGGGCGAGCGGGGCCCGTGGGCGCGAGCGCCACCATCGCCGCCTTGCCGCCGGGGGGCGACTCGAGGAGCAGGGCGCCCCAGCCCGACCACTCGAACCGCCCGTACTTCGGCACGGCGGCCACGAGGCCGCCCGAGGTGGCGGGCATCGGCAGCTCCTCGAACTCGTGCCACCCAGGGGCCGTCGGCGGCGGGGTGTCGCAGCGGAGGCGGTCGAGCTTGAGCAGATGGCTGTTGCTGTCGAGCGGCTTTCCCTGGCAGACCAGGCGGAGGACACCCTGCTGGTCAGGAGCGGGATTGAGGATGGGCGGGGTGCGGTGGCAGCCGGGGTCGCGGCGGAGGTCGAGCGCGTTGCCAGTGAACACCGGCGCCTTCACGGGCACCGATCCGAGGATGCGCCCCTGAATGAAGGCATCGGTCTGGGGAAAGCTCGGCCCCTCCCGCGCCTCCGCGCGCGAGAGGAGGTCCAGCTCGAACGTCCCGCGCCCCGGCCCCCAGAGCGGGTAGACGCCGATGGCGACGTAGCGGCTGGCGGGCAACCGCACCGCAAAGTCCACGTAACCGCCCGGCCTGTCGGCCACGATGTGCAGATACTTCCCGCCGTTCGGGTGGTAGTTGTGGTCCGTGTCCTCCACCACGCGCAGCTCGGTCTCGTGGGCCGTGGCCATTGGGGCGAGGTCCTCGGCCTCCGCCGCCCAGGTCGGCGGCGGAGCCTCGTCGGGGTAGACGGAGTGTGGAAGCGGCTCCGCCCTGTCGGGCAGCGCGGGCGCCTCGTAGGGCTTCGGGCCGAAGCGATACCAGAGGGCGAGCACGGTGCCGCTTGTGGGCGCGCCCTCGGCCTTCGGCCCAGGCGTGAAGCCGAACACGGCCTCGCGCTCGAACAGAATGGGGTCGGTGAGGAAGTGGCGCATCACGCCTGCATAGCCTTCTTCCAGCCGCGGATGGTTCCAGAGCGGCAGCCCGGTGATCGGCCCGCCGTAGATGCCCTGGAACCACAGGGGCAGCAACCCATGGCCGACGACCGGCTCGCGGCCATCCGCCGCGAGCGACACAAAGCTCTCGTGCACGGCCGGCGGCCAGAAGGCGTTGCCGGTGAGGAACAGCCCAAGGCCCACGACCTGGCCCGGCCCTGGCAACGCGACGAGGGGCTGGGGCTCGGCAGCGGGGCGAATGGGCGCGATGAGCCGCGTGCCACACAGCCGCCCGCAGCGGGCCGCTTCGTCCTCGCTCAGAGGCAGCACGGCCGCCCGCGTGTGCCCCACGAACTGCGTGAGGCTGGAGCGGTTGACCAGTTCGATCCGCAAGCCGCGCGCGAAGGGAATGGGAAGGTTGAAGTGCACCGTGGCCTGGGGGAAATGGACGCGCGGCGCGTTCAGATACCACGGGTACCGCAGGCCGGCCGCCAGGTCGCCGTTATAGCGGTCCCAGCGCCCGGTCGGCCACGGGTGCGGCACGCCGGCGAGGTCGGTCAACGGCATGCGCAGCGACGGAGCCATCGCCCCATCACAGGTGAACTCGGCCACGACCTCCCGCAGCGTGCCGGTCAGAGCGGGGTTCATGTGGAACTCAAGGGCAACGACCTCCCCGCTCCCCTCTTGCTCAAACGCTACGACGCGGCCATGGGCAGGCAGCACGAATGGGCGCTCTGTGAATGGCTTGCCCTCGTGCAGGCCGAAGCCGCCCATCTTCCAGGCTTCGGCTGCCGCCCTCAGCTTCTCGGCATCAGGCACGGCCACCGGCGTGCCCTTGGGGAACACGCGGTAGCTGGCGAAGTGCGCGTATTGCGGCTTGCCCGCAATGACCCGCAACCGATTCTGGAAGCCGATGGGCGCGACGAGATGCCGCATCCCGCCGCCCTCGAAGGCCAACGGCTCGGGCGGGTGCTCCTGCCGTTTGCCGTCTGCCTCGACGATGGGAAGGGCGCCGGCCGACGATGGCGTCCACAGATGATCGAGCACTCCAGGCCCGGGGACGTCGAGGGCGACGAAGCCGCCTTCGGTCGGCTCCAGCTTCCGCTTGCCCCAGGGGTCGTTGCTCACCACCCTTTGCCCCACCAGCGGCCTCGCAAGCCAGCGCCAATCCAACAGCGTCGCAGCGTCGCCGGCCAGCGGAGCCTCGTAAGCCAGCGCCGTGGAAGCGAGAAGCAAGATACGGGCTGAAGCCCGCACTACAAATGCGCTCACTCGAGGAGTTCCTGGGGAAGTTGGGCGGGCTTGGCCTCGTGCGTGCGGGCCTTGGGCGATTCGTCGGCGCCGCGATAGGTGAGCGACTTGCCGCCAACGACGACGCGGGACTGAATCTGCCCAATGTGGTCGTGGCCGATGACGGCGAGCATGCCATCGCTCGCCAGCGGGCCGGCGGAGGCGGGCTTGCCCGTGGTGTTGAGCATCACCCACGTGTCACTGCGGAGCTTGTTCATCGGGTCCATCTCGCTTGTGGCCTTGAGCACGGTCAGGTCGTCATCATCGTGCGCTACTTCGATGCGCTTCTGGTCCTTGAGGAACTCGCTCGGGGTCATGGAGGGGACGTGCGGCAGGAGGATGCTGGTGAACGTGAGCGTCTGCCCCGCCCTGGCCATGCCCGACCACACCTGCCGCAACTGCACGGGGGCGTTCCGCCACACGTTCTCCATCGTCTTGTCCTGCACCGTGTGCGTGCGGTCGGCACGCGGCGTGAAGTAGACCAGGAGGTCCCAAGAGGGATTGCGGATGGCCTGGACGCCGCGTCCGAGGCCGAGGCCGGTGTAGTAGAGCTGGTCGAACCAGGCGTTGAACCAGTTCTCGCCGCACTCGGGGCCGAGGCTGCGGGTCTGGTAGCAGGGGCCGAGCCGCACCTTCATCGTCGCCCCGAACTCCACGCGGTCCTTCACCACGATGAAGCCGTTCTTGACGAACAGGATGTCGCGGGTGTAGGTGAGCGGCAGGTGCTGGTAGGCGGTGGTCCTGATGCGGGCGAAGGTGAAGGCGGGGTCTTCCACGAAGACCGGCACCTCGGTGGTCATGGGCCGCGGGTCGGCGGCCAGGCCGTCCAGGTCTTCCACCCACAGAATGTTATTGAAGTCGGGCGTCAGCTCGTAGTAGCCGTTGCCGGCGAGGAGCGCGCCGTCGTGGATCATCAGGTTGGTGAGGTTGCCTGGCAGCTCGCCGCAGTGGCCGCCGTGGGGCAACAGCTCCACGAGGCCCCAGAGGTCCTGCGCCTGGGCGCCGCTGGCGAGCACCAGCTTGTCGGGCACCCACTGCGAGCCGTCCATCCGCAGGTGCCACAGGCCGGGCCGGGCCTTCAACTCCTCGAGCGGCACCCTGGCCATCGGGTGGCGCCAGGTGATGCGGCTCTGGCCCGAGGGCGGGGCCGGCTGCACCGCATCGTCGGCGAAGAGGTAGGCGAGGACGAAGTTGTCGCGGGCGTTGTCAAACGGCAGGTGGTACTGGTTCGCGCGGTAATCCATGTGATTATAGAAGTACTCGGCGATGCGGTGGCTGGTCCAGCGGAAGCGGCCGTCGCGGGTGATGTTGGACATCCACTCGTAGGCCCACATCGAGTGGCCGACCTCGGGCCAGCCGGAGCCGGAGCCGAAGGGGACGCAGGCGCCGCTGGGGGCGACCATTTCAACGTAGCGGGCGAGGGTGCGGCGGAAGCCCTTGTGCTGGGCAAACGCCCCCCAGTCGCCCGTGTGGAAGTAGAGCGCGGCGGCGGCATCGAAGAAGACCCAGTGATAGCCCGCCGAGTTGTCGTCGTCGTCGCCCACCGCGCCGATCAGCTTGTCGTGGTAGTTGGTGTATTCGATGATGCGCGGGTCAATCGGCTTGCCGTCGGCCTCGGCCACCTGGCGGGCGGCCTTCTGAATCGAATAGCGGTGCCACACGCGATTGTGGGTGCCCGATTCGTTGAAAAGGTGCGGTTCGGGCTGTGCGGCGACCTTGAGCAGAATCGCCCGATAGCGCTTCTCGGCGTCGGGCGGGGCGAAGGGGCTCTTCGGGTCCTTCAGCCACGTGAGGTAGCGGTACATGGCGGTGCTGGTGAACTGGAACCAGCCCATCCCCTTCTCTTCCTCGATCTTGAGCATGGCGTCCATCACGTCGCGGGCGAGGGCGGCATATTCGGGGTCGGCAGTGAGACGGTGCATGGCCAGGCACTGGAAGGCTTCGCGGTAGGCCCAGGGGTTGCCGCCTTTGGCGTACTGCTGCGCCCGCCCTTTGAGGCCGGGCTCGACGTACTTGCGGAGCCAGGGCACGTAGTCCTCCTTGCCCTTGACGTAGCCGTGCTTGTAGAAGCCGGTGCGGTGGGCGCTCCAGGCGTTGTGCGCGATGCGGTCGGGCGGCATGTGATGAATTTCGCCCGGGAAACCTCCCGCAGGTTTCGAAACCTGCGGGAGGTTAACGCTCTCGGGCGCGACGACACAGAACGGCTCCCTCGCGGCGACGACCCCGCCCCGCGGCGTCCGCGCCACCAGCTCTGCAAGATAGCCGCCCGGTTCGGCGATGGGCGAAAGCTCGACGAGTGCCTGGCCGGTCTTGCCCTTCGGCACATCCAGGGGTGCCTTCGCCTCCTGCACCACCTTGTCCTGGGCGTTCCGCACGACGATGGCCTCGATGCGAACACCGTCCTTCAGGGCGTCCAGCTCGGCGCGAACGGCCAGCCCCTTGTTGGAGGGCACATCGTCCATCGAGAGGGTGAGGAGGCCGAGGGCGTCGTCCTGCTCCACGAGGCGGAAGATCGGGCAGTCCTTCGGCTCGCCGTGGAAGCCCCAGCCGACCTGGTTGAGGGCCTCATCGGGATCAATGTCGGCGGCGAGGAATGCCATGAAGAGCCTCTCGCCGGGCCGCGGCGCGAAGGCGAGGTCCTTCCACGGGATGGCCGCCTCGACGTTGTAGCCCTGGGGCGTCTCGGTGCAGGCCCACTTCGAGTTCTCGGTGAGCACCCAATAGGCGTCGCGCTTGTCGAGGGCCGCGGCGTCGGGCAGCAGCCTCCCGCGCGGATTCGGGCCGGTGGGCGCGTAGCGGAGACCGAGGAAGGGGGTCTTGCTGTAGGGCGAGTTGGTCTTCATCGGCTGGCGGAAGGAGTGGACGAGCAGCATCAGGCTGTCGCAGCCCCAGCCGGGCGGCCCCTGGTTGCCGGCGCTGTCGGGCTTGATGCCCACGAGATGGTCGTCCACCATCTGGCCGGCCACGTAGAGACACTGCTCGTCCCAGGCGAGAGCGGCCCGGCCGCTGATGTCGGCATCGCCCTTCGGCGGATTCGTCGGCTCGTTGGCGTGGATGCTGGAGAGCGGGTCCTTGCTCGTCGGGCTGATGACGTAGGGCGAGGCCGCCAGGTCCCACTCGTCCAGCCTGCCGTCAATCACCACGGGCTTCGGCGGCTTGCGGATCAGGTACTGCGTCGGCGTATCCGCCAGGCTGCCGGCCTGGGCCGCCGCGCACAGCAGGAAAGCCAGGCCACACACCAGGGTTCGCCCCATCGGGTTCACTCCTTGCGCAAGGGACCGCTCTCTCGTTCAGCCGCCGGCTGCCATCATGCACACCCCCAATGCCGTGTCAAGAACCCCGCCCTCGGCCCCCGAGAGCGCCAGCACGGGGCACTTGACTCGCGGGTGGCGCCAAGGCATGTCTGAAGGGGCCGCGTGTGCGCGGGCGGACAACCCATCTCGAACACAGCGAGGCGCGAACCGTGTTGCTCACCGCAATGGTACCCCTTGTCCTCCTGGCCGCACCAGGGGAGCCAGACGCCGCCGTTCCGCCGGGGACGCGTCTGCCGAAGGTGCGAGTGGACACTGCCCGCCGCGGCTTCGTGGACGCCGCCGGCCGGCCCTTCGTGCCCTTCGGGGTGAGCTACTACCGGCCGGGGACAGGCTGGGCGCCGCAGTTGTGGAAGCAGTTCGATGCGGAGGCCACCCGCAGAGACTTCGCCCTGCTGCGGAAGCTCGGCGCCAACGTGGTGCGGGTCTTCGCATCCTTCGGCTCGTTCTTCAAGGAGCCCGACAGGCTCGACCCCGAGGGGCTGGCGAAGTTCGACAAGCTGCTCGACCTGGCCGACGAGGCGGGGCTGTACGTCCATCCCACGGGGCCCGACCATTGGGAGGGCATGCCGCCGTGGGCCAAGGGGATGAACTTCTTCAGCCTCGATGCCCACGAGGCCTGCCTCCAGGCCCTCGACGACTACTGGCGGTTGTTCGCCACGCGCTATCGGGGGCGGACCACCCTCTGGGCCTATGACCTCCGCAACGAGCCGTCCGTGGCCTGGGACACGCCTCACCTGCGCACCCAGTGGGACGCCTGGCGGAAGCAGCACGGCCAGGAGCCAGTCCCCGTGCCCGACCCGAAGGCGCAGCCGCCCGCGGCTCACGCGGGCGACTACCAGCGGTTCCGCGAGAGCGCGGCCGAAAAGTGGGTCGCGCGCCAGGCCCAGGCGATTCGTGCCGCCGACCCCGATGCGCTGGTGACAGTGGGCCTGATCCAATGGTCGGTTCCGGCGCAGAAGATCGGCCTGGACCAATATGCGGGTTTCCGGCCGGCCGCCATCGCGAAGCACCTGGACTTCATGTCCCTGCACTTCTACCCGCTGGCGAGCGGGGCCTACAGGTACGAGAGCCCGGAGGCCGAAGCCGCCAACCTGGCGGTGCTGGAGGCCATGGCGCGCGAGGCGGCAAGGCCCGGGCTGCCGCTCGTCATCGCGGAGTTCGGCTGGTACGGCGGCGGGCCGCTCGACGCCGGAGGCAAGCCTGCCACCGAGGAGCAGCAAGCGCAGTGGTGCCGGCGCGTGGTCGAGGTCACCGCGCCCATCGCCTGCGGCTGGCTCAACTGGGGCCTGTACGACCACCCCGAAGCGAGGGACGTGAGCCGGCTGACGGGGTTGTTCACGGTGGACGGCAGGGAGAAGGCCTGGGGCCGCGTCTTCCGCGAGCTGGCGGCGCGGCACCGCGCCCAGCCCCCCGCCTATGAGCCGCCCGTGAGGCCCGACCTGCCGTGGGACGATTGCGTCGCGAGCGGCGAGGCGATGGAGAAGTTCCGCCAAGCCTATCTTCGGGCGTTCCTTGCGGAGCGGGGACCCAAGCGGTAGACGCGGGCCCCGCGCGGCCGGTTCGCAGGCAGAGCGCCCCGGGCGTGGTTCAGCGCCCGCGAGCCGCGCCGCCGGGCAGCGCGACGCGGAAGCCCGTCTTCACCCAGTCGCGGACGTGGGGGGGCATGGCCATGCGGGCGGCGCAGCGGGCCAGGCGCTCGTCCCACATGCTGTCGCCGCCGCGAAGCACCTTGTGCGAGCCGGCCTCGGGGCCGAGCGGGTTGTTGCGCGGAGCGCGCTCGTAGTAGCGATACCCATACCAGTCGGCCACCCACTCCCATACGTTGCCGGCCATGTCCTCGGCCCCGTAGGGGCTGGCGCCCGCAGGCGAGCTGCCGACGGGGAACATGCCGGCCTTGTGGCGGTAGTGGGTACGTTCCATGCCCACGGCGCGCTCGGGGTCCCAGGCGTTGCCCCAGGGGTAGAGGCGGCCGTCGGTGCCCCGGGCGGCCTTCTCCCACTGGGCCTCGGTGGGCAGGGCGCCCCCCGCCCACCTCGCGTAGGCATCGGCGTCGTGCCAGTTCACGAGCATCGGGTAGCTCCCCTCGTCGGCCTTCTCATCCACGCGCAGGCTCTGGCCCCAGGCCAGGGGCGGCATCTCGCGGCCGGCCTTCTCGCAGAATGCCCGGTACTGCTTGAGCGTGACGGGGAACCTGTAGACCCAGAAGCCGTCGAGGCAGACCTTCCGCTGCGGCCGCTCGTCGGCGCTGCCCTCGCCCTTCGGGCTGCCGCGCAGGAACTCGCCCGCAGGCACCCAGACCAGTTCGGCGCCATCGCGCTCGTTCACCGCCCGCCCGTCGCCGACAACCCGGATGGCGCTTGTAGTGCGGCCTTCAGGCCGTATCTTCTCTTCGCTCGGAGAGGGGCTGAAGCCCGCACTGCGAACGGGGGCATTGCTGACCCGTAGCGTCTGCGTCGGCAGCTCAATGGCTCTGGCCTCCTTGTCCGTCGCGGCCGGCGTGCCGACGAGGGTGACGGTGAGGCGGCGCTTCTCGGCCACGGGCTGGAGGTCCATCCGCTCCCAGCCCGCCGCGGGAAGGGTGAGGGTGACGAGGAGGCCGTCGCCGCGGTCGAGGCGCACGGCGACCTCGCCCTCGGGATCAGCGATGGGCAGCGAGACGACCTGCGCGTCGGAGACGGCCGTCACGTCATCGAAGCGCTGGTCCATGAAGTCGGCGCCCGGCAGGCGCTCGCCGACTCTCTCGCCGCGGACGCCGCCGGGCCGGACGTGGCGCAGGTCGAGCATTCGCTCGATGCCGCCGCCGCGGACGGCCACCCGCGCCCTCGCGGGCTCGGGCAACTGGAGCATCCAGCGGGTGGTGAAGCGCGTCTTGTCCGGCAGGCCGCCGCCCTTGTCCTGCTCATAACGGCGGGACACAACGACGCCCGCGCCGTCGGGCGTGAAGGCGACGGAGCGGGGCATGCGATTCGCCTTGGTGAATCCCCAGTAGGGCGGCGAGAGGAGGAGGTCCGTCTCCACGCTCGCAGTACGGCCTTCAGGCCGCCTCCCCTCCCCCGCCAGGCTCCAGAGCTGCGAGCTGATGCGGTCGAACAGGTCCCGGTAGCCGAACTCGGCGCCGTCGGCGGCCAGGATCTCCTTGCCCGTGGGCAGGTGGACGATGCTGGTGATCTGGCCGCGGAGGTTCGGCACGACGTCCACGGCGTAGTGGGCGTTTCGCAACGAGGCGATGAGGCCGCCCTGGGAGGCGACGAACCAGGAGGTCTCGCGCTCGGGGCCGTGCTCGCTGTTGTCGCCCAGGGCGTAGATGTCGGCGATGCGGCGGATGCGGGCCGGCAGGTCGGCCCGGCCGCCGGGCACGAGCCAGCGCTGGCCGTCCTCGCGGCAGCTCACGGGCTGGAACGGCGCGGCGCAGCGCGCCTCGTCGAGCACGAGCAGGTCCACACTCGTCGCCCGCGCTTCGGCCACGTGCTGGGCATAGAGGGGGTCGCGCTCGCGCGCCGCGGCGCGCATGGCCCGGGCCATCAGGGCATCCATCTTCTCCAACACGTCTGGCGGGTACATCTTCGCCCGCAGGTTCTGGGGCCAATAGGTCCAGCGGACGCCGCTGGGGACGTAGCTGTGGCAGGCGTCCTCGTACGCCTGCCTGGTGAGCCGCAGGTACTCCCAAAGGTGCCCTGCCGCGCGGCGGCCATAGTAGTCGTCGAGGAACTGGCGGATGAGCTTCTCAGCATCGGCCCTGGGGTTCCAGGCGAGCTTGAGGAAGAGCCAGTTACGCAGCCAGTTCCAGTTGCTTGTGCCCCAGCAGACCTGGAGGGCGGCGCCCGTGACGCCGCTCTCGTGCCAGAGGCGGACGTTGTCGGGCAGGAAGAAGAGGTTGGGCCACTCGACGAGGGGGTTGCTGGTGAGCGCCCAGTCCCAGAGGGTCACGCGGCCTGGGGCGAGCCTGGGCCAGCCCTCGATGGCCCGCAGGTAATCGCGGTTGGCGGGGTTGCCGCGAATCGGCCCGACCTGGTCGCCGGCGTGGTTCTGCGAGAGGGAGCTGGAGACGACGTTGAACCACAGGTTCGGATGCGGCTTCATCGTCTTCGGCGGGATGAGGGTTTCGAAGTACGAGAAGGTGACGATCTGGAGGTCGGGATAGGTCCTGGTCGTGATATCCAGGATGCGGTTGAGGAGCAGGAGCAGCGGTGCGGCCTCGGTGCCCTCCCTCTCCACCAGTTCGCGGCAGGCGGGGCACTGGCAGCCCGTGTAGCCGTCGCCCTGGGCGAGGGGGATGGGCAACGCGGGGTCCTTCCACTTCGCCATCTGCTTCTCCATCAGGTTCTTCGCCAGCTCTCTGGCCAGTTCCTCATTGGTGCCGCAGAGGCCCATGGCCCAGTCGTGCTGGCGCTTGCCGCCGCGGAGCGGATACCACTCGGGGTGCTTCTCGAAGTAGGTCTTCGGGTCGGCGAAGTGGTAGAAGTTGTGGGTGCCGCACACGGCTCCGCCGTGGGGTGCGATGGGCAGGCCGCCGCCGCGGTTCTTGAAGAGCCAGTCGCCGAGGCTCAGGTAGTAGACGAAGCCGCGGAGCTGGAAGGCCGGCTCCTGCACCTCGTCTATCTGGCCCAGCCGCAGGCGGGGCCGCTGGGGGACGAGCTCGAACTTCGGCCCGAGGTATCTGTTGAACGGCATGGCCGAGTAGCTGTAGAAGCGGCAGCCGAGATGGTCCTCGAGGAAGCCCCAGACGGCATAGGTGAGGCCCAGCTCGGTCGCGGCGGTGAGGAGCAACCGGTGGCCCTCCGTGTGAATTCGGTATGCCTGTTTCGCCGTGGCGCGGTCGCTCGCCCCGGGCACCCTCTCGACCACTTGGAGCACAATGGCGGGCCGCCCTGGGGCCTCCGCGCCGAAGGGGAGCTCCACCCCCGTGATCTTCAGGAGGTACGCCTGGAGGTCCTTCGCCTGCCTCTCGAAGCCGTTGTGGACGATGACGGCCTCGGTGCCCCCCTTGTCTGCAAGCACGAGGTCAGCCTGTGCCCGCATCGCAGAGGCCGCCAGCGCGAGAACCAGGATGGCCGTCGCGCCCAAAACCCGCGGAACCAGCGATAGCCGCACGGCCGGTCTCATCGGCGCTCCTCCTGCTGGGGTCGTTCCGGGTCGCACGGCATTGCCTGGAGACGGATCATGGCAAAGCGGGCTGTGGAGCGAGACACCAGAGGTGAGATGGGAGAGGGCCAGGGCAGGATGACATGGCTCCTTGCCCTGCCGCGTGCTGCGTCGTTGGTGCCGGAGGAGGGAGTCGAACCCTCACGACCTTGCGGCCACTGGATTTTGAATCCAGCGCGTCTGCCATTCCGCCACTCCGGCCTGGCTTGCGGTTCCTTCGTGGCCGGTTCCTGCTGCGTCGGGGCAAGCCGCCCCAGGTGCCTTGCAGGATACCAGTTCCGCGCCGCCGTTGTCAAACGCCCCGTTGCACGCGCTCGGTCTGCCGCTGTGCGGCCCGCTGCACCTTGGCCATCGGGCGCCTGAACCGTTGAGGGGGCCGCGGCCCTGGCAGTTCCTTGGGAGGGCGCACCCGAGTGCCTGGGCGGGAGCAGCGTGTCCATGCTGTATCAACCCTGTGAGGAGGAAAGTGATACAGCATGGGCAGATGGGCGAGAATGGGCGATTCTCGCGGCTCCGGCCATGCTCGCTCATCTGCGGGATGAGCCGGCATGCCATGGGGGCTGCATGAGGAGCGTAAGGCGATGGGACATAGAGGGTTATGCGATGGCCCTCGCGGGTGCCGGAGCCCCCTTCCGACCCTCCCCGGCAGCGGCCGCGTCAGGATCGCCAGACCCTGAGGAGCCTCATTTCAACGCCTCCCATCGCTCGCCTCTGTATGCCCTGATCGTCTCCGCGAGCTTGTGGATGTAGAACCAGTCGCCGCGGCCAATCCAGGGGAGGTCGGCGTAGCGCCAGAGCCGCTCAGGCGGGTCGCCTGTCACCCAGGCCCGCGCGAGGAAGGCCTGGTAGGAGTCGGCCGGATGAAGGCTGTAGGTTTCGAACGACAGCGTGCAGTCGGCGTAGGGCGTGTACCACTCGGGGTTGCTCTCCTCGAGGATGCGGACGTAGTGGCCGACTTCGGCCTTGAGGTGGTCTTGAAGGAAGCGGCCAAGTTCCGGGACCATGTGGAGGTAGGCGATGAGCCGGTGGGGGTGCCAGTGGACGTGGACGTAGCACTCGCGCATGGTGAGGAGGAACTCGTCCATCTCGGCGACGACGAGCGGGTCGTCGTCGGGGGTCTTGCGCCCGAAAGTGTGGAGGCCGGTGCCGAAGAAGCTGCGGGGCGGCGCGTCGGCGGGGCGCAGGGCGAGGAACTTGTCCTCGTGGAGGATGTATTTCCACTGCTCGATGGCGAAGCGCAGGATGGCTGTGCGGGCGAGATGGTACATTGCGCGTTCCACTTCGGCCTGGTTGCCGAGCATACGCGCCAGGCGAACCCGTCCGACCAGGCCGGCGAAGAGGCGGTTGGCGTCGTCCACGCCGCCCTTGCCGTAGTCGCGGTCGAAGGTGTCGCGGCCCTTGTCGTTCTTGAACAGGGTCTTGGCCCCACGCAGGAGGCCGAGGGACGCCCAGTCCGAGCGGGCGAGGTAGGGCTCCAGGATGCGCGGAAGGGCGGCGGGCTTCTCGCCCGCGTAGCGGCAGTAGTCGGCCAGATAGTACTCGGCTTCGCAGGGGAGGACGTTGTTGAGCAAGTGGAAGTTCAACTCCCGCTGCGGCCACGGGCGGACCTTGTGGATGGTGGGCAGGTAGTGCTCGCGCTGGGCGTCGGCAGTGGCGGGCATGTGGGCGACCTTCTCGGAGGGGTACTTGGCTTCCCAGGCTCGGGCCAGCTCTGTGAGCTTGGCGCGGTGCTCGGGGGTGGCGAGGTCGAGGCATTGGCCGATGAAGTACAGGTTCTCGCCAGGGATGCCCCAGAGGAGGCGATGGCCCTCGTTGTGGGCGCGGCTGGCGCGTCCGCCGAAGCCGCCGACCGCCAGGATGGGGAACCAGGGGGCCATGATGCCGGCCTCGATGACCTTGGCGACCTCGCGGTCGAAGGCCCGGCGCACTTCTTCGGGCTCCTTGCCTTCTCCGGTCGAGCGAACCTCAAAGGCGTAACGGCCTAGTCCCTTCACAGAGTAGGCGTAGCCGTCGCCACCTTCCATTCCCACGTACGGCCCCCACTTGGTCATGAAGCCGGAGCTGCTGGGTTCTCCCCGGAGGCTTAGCGGCGAGAACTTCTTCCTTGCTGCCACCGCAAGCATTGGCGGGAGCGGGGCGAAGCGCTTGCCGCCATCGGCGAGCCGCAGGAACTCCACCTTGCCCGTTACGGTGAGCGTGTCGGCGGCGGCGTGGTAGGCGTGTGTCTCAGTCACACTAACCGGCACTTCCCTCAGGTGCTCGGCCCACCAGGCGCACTGCGCGGCGACCTCCTTGGGTAGCCCATCTTTCCATGTCTCGGTTGGCGGGAGATCGGCGAATTGGAACTCGTGATTCGCCCGGAAGGCACCGACATGAGCCGGATAGGGTTTCGGCTTCTCGCCAGGGACGGCCTTCGGCAAGCGCTCGCCGAGAAGCGGCAGGACTGCGACACGTTTAACCCCCTCGCTTGCGAACGCGACGGCCAGGCCGTCCGGCCCGGCGGCGAGCGTGGCCGGCGGCGCGCTGAAGACGAGAAGCACGGGGCAGTCCACGGCGATGGTGCGATGGCCGATGTCGGCCTCCGCGCGAATCCGCGAGTCAACCCCGTACCACGCCAGGAGCCAGCTCTTGACCGCCAGGTTGCCGATCTCCTCGCGGGATGTCGCCGCGCCCTCGGTGGCGAAGTGCTTCGGCACCGGCGGCGGGACGGACAGGCGCTGCTCAGGCGGCACCCAGCTCGCATCGCCACGGGCGAACTTGGAGACCTTCGCGCCCTCGAAGAGCCGCAGCTCTTTCCCCGTCAGCTCGAAGACCACGGCAGGCGAGAGACGCGTGACGTATACTCTGAAAGTCTGAGCCTTGCCACCCTCCTGGTAGGCAAACGAGCTCTGCACGGTGGCCCAGGAGGACTCGGAGTCCTCGGGCGTGAGCGCCGCAGGGCCGGGCCGCACGAGGCCGATGTCGGCCCAATCCGAACCGGCGTAGGTGCACCAGCCCTCCAGCCCGTAGCCGCCCTCCTCAAAGCAGATGTGTGCGCGGCGGCCGAGGCGGATGCCGTCCTTCTCGGTCGCCGCTCGCCAGCCGAGACCGCCGGCGATCACGCTGCCGTCGGGCTGCTTCGTGAAGTGCAGCCCCACATACTCATCCTCTCCCGCGGGGAGCGCGGCAGGACTCGAGAGAAGCGAGGCCAGGAGGAGCGGGAGCGTGCGTCTCGCGGCCATTTCTCAATCCCCCACCCAGCAGCGAAGGGTATGGTTGGTGATGCGATAGAAGCGCTTCCCCGCGATGGCGATGGGATTGGCAAGAGGCTGGGCGTTGTACTCCATGTCCGAGCCCATCTGTGGGGTCGGGATGTCAAGCTTCAAAGGCCTGGTGAGGTCGAAGGCGCAGAAGATGCCCGCCTCGCCCTCCTCCTGCTCGGAGACGTAGAGGATATCGCCGCCGACGGAGAGCGCGTGGGCCTCGTCGTTGCTCGCGGGCTTGCACTTCGGCGTCCAGAGCAACTCGGAGAGGCGCCCAGTCTTCGGGTCCATGCGTGCGAAGGCCATCGTGCTGCCCCAGGGGGCGGCAATCGGGCCGGCGAAAATCGGCAGATACCAGTTGCCCGCCCCGTCGCGGCAGACGGAGAATGCCGGCCCGTCCACGGTGGAAACCCGCCCGCTGTGGACGGGCATGTAGAGTTCCTCGCCCGTCTTTGCGTCCAGGACGAAGAGCTCCTGCCTCAGCTCGGGCTCGCGGCGGAGGGCCTCCAGCGCCTTGTCCTGAAGCTCGTCGGGTATCCTGAGATAATGCCCCGCGTCGGTGGCCTCCTGGATGCTCGCCTTCGCGATCCGGAGGTCCGTGTCGTCAATCGCGCTCCAGGTGCGGACGACGACCTTGCCCTGATCCACAAAGGCGTTGCCGTCGCGGAAGGTGAAGCCCCAGAGGCGCTTCGACTTCCAGAGGATCTTGCCGTCGCGGGCGTCAAGGCACAGAACTCTGATCTCCTCGTTGGCGACGAACACGCGGCCGTCGGCACAGGCGGCCGTGTGCCACACGTAGCCGCCCGTGTCGGTCGCCCAAAGCCGCCTGCCCGTCTTCACGTCCAGGCAGCAGAACGTGCCGTCGCGCGCGCCGATGAAGACCTTGTCCTCGGCGATGCAGGGAGCGGTGCAGAAGCCGCGGATGCCGCCATAGAAGTCCCAGGCCTTGGAGCCATCCGCCGCCTTGAGCCCGTAGACCTTGCCGTCCAGGCTGCCGAAGATGACCAGGCCATCGGCGCATCCGACCGAGTTGAGGATCGGCCCGGCCTTCTCCCATTTCCACGCCCTTTCGCCAGTCGTGGCGTCAATAGCGTAGACGCGCCCAGTCTTGGACGGGACGAACACGCGTCCGTTGTAGATGATGGCCTGCACGACCGGGTGAATCTTGTCGTGCTCTTTGGCCGCGAAGTCGTAGTTCCAGGCGTGCTGGAAGGGCGGCTTTGGGCCGTCGCTGGTGTAGCCGCTGCGCGCGGCGTCGTGTTGGAGCTGCGGCCAATCCGCTCCCTGGCAAGCTGCCGCCACAACGGCCACAATCCCTGCGGCGAAGGCGGCCATGCTGGCCGCCGCTTCGCGGGGCGTACACGCAGCCTCTTTCATCTCGTATCTCCGGGATCACGGGCCCCCAGCATGTCACGCAGCGGTCCACCCAGCATGCTCCCCAGGGAGAAGATATGCCCCGCCTCGAGGCGAGTCAAGCGGCTTGCACGGGTGCGGGCCGGAATTGCAGGCAGGGTGATTGTCTCTGGAGCCTGAAGGGCTCGCATGGGATAGCCCAGGGCAACGCCCTGGGTTCAGCGGGATCCACGAGTCCAGCCCTGAAGGGGCGAGATAGAAGCTCTCGATTCCGCCCTGTCAGGGCTGCCGCGGGCGGTCTTGTTCCCAGGGCGTTGCCCTGGGCTATCCTATTTCGCTCCTTCGGAACTCCCGCAGCCGCCTACAATTCCGGCCCACACCCGGCTTGCACCCTGAGCGGTGGCGGAAGGTGGCTATGGCTGCTTGATTCCGGATGCCAGGCAGCCTAGACTGCGGCTGTGGGAGAGCTCTCGTGTTGAAAGGAGCGCCTGGATGAAGGGGTCTTGGCTGCCTGCCGCCGTGGGAGAGCTGTGCGTCCTTGCGATCGGCTTGGGCGGCGCGCGCGCTGCCGAGATCGGGCTGCGGGTGTGGGCCGTGGACCCTCTGGTGAAGGTGCTTCGCACGGATGAGCCGCCGGCAGCACCACCAAGAAGCGTCATCATAGAGGCCGCCCGCAGCGAGGTCGAGAATGGCCAGATCGCCTTCCGCACAACGGCCGATGTGGCCAGGCTCGCCGCGTCGGCGACAGTGCTGAAATCGGCGGCAGGCGCCGAGCTTGCAATGCCGCGGGTCCGCTTCGTCGGCTATGTGCCCATCAAGAAGAACACGGAGCCACACCTCGCCGAAACAGGCGAACAGGTCCTCGTGGCGAAGGCGCCGGTAGACCTGCCCGACCCGCTGCTCGAGGACAGCTCCATTTCCGCCAAGGCCGGGCAAACCGGCGCGGTGTGGCTCACCGTGGCGGTCCCCGACGACGCGGCGCCGGGCACCTACGAGGGCCACGTGGCCATTGCGGCGGACGGAGTGGAACAGAAGGTGCCGCTCAGTGTCAGGGTCTATGCCGCGCGCGTCCCCCGCCAGATGAGCCTGAAGGTGGTCAACTGGTACTACCCCGTCGTCCTCACCCACATGTACCAGGCCCCGTGGTGGTCGGAGAAGCACTGGAAGCTGATCGAGGCCGACGCCGCGAGCATGGCTGCCCACCGCCAGAGCGTCGGCCACGTGACGCTTCACGAGACCGTCCGCGCGGTTCAGGACGAGAAGGGCGCCGTGGCGTTTGACTTCGCTAACTTCGACCGTATGGTCGAGACCTTCCGCCAGGCGGGCCTGCCGTGGGTCATGGGCTCCGCGCTCGCAGGCCGCCACGAATGGATGTCCAAGGACTTCTATGCCATCCCTCTCCCGCTCACAAAGCCCGATGGCACCAAAGGCCAATTCCCCGCGCCCGAGGACCCAGCCTCGAAGGAAGAGGCGAGGAAGCGGGTGTTCGTGATGACGGATGCCTTTGAGAAGTATCTTGCTGCGTTCCTCCCCGCCTTCCAGAAGCATCTTGAGGAGAAGGGCTGGGTGGAGAGCTACATCCAGCTCCAGGCCGACGAGCCGGTGGGGAGCAACGCGGCGGCCTATGTGCGGCTGGGGCAGCTCGTCAAGAAGTACGCCCCGAAGCTCCGCCGCGCCGAAGCCATCCGCGCGACCAACATCGTCGGGGCGCTTGACATCTGGGCGCCGCTCCTTGACCAGCTCGACCGCCAGATGAAGTTCTTCCAGGAGCGCCAGGCCGCCGGCGACGAGGTGTGGTTCTATACCTGCGAGCGCCCGCGCGGCAAGTACATGAACCGCCTGATTGACTACCCGCTCATCAAGACGCGGCTCCTCCACTGGGCCAACTTCGCCACGGGCACCACCGGCTACCTCCACTGGGGCTTCAACCCCTCGTGGGGAAACCCGTTTCAGAACCCCGGCGACCCGCCGGGCGACGCGACGCTCGTCTATCCCGGCGTGGCCAAGCTCCGCGGCGCACCGTCCTCCGAGGACAAGCTCCACTCGCTCGATAGCCTCCGCTACGAGGCGATGCGCGACGGGATTGAGGACTACGAGCTCCTCCGCCTCCTGGCCGCGAAGAGGCCGCAGGAGGCCGATGCCATCTGCCGCAGCGTCGTCCGCAGCCTCACCGACTACACCCTCGACCCCGCCGAGTTCAACCAGGCCCGCCGCAAGCTCCTTGAGGCAGCCGCCAGACTGGGGGAGTAACCGTGAGAACCGCTCTTCTGGCCGTGATCGCCGGCGCCTTCGGCCTCGGGGCCGCGTTGGCGGACGAATGGCCGTGCTACGCCCACGACCCCGCGCACACGAGCTTCTCCAACGAGCCGATCAGCCCCGATCTGGTGATCGCGTGGGACAAGGAGATCGGCCGCTCAACCGCGCAGCCCGTCGTGGCCGGCGGCAGGGTCTACATCGGCACGTGGGGCGGCCGCCTCTTCTGCCTGAATGCCGACACAGGCGATGAGCTCTGGCACTTTGATGCGAAAGGCAAGATCGGCTTCGCCGCCGCCGTGAACTCCAACATCGTCGTTTTCGGCAGCGACGACAAGACGGTCTACGCCCTTGACGCGCAATCGGGCAAGCTCGTCTGGCGCAAGGAGACGGGCGACAAGATATGGTCGGCGCCCGCCATCGTGGACGGCGTGGTCTTCATCGGCTCAAACGACTTCAACCTCTATGCTTTGGACCTTAAGACTGGCGAGGAGAAGTGGAAGGCCGACTGCGGCAGCCAGGTGTGGTCCAGCCCCGCCGTCGCCGGCGGCATCGTCTACGCCGCGGCACGCGAAGGCATGCTCTTCGCCTTCGACAAGGCCACCGGCAAGCAGCTATGGAGCCACAAGACTCAAGGGAAGATCGCCTATTCGTCGCCCTCGGTCGCCGACGGCGTGGTCTGCATCGGCACGCTACTCGGGCGGGTCTGGGACGACGGCACCGGCTACGAGTGGTTCATCCACGAGAACCTCGCCAAGGCCCTCGTCGAGCAGGGCAAGGGCATCACTTTCTACGCCCTGGATGCGAAGACGGGCGAGGAACTGTGGAGCTGGCCCCGCGAGGCCAAGCCGCCGCAGGAGATGGAGTGGGGCGGGAACCGCAGTTGGTTCCGCAAGCTCTACTCCATCGCCCAGTTCCAGGGCCTCGCCCCCTCCATCGCCGATGGCGTGGTCTACGCCCATTGCACGATCTACAATCACGAACACAACGCCCCCGTCCTCGCCTTCGACCTCAAGACCGGGAAGCTCCTCTGGGACGAGGAGTTCACCCGCGCCTGGACGGGCGGGCACCTGATCAAGAACAACGTGGCCTTGACGCAGGACTTCATCTTCGGCACGTCGTTCATCGGCCGCCGCGACGGCACGATTCTGGAGCTCAGCAGGCGCCATCCCTGGCCCTGGGGCGAATGCCCCGACGCCGGCAAGCTCACGGGCGGCGCCAAGGGCTTCCACGTCTACTCGCCCGTCGTCGCCGAGGGGAAGGTCTTCGCCAACGGCATCATCAGGGCCATCCCGGCAATGTCCCACGGCGGCGACAACCTGCGAGCCTTCAAGCCAAGGGAGGCCAAGCGATGAGGCCAATCGTCTTCTCCATCTGTTCAGTCTTGACCGCGCTCGCGGCCGGCGCCGAGTGGTCGCGCGGCGTTGACCAGGCGGCGATGGGCACCTTCTGGCAGCCCGGCCGCGAGGTGCTTGGCATGGCCCTCACGGTGAAGCTGAAGCCCAACGCCTGGCCCGAGCTCGCCCTGCGGGGAACCGAGCTCGGCTTTGGCGAGGTCCGACTGCCCGGCGACGGCCCAGTGAAGGCCACACTGGTCTCCGCCGACTGGTGCGCGGCCAGGTGCCGCTTCGAGAGCGCGGCCGGCGCGCTCGAGCTATGGGTGAGCAACCTTTCGCCAGCGGTACTCATTCGGACCGATGCACGCAAGATAGCCCTTTTCGCCGGCGCTGCCCCTACGCAGACCAGGGCACCCCTCTCCGAGCCGTTCGCACTGGTCTCCTTCCACAAAGCGAAGGGGTTCAGCGACGGCCAGATTCCCGCCGTCCACGGCACGCCGGCGGTCGTCGGGGTGGACGCCCCGATGCTCATCACCCTGCAAACGAGGCTCAAGGGCGTCGGGCACCATGGCGCGGTGGTGCTGGACTTCGGCGAGAAGCCGGCCGGCGTCATGCAGGTGATGCCGCTCTTCGGGGCCAGGAAGCTCAGGGGCTCCGAGACAGGCGCATGGAAGGAGGAACTGCCGGCCGAGGTGAGGGAGCGATGCCGACGCCTCGTCCGAATGAGCCGCTTCTTCCCCGTTGCGTGCAAGGAGGAATACCGCCTGGGAGCCGATGGCTCGGTGAGCGTCCGCCAGGGCTTTGACTGCGAAGAGATCAAAGACGACTGGGGCACGAAGGGGGAGAAGCTCGCCCCTCTGCCCCCCGCGCTCGGCATTGCCCTGGCCTTCGCAGGCAAAGGGCCGCTGCCCATAGAAGTCGCGCCCGCTCCAACCGACCTGTCGTATCCGACGGTCAACGGCCCGCTCCTGGCCTGCGAAGGCGACAGCCACACCCTCCGCTTCCCCGGCGGCCGCAGATACGTTGACGAAGTGCTTGAGATCACGCCAGGCGACGACCCGATAAGCAAAGAGGCCCTTGCGAAGCTGAACGCCCAGGTGGAGAAGATCCTCAAGAGCGACAAGCCCTTCCGCTGGCTCTCAAGCTCCTCCAACTACCAGTTCTTCCGCTTCGGGGCCAGGAACGAGCAGCTCTTCTCCCTTTGCCAATCGCTGCCGTTGCTCAAGCCCGAGCTCCGGCAAGAGGCCAAGGCACGTGCCAAGGCGATGCTGGGCGAGGTCCTCGCCGAAGCCAACTTCCTCAAGGAAACCGTCCGCACACCGTCGGGACAGGTGGCCGTCCTCCGCCCGAAGTCCGAGCGCAGCATCAGCGGCGTCTGGGAATCCGAGGACCTCTACAACGGCATCGCGCTCTCCGCTGTCTGGGCCTACGCCCACTACACGGGCGACCTTGACGCCGTAAAGCCCAATCGGGCGTTCCTGGATGCAATGGCTAACCACGTGCTCACCCGCCACAACTGGCTCCTCGGCTTTGCCGTGGAAGGCTGGGCGACGACCGGCTTCTGCCACACTGCGCAGGTGAACGCCCTCATCGCCTACGCCCGCCTGATGAAGGCCCTGGGCGACGAAGCCGCGTATGGCAAGGCCGCCTACCTCGTCGCCAAGCACCTCGTCGGTTGGTATGCCCACTTCTTCGGCACCGACTACATCGCCAGCTACATGGGCCGCGACCACACGTCGGGCGCCAACCGCTTCCGACACCTCACCGGCGTCCTGCCCGACCACCTCGCCCGCAAGACCGACATCATCTATGACACGAAGGTGAACTGGTGGATAACGACCCACGGGCCCGGCCCCGAGGGCGACCCGACGCTCTTCCTGGCCCCCTGGACAGGCATCTTCCCCCTCGCCCGCGACGAGATGCACCGCTTCTGGCGCGATCACATGAAGGGCGAGGTCGCCGTCGTTTGGGACTTCTTCACCTGGCTCTGGCCTGAGACCTTCAACCAGTTCTCGCAGGACCAGATGAACAACTGGGGTGGGATCACGCCCTACTATCAGGTCAAGGCATTCGTCCTCGACGGCACGCCCGAGTGGCTCCTCGAGAACCTGCCGTGGCCGGAGGTGACGCAGGACCCCTTCTACCTTCAGAACCTTCGAGCCATCCTCGTCGCTGCCGGCCAGAGCCGATGGGCGCCCCTTTCCCAGCGGCACTGAAGGGAGGAGTGACCTCAGATGGCAGGCCGAACTTCTCGCATTCTGTGGGCGGGAGTCCTGTGCTGGCTGGCGGGAGCATCACAGGCAGCGGGATTGCGCGTCTGAGCACGCCCTGGATGCCCAGGGCAACCTCGCGCTCCGCTCGCCCGCCATCCAGCACTGGGACCCCACTGGCCGCGAGAAAGCGGGCAGGCTCGACTCCACGGATGTTGACGCCCCAGGCTACGGCCGCTTCCTGAAAGCCCTCATGCCCGCGCTGGAGAAGCGCCTGGACGGGAAGGGCTGGACGCGCAACTTCACGATCTCGCTCCGCGACGAAACCTTCGCGCAATACGCCCGTTCGCGCGTCGCGCTCGCCAAGTTCATTCGCGCCATCGCCCGAAAGATCAAGTTCGTAGACGCCAACCGCAATACCGACCAGAGCGCCTGCTTCTTCGGCCTCGGCTCCGAAATGAACGCCTTCTCAAGACTTCTCATCCATTCCAAGTAGCGCAATCGTCCCCGCGCTCCCGTGTGGGGACGCGCGGTCCGGGACGCTCCCGCGTCCTTCTCTCGTGTGTGGGGCTGTCAGTCATCCCCCAGGTGGCCGTGGGCGCCACGCAGGCCTGGGCATGGGTGCTCGACGAACCCGCGCAATCGCTGGAGAGATACCTCGACGTGCCCTGGCTGCCGCTGGGGGAATGAACTCCGCAGGTTCAGGACCGCGCGGGGCAGGCGCTGCCCCGCGCTCACAGCGACCAGCCGTCGCGGTAGGGGCGGCGCAAGAGGGCATCGGCCTCCGCGTTGTTGGTGATCTTGCCCTCCAAGGGGTCGTACTCAAGCTCCCCTTCGCATAGGGTGGCGACGTTGGCGAGGAGCATCATCTCCATGTAGGGGCCGGCAAGGCTGAAGCTGGACATGGGCGTTACGCTCTCGCCCTTGGCGGCCCGCACCCAGTCGCGCTCCGGCCCCTGCGAGCCGAGGAGCTTCTTCGGGGCGTCCTTCTGCGCATCCTTGAACTGGTCGGCGGGCAGAAGCTCGGTCGTGGCGCTGTGGCCGCCGCCGAGGATCATTCCCTTGGAGCCGACAAGGAGAGAGCCGGCGAACTCCTTCCATTTCTTCTCGCCCGCGTCGCCCCAGTCCAACTGCCTGCCCACAAGCCCCTCGATCTTCTTGCGGGAGGGCGAGTCCAGTCCGCCGCCGTTGACCCAGTGGATCGTTGCCGGTGGCATGCCGCCGCGCGCGGGAATGGCGAAATGCACCAGCTCCCACTTGGGATAGGAGAGCCTGTTGATGCCCGAGAACTCGGCCTGCACTTTGATGCGGGGCTTGGTGGCGGGGTCGGCATGCCAGAGGTCCACCACCTGGAGGGCGAAGAAGGCGAGGTAGCCGCTGTGCGAGCCCCACATGCCGAGCTGCCCGGTGCCGAAGTCCCGCCACCCGCTCCAGGCAAGCCACTTGGGGTGGAAGGGACGGTCTTGAGCCGGACCGAGCCAGATGTCCCACTTCAGGTAGGGCGGCACCGGCAGTTCTTCCTTGGGCGCTTCCTTGGTGTCGGGGCCGCCGCCGGAGTTCCAGACGAATGCCTCCTTGACCTCGCCGAGCGCGCCTTCCTGGACGAGTTCGACCCCGCGGCGAAAGGCCCCGCTGGCGGAGCCCTGGTTGCCCATCTGGGAGGAGACCTTCATCTTCTCGGCCGTCAGGCGCATCGTGCGGGCCTCGTAGGGGCAGGCGGCCATCGGCTTCTCAACGAAGGCGTGCTTGCCCGCTTTCATCGCGGCCACGCAGGCGACGGCGTGGGTGTGGTCGGGCGTGGACACGATCACCGCGTCAATCTGCTTGCTCATCTCGTCGAGCATCTTGCGGAAGTCGTGGAACTTCGGCAGATCGGGGAAGAGCTTGTAGGCGGCCTCGGCCTTGCTCTCGTTCACGTCGCACAGCGCCACCACGTTCTCCATCTTCGGCATCACGTCCACAAACCACTTCCCACGCCCGCCGCAGCCGATGAGGGCGATGTTCAGCTTGCCATTGGCCGCATAGGTGCGTGCAGAGCGGCTGCCGGCAAGGTCGACCAGTCCCGCTCCACCCAGGGCCGCGCGGCGGAGGAAACCGCGTCGAGTCTGCGCCACCATAGTTCATCTCCTCTTCTCGGTGTTGCGGTCGCCAACTCCCCCGTGGCAGTTCAACGGGTGGGCAACTCCCAGCCTTCCCGGCGGGGCGGGTTCAAGAGCGCGTCCGCCTCGGCGTTGTTCACAATCTTGCACTCCAGCGGGTCGTACTCCAGCTCATCGGGGAACTGGGTAGCGATGCTGCCGAGGGCCATGAACTCCCAGTAGGGGCCGGTGTTGCCGAAGTTGCCCCAGGCCGGGATGCCGCCGCGGCAGGCCTGGAAGAAGTCGCCCTCGTGGCCGCGCGAAGGGGGCAACTTCTTGGGGCCGGAGATGACCTCGCCCTTCTCCTGCTCTCCCGGGACCGGCACGAACCAGCATTCGCCGGCGTTGTTCTCCATTCTGCCCTTGGTGCCGACGATGAGCCCGCCACAGGCCCAGGCTTTGAACTTCTTCCCGCGGTAGTCCACGATCTTGTCCCAGGCCTGTTGTGCAGCGCCGCCCTGGCCATTGACCCAGGTGAAGGTGAGGGGCGGGAAGCCCTCGCGGGCGGGCACCTTCCAGCGGATAACCTGCCAGCGCGGGAAGGAGAGCTTGTTGATCTCGGAGACTTCGGCCTGGACGCGAATGCGTGGTCTGCTCTCCGGCGGCATCGCCCACACCGAGCCGAGCTTGAGGGCGTTCCAGCCGAGGAAGCAGACGTGGGAGCCCCAGTTGCCGAGCTGGTAGTTGCTGAAGTCGCGCCAGACGGTCCAGCCGAGCCACCGCGGATGGAACTCGCGGTACTGGGCCGGCCCGAGCCAAAGGTCCCACTTCAGGTACTCGGGGCATGGCGCGGCCTCCTTGGGCGGCTCCTTGATGTTGGGGCCGCCATCGGCATTGAAGCCGTACCACTCCGTCACCTCGCCAAGGGCGCCCTCCTCCACCAGCTCGACGCCGCGGCGGAAGGAGTTGCTGGCGGAGCCCTGGTTCCCCATCTGGCTGGCGACCTTATGCTTCTGGGCTATGTCGCGCATCACGCGAGCTTCATACACTGTCCGCGTCAGCGGCTTCTCGCACAGGACGTGTTTGCCGGCTTGCATCGCGGCCACGGCGGCGGCGGCGTGCGTGAAGTCAGGCGTGGCGACGAAGACGGCATCCATCTCCTTGCCCATCTTGTCCAGCATGACGCGGAAGTCGTGGAACTTCGGCAGATCGGGAAAGAGCTTGCAGGCCGCCTCGGCCTTGCTCTCGTTCACGTCGCACAGCGCCACCACGTTCTCCATCTTGGGAACCACGTCCACGTACCACTTGCCGCGCCCGCCCACGCCGATGAGGGCGATGTTCAGCTTGCCATTGGCCGCATAGGTCCGCGCGGAGCGGCTGTTGGCCAGCAGCAGCGCGCCGGCGCCGAGAGCGGCCCGGCGCACGAACTCGCGACGCGAGACTTGGCCTCCCATCCTCGTGTCCTCCTTCACTTCTCGCTCGGTGTGGTGTCGCCTGGCAGGTCACCCAGGGCGAACTGGATGCCGCCCAGCAGGTAGCGCATGAAGAGCGGGTTGGAGTAGGGGGCCTTCTGTACGCCCAGCGAAAGGTAGAAGACCCGCCCCTTGCCGTACGACTTGACCCAACTGATGGGGTACTCCCTGCGTCCGGTGGATTGCTCCAGCTTCTCCACGCTTGGCTTCAGCCAGGCCGCCTTTGGATCGGCGACAGGGTCAGGCGTCTGAGTGAGGTCGAGGCTCAAGAGGACGCGCACCTTCTTCGGCGAGTAAGGTGGGCCGGGGACATAGCCCTGATCAAACACCTTGAACGCCTGCCCCGCAAGGCAGGCCGTCAGCGGGTGGGCCGGGTCGTCCACCTTGAGAACAAAGTTGCCTACGTAGTGGCCGGCGTAGAAGGCGCCCATCAGCTCGCCGAACTCCTTCCAGTCCCGCAGGGCGCAGATGGAGCCCTCGATGCCGGCGATGCCCTTGCCGTCCTCGCCGACGAACTTGAGGATGCTGGCCTTGACCTTCTGGTCCAAGGCAATCGCGGCCTCCTGCTCCTCCTTGGGCATGCTCTTCAGCCAGTGCGGCAGGAAGGGGGTGGGGTCGTGCAGGCCGTTGAGGAAGATGGCATCGAAGCCCTTGAGCTTCTCCGGCAGGAGCATCTGCGGGTCGTCGGTGACCACGACCTCGAAGGCGCCTGTCTTCCGGCCCAGGGTCTTCACCGTTTCCTCGGTCATGGGGTTGGCCATGTGGGTCCAGACCCGGCCCCAGAGGAGGAGCTTGCGGGGCTTCTGTGGCGCCGCGGGAGGCTTGTCCGGCGCAAGCTCCTCGATGGTCTTCATGTCCTGCGGCGCGGGCTGGATGAGGAAGGTCCTCTTCATCATGGCCTCCCGCTGCTCTGGCGGGGTAGGCCCCGGCCAGGGCCAGGTGGGCGGGGGCTCCTTCACGGCTTCGCCGCCGAGCGCCACTGCCGCGACCACGAGACCCCAGAGATTCCCGAGCGCTCTCACGGCCTTCTCCTTTCGCCCAAGGGCCTGCAACCCCCAGCCCCGCGCCGCTCAGAGCCGCGTCACGCACAGACGCACGTCGAGCCCGACGCGGCATGGCCCGTGTGCTCCTCGCTCGACTACGGCGCGGCAGGCCTCCTGCCGTACACCTCGATCTCGGTGCAGTGATTCAGGCCGTTCTCCGTGTTCCCGTTGCCCCAGAGGCGGACGTAGCGGGCCTCGACGCCGCCCGCGTCAAGGAGGAGCCCCTCGTGGGTGTCTATGTACTCCTTGTCCCTGCCGACGCCGAGGCCGAGTGAGTTATCGTGGTCGTTGTTGTAGAGGGTGCGGACGTCACGTGCGAACTTCGGATCGTCGGAGACCTGGACGACCACGTCGTGGTAGACCCGCGCCTGGGCGTGGTAATGCCATACGACAACGGCGAAGACCTGGTAACGCTCCTTGAGGTCCACCTGGAACCACTGCTTGCCCGGGCCGATCTCCACATAGCTCCCCTCGATGCCATCCTTATCGCCGTCCGTAACCTGGCTCAGTTCGCCCATGATGGGCGAGGTGTCGCTGGCCGTGACCGGCTTGTTGAGCGCCACATTGGTGAGGCCCGCAGGGACCAGGAGGTCCGGACGCTTCCCCTGGCGGGGCTTCTCGAGGTTGGGGGTCTTGAGGTTGATCGGCGTGCCGATGAATCGCGGCCGGGGCAGCTCGAGGACCAGCGCCACTTTGCCCGGCGCGGGCTCGCCCGCCGCGCTGGCGCAGCAGAACAGGCAGGCCCCGGCCGCGAGGCCCGCGGCTGCCCATCCTCCCCATATCGTTCTGGTTCCTGCCACACCCATTGTGAATGCCTCCTGCGGGCCGCATCAGGACGGCCCGGGGCGTTGTGCTGTTCTTCGCCTGGATCTCGAGCCCCCGCAGCCCGGAACGCGGACGCCCCGCCCGCGGCCAAGAGCCTGCCCTGAGCGACGGCTCAAACGCCCCCCCCGCGAGCTACCCCTTCAGCGCGCCGAGGGTCACGCCGCGAGTCAGGTGGCGCTGCAAGAGCAGGTAGGCCGCGAGGATCGGCAGCACGGTGATGACGAGGCCGGCGAACATCAGGCCGTAGTCGCTCTTGTAGTCGGCGAGAATCGAGACGCTGGCGAGGCCCAGCGGCAGGGTGCGCATCGCCTCGTCGTCGAGGAACACCAGGGCGTAGAGGTACTCGTTCCAGACGCCGAGGAAGTTGAAGATCGCCACGCTCGTGAGGCCGGGCCTCGCCATCGGCAGCATCACCCGCCAGAAGGCCTGCCACTCGGTGGCGCCGTCTATCAGCGCCGCCTCGCGGAGCTCCGACGGGATCGTGCGCATGAAGTTCGTGAGCACGAACACGCTGAAGGGCAAGCTCACCGCCGTGTAGAGCAGGACCAGAGTCACGTGGCTGTTGTGCATCTGGACCCGGTACGGCCCGACGCCCAACGCCCTGCTGACGGCGAGCGTGACGGCGGAGAGCTGGTCGGACATCCACGAGAACTGGAAGAAGAGCGGCACGAGGATGAGCTGAGCCGGAAACATCATCCCGGCTAGAAAGAGCAGATAGAGGACCTTGCGGCCGGGGAACTCGAATCGCGCGAGCACATAGGCCGCCATCGCCGCGAGGCCCACCGTGAGCACCACCGCGCAGGCCGCGATCTTCACGCTGTTGGCAAAGTAGTCGCGGAAGTGGGACTTCGTCCAGGCCGTGGCGTAGTTGTCGGCCGTCTGCCGCCAGTGCGCGGCCGTGGGCTCGCGGAGCACGCGGGGCAGGGCGAACGGCGATTCGAGAATCTCGCGGCTCGGCTTGAGCGACGTGAGGATCACCCACAGGAACGGCGTCACGACGAGGAGGAACTGCGTCCAGAGCAGCACGTAGCCCGCCGACCGCACCAGCGCCTCGCCCCGCGTGTGGCCCCGCCGCCGGTGCAGGAGCCAGGCCAGGCCCGCGACCAGCGCGAGCAGGCCGAGCACGAGAGTTCCCACGAGCGTCCAGCGCGTCATCCGCTTGCCGCCTCAGTATTCCAGCCGTTCCTTGCGGAAGAGCTTCAGGCTCACCAGCGTCACCGCCAGGATCAGGACGAACTGCACGATGGACATCGCGGCGCCGTAGCCGCTGCGGTACTGGTTGAAGGCCATCGAGTAGATGAGCGTGGCCACGACGTGCGAGTCCTGGGTCGGGTACTGCTTCTCGAAGATCCAGATGAGGTCGAAGAACTTCAGCCCGCCGATGATGGCGAAGATCAGGCACATGGCGATGGTGTCGCGCAGGAGCGGGAGGGTGACGTGGCGGAACTGGTGCCAGAGGCCCGCGCCGTCCATCCGCGCCGCCTCGTAGAGGGTCGAGGGGATGCTGCTCATCGCGGCGAGGAAGAGGATCATGTAGAAGCCGGCGCCGCCCCACACCAGGATTGGCACGAGGGAGCGGAGCAGGTTGGCCGAGCTCATGAACTGCACGGGCGCGAAGCCCATCGCCCGCAGCACGCGGTTGACCGCCCCGATGTCGGTGGCGGAGAACACGAGGATCCACAACGCCGCGGTGGCCGCCAGCGGCAGGATGTTCGGGAAGAAGAACACCACCCGGAAGAGGCGGCTGCCGTGCAGTTGCTGGTCAATGAAGAAGGCGAAGGCCAGGGCCACGAGCAGCGTGGCCGTGCCCGGCACGAGGATGATGAAGAGGTTGTTGAGGAGCGCCGCCGTGAAATCGCTGCCCGTGCCCGCCAGCTCGGCGAAGTTCTCGAGGCCGACCCACCGCGGCCTGGTGACGCCGGTGAAGTCGGTGAAGCTGTAGCCGAAGGCGCTGAGGGCGGGGATGAGGACGAACACCGTGTAGAGGGCCACCGCGGGGAGCAGGAAGAGGGCGATCATCCAGCGCGAGGGCCTCATGGCGACGCCCTCCGGAACTTCGCGGGCACCTCCATCGGCGGCGCCTTGGGGATTCGCGGGTTCCCGCGCACCGTCTGGCAGGCCGCCTCCATCGCCTGGCAGAATGCCTCGGGGCGGCACTGGCCGGTGATGAGGAAGCGGATCTGGTCCACCATCGTCTGGCCCAGCCCCGGGTAGAAGAAGCTCAGCCGCGACTGGAACGAGTAGGCCGCCTTGTCCATCAGCTCCTTGGCGGCCTTGAGGTCGGGCGGCAGCGCCACGTCGTCGGCCGCGCCCCGCACGGGCGCCAGGCTGCCCGAGTGCTCGATCCACCGGGCCATGTTCTGGCGCGAGGTGAGGAAGCGGAGGAAATCCTCGGCCTGCTCCGCGTGGGGCGCGTCGCGGAACACCATGCAGATGTGGCTGCCGCCGCCCTGCCACATGTAGGGCACGTCGGGGCGCAGCGGGGGCAGGTCGAAGCAGCTCAACTCGAAGTCGGGCGGCGTGTTCTGCTCCATCTCGTGCTTGAGCCACAGGCCGCAGGCGACCATGGCGCAGCGGCGGTTCACAAACTCCATCTGGCTCTCGATGTGGCTGAGGGCCATGCAATTGGGGTCGAAGTAGTCGAGGGCGATATGCTGCATAAGCCGGGCGGCCTCGGCTACGGGGGGCGCCAGCCAGGCCCCGGGCTCGAGGTTCTGCGTGGCGGCGAAGGCCTCGAGGCCGCCCGCGCGCTGCACCAGGCCGAAGAAGGTGCCGATGGCGTAGCTGGGGTATTTGCCCTGGAAGGCGAAGGGCGCGAGGCCCGCCTTCTTGATCTCCTGGCACACGCGCTCGAAGTCGGCCCACGTGCGCGGCACCTGCCAGCCGCGGTCGCGCCAGAGCTTCCGGTCGTACCAGATCACCCACCCGCCGAACTCCGTGGGAATGGCGAGGCAGTGGCCCTGATAGGTGGTGAGGTCGAGCACGCCGGGCAGGAAGGTGTCGCCCCACGTCTTGCCGGGCTGGCCGTACGCGGGGCGCGAGAGGTCGAGCGGGCGGAGCTTGCCGCCCTGCATCAGCAGCCAGATCGGCAGGTCGCACAGCGCGAGCTCGGGCGGATTGCCCCGGAGAATGCGCGGCCGCAGCTTCTCGCTCACGCGTGGCGAGCCCCACAGGCTCACGCGCACGCCGGGCGCGAGCGCCTCGTAGGCGCGGCTGGTCCGCTCGTGCCAGCCGAGGCCGTAGCCGCCCTCGAAGATGGCGAACTCGAGCGTCGCCGGGCCGTCCGAGCCAGTCTGTGCCTTCTCGCAGCCGGCCGCGGCCAGCAACAGGGCGGCCAGCAGGCGTTCACCGTGGCGAGCCAATGCGGCCTCCTGCAAGGCGCAAGGGACCCAGAGCGCCCCCACCGGTAGCAGCTTTGGAGCGGTTTGTCAAAGCCGATCGCTGAGTGGCAGGAAGGCGGCTGCGATGTCTGAGGGTGTGGAACGCGGATCACTTGCGCGCGGCTTCCGAGAACTGTCCCCCAACCTGCCGCCGGCGTCTGGCAATTCATGGCCTTTCTGGAATGCGGCATCCGCTCTGGTGCGATCCCCACTACTCCGGCCGTGAATCAGTTTGCAGCGGCCGGAACTATTCCTCTCTCTCGCCCCTATGCTCCGCGTGGGGGCGGAGGTCCGGACGCTCCCGCGTCCGACAACCTCCCGCGGGTTCGCAACCCGCGGGAGGTTCCCACTCCGACGCGCGCGGAAGCGAAGAGGCCGCGGAGCGGCCAAGAGGCGCGTCCCCACGCAGAGCGTAGGGACGAGAGGAAGGAGCAAAGCGTAGGGACGAGGGAAACGTATTGGAACGTTCGGGAGGGGCGGCTCGCGGGTCGGGTCCGGGCGCAGTCTGCGCCCCTGGCGAAGGCGGAAGCTCACATCGCGACCGCCTCAGTACCAGGCGCGCCGGCGCCTCGCAGAAGCACCTCCAGGTGGCCCGACGCGCAGGGAGGGGCTGAGCACAGCGCTCCGCGCCCCCTCTGCCTTCTCCCCCACGCCGGGCCGCGCTCCGTTGACAAGCTCGGCGCCATGCACTATAGTGTATGCGGGCTATACGGCAGTTGCAGTCCACCCCGGCTCCCGCCGCAGAAGGGCCTGCCATGGCCGGCGGCGGGGCGGGCATGGCGTGTCGCCCGCCGGCTTGGTTGTGCGGCCGGCCAGGGGCGGCATTGCCGTCCAAAGAGAGGGTGCCCCCTCACGGCGCGCAACACGCGGGCGTTCTGGCCCGGCTCCCCCCGCGGGCCCGGGGCGCCGAAGGAACTGGCACCGGCGGACACGTATCCTCGGTTTCCGGCTCCGCCGGTGCACCGACAGGGACGGAGTGTGGCCCAAAGGGGACTGGCTGGTGCTGAAAGCTGCCGAGAACCCGCCGAGTCTGCCGCCCGGCGTCGAGGTGCCGGCGGGCCTGCGGGGCCGCTGGTGGGTGGCGCACACCAAGGCCCGCAACGAGAAGGCGCTCGCCTGGGACCTGCTGCGCCACGGCATCGGGTACTTCCTTCCGCTGTGCCAGCACGTGTTCTTCTCCGGCGGCCGCAAGCGCCGGACGCTGATCCCCCTCTTCACTTCTTATGTCTTCTTCTGCGGCGACGAGGCCGCTCGGCGCGCGGCGCTGACGACGAACCGCGTCTGCCGAACCCTGGAGGTGGCCGACCAGGAACGCCTGGTCCGCGAGCTGTCGGCCGTCCAGCGCGCGATATCCGCCAGCGCCGACCTGGAGCCTTACCCTCAGGCCGCCGTCGGCCGCCGATGCCGCGTCAGAGCAGGGCCCTTCGCGGACCTGGAGGGCGTTGTCGTAGACCGCCGGGCCCGCGCGCAACTGGTGCTCGAGGTGAGCCTCCTTCGTGTCGGTGCAGCGCTCCTGGTGGACGCTGACCTCCTGGAGCCTGTGGACTAGGCGCTCCGATGAAGACCTATGTGGCCACCGTAGCCGCCGCGGCGGGGCTCTCGCTAGCCATCACCCCCCTGGTGGCATGGATTGCGCGCCGAATCCGCCTGGTGGACAGGCCGGACCCCCGAAAGGTCCACTCCGGGGCCATTCCCCGCGTCGGCGGGGTCGCCATCATCGTGGCCACGGCGGCTGCCGTGCTCCTCGGGATGACGCTGACGAACATCATCGGGACCGCGCTGCGCGCCGCCCAGAAGGGCCTCCTTGTGATTCTGGCCTTCGCCGGACTGGTCGCCGTCGCGGGCCTGGTGGACGATGTTCGCGGCCTTCGCGCCCGCTACAAGCTCCTGATACAGGTGGCCGCCGCCTGCGGCGTGTGCGCCTTCGGCATCCGCATCGAGGCCATCGTCGTCAAGGGGGTCCTCTCGCTCGACCTCGGCTGGCTCTCGTGGCCCCTCACAGTCCTCTGGATCGTCGGGATCACCAACGCCGTGAACCTGATTGACGGCCTGGACGGCCTGTGCGCCGGCATCTGCGCGGCGGCCTGCGCGGTCATCGGCATCTTCGCCATCCACACCAACCAGGCGGTCATGGCCGTGCTCATGGCGGCTCTCCTGGGCAGCCTTCTGGGCTTCCTCTACCACAACTTCAACCCCGCCAAGGTCTTCATGGGCGACTGCGGCACCTATTTCCTCGGCTTCGTCCTGGCCACCGCGAGCGTCTTCTGCGCCACCAAGGCATCCACCATAGTGGGTCTCGCGCTCCCCGCCCTCGCCCTGGGCGTGCCCATCTTCGACACGCTGTTCAGCATGCTCCGACGCTTCCTCGAGCGCCGCTCGATCTTCGCGCCCGACCGCGGCCACATCCATCACCGCCTGATCGACATGGGCGTCCAGCACCGCCACGTCGTCCTGATCCTCTACCTCGTCACCATCCTTGCCGCAGGAATGGGCCTGTTCATGATGCTCACGCGCGACGCCGGGCAGCTTCTCGTTCTCGCCGGCGTCCTCGTGCTCCTGCTCCTGGTCTTCGGGATCGCGGGCTCCGTGTCCCTGAGCGACACGATGGCGGGCATCCAGCGCAAGCTGGCCATCTCCCGCGCCATCCAACAGGGCCGGCGCGAGTTCGAGAGCGCCGAGCTGGGCCTCCGCCGAGCGACCACGTTCGATGAATGGTGGCAGGCCCTCTGCGCGGCCGCCGCCCAAATGCAGCTCGCCGCTCTCACCCTCACCCTCGACAACCGCGACGGCACGCAACGCACCCTCACCTGGAGCCAGGCGAACCCCCAGGGCCACCCCACCCTCAAGGCCACCATCCCCGTGCGCCACCGCCGCAGCGGCGCGAGCCTCGATGCCCAGGTCGAGGCCCCCGTCAACGGCTCGCTCGAAATCGCCGGCCAGACGCTCGCCTACTTCACCCGTCTCCTCGACGAGCACAACCCGGCCTCCCTGCCCGCCCCGTCGCGCCCCGTTCACGCCCCGGACCCCGCCACGCCCGATCCAGCCCCCGGAGCCGCACAGTCCCATGGCCGTCGCTGAGCCATCCGCCCCTCCGGCCCCGCTGCCCGAGCTGGTCATCAAGCCCTGCAAGGGCTGGCTCCCCATCAACTTCCGCGAAATCTGGCGCTACCGCGAACTCCTCTACTTCCTCGCCTGGCGCGACGTCAAGGTCCGCTACAAGCAGACCGTGCTCGGCTTCCTCTGGGCCTTCCTCCAGCCCTTCACCAAGATGGTCATCTTCAGCGCCATCTTCGGCGGCCTGGCCAAGATCGACTCCGAGGGCTTCCCCTACCCCATCTTCCTCTACGCCGGCCTGCTGCCCTGGCAATTCTTCTCCGAATCGCTCAGCCGCAGCAGCAGCAGCGTCGTCGGCTCCTCCAACCTCATCACCAAAGTCTACTTCCCACGCCTCATCATCCCCCTCTCCGCCATCGGAGCATGCCTGGTGGACTTTGCGATCTCCTTCACCATCCTCATCGGCCTGATGCTCTACTACAGCATCCCGCCCACCCTGGCCACGCTGCTCGTCGTGCCCCTGGTCGCCCTCACCATCTTCGCCGCCTTCGGCGTAGGGTGTCTGCTCAGCGCCCTCGACGTCACCTACCGCGACTTCCGCTACATGATCCCCTTCGTCATCCAGATCTGGATGTTCCTCACCCCCGTCCTCTACCCCGTCCAGATCGTGCCACCGAGGTGGCAGTGGCTGCTCCTGCTCAACCCCCTCACCGGCATCGTGGACGCCTACCGCTCCGCCATCCTCGGCAAGCCGTTCCACTGGGGCCAGCTCGCCGTCTCCACGGGCGTCATCCTGCTCGCCATCCTCATCGGCACCCTCTACTTCCGCAAGACCGAGCGGCGCTTTGCAGACATCATCTAGCCCACTCCCCCACCCATTGGGAGGCCAGCAGACCATCACCACAACATGGTCTAAGTCTCCCAGACTCTCCCAGAGTTCCCGGTTCCTAGGGGAGGCCCTCTGGCGCCCCCAGCCCCTAGGGGCTGCCCTCTGTGACACCACAGCCCACTGTAGGTCCGCAGACCCATGCCGGAGGCCCTCGGATGCCTGAGCCCGTCATCCGAGTCGAGGGCCTCTCCAAGAGCTACCGCATCGGCGCGCGCGAGAGCTACCACACCTTCCGCGAGGCCATCACCGACGCCCTCGCCGCACCGTTCAGAAGGCTTCGGAACCTCGGCCGCGCCCCGAGCGGCGGCGACGACACCATCTGGGCCCTCAAAGACGTCTCCTTCGAGGTCCAGCAAGGCGAGGTGCTTGGCATCATTGGCCGCAACGGCGCCGGCAAGAGCACCCTGCTCAAGATCCTCTCCCGCATCACCGAGCCGACCGAGGGCCGCGCCCGCATACGGGGCCGTGTCGCCAGCCTCCTGGAGGTCGGCACCGGCTTCCATCCCGAGCTCACGGGCCGCGAGAACATCTACCTCAACGGCGCCATCCTCGGCATGAGCAGGGCCGAGATCGCCCGCAAGTTCGACGAGATTGTCGCCTTCGCCGAGCTGGACAAGTTCATAGACACCCCCGTCAAGCGGTATTCCTCGGGCATGTACGTCCGTCTCGCCTTCGCCGTCGCCGCCCACCTCGAGCCCGAGATCCTGCTCGTGGACGAGGTGCTCGCCGTGGGGGATGCGGGGTTCCAACAGAAGTGCCTGGGGAAGATGAGCGAGGTCGCGCACGGCGGCCGAACGGTGCTCTTCGTGAGCCACAACATGGCCGCGATTGCACACTTATGTCGTCGAGCCTTGGTGCTGGACGCGGGCAGCCTTGTGGCGGATCTCGATCCAGGCGCGGCTGTCAGGCTCTACCTGCGGACTCTAGGCGAAAGCAGCGGAGCGAGTGTGTGTCTGCGGACCAGGACGGAGGAGAGCGGTGATGGATCTGCCAGGATTCTTGAGGGTTCCATCCGTGATAGGGAGGGCAACCCTAAGGTCAACTTCAGCCTTGGCGAGTCCATCGTCTTTGAGTTTGCTGTTCGCTACTTGTCGCCTTCTCAGCACTATAGCCACGGCATCCTCATCGTCAACAGCGACGGAACTCCAGTCTATCACCTTTGGGACGTCGACTCAAGGTCGAGTGCTCTCCACCCGGCTCGCCAGCGTGTGGTCCGCGCATGCATTCCCCAGCTTCAGCTTGTTCCCGACCGCTACAGGGTGTCGTTCTGGGTTGGCGACACCATCGGGAATCGAGCCGACCTTGCAGATGGTTGCCTCAGCTTCACTGTTGACCAATCGAATCCTCGGGTGAGACGACCACTTCTCAAGGCAAAGGGCGTCGTCTTCCAGCTCGCTGACTGGTCGTACCGGGATGTGGACACCCATCTGGCAGGCGACATTGCTCAGCCGTGAGCTTAGAGAATGTCTTCGCCTGATGCGGCCGGCGCGCCGAGCTGACTCCGGGTCAGATACATGGGGAGGTCGTTGGCGGGCCAGCCTGCATGCAGCACACGTATCCCACTAGCGACTGCCGATCCGGCAGGGACACTGCGATGCGCGAGGCAACTGATGGTGAGCACGTGAGCGGTGAGACACAGCCAAGTGTGCCTCCGTTCAGCAAGTACGTCAGGCGGGGAGCCTATCATTGGCTCGCGTTCAGCCGCGACCCCAGGAACCATGACCTCCTCACGGCCGCTCGGTACCGCGCAGTGCTGGATGCTGTACGTATCCGGGACGGCATGTCCGTTCTGGACGTCGGCTCTGGTGATGGCGCGCTCACTTACATGCTGTATCGCCGCAACCCGAATGGTCAGACATCGTGCGTCGAGCCGGACCTCACAGGCAGGGCACTGGCTGCCGAGATGCTGCGTAGGAAGGGCGCATCAGTCAAAGTTCTGGATGCTCTGGCCCTCGTCGGAGACGGAACACAGGATGTTGTGGTCTGCGCGGACGTGATCGAACACGTCGCGGACGCCCGAGGATTGCTGGCCGACATGCGGCGGGTCATGCGGCCGAACGGACGTCTCGTCCTATCCACCCCGGTCCGCCTTACCGAATTCGTACAGGCCAGGGAACACGTGCGAGAGTTCTTTCCCGGCGAGTTCAGCCGTCTTGTCGGCGAGTCCCTCTGCGTCACACAGCATGCCTTCTGCACATCGTTGTTCGCGCTCGATCTGTACTACTGGTACCCCAGGTTGTTCCTCCGAAGACCCGTCTTCCGCTGGCTGATGAGTCTTGCCAATATCTGGTTTGGAAAGAACCTCCTCTACAAGTTCAACCCTACAGGAAAGTATTGGCTCACCCAGGTCGTGGTGGCCACGCGCCCCCTTCTGCCCGAAACACCAAGGTAGCGATGCGTATCTTACAGAAGGTGCGCGAACTTGTGTGGCGCCTGTCAATGAGGGGCCTGCGTCGTGGGCCTCGCATTACCCGCTACTTCATGTATGAACGACTCCGTGCTGTCGGAACGCTCTTGCCGCACCGAACAGGATGCGTGCTCGCTATCAGTCATTCGGCCAATCTCTGCGGACTCCTCAGCCTGAAGCCAACGGCAGTTGTCGAGGCCAACTACCCAGAGCACAGCATTCTCCACCTTGACTACCCAGATGCCAGCTTTGACCACGTGCTATCGGACCAAGTGCTGGAGCATGTCGAGGGAAGTCCACAACAGGCCATAGATGAATGCCACCGAGTTCTGAGAAGGGGCGGCATAGCTGTCCACACCACCTGTCTGCTCCACCCAATCCATGGCGCCCCAGAGGACTTCTGGCGATTCACACCCCAAGGCTTGTCTCTGCTCCACCGAGCTTGGACAAGGGTTATCGAGGTCGGTAGCTGGGGGAACAGAGAAGTGTGGCCGATAGTGGGCGACGAAGGTGATGGTCTCAGGTACGAAGGGGTCCCGCACGCCAGGTGGCACCCTTTCCACCGACTGGCCACAAGAAACGATCCACGGTGGCCCATTGTCACCTGGATCATAGCGGTCAAGTGACACCGATGGTGAAGTGTTCATGACGGCGCCAGCGGTGACAGTGCTGATGTCCGTTCACAACGGCGAGGCCTTCCTTCGCCAGGCGGTGGATAGCATCCTCGCCCAGACGTTCCGGGATTTCGAGTTCCTCATCGTGGACGATGGCAGCACGGACGGCACAGGGGCGATTCTGCGCAGCTACTCGGATCCCAGGGTTGTGGTCGTACGCAATGACCGTTGCCTCACGCTGCCTGTGTCGCTGAACCGGGGCCTTCGGGCGGCGCGCGCCCCCCTTGTGGCACGTGCGGACGCGGATGATGTCTACGTCCCCACCCGCCTGGCCAGGCAGGTGAGCTACATGGAACGCAGCCAGCAGATCGGTGCATCGTCCGCCGCTTTCTGGACTACTGACGAGAAGGGAGGGATTCTTGAGCGTCACTCGCCTCCGTGCAGAGATGAACAGATCAGGCTGATGCTTCTCTGGACCGCCTGCCTCTCTCACCCCCTGGCCATCTTCCGGCGCGAGCTGGTTCTGACCTTCGGCGGATACGATGAGAGGTTCTGGGTTGCGCAGGACTATGACCTGTGGGCGAGACTCCGTGACCATACGATCTTCGGCAACCTCTCTGCCCCCCTGATGAGACACCGATCCCATCCCCGTTCGAGCGCGGCCACCCGCGGGCTTGCTGGCAGAGAGCTTGGTTGCAGCGTCTCCCGGCGCCTGATGTCTCGCTACCTCGGGCGCGAGCTTGGCGGGCCGGAGGCCGCGGGGCTAAGATGGCTTCTGTGTGGTCATGGCCCGATCAAAGCCGACCTACTGCCTCTCGTCCTCTCGCTCCTTGCCGAACTGCTCCTCCAGGCCAGAGCGCGCGAGTCCAGCTCCACTTTCGCCTGGCTCAGGAGAGCAGCATCAGCGTCGCTCCTCCAGCAGTCCATCGCTCTCGTTCGACGCAACAGCGCGGCAAGCCGCCGGCTGTTCTGGCGAGCCCTCCGTCTCTGGCCGCCCCGAATGGCAACCCTGGCCGCCGTAAAGCAGGTCGGGCGCCTTCTGGGCATCAAGCGCGCGCACTTCCTGCCTGCCCATCAGGGAAGAAGCGGGACAGCGCGCCACACCCCGACCCCAGAAGACCCCGCGGAGGATGGCGCCTGAGGGTTCTGCTGCTCACCCCCTGGTATCCTCCCGGAGCTGGCGGCTTCGTTCGGGCGCACGCCAAGGCCGCTGCCCTGCACAACGAGGTCGTGGTGCTTCACATGGCCGGCCGCTGCCCGCACCTGCGCCGGCGCTACCTCGTGGAACGCGAGCCGGATGAAGCCCTCACCGCGGGCATCCCGACCTATCGCGTCCGGCACCGCTGTGCCGCGGTTCCAGGCTGGTCGTTTCTCTGGGAAACGTACAGCACGTTCCGAGCGTTCCGACAGCTCTGGGCCGGCGGGTTCAGGCCGGACCTTCTTCACGCGCACGTGTTCGATGCCGGGTTCGCGGCGGTGCTCCTTGGCAAGCGCTATGGCCTCCCCGTGGTCATCTCGGAGCACTTCAGCTCCTTCCTGATGAAGACCCTGTCGAGACGCCAGGTTCGCAAGGCCAGGTTCGCCTTCGCGAGAGCGCGGCTGGTGTTGCCGATAAGCCTCGCCTTGCAGCACGCTATCGAAGCATACGGCATCCGTGCGCGCTTTCGCGTCGTGCCGAATCCTGTGGACACGGCGACCTTCCGTCCCAAGGTGGCGCCGCCTGCTGAGCCGGCGAGGCGCCTCCTTTCGGTCGGCTTCTACGACGGACGGCACCTCAAAGGGATACCCGTTCTGCTCCGCTCGTTGGCGGCCCTCCGGGGCACACGCGCGGATTGGCGGCTAGACATTGTGGGCGACGGCCCGGCTCGGGAGGGATACGTGAAGACGGCCGCCGATCTCGGTCTTCTGGACAAGGTGAGCTTCCTGGGCGCCCGACCGCACGGGGAGGTCGCCGAAAGGATGCGGGGAGCCGACCTCGTGGTCGTCAGCAGCCTGTGCGAGACCTTCTCCATCGTCGCCATTGAGGCCCTGGCCACCGGCACGCCCGTGCTGGCGACCCGCTGCGGCGGGCCCGAGGAGTTCATCACCCCCGAGGTCGGCATGCTCGTGCCTCCGAACGACGAGGCCGCGCTGTGCCGAGGAATTGACTACATGCTCGACCATCTGAGCGACTTCCCGCCGAGTCGGCTCTCGGAGTACGCGGCCCAGCGCTTCAGCCTCGCGAGCGTGGGCCGGCAATTGCACGCCGCGTACGAGGAATGCCTGAACCGGCCCGCCGTCCCATTCGGTGCCTCGGGCGGCGCCGGTACCCGCGGCCCGGGAGCCGGCGCTCGGCCTGGGGCAGGACCATGAGAAGCGTCCTCCTCATCGCCCCCGACTTCCCGCCGATGAACCGGCAGTCGTCCCGCCGCGCGGCGGCGATGGCCAAGTACCTCCCGGCCTGCGGCTGGCACGTCACCGTGCTGACGTCGCTGCCCGCAGACTGCCTGGGCCCGATGTCTGATGAGGAGGTCCGAGCCAACGTCGGCATTCCCGAATCGCAGATCATCCGCAAGCACCTCCCCGCGGAACGCGCCGCCTCGATGGGCAGGCTGGCACGAAGGTGGCTCGGGGTGATCGACATTCTGTGTCTTCCTGGATCCCGCAGCTCGCGATGGGCGCGGCAGGTGCTGGCAGAACTGGGGCGCCAGCCGTGCGCCCCTGAGGTGATCTGGGCCACTGGACCGCATTGGGGCCCGTTCGTCGCGGCCACGATCGCAGCGAGAGAGCACGGTGTGCCCTGGGTGGCTGACCACAGGGATCCGGTGGATCTGATCGTCCAGAACCAAGCCCTCAGGAGGCTGGTGGCCTGGCGCGAGAGGCGCATCTGTCGAACCGCCTCGCACCAGATCGCGGTATCGGAGCCCTGGGCCGCGCTGCTGCGGCAGAGAGCCGCCGTTCCTGTCACGGTGATCCCGAACGGCTTTGACCCGGACTGGCTGTGTGCAGAGCCTCCCCGGCCGAGGGTGGGCACGTTCACAATCGCCTACACGGGTTCAGCGTGGGGTTCTCGGGACGTGCTGCCAGTGACCAGGGCGATGAATGAGTTGATCACCGAGGGTGCTGTACCAGCGGAAGAAGTGGAGATCCTGCTCTACTCGCTTTCCGCTGAGTTCCTGCGGGAGCACGGACTCAATTCATTCCGCAAGCCGCCCCGCATCCTGCCGAAGCTGTCCCTGACCGAGATTCTCCGCGCACAGCGTGAGGCGACGGTGCTGCTCGTGCTCGGCATGCCAGACACACCGGGGGTGCTGACGAGCAAGGTCTTCGAGTATATGGCTGCCGGGCGTCCTGTATTGTCCTACCCCAAACATCCCGAGTGCCTGGACCGTGTGCTGGAGGCGACGGGGATTGGGGTCTCGTGCGACTCCGTAGAGGAGCTGAAGACGGTGCTGTTGCGGTGGTATCGGGAGTGGAAGCAGACGGGCGACATCCGCATGAGCCGCAATCCGGACGAGATCATGAAGTACAGCCGCAAGGAACAGGCCAAGACGCTGGCGGCAGTGCTCGACCGCGTGGTGGCCGAGCACAAGGGACGCGGCGCGTGAGGAGGGTGCTCTTCGTCACGCCCGCCTTCCTGCCCGAGAACCACATCTCGGCCCGCCGCCCCGCCGGCCTGGCGAAGTACCTGAGGGAGTTCGGCTGGGAGGTGACGGTGCTGACGCAGTGCGAGCCCGCACACCTGCGCGACCCCGTGAGCCCCGAGGAACTGCGCCGCGAGGCGGGCCTCGACGAGTCGCGCGTCCTCCGAATCGTGCGGAGCGTGCGGCCGCTGTCGGCCAACCCGCTCCTGAAGGCGATGCGGGGCATCGCCGAATACTGGGTGCTGCCAGGCTCCGACAACAGCCGCACGGCCCGCCAGGGCCTCCGGCAGGCGCGCGGGCTGTCTCTGGACGTGGATGCGATCTGGGCGACGGCGCCCGGCTACAGCGTGTTCCTCATCGCCTCGGGCCTCTCGCGGCGGCTGGGCGTGCCGTGGGTGGCGGACTTTCGTGACATTGCGGAGAAGTACGTCGTCTACCCCTGGTGGGTGCGCAAGGTGATGGCGTGGCGCGAGGCGCGCTTCTGCCGCACCGCGGCGCGGATCACCACCATCGAGCCGAATGCACACATTCTGAGCCGCCGGCACCGCGCGCCCATCACGTTCATCTCGAACGGCTTCGACCCTGAGCAACTGTGCGAGGCCCCCGGGCGGCCCGAGGGAGATGTCTTCCGCATCGTCTACACGGGCACCATCCAGGGCCGGCAGGACCCAGGGCCGATCCTCCAGGCCGTGGATGAGCTGGTGCGCGACGGCGCCATTCCGGCGAGCGAGATCGCCGTGGAGTTTCACGGCTGCCTGGGCCGTCGGGCGCGGCGGGCGTGCCTGCCCGAGGCGCGCCGGTCGGCCGCGCCGGTGAGGCAGTTGCCCTGGGTGCCGAATGCCGAGGCCCTGCGGGTGCAGCGCGGGGCCACGGTGCTCCTGTCGCTGGGCATTCCGGGCGCGCCGTGCGTGTTGCCGGGCAAGCTCTTCGAGTACATGGCCGCGGGCCGGCCCGTCCTGGCATATCCCAGCGACCCGGAGGGCGTGGACCCTCTCCTTGCGAGCACCGGGATCGGCCGGGCGTGTGGCTCGGTGGCGGAGGCCAAGGCCGTGCTCCTGGGGTGGCATCGCGAGTGGAAGGGCACGGGGGATATCCGGATGGACCGAAGGCCCGCCGAAATCCAGAAGTGGAGCCGCCGGGAGCAAGCGGGCGCGCTGGGGGCGGTGCTGGATTCGGCGTCCCCGCCTGGCACCCCGTGCCCGCTGGCGGCGGGTTGGCGCTGAGAGGCCAGCAGAACACTCAAGCGGACATGGTGCCCTGGATCGCGCTTCGTGGTGGTGGATGGCTCTCGGACCCCGACAGCGAGGTCTGCAATGACACACCCGGTGAGATGTAGAATAGCCGGCGGATTGCTGGGTCTCATCGGGACATGCATGGTCCTGTTCTGCATCGGCCATCACGGGGCCGGAATCTCGCCCGACTCCGTGGGCTATATTGCAGCAGCAAGGCACATGGCCGCGGGAGCGGGCGCCACCATTTGGGATGGCACCCCTCTGGTCATGCAGCCCCCACTCTATCCAATGCTCCTGGCAACGGTCCAGTGGAGTACTGGGGCTGACCCCCTGGGCTCGGCTCACGTGGTCAATGCCGTGCTCTTCGGTCTGATCGTGTACCTCTCAGGGGAGTTGGCCGCCCGGCACCTCAGAGCCTCGCCGGTTCTCGTGGTCCTTGTGCAGGCCCTCGTGCTGTTCTCGAAACCGCTGCTCTCTGTGTCAGTGATGGCATGGTCCGAGCCCCTCTTCATCGCCTTGTCCGTGTGTTTCCTGCTGGCCGTGGAGTCGTATCTGCGAGAGCCGCGGGTCCGCTTCCTGATGGCAGCCGCCATGGCTGCCGGCTTCGCTGCTGCGACCAGGTATGCCGGCGTGACGATCATCGCCACCGGCGTGGCGGTCATCCTCTTCGCTGTAGGGCGCGAATGGCGCACGCGGATCGCGCATGTCTGCCTCCTGCTGCCTATAGCGGCAGCTCCGCTGGGTGCATGGGCGATCAGGAACTATGCACTGACGGGCACACTCTTGGGGCCACGTGCAAGCTCCGTATACGGGCTGCATCAGACCTGCATGCTAGTTGCCGCTGTGATTGTGTCGTGGTATGTCCCCATCGTTGAGTTCTGTAGGCTTGTGCATCTGTCGCCCCAGCTTGCCCTGTGTTGCATTGCGGTGCCAACCCTGGTAGCCGAACACGTCGGCACCGGCCAAGGAGGTTCCGGGGCGTCTATGTCTCCCCTTCTCGTGTTCATCGGGGTCTACGTCCTATTCCTAGCTGTGACCTCGGCCACCACAGCCTACGACCCGCCTAACAGCAGGTTGGTATCGCCTGTGTATGTCCCCTTGACAGTACTCCTCCTCCGTGCCGCAGGGGAGTTTGAGCGACACATACGGAATCTCCGCCCCGCTCGCCCGATGCGAACTCGCCTGCTGGCTGTAGGCGCCGCAATATGGCTGCTATACCCGGTCGTCGCGAGTGGGTCTCGTCTCCTGGCTCTGTGGCGAGAGGGGCCAGAGGGATACACCAGCAAGCCGTGGACGCAGAGCCGAACCATCCAGTGGCTACGGAGCCATCCTCTGGAGCCCGAGTGCAGAGTCTACAGCAACGCGCCTTACGCGCTCTACATTCAGACAAAGATGCCCGCAAGCGAGAGCCCTGCAAAGGGCATGTACAACTCGCGCGAAGCGATGGGTGAATCCCACGCGTTCAGTGGCCCGTGGCCGGAGGAGGAGAAGGCATATCTTGTGTGGTTCAGGCGAGGGCGGGCGAGGCACCTCTTCACAGTGGAGCAGCTTCGGCAGAGGGTGAGGTTGCACGAGGTCGCGGAGCTCGACGACGGCACGGTCTATGCAGTTTCGAGGTAACATGCCTCCTATCTGAGGGTTGGCGTTGCGGCGCTTATCCTCAGCGCATCGGGCCACAAGCGGAGCATAAGGCCCATGGGCAGGGAGACAAGAGAGAGCATCGTTGCGGAGACCATCAGAGGGAAGAACGTGCTTGATGTGGGGTGCATTGGCAGAGATGCCGACAGGGAAGCAAACCCCGCGTGGCTTCATCACATTGTCCGCAAGCACGCGCGGCGGGTCATTGGCCTCGACAAAGATGAGCGTGGTGTGCAGGCTTTGTGTCGCAAGGGGTACAGCATTCTCCACGGCGATGCTGAGATGGTGACGCTTGGCGAGGAGTTCGACTGCATTGTCGCGGGGGAGGTGATCGAGCACCTGTCAAACCCGGGTCTGTTCCTGAGGAACATGAAACGCCATCTCGTGCCTGGGGGAGCGCTGATCTTGACCACGCCGAACGCCTTCTACCCGAAACTGGTCTGGGAAGTGTTGAGGTACGGAAGGGTCTCGCTCAACCATGAGCACACCTGCTGGTATTGCCCTGGGACTCTGCGACATCTTCTCTCGAGGGAGGGATTCACGGAGGTGGCGATGCACTACGTAACGGACTCCACCAGATACTGGGGCCTCGGCAGGTTGCCTGGCTACCTGCGCCAGTGGTTCTGCAAGACACTTGTCGTGGTGGCCAGGGCCGGGGTTCGGTAGCTCATGCGGCCTTCCAACACCAGACCACGCTGCTTGCAGTGCGCGATAGGACTTCTCTGGCAACTGAGGCACGCATATCCAGGCAGACATCAATATGCTCTGTGACTTGGCGCAGCCCTGCTCGCCGAGTACGTCGCAGGCTAACCATGTGGCGGCTACTGGCTTCGCCTTCAGCCCGAACGCGCTGCTCGAAGGAACCGCTCTCGCAGGCGCGCTATCGCGAATCCTCGGCGAGGAAGCCCCGGAGGCACAGGCGGTCTGCCGCTGGCTGCGTGGGTTGAACGGCTCGTTCGCTCTTGCTGTGGAGACCGACCGCGTGTGCTTCGCGGCGGTCGATCGGCTGCGCAGCCGGCCGCTCTTCTACGCCGAATCCAATGGGAAGCTGTTCGTTAGTGACGACGCCGAATGGGTGCGATCGCAGGTGGCCGACGATGCGGCGGATCAGGACGCCCTGGCGGAGTTCCTCCTCACGGGGTATGTCACGGGGCAAGATACCCTCTGCCCCAGGGTGAAGCAGTTGCAGGCTGGGGAATGCCTGATCGCCGACAAGCGCGAGCGTGTGCCCCGGGTGAGAACGCACCGGTACTACCGGTTCGTACATGGCGACTACCTGGAGGCAAATGAGGAGGCGCTCCTTGCCACGATGGATGAGATGCTCGTGGGCGTCTTCGAGCGTCTTCTCGCCTCCACGGCAGGCCGCCCCCTGGTTGTGCCGCTCAGCGGAGGCCAGGATTCCCGGCTCGTCGTGGCCATGCTTCGCCGCCTGGGCAGGAGCGACGTCCTGTGCCTCTCCTATGGCCGTCCCAACAACTGGGAGTCGAGGGTCAGCCAAGCCGTGGCTCTCAAGCTGGGATACGCCTGGGAGTTCGTGCCAGCGTGCTGCTCGCAATGGCGGCAGCAACTGCTCAGCGAGGAGGCCAAGGCATACCACAGCTACCGCGGCGGACTCAGTTCCCTGGCCAGTGTGCAGGACTGGCCAGCGATTTGGGCACTGAAAGCAGCCGGCAAGATCCCGGACGACGCGGTTATAGTCCCTGGCCATACGGGCGACGTGATCTCCGGCAGCCACATCCCACGTGACTTTGCGGACAGAACGACCGTTGGCGCGCAGGACCTGCTGAGGATACTGCTTCACGACCACTACGGCCTGTGGCGCTGGCCTCGGCGCCGCGGCGCTCTCCACGCGGTGATGGCGGAACGGGTCCTTCGCTGCATTGGCGACCTGCCGACCGAGACCCCCGAGGAGGCGGCCAGCGCCCTCGAGTGCTGGGAGTGGCAGGAACGCCAGGCGAAGTTCATCGTCAATTTCTGTCGCGCCTACGAGTTCTGGGGCTATGACTGGCGCATCCCGCTGTGGGACAGCGCCATGTGCGACTTCTGGGCGCGGGTGCCCCTCCGCCTCAGGCTGGGCCAGCGGCTGTACAATGCGTACGTCAACAGGGTTCTGTTCTCCGAGCTGGGCATATCCCAGGACGACTTCCGCGATCTCCGCCGCACCGCCCGCGGGCGCGACGCCTTCGAGGGAAACTGGCGGCTGGAGAAGCTGCCCTTCTATCACCCCTGGTGGGGCTTCGGGAGCTACCGCAGGCTGGCGGAGGCCTACCCCGTCTACAGGCACCTCTTCGGCTTCTCGATGCCGACGCTATCAAGGTCCATCTGCTTTGCCTACGAGGCTGCTGCTCAGCTCCGGGCGCTCGGAGATGCGGGGCGAGTGAGGTTGAAGTTCCGGCCCATCGGGGCCGTGCGCAAGGGGGTCGAGTTGGCCGCGCTCTTCCTGGGGGCGCTGGCTGTCAAGGTCGCCAGGTTCGCGCGGCGCCGCCTGGGGCGCAGAGCGCGCTGAGCGATGGGGGAGTTCCGCTGGTGCGTCCCCTGGTTCGGGCGATGGTCAGGGCGCTCATCCGCGCCTACCCTCTCTACAGAGGCGGCGTGCGCCTGGCCCACATGGCCCTGCCTCGCCGGCTCACCCAGGATGGGAACCTGGTGCTGACGCGCCTGCGAGGCGGCCCGCGCCTGCTGGTGCACCCCAACGACTACTGCGGCCGGGCCATCTACTACTGGGGCGATTACGACAGGAAGATCACGTGGATTTGCCGGCGCCTCCTGCGGCCTGGCGACTGCTTCCTGGATGTTGGCGGCGGCTATGGCGAAGTGGGCATGTATGCCGCGACATTCGTCGGCCCCACCGGGCAGGTGCACATTTTCGAGCCGCAGCCGCAATTGGCGGAGTGCATCCGGCGGTCGGCCGAGCTGAATGGCTTCCGCCATGTCCAGACGCACGCGCTCGCGCTGTCGGACAAGGATGGTGAGGTGGACCTCTTCATCCCGCGTGGCAACCGAGGCTGCGGCTCCTTCATCCGCCCCGGCCCCGAGGCGGACCCGACTCCGGTGCAGGTGCGGCAAGCCAGCGCGTATCTCGAGGCGCTGCATCTGCCCCCGCTCCGGCTCCTCAAGCTCGATGTGGAGGGGCACGAGGAGGAGGTGCTGGCGGGCGCGCTCGGCCTGCTCGATTCGAACCGCCCCGCGGCCATCATCTTCGAATCGTACAAGAGCCAGCCCTTCTTCGAGCGCGGGGAGGTGCGGTTGATGTCTCGCCTGGGATACCGATTTCTCCAGATCAGGCAGAAGAACCTCTTCCGCGTCCAACTGCGGGAGCTGCGCGACTCCGCTCAGTTGGAGAGCGGGTATGACTTCGTCGCGCTCTCCTCGAATCCCGAGGGACAGGATGCCCGCAGGCTCTTGCCCATCGCCTGACACCCACGCCCGCGCCTCGAACGCAGACGGCGGCGCAGGAACGCGCGCTCCGGCGGTCAGGATCCTGGGGGCCCGGGTGCACCTGACGAGCCCTCGCCAGGTGATCCAGGAGATGGCCGGCTGGGTCGAGGCGCGCGAACACCAGTGCCGGCGGATCGTGGTCACAGGGTTCCACGGCATCTGGGAAGCGCACAAGAGCCCGGACCTCAAGGCCGTGCTGAACTCGGCGGATCTCTGGGTCCCCGATGGGATTGCGCCCGTCTGGGTCGCTCGCCTGAAGGGATTCCGCGGCATCCAGCGCATTCCCGGGGCCGACCTGATGCGGGCGTTCCTCGAGCGCGCAAACGAACGCGGCTACAGCAGCTTCTTCTATGGGGACCGACCGGAGACCCTCTCCCTTCTGCGCCAGCGTCTGGAGCGCGAGTACCCGAACCACGGGGTGGCCGGCACGTTCTCCCCGCCCTTCGGGGCCGTTTCGCCCGAGGAAGATGAAGCCCATGTCAGGATGATCAACGAGGCCCGGCCCGATGTTCTCTGGGTCGGGCTCGGTCTGCCGAAGCAGGAGAGGTGGATTGCCGAGCACCAGAAACGCTTGAGGGTCCCCGTCGCGGTCGGGGTCGGAGCGGCCTTCGGGTTCCTGAGCGGCAGAGTCAAGCGGGCGCCGGCCTGGGTGGGCCGCTGCGGGTTCGAGTGGCTATGGCGCCTCGTCCACGAACCCAGAAAGGTCTGGCGTCGGGACTTTCTGGACGGCCCGCGATTCCTCGGCCATGTGCTTCTGGAACTGAGCGGACTCAGGAAGTACGAGTGATGCGTCCGTTGCCTCTCACCGCGAAGGCGGCTGTGCAGGCGGGTGGGGTGAAGTCCCTCCTCAAACGCGCGCTGGGCGACACAGTTGTGGCGCAGCTTCGCGCCTGGCAGGGGGCGCCGAGGCGCCGCGTTCTGCAATGGGTTCTGGCCCGCCGCGCCAGGCCGGAGGCCCTCCCCGGGGGTCCTGCCCTGGTGATTGCCCCTCACCCCGATGACGAGGTATTCGCCACGGCAGGACTTCTCGCCCTCAAGGCTCAGGCCGACGCCCGCGTGGGCGTGGCCTTCCTGACCAGCGGCGAGGCATCGCACCAGCGCTGCTGCGGTGCGCCTGTCGAGGAGATCGCCCGGGCGCGCCGTCTTCTGGCCTGCGAGGCGGGCGCGCGCCTGGGGCTCGGCCCCCAGGCCATGCACTGGCTTGGACTGCCCGACGGCCGCTTGCCCCGCAACGGGCAGGAGGGGTTTGCCACGGCGGTGTCCGCGGTGGCCGAGGTCCTGCGCCAGGCGGCCCCCCAGGAGGTCTACGCGCCCCATCCTCTGGACTGCTGGGCCGACCATGCGGCCGCCAGCGAGATTGTGGCGCAAGCCGTTCGCCGAAGCGGCTTTCCGTGCGCGGTGCACTGGTACCTGGTCTGGGGATGGTACAAACTGCCCCTTCGCCGGCTCGCCGAGCCGGGCCTGGCGAATGCCTGGAAGCTGGACATCGCGCCGGTGCTGTCTGCCAAGCGTCAGGCGATCCGCTGTTACCGCCAGGCCGTCGCCCCGCGGTGCGGCAAGCCGTACATCGGAGTCCTGCCTCCTGGCTTCGCGGCCCCTTTCGAGGCGCCGAGCGAGGTCTTCTTCACGCCCTCTGGGGCCACGCCCGCCAGCGCGGGGGAAGGCTGACCGACGCATGAAGAGGCTTCTCAAACGGCTCCTGGGGCCACGCGTGTGCCGAGGGCTCCGCAGCGGCCAGCGGATGCTCCTGGGTCTGTGGTACCGCTGCGGCAACCGGGTGGAGTGCCCGATCTGCGGCCATCGCTTCTCGAAGTTCCTGCCCTTCGGCGGCAGAGAGAACGACTGGTGCCCCTCCTGCCTGTCTCTCGGGCGGCACCGCCTGCTCTACCTGTTCCTGAGGGACCGGATGGCGTTCTTCCGGAGCCGATTGCGTGTGCTCCACTTCGCGCCCGAGCGGTGTCTCGCGCGCGAGATTCGCCGGCATCCGGCCATCGAGTACGTGACGGCCGACCTGATGGTCTCGTTCATCCACGAGCTGTGCGAGGCGCCCGATCTCGTCATGTCCATCACACACATCGGCTTCGGCGACGAGACGTTCGACGTCGTCATCGCCAACCACGTGCTGGAGCAGGTGGAGGATGACCGCCGCGCGCTTCGCGAGGTGTACCGCGTGCTCCGTCCCGGAGGCTATGCCATCCTTCAGGTGGATGTAGACCGGCGGCGCGAGCACACTCTGGAGGACCCCGGTTTCTCCCCTGAGGAACGGGCCAGGCACTTCGGCTTCTCCGACGAGGTCAGGCTCTATGGCCTCGACTACAGGAGCCGGCTGGAGGACGCGGGCTTCGCCGTCGCAGTCGAAGATTACGTTCGCCACCTGGATGCTGCCCGCCATGCTCTGGACGAGGACGAGGTGATCTACGTCTGCCGGAGGCATCCGGGCGCTCATGCCCAGGCACTGCCTCCGGGCGGCGGATCATGAGGCAATGAGGATTGCCATCGCCCATCCCTCTCTTCGGCTCGGCGGTTCCGAGGCGGCCGTGCTGTGGGCAATCGAAGAGCTCCGGCACGAGCATGACGTAACTCTGGCCACCTGTGGGCCAGTGGACATCGCCAGGCTGAATGAGGCCTACGCGACGCGGCTGGCCCCGGAAGACTTCCGCGTGAGGCGGCATCCCCTCTCTTTCCTCCTGGGGCGGACCGCCCGGTTCGCCGCCTGGCGTGGAGCGATCCACGCCCGCCTGTGCCGCGCGCTGGCGGCCGACTTCGACGTGCTCATCAGCGGGTACAACGTCGCGGATTTCGGGGTTCCCGGGATCCACCTGATTGCGGACTTCTCCTGGGACGAGGCGCTCCGACGGGCGTGCACCCCCCCTGCTCCGGGGTGGGCGGGCCTGGCGTACCGCGACAACCCCCTCCGCAGAGGCTACCTCGCCTGCGCCCGCATGCTTCGGAAGCCATCGGGACGAGAACCCTTCGCACGCGACAACCTGTTCCTGGCCAATTCACAGTGGACGGCCGCCCTGATGAAGCGCCGTCACGGCGTGGAGGCCGACGTGCTGTACCCGCCCGTGGCGGGGGATTTCCCCGAGGTCCCATTCCCCGCGAAGGAGCATGGCTTCGTCTACATCGGGCGCATCTCGCCCGAGAAGCGCATCGAGGACATCATCGCTGTGCTCTTGCACGTGCGGAGCCGCGGCCACGACATCCACCTGCACATCGCAGGGGCGATCGGGCGCGACCCGTACGGACGAAAGGTCAGCCGCCTCTGCGCCGAGCAGGGGCGCTGGGTTACAGCCCGAGGGCCGTGCAGCGGGGAGACGAAGAGGGAGCTGCTCAGCACCCATCGCTTTGGCATCAACGCCTGTCCGCGGGAAGGCTTTGGCATATCCGTGGCGGAACTGGTCAAGGCAGGCAGCATCGTGTTCGTGCCCTCTGAAGGTGGACAGGCGGAGATTGTCGCTCATCCCCTGCTCACCTTTGCCGGCCTGGACGATGCCGTGGCCAAGATTGACACCGTGTTGCGCCGGACGGAGCTTCAGCAGGAGCTGTGCCGGCACCTGGCCGAGCGGGGCAAGGCATTCTCGATCCCGAGCTTCACGGCCGGCATGCGGGACGCCGTGGCGAGGTTCCTCCAGAGGAGGCGCATGGGCGGGCATTCGGCCGCATGAGCAGCTTCCGGAACAAGGTGGCCCTCGTGGTGGCGACGAAGGACCGGCCGGACGACCTCCGCCGCATGCTGGCGAGCCTGGCCGCCCAGTCCTGTCCGCCCTCCCAAGTGGTGATCGTGGATGCGAGCGAGGAGCCGGTCGAGTGGGTCGCGGCGGAGCGTGGCGCGCTGAACGTCGCCTACGTCCGCCACCTGCCTCCTTCGGCGACCCGGCAACGGAACGCGGGCGTGGACGCCGTGGACCGCGGCATCGGGCTGATCGGTTTCCTGGACGACGACGCCGTGCTGGAGCCCGGGGCGATGGAGGCTATGCTGCGCTTCTGGGAGGAAGCCCCGGCAGACGTCGGCGGCGCGGCCTTCAACTGGGCGAACTGCCCGCCGAGAGCCGCATCCTGGCTCAAGTCCTCCCGCCTGGCTTCCTGGCTGGGGCTCTACAGCAAGGAGAAAGGCGTGGTCATGCCCAGCGGGTGGCAGACCATCGTCGGCAGGGTGTCCGAGACGATGTTCACCGAGTGGCTGCCGAGCGGCGCCTCGGTGTGGCGTCGGGCCGTGCTTGACGAGTTCCGCTTCGACGAGTGGTTCGACGGCTACAGCTATCTCGAGGACGTGGACTTCAGTTACTCCGTCAGCAGGCGGTACAGGCTGGCCGTGGTCGCGCAGGCGGGCTTCTGCCACTACCCTTCGCCTTCAGGAAGACTCGATGCCTACCGGTTCGGGAAGCTCGAGGTACGCAACCGCCTCTACCTGGTGAGGAAACACGGGCTCTCCGTGCCACGGTGCTACCTGGGCCTGCTGGCCAGGATGCTGCTCTCCATCGGGCGAGTCGTGACCTGCCGAAGGCCGGGCGAGAGCTTCAAACGGGTCTGCGGCAATCTGGCGGGCATCTGCCGCGGGCTGCCCCGAGGCCAGCGCGATGGTCGTTAATGCCGACGACTTCGGGCTCGATGGGAACGTGAACCGGGCCGTCCTCGAGAGCTTCGAGCGCGGGTACTGCTCCGACACCACGATCATGCCGAACATGCCCGGGTTCGAGGAGGCGTGCGAGCTGGCTCACGAGCGCGGGCTTGCCCATCGCGTGGGCGTTCATCTCGTCCTCACTGACGGCCTGCCCCTCACCGAGGAGATCCGACGCTGCCGGCGGTTCTGCAACGAAGACGGCGCCTTCGTCCTGCGCAAACGCCCCCACGTGTGGCGGCTGTCCGCGAGCGAAACGACGGCGCTGCGGGGGGAACTCGGGGCGCAGGTTGCCGCGTGCCGCAGGCGTGGCATTCCGATCTCCCACGCAGACTCCCACGAGCATGTGCACGAGGAGTGGGCCATCGCCTCCGTGGTGGTGCGGCTCTGCCTCGAGGAGGGCATTCCGCACGTGCGGATCGCCCGGAACTGCGGGCCGCGCCGATCCCTCGGCACCTGGGCCTATCGCAAGCTGGCGAACCTGCGCCTGAGACGCGCGGGGCTCGCGTGGACGAACTACTTCGGCTCGGCCGAGGACTACCGGCACCTTCTCGCCAGGAGAGGCGTGACGCCGCGGACGCAGTCCGCGGAAGTCATGATCCATCCCATGTACGACGCCTCGGGGGTTCTTGTGGACAGGCTGAGCCAGCGTCCGTTGGCCGACTGTGCGGACCTCCTGCGGCTCGCGGCCACGGGACCTTCGGCTCGGAGCGGTGGATGAAACGGCGTCTCAGAGTCCTCGTCTCGGCCTACTCCTGCGACCCGACGCGCGGGTCGGAGCCGGGCGTGGGCTGGGGTTGGGTCAAGGCGCTCTCCAGGCACCACGACCTCCTGGTCCTCACGAGCGATCTCTTCCGCGCCAACATCGAGGCGGAACTGCATCGCGATCCGGCGCTTCGGGACCATCTTCAGTTCTGCTATGTGCCCAGGACGCGCTATCTCCGGCTCTCGCGCCTGTGGAAGCCGGCCCTGCTCTGGACCTGCCGGCGCTGGCAGAGGGACGCCTACCGGCTCGCCCTCCAGCTTCAACGGGACCCGGGCTTCGACTTGGTGCACCAGCTCACGTGGGTGACCTTCCGAGAGCCCGGCTACCTGTGGAGGCTGGACGTGCCGTTCGTCTGGGGGCCGATCGGCGGCTTGGAGAACACCCCCTGGCGGCTCCTGCCGATGCTGGGTTTGCGAGGACTCGTCCATTTCGCCAGCCGGAACGTGCTCAACACGCTGCACAAGAGGTGGCTGCCTCGCCCCAGGAGAGCCTTCCCCAGGGCTCGCGGCGGAATCATCGCCGCCACCGAAGGCATTCGGCGCGAGATTCAGAGGCACTATGGCGAGGACAGCCAGGTCATCTGCGAGACGGCCCCTCCGGAGCCGATCGCGGCGGCCCATTCCATTCGGCTCGACGGCGAGCCGCTCCGCATCTCGTGGAGCGGCGCGCACGACCCCGGCAAGGCGCTCCCGCTCCTGCTGCACGCGGTCGCGCGCCTGCCGGCTTCGGTGGGATGGGAGCTGCACATCCTGGGCGAGGGGCCCTGCACCACGGAGTGGCGGCGCATCGCCCGAAGGCTGGACGTGGACGCCCGCTGCACGTGGCACGGGCGCCTGCCGCGGCCGCAGGCGATCGCCCTCCTCGGGAACTCCCACGTTTTCGCGCTCACCAGCATCAAGGACCTCACGACGACGGTGGTGATGGAGGCCCTCTCACAGGGCGTGCCGGTCGTGTGCCTCGACCACTGCGGCTTCGCCGACGTCGTGACCTCGGAGTGTGGCGTGAAGGTTCCCGTCGAGGGCCGGGCCTCCATCTGCTCTCGGTTCGCGGACGCCCTCGGGCATCTCTGGGCGCACGAGGCCGAGCGGCAGAAGCTGGCCGCCGGGGCGCTGGAGCGCGCGGGCCTGTTCACCTTCGAGCGCAAGGCTGAGGCGGTGAGCGAGATCTATCAACAGCTTGCGGGTGGCTAAGTTGCGGCGACAGGCAACAATCGGGGGGCTGTCACATGAGGCACTTCAGGCTTCCTCGCAAGCGTGTGGACGAACACGAGAGCCAATGTCATCTCGACCTGCCCTCCAGTCGGCCGGCACGATGGCCTCGTGAGAACACCAGGGTATTGGCCAACGGTCAGCAGGGAGACAACGAATGTCAGATGGAGTAGTACTGATTACGGGCGTGGCCGGGATGATCGGCTCACACCTGCTTGATGCCTTGCTCGGGCGCGGCTGCCGCGTCATCGGTATTGACAACATGTCCTTCGGCCGGATGGAGAACATCCGGCATCAGCTCGCCAACGAGGCATTCAGGTTCTACCCCGTTGACATTCTGGACATGGACACCCTCAAGATTCTCGCCCGGGAGGCCGACACCCTCGTGCATCTGGCTGCCGTGAAGAAGGTGGCCGAGGCCGATTCGAGCATGGCCACCCTCAAGGTGAACGCCCAGGGCACCGAGAACGTCCTCGATGCCGCGCGGATGTGGCGGAAGAAGGTCATCTTCGCCTCCACGTCGGACGTCTATGGCATGTCGCCCGACCTGCCCTTCCGCGAGGACGGCGACCTGCTGCTCGGCCCCAGCCTCATCCGCCGCTGGAGCTATGCCGTGGCCAAGCTATACGGCGAGCAGCTTGCGTTCGCCTACCATCACGACTACGCCGTGCCCGTGGTCGTCCTCCGCTACTTCGGCGGATTCAGCCCTCGCTCCAGCTTCACTTGGGTCGGCGGCCACATCCCCATCTTCATTCACAAGATCCTGCGCCATGAGGAGGTGCCCATCCACGGCGACGGTTCCCAGACCCGCTCGATGGCCTACGTGGACGACCTCATCCAGGGCACCATTCTGGCGATGGAGAACGAGCGGGCCGTCGGCCAGATCATCAACCTCGGCAGCCCCGAGGAGATGAGCGTCCTCGACGCCGCGCGCCTCATCCACCGCCTGGCCGACACGGGGAGGCCCCTCAAGCTCAAGTTCATCCCCTTCCAGGAAGTCTTCGGCAGGTACAAAGACATCATGCGACGGCGGCCCGACCTTACCAAGGCCCACACCCTGCTCGGCTACGAGCCGAAGCACTCGATGGCGGACGCCATTCGCCTCTGCCTCGCCGAAGCCCGGCGGAACCTCCAGATTCCCACTGAAGCCGTGTGAGCCGATGGAACGCCTTATCCCCATCGCCGCGTCCTGAACGAGAGCGCCAACGTCGGCATACTCCTCACCAACTGAGCGCGCGCAATCAATCGCCCCGCCTGATGACCCGAGGATGCAGGAGAACGGCCTTGTCGGAGCAGTGCAGGCTTGCAGCGCCCCACAGGATTACGAGAGCTAGCAGTCGGCATGGAGCAGTCAATACCATGCGAGGACGGTGGTGTCTCAACAGGCTTACCAGCTGTCGGCGCTGGTTGGAGGCGATGCAACCGAGAGGGCTACATGGTCTTGTAGTACCCGTGATGCTGGCGATGATATCGACATATTATGTCTGCAGGACCGTGATATTGCCAAACGTCGAGAAGCGTATCGCACATGTTGACAGGATCCTGACCGGGCAGGCGCAATCGCCCTATCAGTTCAGGATTCTGAAACCCCTGCTTGGAACGGTTGTCGAAACCATGGCCTCAACAGTTGTGCGGAACAGGCGTATGCAGCATGTCTTCTCCTATGCGTCGATCTCCATGGTTACGTTTCTGGCCATCTTCATCTGCTTTCACCGGTACCTGTGGAGAGGCTTCGGCCAGAGCGGCGCGATAGTGGGCGTGCTTCTGTTGCAGGTTGTAATACCCCTATCGGTAACAGGGTACTACATGGAAGGCGATTTCATCACGCTCTGGTTTTACACACTGGGGTTGGCCCTGTTCCGAAGTGGCAGGGTTCAGTACTTGCCCGTGATCGTCTTTTTGGGAGCCCTCAATCGCGAGCAGATAGCCTTTCTCATTGTGTGGTATGTCATCGACCTCGTCGCCCAACGGAGGCTGGACAGACGCGGGATTCTTCTCGCTCTAGCGAGTCTCCTGCTGTGGGCGGTCGCTATGCTTGGCACCCGGGCGTACTACGGGGCCAAGCCGACTCAGTTCACCACTGCCTTCCACATCGCGTCCAACTCCAACGTGCACGACCTGTTGACATCGATTGTCCCACTATGGACAGTGGAGGTGGCGGGCTTTGCCCTTCTGTCTACGGTCGCGTTCAGGAAGAGCGACGCATTCCATCGCCTGGCGTTCTTAAGCCTGCTCCCCTATACGATCCTGTTCTTCTTCAATGGGCTGCTGCGCGAACTAGCGAAGTTTCTACCCGCGTTCCTAATCATGATCCCCATGGCGCTTCGAGGGGTTCTTGATGGGAATCCCAGCACAGAGTCTTCGGAGAGCTAACATGCTTGAGGGTGCGCGCTATGCCGCGGACGCCCCGTTACGATCGTTGCACGTTATCGTACCGGTGCTCAATGAGGCCCCCAATCTCGAGGGTCTCTTCGCCAGTTTCCGGGAACTTGCGGCTTCGCAAGCGGGGCGTTACGGGACTTGCGTCATCCTCGTGGACGATGGGAGCAACGATGGCACACCCGAGCTGGCCGCGGCCCTGGGCCATGGCCTCGCTCTGGCTGTACTGAAGCACGAGGGAAACATGGGACCAGGGAGTGCGTTCGGGACCGCCTTCGAACACCTCGCCGGCGACCTCGAACCCACGGACTTCGTCGCCACGGTGGAGGGTGACAACACGGGGCGAGTCGAGACTCTTCTTCGCATGCTCGAACGGTGCGAACGGGAGGACCTCGACGTCGTCCTCGCCTCACCCTACGCCTACGGTGGCGGGTTTGAGCACACAAGCTGGTGGCGGCGGTTCCTGAGCTTCGGGGCGAACGCCATCGTGCTTCGGGGTCTCCTGGGTATGACAGGCATCCACACGATGAGTTCCTTCTTCCGCGTTTTCCGCGGGCGGGCCGTCCTTGCCCTCCAGGCTGCTTACGGCCCTCGAATCATCGAGCGCGCTGGGTTCGAGGGCGTCGTCGAGATGCTCAAGAAGGCAATGAACCTGCGCCTCAGCATCTCCGAAGTCCCGTTTCGCCTCGACACCGCCGCCCGCCGCGGCAAGAGCCGTATGCGCATTCTCCGGACCATCGGCGGTTACCTGGGCCTCTGCCTTGCCGTGCGGCGCTGGAGGCTCCCCGGACCTGTTCGCCACCACCCTGGGGCGCAGCCTGGGGAGGACCGATGCCCGCAGTACCGGTGAGCCCCGGGTTTGTTGCGGCGAGAGCCGACGTGATTGCGCAGGGGCGAGGCCCGGTATGAGACTCTTCGCGTGTTAGGGCAGTAGATTGCACAACATTCTGGCCACAGTGAGTCTGTTTCTGTGCTGCTACTTCTTGCTCGTTCTATTTCGACCTCGGGGACATGTGGCAACCATCCTTCTCTCTTTCTGTCTGTTGACCGCAGAGATTGTCCTCGGAGGATACCTTCTGTCCGCCATCAACCGCTTGAGTGATCTCGGTTACTGGTCACTCTATGGCGTGATCACAGCTTCGCTGTGCTTCGCGCTTGCTGTCGTCAACGGTCGGCTCGGGCAACTGGTCCTTCCACGGAGAAGGTTATTGCCCAAGGTCAGCGTCTCTTGGTTCACAGCCCAAGTGCGGTCGTGGTCATGGTATGAGCGAACCACCCTTCTCGCAATGTTCGCCGCAGCCGCGGCATGTGGTTTGGCCAACTTGGCAGTAGCCCTGTTCACAGCGCCCACTCACTGGGACGGTATGACATGCTATCTCGCGAGGGTAGCCTACTACCTGCAACACGGTAGCCTCGCGCACTATGATGCCAACTTCTACGCGCAGATTGCTACACCGAAGAACCACGCGGTGCTTGCGCTGTATACCTTGCTCGTTTCTGGAAGGAACGAGAACGCTTGCCAGCTGATTCAGTATCTTTCCTACTGGGTTGCTACCTGCGCCGTCTACGGCATCACGGCGAGCCTTGGTTGCAGCAGGAAGGAAGCCCTATTCGCCTCTCTTGTGTTCGCACTGCTTCCACAGTGCCTGCTCCAGGCGGTCACCACGCAGCAGGACTTGCTCGTGGCAGCGTACTCTGGCTCACTTAGCTACTTCCTCCTGGTCTTCAGGCGAACCCACCAATGGAGGTACCTCGCTTTCTCAGGGTTGGCGGCGGGCCTCTCCGTCGGCACGAAGGTGACCGCATTGCTTGCCCTCCTAGCGATGACGCCAGTGTTTCTGTACTGCCTTGTGGGAACCTGTCAGCCAGCCCGAGGACGGTTGCGGGCCCTGCTTGTCTTTGCCGCTTCGGTGTCTCTTGGTATCGCTGTCTTTGGACTTCCCTCAGGGTACCTGGAGAACTACCGGGTGTTCGGGAACCCGATCGGTCCCCCAGAGGTGCGGCAGCTCCTTGGCGTGTCGGAACGTTCCTACAGTTCCTATGGTAGCAGTGCGTGGGAAGGGGTGAAGAACGCCGCGCGTATCGGTTTTGGGTTCCTGTCTCTTGACGGGCTTCCCCCGGTCAGCCCCGTATCCGGAGTGCAGGTCCTCGTGCGGCTGATTCCGAGGACGGCAGCAGAGAAGATCGGGATGAATCTGCCGTTCTCCATCGGCGGCCATCCAAACCGCTGGTTCAACTACAACAGGCCGCCGACGATCCATGAGGACATGTCCTATTGGGGGATTCTTGGCTTCGGTCTCATATGGATTGCTGTGGCTATGTCAGTAGCCGGGGTCATGGGCTACTGGAGATTCAGGCCGTTTTCCTTTGCCTCCCTATTGTTCTTTGTCGGGGTTTCCTTTGGTGTCAGATACGGCACAGATGTCAGCAGGTACTTCCCACCCTGCGCGGTGTGCGCGGTCCCCGTGGTGGGTTTGTGCCTCAGAGCACGATCGGGGTTCCTTCGGGCCTATGTTGCCATCGTCGTGCTGATCGGCTGTGCCTCGGCCCTCTCTGCTGTCACCGTGAGACCGGACCGACCGTTGGTAGCTCTGCACTACCAGGGGAGTGTCTGGGAGTCGGTGTTCAGGAGAGATAGGATCAGCCAGCTTATGGCGCACAACAGGAGATATGCGCCCGCCATGAGGAGATATGAGGAGCTTGTCCCGAAATGCGCGACAGTGGCCGTGTGGTTGGCGGCGCGAAGCTACGAGTATCCGCTCTTCGGCGCGACACTGACGAGGAGGATCATCCCGCTGAACGTCTACGGCAAGGGCACGCAGCCCATCCCGACTGATGCTGATTACCTTCTCTACGGCGAAGGGTACCCACGCGGCCTTGCTGATGATGTGCATCTCGGGGCTGACTGGTACTTGCGCGAACTGAGGAAGTAGCGCGTCCTCTGCTCTGTCCCCGATCACGGAGTCGTCAGCGCCCTGTGGCAGACGCCGCTTAGGATGCGTTGGGGAGCCATGCGGTGAGAGTTCTCTTGGTTCACAATGACTACGCTAGGCCGAGTGGCGAGGAGCATGCGTGCGAGAGCATTGCGCGGCTGCTCGAGGAGCGGGGCCATTGCGTGACGTGGTTCGGGAAGTCGTCCGCGGGTATTCCTGGATCCCTGGCAGGCAAGACGCGGGCGTTCTTCTCCGGCATCCACAGCTTCAGGTCGCGCCGCGAGATGGCTGAACTCCTTCGCGGGAGCGACTTCGACATCGTCCAGGTTCAGAATCTCTATCCATTGCTCTCGCCCTCGATTCTGGCGCCGGTGCGGAGGCGGGGAATCCCCATAGTCATGCGCTGCCCGAACTACCGCCTCTTCTGCCCGACCGGCCTCTTGCTCTCGGGCGGCCGCCTGTGCGAGAAGTGCATGGGCACAGGGGGCGAGCTGTGGTGCGTGCTGAAGAACTGCGCCGGCAGCCTGCCGAAGAGCCTCGGGTATGCGCTGCGGAACGCTTTCGCCAGAATCACGGGGATGATCCGAGAGAACGTGGCCGTGTTTGTGGTGCTGTCAGAGTTCCAGCGAAGGCGGTTCATTGATCGAGGAATCCCCGCCGACAGGGTCGAGGTCGTCCCGAACATGATCGCGGGGTCGGCGCTAGCCCCACCGGCGGAGCCTGGGGAAGGCAGCACGATCTCCTTCGTCGGGCGGCTCAGCCCCGAGAAGGGGATCGCGGACTTTCTGGCGGCGGCCCGGGCGCTGCCCGAGCTTCGCTTCGCCGTGGCGGGCGACGCCTCCGCGATGCCGGAGGCCGTGGCGGGCGCCCCTCCGAACGTGTTGTTCCATGGCTTTCTGTCAGGGGAACGGCTCGCGGAGTTCTACCGGGAGACCCGAATCCTGGTCTGTTGCAGCAAGTGGTTCGAGGGCTTCCCCAATGTGCTGGTCGAGGCGATGTGCGCGGGGCGGCCCGTGGTGGCCACACGGATCGGTGCGCTGCCAGAGATCGTGGAAGAAGGGGTCACCGGCCTGCTCTACGAGCCCGGCAATGTGCCCCAGTTGGTGGAGAGACTCCGCCGCTTGTGGGCCGAGCCTGGCCTGTGTCGGGAGATGGGCATGGCGGGCCGCCAGAAGGCCACGACCGAGTACTCGCGCGACCGGTGCTATGAACGGCTGATGTGGGTCTATCAGAAAGCGCTCGCCCTGGGACGCGCCGAGGCGCCCTGAGGGAAACTCGATGGGGCCTGCGGCACCCGCAGTAAGACGACCCGCCCTGGGAGGAGCGCTGTCCTGGAGTTTGCTCCTCTGGGTGATGCTCTGGCTCAATATCGAGGCCGACCCTCGGCATTGGCGCAATCCGACCGGGCTGGTTGGATACCTGCACTTCGCCCGGTCGCTGCTGGCGTTCGCCGCTGCCGTGGGGGCCTATCTCTTCGTTCGTCGGCGGGGCACGCTCGGCGTCTTCGGCAGGTCGGGTCCCGTTCGGCTCATGGCCGTGTATGGCCTGTTCATGCTGGGCACTTCGCTGCTCTCTGCGTCGCCATTCGAGGCCCTCTACTGGGGGGCGCTGTACCTGTCGGTGTTCATCGTGCTGGAGGCTGTGGTGGCCCGAAGCGATCCGTTGTCTGGCAGTGCTCAGCTTCTCACGCTCACGTGGGTGATGGTGGCCACCCTGGCCGTGGGGCTGGCGATCGTGGCCTGGGATGTTCTGTTCAGCTCGGGCGATTGGTGGTCTTCGGACGTCGAGGTTGTCAATGTGATCCCTGCGGTGGGGGGAGTGACCATGTCGCGGTCCACGGGCATCGGACGCCTGGCGGCCGTGCCGGCCGTGTTCGCCTTCAGCCGGATGTGGCAGGCGAGAGGCCCGGGCCGGGTGCTCTGGGGGGCCGTGTGCGGTGCGTCCATCGTGCTGATGCTCGCCACACGCGCCCGAACGCCGCTCATCGGCTTCGTGGTCGCCGCTCTCTTCATGCTGTCGGTGCAGAGAGGCAAGGGTGCATTGTTCCTCACGATGGGCGTCGCAGGTTTGGCCATGCTTGCAGATGCCACCATGGCGGAGAGAATAGAGGGCATCGTGTACCGGCGCGGACCCGGCGAGAACCTGATGCGGATGACAGGACGAACCGAGGTGTGGCGGGAGGGCTGGGAGGTCTTCCTGCGATCGCCCGTGCTGGGTCTTGGGCCCCTGGCAGACAGGTTCCACATGGGCCTCCAACACGTGCACAACACCTGGCTCCTCGCGCTGATGCAGGCCGGGGTGGCCGGCACGGCCTTCTTCGTCGCGTCGTGGGTGGTCGGGTGGCGGCTGTTCTTCCGCAGCCTCCGGAGTCTGGCAGCGCTCTCGGCGCAGCACCGGACCCTTCTGATTGAAGCGGGCGCGGTCCTGGCCTTCTTCACCGTTCGCAGCATCCCCGAGACTACGGCTGCTGCGTTCTCGGTGGACCTGCTCGTGATCGTTCCCATACTGGCCTATCTCGAGGTCCTCGACCGCAGTCTGAGGCAAGCCCGGGCCCGTCAGAGTCCGCCTCAGCCGGGGAGCGGGAGGCACTGTCGCCTGCCTGTGGCCGGCCAACCGGCCGCCCTGGTTGGGCGCAGTGCCTGGAGCCGTGGAGGGGTGGGATGAGCGCCATGGCGCACTTGCCCGATGGCGCGGGGGGCCACTCGAGGCCCGCCGCCGACAACTGGGACTACGTGATCGTCACCGCCTCGAACGAGCGGCAGGCGCGCACATATGAAGCGCAGTTGCGCGTGCGCGAGGAGTTGGGGCTCCTGGCCGGCATCCGCAGGGCGCTGGTGGTGCCCGACCCGGCGGGAAGGCGGGTCGGCAGCGGTGGGAGCACGGTGGCGTGCCTGATGGAAGTGATCACTCGCGAGCTGGCGGGACGCCAAGCCGAGCTCGGCGAACCCGCGGCCTGGCAAGCGGCCCTCGAGAGGCTCCGTATCCTGATCGTGCATGCGGGAGGGGACTCGATGCGTCTTCCCGCCTATGGGCCGTGCGGCAAGGCGTTCATGCCCGTCCCCGGCGAGTCGAACAGCGGCGTAGCGGAGACGCTGTTCGATCGGCAGTTGCCCGCCTATCTTGCCCTGCCGGCGCTCCCGCCGGGGTGCGGCCAGGTCGTGGTAGCCGCCGGCGATGACATCAAGGAGTTCGATCCGACAGAGGTGCGCCTGGCCCCGGCAGGCGTGACGGCCCTGGGTTGCTTGGCCACTCCCGAGCAGGCGAGCCGCCACGGGGTCTTCTGCCTCGGCCCGGGCGGGCAGGCTCGCCGCTTCCTCCAGAAGCCCAGCCCGGCCGATCTGGCTCAGAGCGGGGGGATGGACCGCTACGGGCGGTGTGTGCTGGACATCGCGGCGATGAGCTTCGATGCCGCCACGGCCGTGCGCTGGCTCCGGGGCTGCGGCGCGACCCCGAGCCGCGATGGCCGCCTCGCCTGGAGCGGCCCGGTCGGCGATGCGGTCGCGACGCGCGGGCTGGACCTCTACCGCGAAATCTGCTGCGCGATGGGAACCGAAACGACACCTGCCCTCCACTGCGCGGCCGCCCGGGCAGGCGGCTCCACGTGGGAGGAGCCGCTGCTCCGCTCTCTCTTCGACGTCCTCTCGGGCATCCCGCTGCACGTGCACGTGGTGCCCCAGTGCCGCTTCCTCCACCTGGGTACGACGCGCGAGCTGGTCGCCAACGCAGCGCTCCTGGACACGCGCGAACCCGACGCCGGCAGAACGGATGTCCCCGTCAGCATCAACAACGAGGTGACAGGGGGGGGCGGCCTCGCGGGGGGTGCCGCGTGGGTGGAGGGGTGCCGCATCCGCGAGCGCGTCACGCTGCAAGGGGCGAACGTCGTCATCGGCGTGGACGTCGAGGAGCCGCTGAGCCTGCCGCGCGGGGCCTGCCTGGACGTGCTGCGCGGCCAGCGGCGGACTGGCCAGGACGCCTGGTTCGTGCGGTGCTACGGCGTGGACGACCGGTTCAAGGACACGGCCGGCGAGGGCGCCACTTTCTGCGGGCGTCCCGTGGGCGAGTGGCTCGCTGCCGTGGGTGCCCGGCCTGAAGACGTGTGGGACCGCTCGCTCGCCCCGGGTCGGCGAACGGTCTGGCAGGCGCGGCTCTTCCCCGCCGTGGCGCAGGCCATGGGCTATCGGGACTGGTTGTGGATGTTCGCGCCCGAGGAGGCATCGGCGTCACAGCGCGAGGCCTGGCTCGCCGCGGAGCGCTACAGCCTGGCGGAGATCGCCCTCCTGGCCGACCTGGAGGCGTTCGAGGAGCGCAGGGCCCGAATCCACGCAGCGGCCCTCGCCTCCTCCGCCCATCGCGTGTTCCGCCGCGACGGTCCGCTGTCCGCAAAGGATCTGGCGTATCTCCTCGGCCATTCCGAGCGGCCCGCCACCACGGCGGCGGAGTTGCTTCGCGAGGCACGCTGGCAACACGCGAGCGCCGAAGGCAGCGCGGGCATGGGGCCGCTCGTCTGCTCCCGAATCCTCCACTCCCTGGGGTCCGCGGTCGAGAGCCTGTGCGCCCGGGATAAACGATGGGGCCCGAGCTTTCCGGCAGCGCTCCGTGAAGTCCTGCCCCCGGACGACCAATCGTGGCTCGCCGCGCTCGGGGCGTCGTGCGCGGCGCCAACGGGCGCAACCGAATGGTGCGAGAGCGCGAAGCGAGCGGCCTTCCGTTGTCTCGAACAGGCGGTCATCGCCAGCGGCCAGTGCAGACTGCCACGGCCGAGGAGCGCCCTGAGAAGGGACGAGATTGTGTGGGGCCGCGCCCCTGCCCGGCTGGAACTCGCCGGGGGCTGGACGGACACGCCGCCCTACACGCTGGAGCGCGGCGGCTGCGTCCTCAACGCCGCCATTGACCTCAACGGCCAGCCGCCGATCCACGCCTACGCGCGCGTGATCGGCGAGCCCGTCATTCGCATCGCGTCCATTGACCTGGGGCGGCGGATCGAGCTGACCCGGCTCGACGAGCTGATGGACCATCGCACGCCCGGCGACGACTTTGCGGTGGTCAAGGCGGCGCTGGCCCTCTCCGGGTTCTCGCCGGTGTCGAGCGAGTGGGAGGAAGGCATCACGCTGCCGCAGGCGCTGGAATCGTTCGGCGGCGGGGTGGAACTGACCACTCTCGCCGCGGTCCCCAAAGGCAGCGGCCTCGGCACGTCGAGTCTCATGGGCGCCGTGGTCCTCGCCGTGCTCCATCGCCTCATGGGGCGCACCGTGGCCCCGCGAGAGCTGTTCCACCATGTTCTGCGGCTCGAACAGGCCATGACCACGGGCGGCGGCTGGCAGGACCAGGTGGGCGGCGCCACCGACGGGGTCAAGCTCACCACCACCGAGCCAGGGCTCGTGCCCGACCCCACGATTCAGTACCTGCCCGCGGACGTCCTTGACCCGCGGCTCTGCCGTGGGCAGGCGCTGCTCTACTACACGGGCATGACGCGGCTCGCCAAGAACATCCTCGAGCAGTACGTGGGCCGGTACCTCGACCGCGACAGAGCTACAATGGGCACGCTGGGCCAGATTCGCGGCCTCGCCGTGCGCATGGCGGAGGCCATGGGGCGGCGGGACCTGCCCGAGTTCGGGCGGCTGCTCGGCAGGTCCTGGGAGCTCCACAAGCAGTTGAACCCCGAGGCCACGAGCGGCCCACTCGAGGCCCTGATGGCTCGCGTGCAGCCGTTCGTGCACGGCGCCCGGATCGTGGGCGCCGGCAGCGGAGGGTTCCTGCTGATGGTCTGCAAATCGCCGGAGGATGCCGCGGCGGTGCGCAAGGAGCTCGAGGCGGCCCCTCCCAACGAGCGGGCGCGGTTCTTCGACTTCGAGATCAGCCGGACGGGCCTGGTAGTAACCGCCTGCTGACCCGCCCCGATAGGTCCGCCTTTCGGGGCGTCGCCCGACGGCGGCGCTCTCTGCGCGACGCCTGCCGAGGAAGCCCACATCAGAACCCCCTGGTGTGGGCTTCTTGCATGTGACGCCGGAACGCGCGCCAGCACCGCCGCTCGACGGCGCCCCGGTTGCCCGGCCGCGTCCGATCACGTGGGCAAGAAGGGGCGAGACGCGGCAGGTCGCCCGGCACCAGGGGGACCCCAGGGCTGGCGCCTGGTGCGGGCGGTTTCCCGCTCACGAGAACCCGAGCTTGACCGACACAACGGCCTGCGGCATACTACCCATGCCGGGAATGCTCGAGCGGCGGCGGGGGCATGCGCCGCGTCGGGGCATTGCCGCCTACCTCAGGAGGACACCCAACCCATGAGACTGCTTGACCCTCAAACCATTCTCGCTGCCCTGCTGCTGGCTCCGCTGACCGGGTTGCTGGTCACCGCCAGCATCGCCGATCCCGCTACGACGCTCTGGTTCGACAGGCCGGCGAAGAGCTTCCACGAGTCGCTCCCGCTCGGCAACGGCCGTCTGGGGGCGATGGACCTGGGCGGAGTGGACGCGGCGCGCATCATCCTCAACGAGTCGTCCGTCTGGTCCGGCGGGCCGTACGATGGCAACAACTATGAGGCGTACAAGTGCCTGCCGGAGGTCCGCGAGAAGCTGTTCGCAGGCGACATCGCCGGAGCCGCCAGCGTGCTGAGCAGGAACTTCCGCTACGCGGACGGCGTGCGGGGCTGGATGGACGAGAACCAGTTCGGCTGCTACCAGACGCTGGGCGACCTGACGATCGAGTTCGGCGGGATTGCCCGGCCGCGGGTCACTTCGCCGAGCGGCCACGGGCCGGGCGACGGCAAGGGCATCGAGAACAGCGTGGACGGCGACCCCGGCACGAAGTGGTGCGTGGACAAGGCCGGCAAGCTGGTGCAGTGGCAGATGGAGCTGCCGGCGGCGCGCACGGTGACCGGCTACGCGTTGACCAGCGCCGACGACGTGCCCACCCGCGACCCGCAGGTGTGGGTGCTCGAGGGCTCGGCAGACGGCGCGACGTGGGTCGAGCTGGACCGCCGCAGCCCCGGCAAGCCGTTCGAGAAGCGCCATCAGACCAAGACCTTCGAGATCGCCACGCCGGGCGCCTACCGGTTCTATCGGTTCAGCTTCACGCCGCAGGAGACGTACTTCCAGGTGGCCGAGATCCGCCTGGCCGGCGCGGCGGCGGACCCGCCGGCGTTCAGCGATTACCGGCGCGAACTCGACCTGATGACGGGCCTGGCCACCACCCGCTACACGCACAAGGGCGTGACGTTCACCCGCGAACTGGTGGCCTCGAAGCCGAACGAGGTCCTCGCCGTGCGCCTCAAGGCGGACAAGCCCGGAGCCTTGACGTTCACCGCGGCGCTCTCGCGCCGGCGACATGCCACCGCGAAGCGCGACGGCGAGCGCCACAAGCTCGAGGGCCAGTTGCCCTTCAACAAGCCGGGCGGCGGGGGCGAGGGCGTGCGCTTCCTGGCACTGCTCGGCGCGGCCACCGTGGGCGGCAAGGTCTCCGCCACGGACGACGGGCTGGCCGTCGCGGGCGCGGAGGAGGCGATGCTGATCGTGTCGGCAGGCACAGACCTGTTCGACAAGGGCTTCGAGGCCACGACGCGCCAGCGCCTCGACGCAGCGCTGGCGCTGCGATTCGACGACCTGCGCGACCGGGCCATCGCGGACCACCGGAGCTACATGGACCGCTGCCAACTGACGCTGCCGGCGGGGCCGAACGCGGCCCTGCCCACGCCCGAGCGCGTCCGGCGCAACGAGAATGCGCCCGACCCCGCGCTGGCGGCGCTGTACTTCCAGTTCGGCCGCTACCTCCTGGTGGCCGGCTCGCGGCCGGACTCGCCGCTGCCCAACAACCTTCAGGGCATCTGGGCCGAGGAGTATTCGACGCCGTGGCGCGGCGATTTCCACAGCAACATCAACCTTCAGATGAACTACTGGCCCGCCGAGCCAGCCAACCTGTCCGATTGCCATCGGCCCCTGTTGCGGTTCATCCAGGGCGTGGCCCGCGAGGGCGCCAAGACCGCCAAAGCCTACTTCAACGCGCCCGGCTGGATGGCCAATCACACGCAGAACCCGTGGTTCGAGACCGCCCCCAGCTACCTGCCGGCCTGCATGGGGCCCACGTGCGGCGCGTGGCTGGCCCAGCACATCTGGCTGCACTATGAGTTCACCCAGGACGAGGCGTTCCTGCGCGAGTACTACCCGATTCTGCGGGGCGCGTGCGAGTTCTTCCAGGCCAGCCTGGTCGAGGACCCGCGGCACCGCTGGCTGGTCACCGTGCCGTCGAACTCCCCGGAGAACTCCTACGCCTTCACCGACAAGGCCGGCAAGCGGCAGACCACGGCGCTGTGCGTCGGCTCGACCTACGACATGCAGATCATCCGCGAGCTGTTCCTCCACACCGCGGCCGCGGCGCGCCGGCTCGGCGTGGACGCCGAGTTCGCTGGGCGACTCGATGCGATGCGCGCCCGGCTGGCGCCGACTCGGGTGAACGCGGCGGGCCGCATCATGGAGTGGCCGGAGGATTTCGAGGAGACGGAGCCGCACCACCGCCATTGCTCGCACCTGTGGGGGCTGTACCCCGGCACCGAGATCAATCCCAGCACGCCGGAGCTCTTCCGGGGCGCGCGGCTCTCGCTCGAGCGCCGCGGCGACGCCTCCACCGGCTGGTCCATGGCGTGGAAGGCCAACTTCTGGGCGCGCCTGCGTGACGGCGACCGGGCGGGCAAGCTGCTGGCGATGCTGATCGGCCGCGGCGCCGGCAACCTGATGTGCCTGCACCCGCCGTTCCAGATTGACGGCAACTTCGGCGGCTGCGCCGCCGTGGCCGAGATGCTCTTGCAGAGCCACGCCGACGAACTCGTGCTGCTGCCCGCCCTGCCCGCGGCCTGGTCCGCCGGCAAAGTCACCGGGCTCCGCGCCCGCGGCGGCTTCACGGTGGACATCGAGTGGAGGGACGGCAAGGTCACGAGCTACCGCGTGGCGTCGCCCGAGCCGCGCCCGGTGAAGCTCCGCGTCCACGGCGAGGCGAAGACGATCCAGTCGGAGCGGATGCCGCTGCGCCGGGGAATCTAGGGGCCGGCCCGGAAATCCCCGTGGGCTGCGTGGCCGGCGCCCGCCGGCCGGCGGCTACTCCGTGGCAGGGGCGGGCTGCTGGCGGGGCACGGAGAAGGTGAAGCGGGCCCACTGGCCGGGCTGGCTCTCGGCCCAGATGCGGCCGCGGTGCTTCTCGATGATCTCGCGGCAGACGAAGAGGCCGAGGCCCGTGCCCTTGCGGGCCTTGGTGGCGGGCTGGTCGAGGCGGACGAATTTGCCGAAGAGCTTCGGCAGGTTCTCGGGCTGGATGCCCTCGCCCTCGTTGGTGACGGCGAGCTGGACGGCGTCGCCGACGGCCTCGGCGGCGATCTCGACGCGGCCGCCCGGTCGGCCGTACTTGGCGGCGTTGGTGAGCAGGTTGTCGAGCACGATGCGCAGCAGGCCGGGGTCGGCCTCGAGGCTCAGGCCCTCGGGCACGCGGGTCTCGACGCGCATCTGGGCCTCGTCGAACTGGGCGCGCACCTGGCCGAGGATGGGCTCGACCACGTCGGCGCGGAGGTCGGTGGGCTGGAACTTGGCCGTCATCTCGCCCTTCTCGATGCGCGAGAGGCTCAGGTAGTTGGCGATCATTTCCTCGAGGTACTTGGCGTTGCGCAGGATGCGGTCGGCCGCCTGTTTGGGCTTCTCGCCGAGGGGGCCGAGATAGCCGTCGCGCAGCGCGGCGGCCGAGAAGATCACGCTGTTGAGCGGGTTCTTGAGTTCGTGGGTGACGAAGCCGAGCATTTCCATGTAGCTGCGGTTGAGCTGGGCGAGGCGCTCGTTGGCCGATTCGAGTTCGCGGTTCTGGCGGCGGAGGTCGAGGTCGCGCTGGCGGATGGCGTCGGCCATTTGCACGTAGGCGTCGGTGAGTTCGGCCAGCTCGGGCGAGGTCTTCAGGCTGCGGGGCCGGTAGTCGTTGTCGCCGCTGGCCAGGTGGCGCGAGGCGGCGAGCAGCTCGCCCACGGGGCGCGCGATGGTGCGCGCGAGGACGAGCGACAGCGCGACCGCGGCCGCGAGCGCGATGCCCACGGGGATGACGAAGCTGCGCAGGATCTGGCGCTTGAGGTCGGCGTACTTCTGTTCGAGGACGCCGACGTAGAGGATGCCGATGGTGTGCCCGCGGGGGTCGCGGATCGGCTCATAGGCGGTGAGGTACCAGTAGCGCACGACAAAGGCGCGGTCGAGCCACCGCTGGCCGCTCTCGAGCACGCGGTCGTAGACCTCGGCGGAGACGCGGGTGCCGATGGCGCGGTTGCCGGCCTCGGTGGTGACGTTGGTGGCGATGCGGGCATCCCACAGGAAGATGGTCACGGTGCCCAGGGGCTTGCCGTCGTAGGACTCGTCGCCGAACACCGTGGCGCGGATGTCGTCCACCAGGGGCCAGTTGCGGTTGAGCAGGATGCCGCCGTAGAGGGCTCCGAGCGGCGCGCCGCCGGCCGGCCCGGGCACGGGGGCGGCGGCCCAGAGCATCATGCCCCGGGACTCGACGGAGTCGGGGCGCGGCTTGGCCCGCGGGGTCTCGACCAGGGGCAGGTAGGCTTGGCGGGGCAGGTCGGAGCCTTCGAGCGCCAGCTCGTCGGCGTGCAGGATGGCGATGCCGCGGCCCGCCTCGCCCTTGAGCGCGCGCTCGACCAGGGGGTCGAGGGCGCGGTTGCCCTCGGTGCTGTAGGGGTGGCGGGTGCGGAGCACCACGCGGCCCGCCGCGTCGCACAGGCTGAGCGCGTCGAAGCCATAGTGGAGGCGCTCGCGCTCGAGGGTCACGCGGGCCTCGGGCGAGGCGCCCTCGGCCAGCACGGCCTGGGGCACGGCCCTGCGGGCGATGGACTCGAGGACCTGCTGAAGCGCGAGGAGGCGCTGCTCGACGTAGGTGCGGGCGGAGCGCAGGTTCGCCTCGGTGTTGGCCTGGGCTTCGCGGCGGATGGTGCGGTCAATCATCGCGCTGCCCGTGTAGATCGTCGCCCCGCCGAGCAAGACGACGACAAACAGGAACGCGGCGATCAGCCTGGCTCGCAGTCCCATCGCGAGGACCCCTCTGCCCGGTGCAGAGCCGTTGGGCGATGCCCCATGATGATACCGCGCGCCACGGGTCGGTGCAACCCGAGGTGGGCCGCGAGGGAGGCGGTTGCGACGTCTGAAGTTGTTGAACGCAGATCACGTGCGCGCGGCTTCCGAAAGCTGTCCCCCGCCCCTGCCGTCTGGCAATTCGTGGCCTTTCCTGAATGTGGCATCCGTTCTGGTGCGATTCTTACTACTCCGGCCGCGAATCACTTTGCAGTGACCGAAACCATGTTGCGTCGGCCAGGGTCTCGAGCGTAGCCGCAAGCGTCCCGCGTGCGGTGGTCTTCGAGAAGCGAGACGCTTGTCGCTACGCGGAAGAATGCAGACTGATTCGCGGCCGGAGGAGTAGACCACCCGCAGAGGGCTTTGCGGAGTGGTTGCCATGCCTCCTTTCGGCCTCCGATTGCCCCAGAGACCCCCCTCCCGAAGGCTCCAATACCTTCGGGAGGGCTGGCTCCCATGCTCGCCCCTACGCTCCGCGTGGGGGCGGAGGTCCGGACGCTCCCGCGTCCAACCCCAACCTCCCGCGGGTTTGGAACCCGCGGGAGGTTCCTGACTCCCGCGTCAAGTTTTCCCTGAAGACGAAGAGGCCGCGGAGCGGCCAAGAGGCGCGTCCCCACGCAGAGCGTAGGGACGAGAAAGAGGAGCCGCAAGCGGAACGCTCGCGGCTACGTTTGCGGCGGGCCTTCGCCTGTTCCGGGGGATTCTCGCATCAGAAACCACCTGCGATTCCGGCCCGCGCCCGCGGCCGGCGGGCGCAGCCTGGCCATGCTGTATCAACCCTGTGAGGAGGAGAGTGATACAGCATGGGTAGATGGGCGAGAATGGGCGATTCTCGCGGTTCCGGCCATACCTGCTCATCTGCGGGATGAGCAAGTATGTGAGGGCGAGCGGCCGGAGAGCGTAAGACGCTGCGGCACTTCGCGGGGTGTGGGCCGGAATTGCAGGCAGGGTGATTGCCTCTGGAGCCTGAAGGGCTCGCATGGGATAGCCCAGGGCAACGCCCTGGGTTCAGCGGGATCCGCGGGTCCAGGCCTGAAGGGGCGAGATAGAAGCTCTCGATTCCGCCCTGTCAGGGCTGCCGCGGGGCGGTCTTGTTCCCAGGGCGTTGCCCTGGGCTATCCTACTTCGCTCCTTCGGAGCTCCCGCAGCCACCTACAATTCCGGCCCACACCCCACTTCGCGTGTCCGCTTGCGGGGGAGCATCCGCCGCCCTATAATCCAGGGGTTGCAGGGCCGGCCGCGAGGTGCCTCGCGGGTGCGAAGCCCTGTCCGCAAAGGAGAGGAGCGTGAGGATGGATGGGACGAGGCCGGGTGTGTGTGGGCTGATTGCGCTGGCTGTGCTGCTGGGGCCGGGCCTCTGGGGCTGCGGCGAGGAGGGCGGCGCGGCGAAGGGCCCCGCAAAGGGCGAGGTCGCAAAGGCACCGGTTGTTGAACAGAGGGCACCGGCCGAGCAGAAGGCGCCTGCCAAGGCGTTGCCGCCGGGCCAGGCCTGGGCAGAGAAGGTGCTGGCCTGCTATGCGGGTGCGCTGAAGGACGCCGTGGCGGCCATGGACGGCGCGACCGCCGCCGAGGCGCTACCCAAGCTGAAGGCGATGAAGGAGAAGTACATCGAGGCGCTGGTGCCGCTGGGCCGCGAGCGCGAGGCGATGGACGCGCCGACCAAGGCCCAGGCGGAGATGGCCCTCTCGTCGAAGCTGATGGGCCTTCAGAGCAGCGAGGACTTCAAGAAGTACCACCAGCTTGCCACGGGCCCCTTCAACGGTTTCAAGGCGAAGACCGCCGAGGAGAAGGAGGCCGCGGCCCTCGCGGCCAGCGTGAACATCCTCACGCAGTACGCTCACTTCGAGCTGCTCAAGAAGCAGGCCCCGAAGGAGGCCGAAAGGCTGGGGATCAAGTAGCGCTGAGATGGCCGCAGAGTGCGACTGCAGCCCGGCCTTCCCCTGTGGTCCTGCCGGAACGGCGAGAATGCCAGCCCGCCATGCGCGGGCTGGCATTCTCCGTTGGTGCCATCGGCATGGCTGCGGCAGGGCGTCAGCTACGCCAGGCCGGCCGACCTGAGAATCTTGTCGAGGGCGACGGAGGTGCGGCGGCAGGCCTCGATGGGCGGAAGCTCCTTGAGCTGGGGCACGAACGGCTCGGCGGTGATCGGGCCGTCGTAGCCGATCTTCGCCAGGGCTTTGAGGAAGCCGGCGATGTCAATCACGCCCGTCTCGCCGGGCATGCGGCGCACGTTGTCCACCTGCGCATCCACGTCCACGCCGGCCGGGGCGTCGTTGACGTGGACGTAGACGACCTGCTCGGGCTTGAGCTGGAGGAGGTCGGCGACGGTGCCGTGGGCGGTGTACCAGTGCCAGCAGTCGAGCAGCAGGCCCACGTTGCCCGTGCCGATGGCGTCGGCGAGCTCGAGCATGCCCTTCATGTTCCAGATGAACTCGTGCGCCTTGCCGACGCGCATGGTCTTGGGGCCGACGAACTCGAGGCCGAGCCAGACGCCGCTGTCCCGGAGGATTTCGGCGCAGGCCTTGAGGCGGCGGCGATGGGTTTCGAAGTTCTCGGCGAAGGGCAGATCGTTCGAGAAGGGCAGGATCCACGTGGGGCAGCGGAAGCAGCCCATCGCGGCGGCGGCCTTGGCCAGGCGCGGCAGCGGGGCGAGGGACTTCTGGAAGGTCTCCTCGTCGCGGCGGAACTCGACGGGCAGGCCGAAGCCGCCGGGTACCAGGCCATACTGGTCGTAGAGGCGCTTCAGGGTGTCCAGCTCGCCCAGCTCCAGCAGCGTGGCCGCCTCGCCGGCATTGAGGTCCATGCCGCCGAAGCCTGTCTTCCTGGCCAGGGCGGCGACCTCGAGGGTCGAGCCGCCGACGCCGATCGCGCCCGCGCACAGGTTCTTGAACACGGTGTGCCTCCTGGTTGCAGGGACTGTTCGGGACGTGGCCGGCGATTATAGCGGGGGCCGCCGGGCGCTTCAAGCGCTTGACAGCCCGGGAGCGCTGGGGTAGCATCGTGGGCGAGGCGCAGGACGCCGGGCCGAGGCCTTCAGTTGGGGATGTTGCCATGCACGAATCGGGCCGCGCGGAGGCCGTGTTCCGCACCCTTCAGGCTGAGCTGGCCAAGCACGACTGCCAGCGGGTGGTCAAGGTGACGCTGGTCGTCGGGGAACTGAGCGGCGCCGATGCCGATCACATCATCGAGCACCTCCGGGAGTACGCCCAGGGCACGCCGCTGGAGGGTGCCGCGTACGAGGTGGTGGAGAAGCCCGTGGAGTTCGCCTGCGCCGAGTGCGGCGCGCGCTACGGCGCCGACACGGAGAAGCCCGGCTGCCCCCAGTGCGGCGGCCTGCGCCACGCCATCGTCGGCGGCCACGAGTTCGCCGTGGAGGCGATGGAGATCGAGTAGCGGGGGCGGCCCCCCGAGCGCCCCGTAGGGCCGGGACGTGAAGGAGGGGAGATGCCTCGCCGCCTGCTGGTGCCGTCCCTCGAGCCGTTCGCGAGCCGCAGCGAGGGGCTGCTGGCCCTGTGCCGCTGGTTCATCCGGCTGCGGTGGCTGGCCGTGGCGGCGCTGTTTGCCGTTGTCGCGGGCACCCGGTGGCTCGTGGGCATTCAGCTCCCGCTGGCGCAGCTCTTCGGCCTCGGGGCCATGCTCGCCGCCTACAACCTGCTGTTCCGCTGGTACGCCGAACGGCTGCACGCGCGCCCGCAGGAGGAGGTGACGGCGCGCACCGCCGAGCGCTTCGCCAACGTGCAGGTGCTGGCCGACCTGCTGTGCATGACCGTGCTGCTGCACTTCTCGGGCGGGGTGGAGAACCCGCTGAGCATCTTCTACGTGTTCCACGTGATCATCGCCAGCGTGATGTTGCCGCGGTGGCAGAGCTATGCGCACGCGGGGGTGGCGTTCGGCCTGTTCGCGGCGCTCGTGCTGCTGGAGCGCTGGGGGGCCGTGCCGCACTACTACCTGCCCGGCTACATGGCCGAGCGCCACTTCCAGAGCGCGCCGTTCATCTTCGGCCACCTGGGCGCGCTGGCCGTCACGCTCTTCGTGTCGGCCTTCATGACCACGTCCATCGTGGCCCGGCTGCGCGAGCGGCAGGCCGAGCTGGCCGCCACCTCGGCGCGGCTGGCCGACCTCGAGGCCCGCAAGTCGCGCTTCATGCGCGTGGCGGCGCACCAGCTCCGCTCGCCTCTGTCGGCCATCCAGTCGCTGCTGAACGTCTTCCTGCGCAACTACGCCGCCCTGGGCGAGGGCAAGCGGGTCGAGTTCATCCAGCGGGCCGAGCACCGCACGCGCGTGATGCTCGACATGCTGGCCGACCTGTTGGCCCTCTCGCGCCTGCGCGACGCGCGCGACCAGAAGCCGGTTCGCGGCCTCGTGGCGTTCGACGAGATGGCCCAGCGCGTGCTGGCGCTCTACGGCCCGCAATCGGAGGAGAAGCGCCAGACGCTCGAGGTGCGCCTCGAGGCCGGCGCGGCGCAGATCTACGCCGAGCCCGACCGGCTCCGCGACGTGCTGGTCAACCTCGTCTCCAACGCCATCAAGTACACGCCGGAAGGCGGGCGCGTCACCGTGACCAGCCGCGCCGACGAGTCCCGCCTGGTGTTCGAGGTGGCCGACACGGGCATCGGCATCCCGCCCGAGGACCAGGAGCACCTCTTCGAGGAGTTCTTCCGCGCGAGCAACGCCCGCGAGTTCGCCCAGGAGGGCACGGGGCTGGGCCTCTCGATCGTCCGAGAGATTGTGCAGGCGCACGACGGCGAGATCACCTTCGAGAGCCAGCCGGGCCGGGGCACCCGCTTCACCGTCACCTTCCCCGTCGCCGTGTGCGAGCTGCCGCGCAGGGCTACTTGAGCGGGGCGGTCTCTCTGTCGAGCACCTCGACGGCCAGGCGTTCGCCTCCCAGCACGACACGCGGCTCGCCCCAGGCCGCCCAGTCGCTGTGCGAGTTACCGGCCGGCCCGACATCCGTCACCAGCCGCAACGCCACCTTCTTGCCGCGAAACGCCGAGAGGTCGGCGCGGAACGGCTGCCACTTCTTCAGCTCGCCGAACTGCAAGCTGCCAACAGTCACCCAACCTCCCGCGGGTTTGGAACCCGCGGGGAGTTCTCTGACCTGAAGCGAGAACACGCACCCGTCGGCGGTCGTCGAGCCGTCGGTGAAGCCGACGAGGGACTCGAACTCGCACGGCTCGTTGGGCAGCGCGGCTTCGAACTCGCCCCAGGCGCAGCCCACGCCGCCCGAGTAGGGCGGATGGCAGAAGAAGCCGCTCTTCTCGGCCCCGCCCACGGCATTCATTGCCGCCCGGAAGATCGCTCCGCTCTCCGCCGCCAGCGGCTCTTCGGCCTTCCCCCGGAACTGCATTCCGAGGCGCGAGGGCGTGAGCTTGCTCAGCTCCGCCACGGTGGCCTTGGCCCGCGCGAAACGCAGCCATAGTCGCTCGACCTGGGTGGGCTGGCTCCCCGCCCCATGACGCACCTTCAGCTCGCACAGGTGGACGCCCGGCGTGGCTGGCACAACGTAGCGGAAGCCCAGCCTCTGCTCCTCGCCCGGCCGCAGGCGTAGCTCGGCGAGGCGCGGCTTGAGAATCAGCGATGGGCTGATGGGCGTGAGGGCGACGGGGGCCTCTGTCGGCAGGTTGCTGCGGAGGCTTACGAGGAGGGTCTGCGGGCCTCCGATCGGACTTGGCGCGGGGTCGGCGGGGCGGGCCGCCACGTCAACCGCCTTTGCCGCGATGCCGGTGAACCAGCCGAGGCCCTCCGCCTCCTTGTCCCCCATTCGGCCGCTCACCCGCATGCGATACCACAGCCGCTCGCCGGGCCTGGGATCGGCCGGCACATGCAGGCTCGCCTCCACGCGCCCCTCGGAACCCCGGCGCAGGATCGGTGATGTTCTCACATTCTTGAGAATACAAGAATCTTCCGCTCCCCCGCCACCGGAGCCGAGCCGCTCAGCAGAGACGCAGATGTCGCGCAGCGGGGCCTTGCCCAGGTTCGCCACGACGATGCTCGCGGGGTAGTCGAGGCCGAGGACGAGTCTGCGGACGCCGTCGTCGGGCACGGGCGCGTGAGCGGTACCGGCGACGCGGACGTGGTAGCGGGCCGCATCCTTGACGGGCATGATCGTGCGGCCGAGGTTGCTCACGCGCACTTCGGCGGGGCCGAGGGGCTTGTCTTCCAGGCCGAAGGCTTCGGCGGCGAGGGCGGCGTCGGCGGCCAGCCCCAGATGCGTCGGACGAATGGTCAGGTCATCGCACTTGTCGCAGGGAATCGCCCACCACTCCCCAACCTCCCGCAGGTTCTGGAACCTGCGGGAGGTTACGGCACAGGTTACGGGCTTGAGAGCCGCCGCACCCTTGCAGGCCAGAGGCCCCATTGCCCCGAAGCGGTCCCGGCTGTCCACGTAGAAATAATCCGGCGACTCCACATAGTCCATCCTCTGTCCATCATGTCCATCCACGACGGCCGAAAACTGAAGGATGTCGCCCTTCTTGAAGGCCAGGTGGCCGGTCGGCGGCAGGAGCCAGGTCTTGCCGTCGCATTTCACCTGCCAATCGTGCTCGAAGCTCAGGTTGCACCAGAGTTCGAGGCCGCTTTGGTACTTCACGTACACTTGGCCGCGTTTGTAGGCCCCCGTGCGGATGGCGTCGGAGGTGGGGAGAAGCTTCGAGCCGTCAAAGTAGCGAATCTCGGCGACAGGCACGAGGGCGTAGCGCTGCTGGACGGCGTTGGTCATGTAGAAGCTCTTCAGGCCGCCGTCGAGACCCCACTCCATCGCCAGGAACCCGATGTGGCCGAAGGCGAGGGTGGAGGTGATGAAGCGGTCGAGCCACGGGCTGGTGCGGCTGCGGTCGCGCGCCCACTCGCCGCCGTGCGACGGGTAGAACATGTCGGGCGAGCCCATGCCGAAGTCGCACTGGAGCGGGTGCATCTTCAGGAGATCGAAGTCCACCAGCGGCGGCCGCTTCCAGCGTTCGGGGCCGGCCCAGCCCATCTGGCCGTAGTTGCCGCTGATGAGGCCGGCATACATCCACTGCATATTGCCCTCGCTGAAGACCGGGCCGCCGTATGCCTTGCAGTCGTTCCAGAGGATGTGGGCATAGCAGTCCCAAATGGTGCGGAACATGGCGGCGCCGGGCACGCGGGCGTCGTAGTCGGTGCGGTGCCAGGGGGCGATAGCGGTGTGGACGTCGCTGTAGCAGGTGGTAGCGCCGAACTTGGCGGCGATCTTGGGGGCGAGGTCGGCCTCGGCCTGCCAGGCCCAGGTCGGCTTGGGGGCGACGCAGCGGGGCCAGGCGCCGCGCCAGTTGCCGTCCGAGTCCAGGCACACGCGGTCCTCGCGCCAGTGTTCGTTGACGGGCGCGTAGTCGGTGTAGTTGGCGTAGAGGCCGAAGCGGTAGCCGAGGCTGTGGACCCACTTGCCGTACTCGATCATCTTCTCGTCGCCGATGCGGGGCGCGCAGCGGAGGCGGAAGGTGAAGGATTCGCCGGCGTCGCGCCAGCCGACCTCGTGGAGGGGGCAGATGAAGCGCTCGACGCCGTGCGCCTTCAGCCGCTTGAGGAGGTCAGGCACCGGCTCGCCCACGTTTCGCCAGATGGAGCTCGTCGCCAGAGGCGCGTTCGGGTTCTTCGGGTGCGGCAGGTTGGGCAGCACCTCGGCGAAGTCGCTCGCCACGGTGAGGATGAGCCGTTCGCGGAGCGGGTTGCGGGCGCCGTCGGTCTTCGGCAGGTAGCGCGAGCCGCCGTTGTAGACGTACTCGCCCGGCGCCGGGTTGCCGCTGGCCGCCTCAAGCGTTGAGGCGTCGGAGTTATACCAGTCGAGAAGCGCCGAGAGGAAGACGCCGTCCCAGTGGATGAAGTGCGGGCCGCTCTCGATGTTGAGGTAGGGCACGGTGAAGAGGTCGGCGTTCGGCGTGCCCTTCGTTCGCCCGATGCGGAAGGCCGTAACCTTCGGCTCGGAGCACCGGGCCGTCACCTGGAGCGACTTGCCGATCGCCCGCAAATGGTACGAGTAGGCGACCTCCTCCGCGCCGACTTGCGCCGAGCAGTGAACCAGGACCGTCCCGTCGCCGTACTGCTCGAGACCGACGCAGCCTTGCTTGAGCCCTTCGTCGCCGGGCTTCCACTCGCGGCCGCCGAGCTCGAAGACCGGGCCTCCGCCAACGCACGGCTGGAACTGCTTGCCGTTGATCTCCACCGTCAGATCGTCGAGGGTGCCTGTCTTGGGCAGATAGGTCCAACGAATCCTGTCGCGGCGGCCCCGCGCGGTGAAGACGCGGGCGGGGCCTTCCTGGCTGAACTTGTTGCTCACGCGCTCCTGGGGGGTTGGCGTGATGGTCTCGGGGGTGGTGGGCCACGGCACGTCCTTCGGCGGCAGCTTCGGCTCGGAGAGCGGCTTGTAGTCGGGCCGGTAGAACTGGAGCGAATCGAAGGAGAGCCTGGCCGGCTTCTCGTCGGCGCAATTGGTCACGCGGAGGGCCACGAAGCTGAGCGGGTAGTCAATCTTCCCGTCGCCCTGGCCTTCCTTGTGGATGCGGCCAGTGAGCTGGCCCGTGGGCGAGACGAATGCCGCGTGCAGGAGGAACCAGTAGTCGAAGTTCACGTGGCCGAGGCTGATGGCGAAGTGCTCGCCCTGAGCGTCGCGGACGATGGCATAGACATTCGTCCGGGCGGTTTGGGGCTTGGGGTGCCAGCCCCAGTTGTTCCCCCGCACCCACAGTTGGCAAGCCGTCGGCTCGCCGGCAATGGGCACGGGCTGAGGCGGCCTCAGCTCGAAGTAGCTCGCGCCCGTCTTCCCCGTGTACGTCACCTTGCCCGTGTAGGTGCCGTACATCAGCTCCTCGCGCGAGCGGACGAGTTCCGCGGTGCAGCCGAGGAAGCCGACCGCCGTCCAGCCCGTCAGGTCCTCGAAGTCCAGGGTCTCGGGATGTTCGGGCTTGCGGTCGGCCCAGACCATCTCATAGGGCCTCTCGCCCACCTTGCCGCCGGGGTCGGCGTTCAAGGCGGGTTTGGCAACCGGCTCTGCCGCCAGGGCCGGCGTGCACAGCAGGACGAGAGCAGCCAGTGCCCTCATAGCGGTCCCCTCTCGCGTTCGCTTGCGGAGCGAAGGTGGGCGTCCTGGCACTCGCTGCCGCGCCTTACTTCAGGAGCGCCACGAAGCCGGCCTGCTCGAAGTGATGGTCTGCCGTCAGCGCTTCCCTGATGCCCCGCTCCCCCATCACGACGGACGAAATGCAGTCCGTGAGCGACCAGTCCTTGTCCAGGCGTCGGCGGTACAGCGCAAGGCCGGCATCCATGAGAGCACGACTGGCGGGCACGATCTCGGTATGGCGACTCGCGCGGAGCGTGTCCAGCAGGTTGAGGAACAGGGACCTGTCGTCCGTTCGGGCGAGGAAGTTCCCTAGCTCGATGAGCACGAAGTCCGTGGTCACGCGCCTGCCCCGGAAACCCCGAGCAAGCGTGGTGGCCGCAGGGTGCAGTTCGTCACGTGGGTTGGCGGCGGCGCGGTAGAAGGCGCTGTCCGCGAAGGCGACTCTCATCGGCGCGGCATGCCATAGAGGTAATGGTCGTGGTTGCGCGCGGCATCCGCCGGCAGCCCTTTGGCCTTGCCGATCACGGGCTTCAGTTCGTCATAGAGAGTCGGCGCCTGTTCGTCTTGAGGCTCTGGCCTGCGGCGTCGGCGCAGGGGGCGCACGCTGACCCGCTCGCCCTCGCGCAGGCTTGCCGGCTCGTCGAGCACCACCAGGCCGTTCTTCACGTGCCCCTTATATGTCACCGCGCGCTCCTTTGCTCTCCCCACGGATTATAGCGCCGCGGAGAGGCAGATTCCAGTGCAAGCGGCACCTCTCCGCTACCCTGTCCGGCCCGTTCACCTCACGGCCCCGCGCCAGGCGTCGTGGAGGGCAAGGAGTTCCTTGACGCGGTCGGGCTTGTCGGCCGCGAGGTCCTTGGCCTCGCCGGGGTCGGCGGCGAGGTCGTAGAGCTGGGGCTGGCCCTTCTGGGGCACGTAGAGCTTCCAGGTGCCGCGGCGGACGGCGCGCTGGCCGCCGCTCTCCCAGAAGAGCACCCGCTCTCTGTCCCTCTCGCCTTCGGCGAGGTGGTTGATGCCCTCAAGGCCGTCGGGGCACTTGGCGCCCGCGGCGGCCGCGACGGTGGGCAGCACGTCCATGGCGATGGCCGGCGTGTCGTAGACGGTGCCCGGGTCAATGCGCCCCGGCCACGAGGCGATGCAGGGCATGCGGATGCCGCCCTCGAGGAGGCTGAACTTGCCGCCACGGAACCCGCCACTGGAGCCGGGCTGCGGGCCTTTGGGGTCGAGCTTCGTGCGCACCTCGTCCGACGGGCCGTTGTCGCTGGCGAAGAGGATGAGCGTGTCGTCGAGCAGGCCCAGCTCGCGGAGCCTCGCCACGATCTGGCCGATCGAGTCGTCCATGCAGCTCACCATCGCGGCATAGGGCCGGCGGTTCGGCTCCAGGCCCTCGTACATTCTCAACCACTTCTCGGGCGCTTCCATCGGGTAGTGCGGCGCGTTGTAGGGCAGGTAGAGGAAGAACGGCTTGTCGCGCTTCTCGCCGATAAAACGCAGCGCCTCGCGGGTGATGAGGTCGGTCATGTACTGGCCGTCCTCGTGGACCTCGCGGCCGTTGCGCCAGAGGTCGTGGACGGGGCCGAGCTTGGGGTCCCAGGAGAAGATGTGGGAGTAGTAGCTGATGCAGCCGTAGTGGTGGCCGAAGTATTCGTCGAAGCCCTGGCCCGTGGGGAGCGATTCGGGGGCGGTGCCGAGGTGCCACTTGCCGAAGAGCGCGGTCGCGTAGCCCTGGGTCTTCAGCACCTCGGCGATGGTCACGCGGTCGCCGGGCAGGCCGACGACGTCGTTGCCCGTCCGCACGTTGGCGGGCACGCCGGCGCGCTGGGGCGAGAGGCCGGTGAGGAGCGCGGCCCGCGAGGGGGAGCAGACAGGTGCGGCGGAATAGTAGTTCGTGAGCCGCGCGCCCGACGCCGCCAGCGCGTCGAGGTGCGGCGTCTTGATGTCCTTGCAGCCATAGCACCCCACGTCGCCGATGCCCATGTCGTCGGCGTAGAGGAGGACGATATTGGGCTTGCGGTCCGTGGGCTGTGCGTGGCCCACGGGTGCCAGCGCGCCCAACGCAGCCGCCTGGCCCACGGCTCGGAGGAACTCCCGGCGGTTCTTCTCTGCCATTCCCTCTCGCGTCCTTTCGCGTGTTTCGCGGGTCAGCCGCCTTCGCTTGCGGCGGGCTCGGGCAGCTCGCGGCGAATCTCGGCCAAGCGGTAGCCAAAGCCGGAGCCACCGAGGGTCGAGAGGTCCACGCAGCCGTCGCGCCGGCGATAGAGGCCTGGGTGCACCGCCTCCTCGGGCCGCGAGGCGTCGGGGTAGAACTGCATGGCGTTGGTCTCCACGCCCATGATCGTGCCCGCGTGGGCGGCGAGCAGGCAATGGGGAATCTGCGCGAGCATGGGGTTCGTGAGGTCCTGGACCATGAGCGTCATGCCGTGGGCCTTCGCCCAGCACAGGGTCAGCAGGGCGCCGGTCTGGGTCTTGCAGGTCTTGAGGGCGACGCCGGTCCAGCCCAGCTCGCGGCCGAGGCGCACGAGCCGCCAGTCGTGCGCGCTCTCGTCCATGAACAGCGGTTTGCGGGCCGAGACGCTGTGGACGTCAATCGGGTGCCGCTCGATGTCGTAGGGGAAGGGCTGCTCGACGTAGAGGATCATCTGCCAGACGCGGGGCTGGTCGAGGGCAAGGCGGTCGAGGATGTCGGTGACGTAGGCGGGGTCGGTGACGGTGCAATTGAAGTCGGCGGTGAGCCACAGGGCGCCGCCCTCGATGGCGAGGCGGCCTACGCGGACGAGGCGGTCGTAGTCCCACGCGGCGTCGTTGCCGCGGAGTTTCACCTTGAGGCACTTCAGGCCATCGCGGCGAATCCAGTCGGGCAGGAGCACGGGGTAGCCGTCGTTCGGCTCGGAGCCGGTCAGTTCGTCGGGTGAGAGCAGGTCTTTGCCGCCCACCAGGTGCCAGGCGGGCAAGCGCGTGGGGGGCTGGGGCACGAAGAAGTCGGCGGGGAAGCGGCCGAGGAAAGTGGGGCCAGTCGGACAAGTCAGACTTGTCGGACTGGTCCGACCGGTCTGGGCTGACGCCGTCTCGAGATAAGCGGCGAGGTCGCGGCCCATGAATTCGGGCGTGTAGGCGCGATACGTCGGCAGACCGAGGAGATGGCCGTAGGCGTCGTGGAGAGCGATGTCGAAGGCCGAGGCGCAGATGAGCGCGGCCAGCCAGGGCATGGCCTCGCTGCGATTCTGATTGGCGGCCTTGAGGAGATTGGGCAGCTCGGATTCGAGGAATGCGTGGCCGGTCTCGATGGGGTGGCCGCACTCGTCGAAGCTGGCCCAGGCCTTGGTGAGGGCGACGCAGAGGGCCTTCATCGCCTCGTGGCGGTCTTCGTAGGAGAGGCTGCTGGGCCAGGCCCACTGGACGCTCAGGGGCGTTTCGCCCCAGCCGTCGGCCACGTGGCCGGCGGCATCGCTCACGCGCAGCCGCACACGGGCGCAGGTGACGTGGGTGAGCGTCTCCGGCCCGAACTTGAGGGGGACGCGGGTCTGGACGGGGAGGAAGAAAAGCGAACAGCCGATGGGCTGAATGTCGGTTGGCTTGGGCATCTGCGCCTCCAGGCGTGATGCGTGGTGCGTGAGAAGCCAGGAAAGCCCAGTCCCCTTCACCTCTTCTCACGTTTCACGCATCACGCATCATTCCTTCACCAAGTCCCCGAGCAGCATGATGTAGCCAACCCTCAGCACGGTGCCATCATATCGTTTGGGGTCGAAGCCTTTCTGGTCGCGCACCTGCTTGAGCACGGGCTCGCGGTCGGGCTGCTCGGGCGAGACTTCGACGGCGACCGAGTGCTCCTTGTCCTCGAGTCCCTCGGCGATGCCGAGGGTGGCCAGGCGGTGGTAGGAGCAGTACATATCGAAGCGGGGCACTGTGCGAGTGACCTTGCCGTCCACGGTGCAGATCGCCTTGCCGCCGTCGGGACCGACGAGGTCGTAGAGCCGCGCGAGGGTGCCCTTGAAGCGGAAGGAGAGCTTCTCGCCGGGCTGGGTCGCTTCCCAGATCGCGGGCAGGCGGTTGCCGAATGCCTTGCCGAGGCCCTGGTCGGCCGGGAGTTTCTTCCAGCCGGGCGTGAGCATCGAGGGCTCGATGGGCACGAGCTTGGCGTTCTCCCAGTTGTCGGCCCGCAGCGGCTCGGGCAGCGCATGGGGGCCTGGCTTCGATGCCTTTTGAATCTCCCGCAGCGCCTCGGCGATCACCTGGGTGAACAGCGCGTGGCCCGCGTCGGTGGGGTGGCACTCGTCGTGGGCGAAGACCATCTTGCCCTCGGGCGGCGTGTCCTTAGGCGGGAAGGGGAAGATGAGCTTGCCCGCCTTGTGCAGCTCGGCCACTCGCAGGGCCATGTTGATCGAGGGGATGCCGTAGTGGTCGGCCACCTTCTCGTGCGCCGTGGTCGAGCGGTTGCAGAAGCCTTTCTCGTAGTCGGGGAGGAAGCCCTTGTGGATCGTATAGACGAAGCAGATGTCGGTCTCGGGGTTCGCCCGCCAGACCTGGCGCACGATGCCCTCGAGGGTGCGGAAAATGGACTCGGGTGCGGCGCCGCCGTCGTTGACCGCGAACTCGACGAAGACGAAATCAGGCTTGTGCGCCAACACGTCCTGCCCGCAGCGGAAGACGCCGAGGTCGGACCCTGTGCCGCCGATGGCGGCGTTGACCTCGGTGATCCGGGCCTTGGGCCAGGTGGCCTGGAACCACTGGAGGGTCTTGGGGCGCCAGCCATTGGCCGCCGTGATGCTGCCGCCGAAGTAGGCGATGGTCACTGGGCGGCCCGCCTCGAGTCTCGCGAACAGGTTGCCCAGCCCTCCGCGGGCGCTGAAGAGCTTGGGCGGGATGAGTTCGATGTCGCCCGCCAGGGCCTCCGCGGCCAGCGCCGCGGCCAATAGCCCGGTCCAGAGCCCTGCCTGCCACTTCATGCGGTTCTCCTGTCTCTCATCCGGCGATTCACTTCCGCGCCCTTTCGCGTGTTTCGCGGGCGGGGCCTTGCGCCTCCGCGAGGCAGAGACGCCGCGCCTACTGCGCCCGCGGCGCGGGGCGCACGACGACGTTGTCGAAGAACAGCTCGCGCGGCGGGTAGTTGCTGTGCGAGCAGACGTCGAGGTAGAGGAACGCCTGCGCGAAGTCGCAGCCGTGCGGCTCCGGCCCCCAGAGGGTCTTGCCGTTCTCGATGATCTCGATGTTCTGGCGGTCGAGGCGAAGGCGCACGTTCTGGCGGCCGATGGGGCGGCCGACGCGGTCCTTGGGGTCCGGCTGCGGCCAGCCCTCCGTGTAGAGGAAGCGCAGGTTGCCGGCGCTCCGCCGCGAGAGGCAGGCGCGGGCATTCCTGCCCGGGGGCACGCCCACGTACTCGAACCTCAGCCAGTCCTTCTCCTGGGCGGCCGTGGCGTCGGTGGAGGTCGGGCAGAGGAAGAGGCTCGCCTCCAGATAGCAGCCGTTGGCCTGGTTGTTCCAGTCGATCTCGGCGGCCACCTCGACAGGGCTGGAGAAGTCCACCACGGCCTTGGCCGAGCGGATGCCGAGATGCTTCACCGTGTCGTCGCGGGTGCCGATGGTGCCCACGCGGACGCGGAGGCGGCCTCCAACGATGTCGGTCGTGGCCTCCGCGAAATCGCCGTCGCGAGTGGCCACCCACTGGCCGCCGGCGAAGGGGTCCGCCGCCGCGAAGTCGTCCCAGAAGAACGCGCCGGCCGCGAAGTCGGGGCGTGCCGGCGGCGCGACCCGTGTGCTGGTGGCCCCCTTGATCTCGGCGGGTGGCAGAGGAGTGGGTTGCCTGCTATCCGGTTCCGCGATCGGCGGGCCGGCGTTGGGCTTCGCGGCGGGTCCGCGCGTCAGGAGCGCGTAGCCAGCCACGACAACGGCCGTGGCCGCGATGACCGCAAGGGTGAGGGCAACAGGGCGGCCGCTGCCACGTCTCGCCGCTGCGCGCGCGCAATTCATGCGCCTCTCCTCCACAGGACAGCACCGGACTCCCGACGTTGCAATGGTCAGGATAGCGCCGGGGGCTGGGAGCGTCAACCGCGCCAGGCGCGCGCATGTCTCCCCGGGTCTGGAGCGGCGGCGTCAGGCCTTGTCGGGGTCACTTCTTGCCGCTGCAGCCGCCCTGATCGTGCGGGACGGTGACGGTGACGGCCGTTGTGGAGGAGTTGCCGCTGGCGTCGGTGGCGCGGAGGGTGATGGTGTAGACGCGATCAGTCTTGCTGCTGCCGGACCGCTCGGCGCGGAGCTTGAGGGTGTGGTCGCCGATGATCTCCCAATCTGCGGGCGTGTTGCCGTCGCTCTTGCCGTTCAGGGCCTCATTGCTGGCCACGCTCTCGATCTTCCAGGTGGGGGCCGCGTCGCAGAGGTCTCTCATCAACAGGCCGATGGTGATCGGGATCATCTCGTGGTTGACGGGCCAGAGGACGTTCGGCGTGGCCCAGGCGCTGGTGATCGTGGGCGGCGTGGTGTCCACGATGGTGACCTTCTGGGTGGCCGTGGCCACGTTGCCGCTGGCGTCGGCGGCTGTCCACGTTACGGTCGTCACCCCGAGCGGGAACACGGCCGGCGCGTTGTTGGTGACCCGAACCGCCGCGTCGCATTCATCGGCGACCACCGGCGTACCCAACACTACCGGCGTGCCGCTGTAGCTGGTCTGCTCGGCCGTCACGTCGGCGGGGGCCGTGAGGCGGGGCGGCGTGGTGTCCGCCACGGTCACCGTCACGATGTCCGGCTCCGAGGTGCTCGTGCCGTCGTTGACGACGAGGGTCACCGCAGTGGTCCCCAGCGGGAACGTGCGGGTGACGTGGGGCCCCGTCTCGTTGCCGCCAGCCCAGGACCACAGGTAGGTGAGGTGCTCGCCCTCGGGGTCGTACGAGCCCGAGGCGTCCAGCGTGACGGACGCGCCGGCCGCCGAGGTCTGCTCGACGCGCTGGTCGGCGCCTGCAATGGCGACAGGGGCCATGTCGTTGCCGCCCACGGGCGTGAGGGCGGTGGCGAAGGCGGGCCCCGTCTCGGTGCTCGTGATCTGGCCGCGGTTGCGGAGCAACGCTCCCCCCGAGGCCGTGACCCTGACGAGCACGGTCTGCGAGGCGCGCGGGGCGCCGGCCGGCAACTGCCCGAGGCTCCAGGTCACCGTGTGCGTGGCCGGATCGTACGTGCCGCCTCCCGAGGCCGAGAGGAAGGCCGTCCCGGGCGACAAGGCGTCGGTGAGGACCACGTTGTTCACGGGCGACGCGCCCGTGAGGTTGTCGTAAGAAAGCGTATAGGTGATCTGCCCGCCGGGCAGCACGAAGCCGCCCGGAGGCACGCCGTCGTTGTTGGCGAGACGCAGAGGGTTGTAGGCCAGGCCGTTGTTCGGGATGCACAGGCCCGTCGGATTGCCGAGCCTCGGGCTCGTGTAGAGCAGATTGAGCGAGGTATCGAAGACCATCAGGCAACTGGTGCCGCCCGAGATCTGATTCCCCGTGGTGATGTAGACGCAACCCGTCCCAGTGTCCACGGCCAGGCCCACGACGCAATCGGACGGGGCATCGAGCCCGGGCAGGGTGCGCAGGTTGAAGACTCTCTCGGAGCCTGTGTTCAGGTCGTACTGGCTCAGCAGCGCGGGTTGCCCCTTGGCGATGAGGGCGTTGCCCGTGTAGACGAGACGCCGCACGCGGTCTATCGCGATGCCCATCGGCTTCTGGGTGATCGAGAAGCGGCAGGCCTCGGTCCAGTCGCCGGGGTAGAAGCCGCGCACGACCGTCGTGGTGGCATCGGCCACCAGGAGCAGGCCGTTCGCCTCGTCCCACGCAAGGCCCATCGCGCCCGACACCTCGGGCAGGGCGACCGTCTGGTAGTAGGCGAGCACCCGGTACATCGCGTCCCAGGTGTAGACGTAGAGCTGGTTGCTGTTGCGGTCCACGGCATAGAGCTGCTGCGTCGCCGAGTCGAACGCCACGCCCGCGAGATTGCAGGCGCCGGGCGTGGCCACGCTGCCCAGCATCCGCAGCGTAACCGCGTCCATCAGCCACACAGCGCCCTTGCCCTCGATGGTGATGAAGAGGGTGCCCGAGGCATCGTCCACCGCCATGCCCACCGGCCCAAAACCGATGGGGCCGGACTCGCGCTGGAGCACCGGGGACCCCGGCGTGAGCCCGATGTCGTAGGCTTGCACAGGGCCGTCGTCGTTCAGATCTTTAATGACGTAAAGGGACTTGCCGGCAGCCGTCGGAGGGCAGAGCGCCAGCAGCGCCAGGCAGACCGCTACCGCGACCGCCCAGGCGGAATGCCCGCCGCTTCTGTGAGCCTTCGTCATGTTGGATTACCCGCCGCCCGCGTGGCCGCCCCCGCCAAGGACACCACGCTATAATACAAATACGCTATCTGCCCGCGTCTGTCAAGTCGAAGTCGGTCCGCATAGATTAAATCTTCGACCTCTCCCCACCCCCCACGAGGCCGCGAGGGGTTGCGAAGCGTCGCAGAGCAGGGTCCACCTTGGTCTTCTGTGAGGACCGATACGTCTGCCGTCCAGGATACTGCGAACCGTGGATTCGTCGGCAACATCTGCCGTCCTGCACCTCAACAGGTTGAGGGATCGTTTGGCGCCCACACCATCAGCGGGGTTTCCAGGGAGGACTGCCGCCGTCTGATGCCAAGACGAGACCGCCCTCCCCCTCACGCGCCTGCCCCGCTGGCGCGACCGCGGCGCCGCCCCCTCCCCGCTGGAACGCACCGTGTCGGGGCCGGCGCGCTGGCGGCCGGAGCAGGCCTGAAAAAAAACCTGGGCCACGAGGCGAAAAAAACTGGCTCATCAGGGTTTGGCGATCCCGACGCGGCCGCGATTGGGCAACGCGGGGCCGGTGCCGCGGCACCCGCGGTGGCCATCCCATAACCCTCTATG
>Ga0209506_1000143_pt1 | contig 103482 bp, 85 predicted proteins | sample AD_JPNHG2_MetaG_FD_184409 | JGI IMG/M metagenome (GOLD analysis project Ga0209506, IMG submission 184409) | Active sludge microbial communities of municipal wastewater-treating anaerobic digesters from Japan - AD_JPNHG2_MetaG (SPAdes) (version 2) | ecosystem: Engineered > Bioreactor > Anaerobic...
TGGATAACTTGACGATATTCGTACATCTCGAACCTCCTGTTGCTCATGTCAGCCCCTCCCGGCATAGTATTGTTGCCGGAAGTATACTGAAGTTGATCACATGGCCCGAGACCTTTTTAAAACCCTCTCATAAAAAACCTCTCACCAAACCGGTGGCTCCATTGCGGCGATCATATACCGGCTCCATTACGCCGATCACCACTTGGTCCCATTGCGGCGATCAGGAAGTGGCCTCATTACGGCGATCAGGAAGTGGCCTCATTACGGCGATCAGGAAGTGGCCTCATTACGGCGATCACAGAATGGCTCTATAGCGCCGATCAGTAACAACTTCAGGAAGCACAGCAGCCCGCCATCATTATGTGCATTTAAAACAGATACTCCAGGCTCATCATGGTGTGTATTGGAAAAATAGAGAAATAAGACTTTCAGGAAAAACATTACGGGATATCGTCATCTATTTGACGGAACGTACTGGGAGGGCACGGTAGATATCTTCGCCCGCAAAACCATACCAAAGTTTGCTGGCATCCATAAAACCGAAATAGGTGACACCTGTTCCGCTTGTTTCAGTAGCCCAGGGAGCAAAACAGGTAATGTTAATGAGTTCAGTTGCAATATGGATAGGATACGAACTATGACATTCTACCAGTCTTGATTTTCTTCGGTCATACAACCCCGCAAGTTCATCCTGCGTCGGCATTCGCCAGTCCGTATAACCGCCGACTCGATAACTTTCACAATAAGCCTTGGCATCTTTCCAATTGATCCTTTTTCCGTTATCTTTCGCCGCCCACATCAGGTTCGTCTTCGTATCCAGGACTGTTCCGTTGTCATAGGCAATGAATCTGCCGTCCCGTATAATCTCTTTGACAGCAGAAACAGAAGGACGCTGTGCCATAGCCAACTGCTTTTTTTCTTCGTCCAGTTTTCGCTGTTCTTCCGCCAGCGCCTTCCTCTGTTCAAAAAGCTCCCTTTCCTGTTTCAACTTATCCCGTTGTGCCGCAATTTTCTGTTGTTCCGTTTCAAGATCGTCAGCTGCACCTTCTTTTAGTTCATCTTTTATCAATGTCGCCGAATCTTTTCCTTCTTTTTTTACCATATTACCTTGATTAAAATAAAATTCCCCCTGCAAGGATGAAAGCTCCCAGGGAATCTGCCGACCCCCCGTTTCTTTCCCCAGCCTTGCACGTACACCTTTGAAGACCTGTTCTATGGTCAGCCCCGGTTCCTTCATGTATCGCAGTAAGGCCTCCGTATAGGGACTGTTGCGCCCATCGCCATCACCGGCAACGTTGCCCGGACTTGTGGAATAAGAAATGAATGTGCCGACGGGTGCGTTACTGACAATGGCCAACCCCCTACTGGTATTGCGGAAGCTACGGGAATATGGATTGTCCCGGCAGGCATCAAGAATAACGATGTTCAGTCCATTGTTGGCAGTAGCCATCTCGTCAAGGACCTTCCCTACATCCAAGGTCTCGTACTTAATATCCGACTCCCGGTTGATTCTTGCCCCAACGGGAACAAGATAGTTCGTACCGCCGACCTGAAGACCATGACCAGCATAAAAGAAAAGCCCAACACCTCCTCGCTTCAAACTGTTACCAAAGTCAGTAAGGGCGTCTTCCATTCTCCGTAAATCAGCATTCCTCTTCAAAGTAACGGTAAAACCGAGTTTCTGTAATTGAGCAGCCATAGCCGTTGCATCGTTGACAGGGTTCTTCAAAGGACCTGAACTGTATGAACTGTTACCGATGACAAGAGCGGTTCGCCGCTCGGTAGCTGCAAGCAACGGGGAAGAACAGAAAATAAAAAATACAATCAGGCCAAGGAAGATTTTCATCGATACGAGGTGCATCATAATGCCTCTATAATAACATTCCTAAATGAAAATTGGGTAAGGGTTACCCTTTGAAAGGTCGCCTATGGAATGAAATATCATTTTTGTTGAGTACATGAAAAGGATACTACCACCTCCCGGCAAAATAATCACTCTTAAAAGTTAGCACCTTTCTGCCCTGATTCATTGCCGTGGCAGGATCAGCCACTCCCTTCTTTGTTATATCAGTCATTGCCTGGACAAAATCAACCACAGTAAGATGGGATAATAAAAATACGGCAGAGTAAACTACCATGAAGCCGAGCGCACCCCTTTCTATGTTTTCGCAAGTATCCCACCCCCACTTCTGCGTTCATCCTGACGTAAAAAGAAGGTACGGGGCTGGGAAATATTGCAGTAGGGTTAGTGTGGGGAGAAGCCAAGGCCGCCCCCCTCCATGATCATCAAGGTACCCCACCCCCCCTGATGCCTCCGGGAGGCTGAAAAGGAGTTACGGAGTAGGAGATAATTATCGTGAAGGTTGCCGCTGTGAGCCGGGTTAAACTGGCGTAGGAGCGATTATCCGGTTAAGATCGGGTTGAAGTGGCCGGGTAACTGTTATATCACTGGAAGCAAGTCACAAGCTTCCTGGGGAGCAAGGTTGATCGAAAGGGATAGACTTCTCAATAACAAATTGTTGAAAAGAGAGGGTTGATCAGGGAATTGGTTGACCCTCTCTTTTTATCTCATCCTACCCATTAGCAAACAAAAAAGCGGGACAGGAGCGGGACAAAACAGCACGGCAAACAAAAAGGGGTTACAGAAAACTCCGTAACCCCTTGATTTTCATGGTCGGGGCGAGAGGATTTGAACCTCCGACCCTCTGAACCCCATTCAGATACGCTACCAAGCTGCGCCACGCCCCGACCGACGACTAAGATTAGGAAGGTCCTTTATCATCGCGTACACAGCCTGTCAAGCTCAATCAAATCGCCGGGGAACGAAAAAGTCTTGCAATTCAAGTTAAGAATCACGTAATATCCACTTATGAGTTCTGACATGAATACATTTTCGGGAAAAATCGCCGTGGCAGCCGGGTTGTTGGCCATTCTATATCCATTCTGCGCCGGCCCGGCCACAGCCGATATCTACAAATACATCGACAAACAAGGCACGATCCATCTGACCAATGTACCCACTCATCCTCATGTCAACTATGTCCTGGTTTACCGTGAGAAAAGGGTCTTATTCAACATCAAGGCGACGGACGTAACAAAATATGATCAGCTCATTGATCTCACTTCCCGAAAATACAACGTTGATCCGGCCTTGGTCAAAGCGGTGATAAAAACGGAATCCAATTTCAACCACCGGGCAGTTTCTCCCAAAGGCGCCCGTGGGTTGATGCAGCTCATGCCGTCAACGGCTTATGCACTGCAGGTGCCGGATTCCTTTCAGCCGGAGAACAACGTCGAAGGCGGGGTCAAATATTTACGTTATCTTATGGAGCTGTTTAAAAACGATCTTTCCCTAGCCCTGGCAGCATACAATGCCGGAGAAAACGCCGTCATCAAGCATCAGGGGATTCCCCCTTATCGAGAGACTCAAAATTACGTCCAGCGAGTTTTAAATCATTACCGCCAATACCGCAGCGAGTAGCGGGCAAAAATCAAAAGACCTTTATTTGTCAACATTAAGAGAGCCATGTTTGGAAATGTCGGCGCCAGGGGTCGAGGATCGGTTCTTCTCGACGCAGAGATAGCGTTGGAGCTTTTCCAGCCTTTTTTCCTTGATTCCTTTTATCATCAACAGATCGTCTATCTTCCGTATTCCTCCGGGGATAGCACTGCGCAAGGCCAGAATATCTCCGGCTGTCTTTTCGCCAATGCCGGGCACCATGACCATTTCATCACGAGTGGCCGTATTGATGTCGATGGGTAAATTCAAAGCCAGACGGGTAGCGCCTTTCATCTTAAGGATCTCCGGGCGCTTGTCGCCGTCGATTTGCACTGTATCGCCGGATCTCAAGATGTAGTGCAAATCGGCGCCTAAAAAACCGTCCTTACCCGGGGCGGTCAGATCGAGAAATCCCGCTAGGGTCGTTTTTTCCGGCAGATAATAGATCCCTGCCGCCGGCGTATCCCCAGCCATCTCGACTACAACCGGGCCATAAAGAATATTCCCATAAGGAATTTCCTTATCCCAGCGATGATGCCCGTAACAGGCGGACGCGCCCAGGTAAGCAAATATCGACCCGGCAAGAAATACAAGCAATCCATTGAATTGCCTTTCCTTGAGGTTCATCTCCCGCCACTAAGGGTCATTTTTCCAGCTCAAAGGCGTCATGGAGGACCATTACCGCCAATTCCGTGTATTTCGCTTTGACGACACAGGAAATCTTGATTTCCGAGGTGCTGATCATCTCGATATTGATCCCCTCCTTGGCCAGGGTAGTGAACATCTTTGCGGCCACTCCGGAATGACTCACCATTCCCACCCCGATGATGGAAATCTTGGCGACACTGTCGTCTATTTCCACCCTTGCCGCGCCGATGTCTTTGGCGGCCTCCTGCACCAATACCGAGGCCTGTTTCACATCCTTGCGGGAAACCGTGAAGGTTAGATCAGTCAAACCATCGACACTGGCATTCTGTATAATCATATCCACCATGATATTATGTTCCGCCAGCGGCGTGAAGAGGCGTGCCGCGATGCCGGGCCGGTCCGGTACCTTGACAACGGTAATCTTGGCCTGGTCCCGATCGTAGGTTACACCGGATACTACTTCCTTTTCCATTTCCTTGTCCTCCTTAGTCACCAGAGTCCCGCCCGCGTCGGTAAAAGAAGACTTGACATAAACGGGAACTTCATATTTTTTCGCCAATTCCACCGACCGGGGCTGGAGTACTTTGGCACCCGCCCTGGCCATTTCGAGCATCTCGTCGTAGGATATCCTGTCCAGACGGCGCGCCTTGTCATAAACATTCGGGTCTGTCGTATATACCCCGTCCACGTCGGTGTAGATCTCGCAAATATCCGCTTTCAAAGCCGCCGCCAGCGCTACGGCACTGGTATCTGACCCCCCCCGCCCCAGGGTCGTTATATTGTTGTCTTCATCGACACCCTGAAAACCAGCCACAACCAGTACCGTGCCTTTTTTCAATTCCTCCCGCATCTTCCGCGTTTCGACCTTGGTGATACGCGCCTTTTTAAAGGCCCGATCGGTATTGATTTTAACCTGGAAGCCGAGAAAGGAGCGCGCTTTGTAACCATACCTGTTCAAAACCATGGCCAGGAGGGTAACCGTTACCTGCTCCCCGGTGGCAATCAGGGCGTCATATTCCCGGGAATCCGGATCCGGCGCTGCCTGATGGGCCAGATTAATGAGTCTGTCCGTCTCACCGGCCATGGCCGAAAGAACAACCACCACCTCATTGCCCGCGTCTTTTTCCTTGATGACCCGTTTGGCGACGTTTTCGATCCGCTCCATATTCGCCACGGATGTTCCCCCGTATTTCTGCACTACGAGCGCCATTTTTCAGAATCCTCCCTCTTTCAGCAGGTTATTTATCGTATTGATCATGAGATCGTTTCCGGTAAAGATAATTTCACGTACATTTTCATCAACATAGGTAAGGTTTACAAACAGGGTGCCCTCGGGGAGGATGGGGAGAATTTTTTCCGCCCACTCAATGACGGTTACCCCATCCCCATAGAAATAATCTTCATAACCCATGTCTTCGAGATCTTTCGCTCCCCTTAATCGATAGACATCGAAATGGTAAAGCACCAAACGGCCCGGGTATTCATTGATCAGGGTGAAGGTCGGGCTGGTAATGGGATATACCGCCGGCACATCCATACCCCGAGCGATGCCCTGGGTAAGGCAGGTTTTTCCCGTTCCCAGATCGCCGATCAGGGCCACTATATTCCCTTTCGCCACCGTCCTGCCGATCAGTTTCCCAATCATGACGGTATCTTCAGCGCTACGGGATAGTATCGGTTTCCTCATTGCCGAACCTGTTTTTCCATGACTACCATGGCCATCGCATAGCGCTGCGTATGCGTCAGGCTGAGATGAGTCCGGCAGATCCCGCCCTCTCTGAGCATGAGAACACCTCTTTCTGAGAAGAAGAGGCGGGGAGGGCTTTTATCGGTTCGCGTCACCCCGATATCAGTGAGGTTCAGCCCCATGCCCAGGCCGATGCCCAGAGACTTCAAGGAGGCTTCCTTGGCGGCAAAGCGGGCGGCATAGTGGATGGCCGGTGCCGCTTTTTCCCGGCAATACCGGATTTCCTCCGGCGTGAAAACCCGTTCAAGGAATCTGAGTCCCCAGCGCTTAAGGATTTTTTCCATCCGCGGAATCTCTACCAAATCGACACCGATGCCGGTAATCACGTCCCTTCTCCCCTGATGGCATCGGCCACTGCGGCGGCCTTTTTCGCCGCCCGCACCTCATGGACCCGAATCAACCGGGCACCGTTGAGGATACAGGCCGTCACCGCCGCGATGGTTTCTTCCTGCCGCGCCTGCGGCTCCGCACCCGTAATACGGCCGAGAAAAGATTTTCGGGACGGCCCCATGAGGACCGGCCGGCCGAGAGCACGACATTCCTTCAGTTCCCTGATCATTTTCAGATTGTCGGCGGCCGTTTTTCCAAAACCCAATCCGGGATCGACGACGATGCGCTCTTCCGGGATGCCGCATTGTCCGGCAACCTCGATCCTCCCGGCAAGAAAGCGCAGGATTTCTCCCCATAACGAGGGGTATTCGGGATTTCCTGCCTGCATATCCCGGGGTGTCCCCCGCATGTGCATGAGGACGATGGCAGCACCGGTTTCTCTAACCGCCACAGGCATCTCTTCGTCAAACCGCATCGCGCTGATATCATTTATGATTTCCGCACCGGCGGCAACTGCCTCCCGGGCAACAATCGCTTTGGTGGTATCAATGGATATGGGCACGTCCGTTTGCCCGGCAACAGCCGCAACTACCGGTATCACCCTGTCCAATTCCTCCGTCGGGGAAACCGGTGTTGCTCCCGGACGCGACGACTCCCCCCCGATATCCAAGATATCGGCTCCTTCCCCAACCAAGCGGAGGGCATGCTCGACAGCCAGATCGTGATGAAAATATCTTCCCCCATCGGAAAAGGAGTCCGGGGTGACATTCACGATCCCCATCACCAGCGTTCGGGGACCCAAGTCAAGCTCCCGCCGCGCCGTCGACAGCGTCCAGGAAGTTCTCTCGGCGGTCTCCAAAAGTCCGATCAACGAAGCCGACAAAGCCGACAGCCCGAAAGGTTGCCCGGAGATCTTACCGGCAAATCTTCGTAATTGCTTCTTGGTCCCCATGAGGACAACATCCGTGGCCGGCAGCCGACAGGAAACAGCCCCTCTGGCAACCGCGGCGTCACCTCCCACGGCAAGCATTTCCTGCTTGATGATATTTGCCGCCGGGCAGGAAACTTCCTCCAGATGGATATTGAGGTGTTTCATTTTCGGCAGCATGGCCTCGATACCGGAGGGATCCACGCCGGTATCTTTAAGAACCTGAACGGCTTCGGAAGGTGTATTGATCGACAGGTCTCTTAAAAACCACATACGGAAAGCATTCAGGGCGCTGCAACTTCCGGTTCTGTTTCTTGAACGGGGATACCGATAATCGTATCGATCTCGGCGGCATTGAGCACCTCTTTCTCCAGCAGCTCTGCGGCCAGGCGGTTGAGGGCCTCCAGATTATCCGTCAATAGTTTCTTGGCTTGATCGTAACGCTCCGAAACGATGCGGGAAACCTCGGTATCGATCCGTTGGGCGGTTTCTTCGCTGTAATCTTTGTGGGTCGCAAATTCACGGCCGAGGAAGATCGCCTCTTCTTTCTTTCCATAACTCAGGGGGCCCATCTTTTCGCTCATCCCCCATTCACAGACCATTTTGCGCGCCAGTGCCGTCGCACGCTCGATGTCGTTACCCGCGCCGGTGGTAAAATCATTGAGCACCAGTTCTTCCGCCGCTCGACCTCCCAATAGGATGGCGATGCTGTTCAGCAGGTATTGCCGGCGATAGGTGTGCTTCTCGTCGATGGGCAATTGCTGGGTCAAGCCCAGGGCCCGGCCGCGGGGAATGATCGTCACCTTGTGGATGGGGTCCGTTCCCGGCAACAGCCGGGCGATGAGGGCGTGACCGGCCTCATGATACGCGGTATTGCGTTTTTCCTCGTCACTGATCACCATGCTCCTACGCTCCGTACCCATGAGGATCTTGTCCTTGGCGAACTCAAAATCCGCCATACTTACCTTTTCCTTGTTGGTGCGGGCGGCATACAGGGCGGCTTCGTTGATGATGTTTTCTATGTCGGCACCGGAGAAACCGGGAGTTCCTCTGGCGATAACCTGAAAATTCACGTCACTGTCGATAGGTACCTTCCGGGCATGGACGGCCAGGATCTTCTCCCGTCCCTTCACATCCGGAAGGGGCACGACGACCTGGCGATCGAAACGCCCCGGCCGTAACAAGGCGGGATCGAGGACGTCGGGGCGGTTCGTCGCCGAGACGAGGATTACCCCTTCATTGGACTCGAAACCGTCCATCTCCACCAAAAGCTGGTTGAGGGTCTGCTCCCGCTCGTCATGACCGCCACCGAGACCGGCACCCCGTTGCCTCCCCACGGCGTCAATCTCATCGATAAAGATGATGCAGGGGGCATGTTTTTTTGCCTGGTTGAAGAGATCCCGCACCCGGGAGGCGCCGACGCCCACGAACATTTCCACGAAATCCGACCCGCTTATGGACAGGAACGGAACATCTGCTTCACCGGCAATAGCGCGGGCCAGCAATGTCTTGCCCGTCCCCGGAGAACCCACCAGCAAGAGACCTTTGGGGATGCGACCACCGAGGCGGGAAAACTTCTTCGGATCCCGAAGGAACTCGATCACCTCCTGCAGTTCCGCCTTGGCCTCATCGATTCCGGCCACATCATCGAAAGTGACCTTGTTCGTCTTGTCCGTCATGAGCCGGGCACGGCTCTTTCCGAAGGCCATGGCCTTGCCGCCCCCTCCCTGCATCTGGCGCATGAAAAATATCCAGACGCCGATCAAAAGCAGCATAGGAAACCACGAAATGAGAATGGTCATATACCACGGGGAATCCTCCACTGGTTTTGCGGCAATCCGGACGTTGGCGGCCCGGAGCTTGTCGATTATCGCCCCATCCTTGGGCATGAAGGTCTTGAAGCTCTTGCCGTCCACGAGCTTACCGGTGATATTCTCCCCCTGAATCGTCACTTCCCGTACCTGTCCGCGCTCTACAGAGCTTACAAAATCACTGTAAATGACACTTTCCTGTTGCCCCTTGGGTTGGGTGAAGAGGTGATAAATGAGGACAAATACCAGGCTGATTACAAGCCAGAGGGCAATATTTTTTTGCAGTTGATTCAAAAGGATATCTCCTGAAACTTGAATTCGCCGTCCTGGCGATCCCACTCCCTTACAATAAGCTTGCCCTCATTTCAATGGATTTCTATGCCGACCTCAGATACCTGATCTGCAGGATCTTTCTTGTTGCCGGGGTTATTTTGCAGTCCTGATCGGGGCCCGCCCCCGGTATCCAGACGATCCTGCCCCCGGCAATCAAAAAGGGCAACCTGCGCCGCTCGTCACGGGCAATTTTTCTGTCGATGAAGATGTCTTTGACCTTTTTGGTCCCGTTCATCCCCAGCGGTCGCATCCGGTCTCCGAAACGCATATTTCTTACCTGCAGCGGCAACCCGATTCGCTCGTAATCGAGATAACCAGTAACAGGGACCAACGTTGCGCCCCCGGCCCTGTCCGTTCCCGAACATAATGAGCCCCGGCTCTCCATCGGCTCCGCACTTTGCCTGTCTTCACTCTCTTTCCCGGGGCAAAACTCCCGGGGTGAAACTTCCAGAAACCGCAAATCCAGGTGGTCTCCGGTCTCCGATATCAACAAATCGCCCGGTATCGTCACCTGATAATTGAAATCATCTATTTTTCCCGCATGTCCGCGGGGGACGACGACGAGCCTCCCATAGTCCCTTTTGGCCTCCAGGGCATAGGGAAGATGAACAGTTCCCGAAGGATGCGGGGAGGATATCAAACCCATGACGGAATGAACGTGATTGAAAAAGATCCCCTGCTCCCTGCCGGCGCAACTTGTAAGGAGATGTTTGACGACCCGGCGGCAAAGCGCTACCGGCAGAGCACGCATTTTCTCCACATCGAGACAAACTCCCTCCGGGGTTGCGGCAATCTCCCACGATTCCAGAAGCTGCTGCACCTCCTGCCGGAAAAAGGCGTCTTCTTCTCTTAAGACGGCGGCGGTCCTGGCCAAGGTGCTTTCGATATTGCGGTTATAACGATTCCGGAGCAGCGGCAGCAGTTCATGACGAATCCGGTTTCGCAAGTACTTGATTTCTTCATTGGAGCGGTCAGTAACGTAGTTCAGCCCGTGTTTCTCAAGAAATTCGATAATTTCACACCGCCGGACGGTGAGGAAGGGACGGATGTAACGCCGATCCCGCACCGGGACCATGCCCTTTAGCCCTTCGGAACCGCCGCCCCGGAGGAGATTCATCAGGATCGTCTCCGCCTGATCCTGGAGATGATGCCCCAGGGCGATGCGGTTGGCGTCCCTTTTCCGGGCCGTCCTTTCCAGAAAGGCGTAACGGACTTTTCGGGCCAAATCCTCGTTGAATTTACCCGGCACCCCCTGCGGCCCGCTGATCTCCGCCTGATCGATATCGAGTGGAACCCCCCGGGAGGCACAGAACTCGGTCACGAATCGTTCCTCCGCTCCTGATTCTATGCGGAAACCGTGATTGAGATGAGCGGCCGTCAAAGCGAATCCATATTCCCCGGCCAGCATCTGCAGCACCGCGAGCAGGGCCACGGAATCCGGCCCTCCGGAAATGGCGACCACCACCCTGTCTCCACACCGGAGCATTTCATTTCCTTCAATAGCCGCCCGGACTTTATTCAGCATCGAAAAATCAGACCGCCAATCCCGGATTTCAACAAAAAATGTCTTTCAACTCCGCCAGGTTTTCGCAGGTAATATCCGGTTTTAGGGCCAGGAGACGTTCTCTTTCCACCAGACCGTTCAGAAAGGCACACCCGACAATCCCGGCATTCTTTGCGAGGAGGATATCGTTGTGCCCGTCCCCGACAATCACCGCCTTATCCCGCGTAATCTCATATTTTTGAAGATAATATTCCGCCAAACGGGCATCCGGTTTCATGTACGGCCAAAAATCACCGCCGACGATGTCGTCGAAGTAGCCGGCGATCCCGAGGGCTTGAACGATGGCAACAGTAAACTCATGCTTCTTGTTGCTGATAACCACCTTCCTTTTTCCGGTGAAATGGGCCAGGCACTCCTGAACACCGGGATAGAGCGCTGTTTTGTCCAGCATATGCTCCCGGTAATAGGCTCGAAACAAGAGCAGGGCTTCCGTGACGGCATCGCGGTGGTCAGGCCCGAGCGAGCGCTTGATCAGTTCCTGGACACCGTCGCCCACATAACCGAGGATCTTTTTGTCATCAAGCTTCGACAGCCCCAACGTTCCGAGGGTATAATTTACGGCCGCCACGATATCCGAACCGGTGTCGGCCAGGGTGCCGTCGAGATCGAATATGAAAAGGTCGATTTTAATCATGAGGATTATCAAGCCGGTTTACGGTAGACATTAATGCCTCGCCGTTCGCTGTCTTTAACCATTCCGCCGGCTTGTCAAAACGACGAAAAAGGCGATACCGGATTTGTTTAGCTCTTTGTCATAGATGCTATTTCAGGTCAAGCCGGCATATCGGTTTTAATAAGTACCTCCTGCAGTTGCCGGTATCAACGGTTGTAGCGGCCGTTGCCATATACCCAGCCGGATGATCGGCCCTTTGTTGATTTGAAAATGCAAGCTTATCTCCTTTTATTTGTTCACATAAATATCATCTCCCCAGCAAGGGGGGCATGAACCGCCCCGGGATTGTCGGAGACTTCATTTTGTGAGAGGATGGAGTCACGAGACAGCGAAACATATATTCCCCGGAAGTAAAAGAGCGAGCGGTTCGGATGGTATTCGATCATTTGTCTGAGTATGATTCCCAGTGGTCGGCAATCGTATCGATTTCGTCCGAAATGGGCTGTAGTGCTGAGACCTTACGGCGGTGGGTTCGCCGGAGTGAGATCGACAGTGGCCGGCGAGGCGGCTTGACGAGCGATGAGCGAGCGCGGTTCAAGGAGAGGGAGAGGGAGAACCGTGAACTTCGTCGGGTAAACGAGATACTCCGCAAGGCGTCGGCTTTTTTTGCCCAGGCGGAGCTCGACCGCCGACGGTCCAAACCGGTTATGGGTGGCAGACCTGACATATGTGGCAATCTGGGTTGGCTTTGTATACGTGGCTTTCATCATCGACGTTTTCTCGCGCAAGATCGTAGGGTGGCGGATATCACGTTCGTTGCTTAGCGATCCGGCCCTGGATTGCCTTGGAACAGGCCCTGTATTCCCGTCGCCATACCGAGAACTTGATCCATCACAGTGACCGGGACGTTCCGTACGTTTCGATTCGTTACACCGAAGGTCTTGCAGAGGCCGGTAGCGAACCTTCGGCGGGTAGTGTTGGAGATTCCTTTGACTATGCACTTGCCGAATCAGTGATTAAATTGTATAAAACCTAGGGTACCTATCGCCTCGGGCCTTGGCGTAATTGTGAACACGCCGAGTTCGAGACCCTTGACTGGATGGATTGGTTCAACAACCGGCGGTTGCTCGAAACGATCGGCAATATCCCTCCAGTCGAGTTCGAGGAGAACTGCTATCAGAGTCAGAAAACCACGGCCATGGTGGTCGGACTCAACTAACAAAGCCTCCGAAAAATTCGGGGCGGTTCAGTAAAGATGATTGAGCTTGCTGCCATCGAACAGGCCGAACGGACGATCAGGGAGCATATCCTGGCGACGCCCCTAATCTATTCCCCCACTTTGAGCCATACTTTTAACGCCCATATTTATCTCAAACTTGAAAATCTACAAAAGACAGGTTCTTTCAAGGTGAGGGGGGCTACCTATAAAATAATAACCGGCCGGCAAAAGGGTCTCATCTCCACGCGGGGCGTCGTTGCCGCTTCCGCGGGCAACCACGCCCAAGGGGTAGCTCTGGCAGCCCGGCAGGCCGGTCTGCCCGCCACCATCGTCATGCCGGAGTGGTCATCGATCAGCAAACGCGAGGCGACCCGTTCCTATGGAGGCAACGTCGTCATCTACGGGGCCACCGTAGAAGAATGCCTGACGGAAGCCAAATCCATTGCCGGGCAAGGGGCCGCCTTTATCCATCCTTTTGACGACAGGGAAATCATTACCGGGCAGGCCACCATCGGTTTGGAAATCATCTCCGCCCTGCCCGACGCGGACGTGATCCTTGTGCCCGTCGGGGGCGGTGGTTTGATTGCCGGTATCGCCAGCAGCGTCAAGGCGCTGAACCATCGCGCCAGAATCATCGGCGTCGAGGCGGCTGTCTGTCCCTCTGCGCAGGCGGCACTCCGCGCCGGGAAATGTGTTGCCGTTGCCTCTAAACCGTCGCTTGCCGACGGCATCAATGTCAAGCAGATCGGTCAGGAACCGTTACAGATCATGCGCTCCCTCGTGGATGATGTCGTTTCCGTTGCGGAGGAAGACATTGCCGCGTCGATCCAGCTTCTTTTGGAGCGGAAGCACGTCCTGTCCGAAGGCGCCGGCGCCGTACCGCTGGCCGCCCTGCTTAGCGGCATATTCCGGCCGCAAAGCGGGGAAAAGGTCGTGCTGCTGATTTCCGGAGGCAATGTGGACAGCCCCCTGCTCGGAAGGATAATCCAACGGGGGCTGCTCAAGAACCGTCGGATCCTTAGACTGCGTCTGACCCTGATCGACAAGCCTGGAAACCTGGCACGACTGTTGAGCATAATTGCGGAACTACAGGCCAATATCCTCCACATCCACCATGACCGCAGCCCGCAGAACTGCTCCATAGAAGAAACCATCGTGGAACTGGAGCTGGAAACCCGCAATCAAGAGCATATAGACGCTATTACCTGCACTCTGCGCAAGGCCGATTACAACGTGATACTCCCGTGATCGAATTTTTTCGACCAAACCGTCTTCCCTTACTGAGGGCATAAAACCTCTTTCGGCACTCCCTCCTGCGCAAGTCCCGGCATATTTTTTTAAGAACAAACCTCCTGCAGTGATCAGGACATGCTAAACTGTTGTTTTTATTGGTCGGGGCGGAGGGATTTGAACCCCCGACATCCTGCTCCCAAAGCAGGCGCGCTACCAGGCTGCGCTACGCCCCGTAGATTTACATGATTACCTATCCTGACACAAACATCTAACCCCTTGCCGGCAGGACGACACAAGGATACATGAAAACAATCGGTCACTTGCCGATTTTTGCATGAAATATTCACCGCCCTTGCAGGAGAATGCCCTGCAAATATTTCTTCAAGGCCTGGACGGCCTGCGATCGGTGACTGGCAAGATTTTTTTCCTCCGCGGTCATCTCCGCCGCCGTCTTACCCAGGTCCGGCAAATAGAAAAGGGGATCATAACCGAAACCATGGTGACCCCGCATGTCCTCCCCGATCACACCCGGCCAGCGGCCCGTGAATTGTTCATAGGAACCGTCCGGCCGGTAAAGGACCAGGACGCAACGGAAGGCGGCACCCCTTCGGCCGGCGGGAACACCATTCAACTCGGCAAGGAGTTTGCGGTTGTTTTCTTCGTCCGTCGCCTCTTCTCCCGCATAACGTGATGAATATATCCCCGGCGCACCCTGCAGGAAATCCACCTCCAAACCGGAGTCGTCGGCCAGGGAAGGCATACCCGTGTATTCGGTCAGGATCCTGGCCTTCTTCAGGGCGTTAGCCAGAAAGCTGTCGCCGTCTTCCACAACGGACGGGGCGTCGGGATAATCAGCGAGGGAAAGGATCCTGAGGGGCACTTCGGCGAGCATTGTTCTGATTTCCTCCACCTTGCCCCTGTTTTTCGAGGCAATGACCAGTCGATCCAAGGGCCTTCACATCCCTTCCCGCACGCCACGCGCAATGGCCCGGGCAATACCGGCCTGGCTTTTTTCCTCGCTGATCTGTTGCCGGTTCTCCTTGTTGGTGAGGAATCCGATTTCGATAATCACTGCCGGGACATTGATTCCTTCCAGCAATGGCAGCGGTGCCTCCCTGAGACCGCGGTTCTCTTTGGGGAAAACCTCCGCCAGATGTTTCTGGATATGCTGGGCTACCCGGACACTGTCGTTGAGATGTTTGTTTTTGGTCATATCGCTGATGATCGCCGCCGGATCGTTCTTCGATTCCTTTCCGGTTTTAAAGCCGGGGAAATATAACTCATATCCCCTGGCTTTGCTTCCGAAACCGGCATTGGCGTGCAAGCTGATCACCAGTCCGGGATTCGCCTTTCTTATCAACTCCCTTCTTTCCTTGAAGGGGACATCCCGGTCCGTGGATCTCGTCAGAACAACCTTTCGATAGCCGGCCTGTACCAATTCATTTTGCAGGGCCAGGGCCAGACGCAAATTGCAGTCTTTCTCATAAAGCTTGTCGCCTATCTTGACCCCGTTATCGGTCCCGCCATGGGCGGCATCGATAACAATGACCTGACCGCTGTTCCCCGGCTGAGGCCAGACCACCCCCCCGAGCCCCCAGACCACGGTCAGGAAGACAAGCGAAAAAACGGCTGTAATCTTGATTCTATGCATGGTTCCCACCTTTAGTGTGGGCGCTACATACTTCATATCATCCCCGCCTGTCAACATCGAAGACCGGATCAGGTCTTTTTCATGCGCTCGATGGAAAGGACGCATTTGACCTTCTTTATGGCCGCCGCCACCCGGTTGAACTCTTGCAGGTCGTGGACATCGATCCGGAAATTGCAGATCGCCCGCAGATCCTGGGTGGTTTCCACCTCGGCATGACTTATGTTGATATCCAGAGCGGAAATGACGGAACTGACCTCGGCGATTACCCCCTTTTTATCCTGACAGATGACGAGCATATCCACGGGATAGGTCTGTTTGTCCTTGATATTCCATGATACCTCGACGAAACGATCAGGATCCAACTCCTGGAGATTTGGGCATTGGGCGGTATGAATCGTTATCCCCCTTCCCCGGGAAATATATCCCACAATCTCATCGCCGGGTATGGGATCGCAACAATGGGCGAATTTGACCAGCACGTCCTCGATCCCCGTCAGGGAGATCCCGACGGAAGCGGCGCTCTTCGTCTTCTTTCTAGGCTTGTCGAGGGCCGTTTCCTCAACTTTGGCAACCGTCTCCGGAAGCAGGCGATTGATGATATGTTTGGCGGAGATGCGACCGTAACCGATGAGGGCCATCAGATCATCGGCCGTGGAAATGTTCTGCTCTTCGTAGATGCTCTTGATATCTTCCGATTTCAGAAACTGCGAGAGCTTGATGTTCTGTTTCTTGAATTCCCTTTCCAGGATTTCCCTGCCGATCTCGATGCTACGTTTACGTTCCTCTGTCTTGATCCAGTTCTTTATCTTGGCACGGGCCCGGGAAGTGACCGCCCATTTCAGCCAGTCCTTGCCGGGGTGATGTCCGGCCTGGGTAATGATTTCAACCGTATCACCGTTCTGGAGTTCGTATTTCAGCGGGACGATGCTCCGGTTCACCCGGGCGCCGATACACTGGTTGCCCACATCGGTGTGAATGCTATAGGCAAAATCAAGGGGAGTGGCGCCTTTGGGAAAGGATTTTACATCACCGTTCGGGGTAAAGACATAAACCTCGTCGGGAAAGAGGGCGAGTTTGAGATTTGCCATGAATTCCCTGGGGTTTTGCACCTCCTGCTGCACTTCGAGGAGCTCCCGGAGCTTCATGATCTGCTGATCATCCGATCGCAGATCCGAACGTCGCTCCTTATAGCGCCAGTGCGCGGCGATACCTTCTTCCGCCCATTCATGCATCTGCCGGGTGCGGATCTGAATCTCCACACGCTCGCCATAAGGACCGATCACCGTCGTATGGAGAGATTGGTAGCCGTTGGCCTTGGGCATGGCGATGCGGTCCTTGAAACGGCCGGGGACGGGTTTCCAGAGGGCGTGCACGATGCTTAAGGCTTCATAGCATTCCTTGTCCTTATCGGTATCGAGGATGATCCGGAAGGCGATGAGATCGTAAACCTCGTCGAAATCGATCCGCTGGTTTTTCATCTTCGCGTAGATGCTGTAAAAATGCTTGGCCCTCCCCTCCACTTCGCCATGGAGGCCGTATTTGGCGATCTCTTTGGCGATGATCCCCCGGACCTCTTCGGTATACTGTTCACGCTGTTCTCTCTTTTTATCGATCCGGCGGGAGATGTCGTAATAGGCGTCGCTATCGAGATACAAGAAGGACAGATCCTCCAGCTCGACCTTCATCCAGTTTATCCCCAGCCTGTTGGCCAGGGGGGCGTAGAGTTCCAGTGTCTCCGTGGCGATATAACGCTGTTTTTCCGGAGGGTGGTAATTGAGGGTCCGCATATTGTGCATCCGGTCCGCCAAGCGCACGATGAGGATCCGTAAATCGGCGGACATGGCCAGGATCATCTTTCGGAAGTTTTCCGCCTGCCGCTCTTCCTGGGAACCGAAGGTGATCTTGCTTATCTTGGTCAGACCGTCCACGAGAAAAGCCACATCCTTGCCGAAAGCGGCTTCGATCTGCTCAATGGTGGTCAGGGTGTCCTCGACGGTGTCATGGAGCAGTCCGGTAATTATGGTCGCCGCATCCAACTTCATATCCGCCAGCATGCCGGCGACTTCCATGGGGTGGGTCAGGTAGGGTTCGCCGGAAAGGCGCATCTGTCCCTGATGGACAGTCGCGGAAAAGACATAAGCCTTTTCGATCATCTCCTGATCATCCGGAGAAAGATAGGATTGAGTCTTATCGAGGATGTCGGTTATCCGGAGCATGTATTTTCAATGAAATACATTAAGAAACGACCAATACCCGCCTTTTTGGCCATTAACGTCGCTCAATTTCCCGCCGCGATGTCCCGCAGGGAATTTACGGTGCGGACAATTTCCGCCTGCGCCTCTTCCCCGGTCAAGATCTTCGTTTCTCCGGTGCCGCGGATCTTCAGTTCCACCTTGCCCAGAGCCAGGTTTTTGGGACCGATGGTGATCCTCATGGGGATGCCGATGAGGTCGGCATCCTTGAACTTCACACCGGCCCTTTCGTCCCGGTCGTCAAGGAGGACCTCGATGCCCCGGGCCGTCAGTTCCGCGTACAATCTTTCTGCGGCCGCAGCGATTTCCCCGTCCTTCATGTTTACCGGGGTGACGATCACCTGATAGGGGGCCAATGGAAGGGGCCAGATAATCCCGTTTTCATCGTGGTACTGTTCGATACACGCCGCTACGGTGCGGCCGACACCGATTCCGTAGCAACCCATAACCATGTATTGTTCCTTTCCCTGGCTGTCGAGATAGATGGCCTTCATAGCCTTGCTGTATTTCGTCCCCAATTTGAAGACATGCCCCACCTCGATCCCCCGGGCGAAACGGATTTCCCGCCGGCAGCGCGGACAGGAATCGGACTCCCGGATGACACGCAAATCGGCAAAATCCGTCACCTGGAAATCTCTCCCCAGGTTGACGTTCTTGAGGTGATAATTTTCCTTGTTGGCACCGACAACCATGTTGACGAGATTGATGAGGGAATAGTCGGCCAGGACCCGGCACTTGATGCCGATCGGGCCGACGAACCCCCGCGGTGATCCCGCCGCCGCCTGGATCATGTCGTCCATGGCCATCTCCAGGACATCACAGCCGAGTAAATTTTTCACCTTGATCTCGTTGACCTCCTCGTTGCCCCGCACCAGCACGGCCACAGGGACACCATCGGCGCTGAATACCAATGTTTTGACCACCTTATCAGGAGTGACGCCGAGAAACGCGCAGACCTCCTCGATGGTCCGCACCTCCGGTGTATAGACCTCTTCCCGGGGCAGGAGCGGCTCTTCGTGGAGCACTTTCTCCGGTCGCGCTATTTCCGCCTTCTCCAGATTGGCGGCATAGCCGCACTCCCCGCAGTAGGCCATGGCGTCTTCTCCGGACGCGGCGATGACAAGAAACTCGTGGGAGTAACTGCCGCCGATGCTGCCCGTGTCGGCCTCCACCGGCCGGAATTTGAGGCCGCAGCGGGTAAAGATCCGGTTATACGCCTCAAACATCTTCTGATAACTTATATCCGCCTGCTCGGCGTCGACATCGAAGCTGTAGGCATCCTTCATGGAAAATTCCCGACATCTCATCAAACCGAAGCGGGGTCGGATCTCGTCGCGGAACTTGGTCTGGATCTGATAGAGATTCAGGGGCAGTTGCCGGTATGACTTCACCTCGTTGCGGACAATATCCGTGACGACCTCTTCGTGGGTCGGGCCGAGACAACACTCCGAATCCTTACGGTCCCGGAACCGGAGAAGTTCCTTTCCGTAAAAGTTCCAGCGCCCCGACTCCCGCCACAGGTCCGCCGGCTGAACCGTAGGCATGAATATCTCCTGCGCTCCCGCCCGGTTCATTTCTTCCCTGATGATCTGTTCCACCTTTCTGACGACCCGGTAACCCAGGGGAAGATAGGAATACACCCCGCTGGTCAACTTCCGGATCATCCCCGCCCGCAGCATGAGTTGGTGACTTATCACCTCCGCGTCGGACGGTATTTCCTTCACCGTCGGCAGAAACATTTGTGAGTATCGCATCAGGCCTCCTTTTTTTCCTTTATTATCGTCCGGATCTCCGCCATTAATTCCGTGGCGAAGTCCGCTTCCTTGACCTTTCGAACAATCTTTCCCCTGCGAAAGAGCATCCCCGCCCCCCGGCCGCCGGCGATGCCGACGTCGGCCTCCGCCGCTTCCCCGGGACCGTTGACGACACAGCCCATTACCGCCACCTTGAGATAGGTTCTTTCCTTATGCAGCGACCTTTCCACAATCCGGACCAGTCTTGGCAGATCGATCTCACAGCGTCCGCAGGTGGGGCAGGAGATGATTTCGGGACCGACCAGCCGTATTTTCAGGGCCCGGAGGATCCCGAAGGCAATGGGAAGCTCCCGGACCGGATCGCCGGTAACGGAGACCCGCACAGTGTCGCCGATCCCCTCAAGGAGGAGGGCCCCGATGCCCAGAGAGGATTTGATCGCCGCGCTCATTGGCGTTCCCGCTTCGGTTACGCCGAGATGGAGTGGATAGTCCACCTGCTCCGAAAGCCGGCGGTAAGCCGTTATCATCGTCGGAACATCCGATGATTTCAGGGAAATCTTCAACCGGTCGAAGTCCAGATCCTCGCAGAGTCTGATATGAGCCAGGGCGCTCTCGACCAGGGCGGCGGCCGTGGGCCCCCCGTATTTTTTCAGCATTTCCCGTTCCAAGGAGCCGGCGTTGACACCGATACGGATCACCGTTCCCCGTTCCCGTGCCGCCCGGACGACATCTGGAAAGGCGCTCTTTTTCATGTTGCCGGGATTGATCCTGATCCCCTCCACACCGGCGTCAATGGCCTGCAACGCCAGACGGTGTTGAAAGTGGATATCCGCAATGAGCGGGATGTGGATCCGCTCCCTGATCCGGCGGATTGCCGCCGCTGCCTCATCGTCAGGCACGGCGACGCGAACAATCTCGCAACCTTCCCGTTCCAGTCTGTGGATCTGGGCCACGGTCTTCCCGACATCTCTGGTATCCGTGTTGGTCATGGACTGAACGGAAACCGGCGCCCCGCCGCCGATCTGAGTTTTTCCCAAGAAAACCGGCCGGGTCGGTCTTCTATTGTTTTCTCTCATCTCCGTACCGGTCCTTCCCTAAGGATAATTCTCATCGGCGTCGCTAATCGAGACGCCGTAACGCTTTATCGATCCTTTCGATCCCCGCTTCGATCAACGGCAAGGAGGTGGCATAGGACAGGCGGATATAGTCGTCCGCTCCGAAGTCGGCGCCGGGCACCACCGCCACGTTGGCCTCCTCGAGGAGATATGCCGCCAGAGCCGTCGAATCGCCGATGACCTTCCCCTGATACGAGCGGCCGTAAATCCGGGCCACATTGGGAAACACGTAAAAGGCACCCTGCGGGGTGGGACAGGAAATACCGGGAATTTTGTTGAGGGCCGGAACGATGACATCCCGCCTTTTCTGAAACGCCCTGACCATCATGGCCACCGGTTCCTGATCACCGTTTAGGGCCTCGACGGCGGCTTTCTGGGCGATCGAGGTGGGATTGGAGGTGTTCTGACTCTGTAGTTTGTTTACCGCAGCGATGATCTCTTCCGACCCGGCGGCATAGCCGATTCTCCAGCCCGTCATGGCATAGGCCTTGGAAACCCCGTTTACCACTACCGTCCGTCTTTTCATCGCTTCACTGACGGCGGCGATACTGAAAAACTCGAAACCGTCGTAAACGATCTTTTCATAAATATCGTCAGAGATTACGGTGATCTCCGTGGCGGCGAGGACCTCGGCCAGATCCTGCAGTTCTTCCCGGTTGTACGCCGCGCCGGTGGGGTTGGAGGGACTGTTGAGGATAAGGACCCTGGTCTTGTCCGTAATCGCCCGCCGGAGCATTCCGGGGGTCAGTTTGAATCCCCCGCTCTCCTCGGTATTCACGATCACCGGGGTGGCGCCAGCCAGGACAACGATATCGGCGTAGGAGACCCAGTACGGGGCGGGAACGATAACCTCATCCCCCTCCTCACAGAGCACCTGGACAAGATTGTACAAGGTGTGCTTGGCCCCGCAGGAGACGACAATCTGAGCGCGGTTGTAGGTCAGACCGTGATCGCGGGCCATCTTCGCGGCAACGGCGTCTTTGAGTTCGTCGATACCGCCCACAGGCGTATATTTTGTAAATCCGGCGGCGATCGCCTTGACGGCCGCCGCCTTGATATTTTCGGGGGTGTCGAAATCGGGCTCACCGGCCCCGAAACCGATGATATCCCGCCCCGCCGCCCGAAGGGCGTTGGCCTTCATGGTAATGGCCAAGGTGGGAGATGGTTTGATGTTGTGTATTCTTTGCGCCAGTTTCATAATTCCTCTTTATATGCCGGTTATTTGGGGCGATGATTGTACTTCGCCTGTAAACGTTTCAAGACGGCGTCGGGAACCAATCCCTTGACCGAACCGCCCAGACTCGCCGCTTCCTTGATGAGATTGGAACTCGTGTAAAACCACTGGTAACCGGTCATCAGAAATACGGTTTCGATATCCCTGTTCAAGCGCCGGTTGATAAGCGCCATCTGAAACTCATACTCGAAATCCGACACGGCCCGCAGGCCCCTTAAAATGACATTCGCACCGCGGCTTTGAACATAATCCACCAGCAGTCCCGAAGAACAGTCCACATGGAGGCGCTGCTCGTCCTTGACGATGACCTCGCGGATAAGCGCCATTCTTTCCTCCACGGTAAACAGCGAGGATTTGGCGGGATTATAGGCCACCAGAACGACAAGCTCGTCAAACATCCTCAAGGCCCTGGTGATGATATCGATATGACCGTTGGTAATGGGATCGAACGATCCAGGATAGACAGCTATTTTCTTCATCTCAACATGACTCCTTTACGGTATGCTCAAAAAACGTAAGCACCGTATCTCCATAACGCCGCTCTTCCTTGAGTATAAGCCCTCGTTCGCCGGCGTCAGGGGTAATATCTTCTCTGACGGACCGCTGGACGATCAGAACTCCTCCAGCCGCCATCAGCCGGCCGCGGCAGCAGTAAGTGATTGTTTTTCCGACCAATGCCCGTTCATAGGGCGGATCGGCAAAAACGATATCGAATCTCTCCCCCCCCGCCGTCAGGGCGTGCATCCCTTTACTTACGTCCATAGTGAGCACACGAGAGCGTTGCTCCAGACCCCAGGCGGCAAGGAGTTCTTTCAAGCTCCTGCCCAATAGACCCAGTTTTTCCACAAAGACCGCTTGGCGCGCACCCCGGCTCAGGGCTTCGATACCCACAATCCCGGTGCCGGCGTAAAGATCGAGGAAATTGCATCCCCGCAGGGGGGGCAGGAGATTGAAAAGGGATTCCCGAATGGAGTCGGGGGTCGGTCGGACACCACGGCTCCGGGGGGGCGGAATCCGTCTGCCCCCCATTTCGCCCCCGGTGATTCTCATCCTCTGAAACCACGTTCATAATACCCTTGCCGCCCTGTAAAATTCACCGTTCTCTTCACAGATACTTAGCGGCCAGGATCTCTGCAATCTGGATGGCGTTAAGGGCGGCACCTTTCCGGAGGTTATCGGAAACCACCCACATATTGATGCCGTTGGCAATCGATTCATCCTCCCGGATTCTCCCCACAAAGGTCTCATCCCTCCCGGCGGCGTCAATGGCCAAGGGATATCTGCGATTTTTTGGGTCGTCGACGACCGTCACCCCGGGGGCTTTCGCCAGCAACGCCCTTACCTCATCGGCGGTAATCTTTCTTTCCGTCTCGATATTTACGGATTCGGAATGGGCGTAGAAGACCGGAACACGCACCGTGGTAGCCGTAACGGCAATAGAGTCGTCGTTCATGATCTTCTTGGTTTCATTAACCATCTTCATCTCTTCTTTGGTATAACCGTTGTCCAGAAAGACATCGATCTGCGGGAGACAGTTGAAGGCGATGCGGTGGGGATAAACCTTCACGACCGGATCCTGAAAATTCATTAAGGCGCGGGTTTGCTCGCTCAACTCTTCGATGGCTTTCTTCCCGGTACCGGAAACGGCCTGGTAGGTGGAAACGACGATCCTCTTGATGCGGACGGCGTCGTGAATGGGTTTCAAGGCCACCACCATCTGAATGGTCGAACAATTCGGGTTGGCGATGATACCTCTGTTCTTGTAAAGCGCGATCGTCTCCGGGTTCACCTCGGGAACAACCAATGGAATCTCCGGCACCATCCGAAAGGCGCTGGTGTTGTCGACCACGACGCATCCCGCCTGAGCGGCCAGGGGAGCGAACTTTTCGGAGACGCTGCCGCCGGCGGAAAAAAGACCGATCTGGACCCCGTGGAAGGAATCCTCCCTGAGCACCTCCACGGGCAGGCTCTGTCCCCTGTATTCCAGGGATTTGCCCAGCGACCGTTCCGAAGCCAGCAGAGTCAGTTTCCCTACCGGGAAATCCCTCTCTTCGAGAATCTTGATCATTTCATTTCCGACGGCGCCCGTGGCGCCGACTACCGCAACGTGAAACTGTCTCATATAATTATCTTCTCCTTGGAAAGTTTAATGGCCGTCTTGTCCGCCGGTAACCTTATAACTGTCCGTCTCCCCCCCCGTTCCGGCAAGTCGGAATCCCGCCTTCGGGCACTGTTCGACATCCCGACTCCACATCCGCCGACCGCGGCAATGCCGGGGCTCATGAGACCGGTCCCGGTTTCGCAACGGCATTCTTCTTGGCCTTTATCCCCGCCGCCCCCTTCCGGTAAAGTTTGGCCATGAGCCAGACGGGACCGGAAAGGCTGTAGCCGGCAATAAAGGTAAAGATCATGATCTGAGGCTCGGCGATCACCACGACCAGGATGCAGATGATGAGGACAAAGGACATAAATGGTTTTTTAGCAAAGAAATTCAAGTCCTTGAAACTGTAATACTTGATGCTGCTCACCATGAAAAGGGCGAGGACCAGGACCGAGATCAGCACCAAGGGATGGGGGAAATGTCCTACCCCCCCTAATTTATAGTAGATCAGCACCCCCGTGGCCACCACTGCCGCGGCGCCGGGAATGGGCAGACCGTTGAAAACCCGGCTGTCGATGATACCGATCTGGATATTGAAACGGGCCAGACGCAAGGCGCCGCAGGTAATGAAGAGAAAAGACACCACCCATCCCCAACGGCCGAAATCCTGCAACGACCAGGTATAGGCCAGAAGGGCGGGGGCGACCCCAAAGGAAACCAGATCGGACAGCGAATCGTATTCGGCGCCGAATTTGCTGGTAGTGTTGGTCATCCTGGCAATCCTCCCGTCCAGGGCATCCAGAACGGCGGCCACCAGAATGGCGATGGCCGCAACCTCGAACGATCCTTTAAGGGAAGCGATCATGGAATAGAATCCGGAAAAGAGACTGGCCGTGGTGAAGAGATTCGGGAGGACATAAATCCCCTTTTTCATCTTTTCTTTTGGAAACCGGGCTTGTTCTTTCATGGCAATTCTCCTATGGGCGTTTCCCCGGCACGCACCTTTTCCCCCACCTGGACGCGTAACCGGACGCGGGGAGGCATAAAGACCTCCAGCCGTGACCCGAAACGGATCAAGCCGAATCGCTCCCCCTTGTTCACCTTCATCCCTTTCGTCACCCAGCAGACGATCCGCCGGGCAACAAGCCCGGCAATCTGGATAACGACCATCTTCTCCCCACCCCCCACATCGATAAGCAGGGCGTTACGTTCGTTGTCCGCAGAGGCCTTGTCCAGGTTCGCCGAAAGAAATTTGCCCGGATAATAGCGGATGTCCGCGATGACGCCGCTATAGGGAATGCGATTGACATGGACGCTGAAGACATTCATGAAGATACTGACCTTTTTCAGGGGACCCGGCAACAGGTCATGGTGGCTGACCGTTTCGATACCGATGACCCTGCCGTCCGCGGGTGAGATGACCAAACGGGGATCCGCGGGGGCAACACGCCGGGGATTACGGAAAAACCATACTACCCAGAGGGTGGTAAGGCCGAAAACGATCGCCGCCCATTTCCAGTTGAAATATACGCAAACCGAAGTGATGAGGACCGCGGAGATGATGAACGGAACGCCTTCAGGTGCAATCGGACTTTCATGGGTCATCTTTTTCCCCCTTTATCTCGTTGTCGAATCTCCACCATACGCCGGGAGCTTCTTGTGATTCTCTTAGGCCGAAACGGTCCTGGGGCGAAACCGCTTCCTGCTTTTGATTCTAAGGGAATTTGGCAGCACTGTCAACACCGATGCGAATCTTTTTGCGTCCCGTGGGGAGTGACGACAGGGCCGCTATGGCTTTGGGGCACCCAAAAAGGATTTTTTCGTTGCCACCGGGCTTCTTTACTCATAATTCCCGCCGGATATACACAGGCGCCAGTTGTATCGCCTCTAAAACATCACCGGCCACCGCCCGGCGGCGGGCGATGCTCCCCACCGCGGCAGCGCTGATCCGGTGCAGATGGGGAGGGGCAAAATAACTTTTGCCGTTCCGGCGGGCAAGAATTTTGTCCCGGTACACCCGCGTGCCGTTGCCGATAAAAACGGCGTCTGTCTCAATTCCGGCCAGGATTTCGTCGGCGGCACCGACCCCGTCGGGGACAAGGTTCAGCAGCGATCCCCCGGCATCGCTGCGGTACAATCCTCTATAAACCTGCCCTCTTTTGGCATCGAGCATTGGACAGATCGGCAAGGGCGATCCGGCGGCGTTTTCCGCCAGGGCCTCCAGGGTCGACACGCCGGCGACAGGACGATCGCAGGCGAGGGCCAGACCCTTCACCGTGCTCACCCCGATCCGGACGCCGGTGAAAGAACCGGGACCGACGGTACAGGCAAAAAGATCCAGGTCTTTCATCCGGACCCCGGTCACACGCAACAGTTGGTCTACCGCCGGCAGGAGGATCTCGGAATGATGCCGCTCCAGGGCGAGAAAGACCTCCCCCAGCGTCACCTCGTCTCTCACGAGGGCGATACCGGCGCTGGTTCCCGAGGTGTCAAGAGCCAGAATATTCATGGTTCCTTTGTAAATATCTTTGTAAAATCGTTGATAATTTTAATATCGAGCCGGTCGATGTCCATCATGACGACAAAAATCATCAACATCACCAGTACGACAAAGCCGATCTGCTGCGCCCGCTCCCGTGTCTTCATGCTCACGGCCTTGCCGCGGACCGCCTCCACGAGATAGAAAAGGAGATGCCCGCCGTCGAGGACGGGTATGGGCAGTAGGTTGAGAACCCCGAGGTTGATACTGAGGAGGGCCATGAACAGGATAAAGGGGATTATCCCCTCTTTCACCTGGGCGCCGGCCATCTGGGCAATGAGAATGGGCCCCCCCAGGGTCCGGGGTGAAATGACACCCTCCAGGATCTTGACGATGCTGAGCACGGTCAGTTTGGTGATGAACCAGGTCTGCTTGAGGCTTGTCCAAAGCGCCGCCGCCGGGTTGAGACGTTCGATTTCGGTCACGCCGGCGGGGGATACCCCGATCTTGAACGACGTCGTTTCCTCACCGAAGATATTCTTCCCCTTAGTCTCCCGGGGGACGATTGTGAGCTCCAGGGGGCTGCCCCGGCGCATGACGGAGAAATTCATCTGCTTCCCGCCGCTCTGGGTGATTTTCACCGCCATTTTATCCCACCGGGTTATCTCTTCGCCGTCGATGGCCCGGACGACGTCACCGGTCTTCATCCCCGCCACATAAGCCGCCGAACCCTCCTGGACATTGCCGACGGTGGTGGTCAGGACAGGCACGCCGATCATATAGACACCCGTAAAGATGATAATCGCGAGCATGAAATTGAAAACCGGTCCGGCAACGACAATGGCCATCCTTTTCCAGACCGACTGACGGCTGAAAGAGCGTTGCTCTTCCTCCGGCGTCAACTCCTCCCCTTCCCCTTCCCCGAGGAGTTTCACGTAGCCCCCCAGCGGAATCAGGGAAAGGAGGTATTCCGTCTCCCCGATCTTCTTGCCGATAAGTTTCCGGCCGAATCCCAGCGAGAATTTCTGCACCCCCACCCGGAAATACTTCGCCATGAGGAAATGGCCCAGTTCATGGGCAAAGATCAATATCCCCAGCAGCACGATAACGGAAACTACGCTTACCCCAACCAATATCTTTTCTCCTTGATGATTTCTGCCGCCCGGCCCCTGGCCTCGACATCGGCGGCGATGATATCCGCCAGTGCCGGCGAGGAAATGACCTGATGCGATTTCATGACCGCCGCAATCACCCGGGGGATATCGGTAAAGAGGATCTCTTCGTCCAGGAAGGCCTGAACGGCGATTTCATTCGCCCCGTTGAGAACGGCCGGCATGGTTCCCCCGGCCAGAAGGGCGTCCACGGCCAGGGAAAGGCAGGGAAACCGATCGGTGTCGGGAGGATAGAATTCCAAAACGGGTATCTTCCCAAAATCGAGGAAGTCGCCGGCAGCCGCCAGTCTTTCCGGCCAGGAAAAGGCGTAGGCGATGGGCAGGCGCATGTCCGGCCGTCCCATTTGGGCGATTACCGATCCATCGCGATATTCTACCAGGGAATGAATGACGCTCTGGGGATGGACCACGACTTCGATTTGTTCGACGGACACCCCAAAGAGCCACCGGGCTTCGATTATTTCCAGCCCTTTGTTCATCATGGTAGCCGAATCGATGGTTATCTTCCTGCCCATTTCCCAATTGGGATGCTTGAGCGCCTGGGCCGGCTTCACCTGCGACAACGCCGCTTTCCCCCACGTACGGAAAGGGCCCCCGGAAGCGGTGAGAACGATCCTCTTGATCTCGCCGGAACGGTTCCCCTGGAGGCACTGGAAAATCGCGCTGTGCTCACTGTCCACGGGCAGGATCCTGACCCCTCGCGCCGCTGCCATAGCCATAACCAGCGACCCCGCCATCACCAGGGTCTCCTTGTTGGCCAGCGCGATGTCTTTGCCCGCCCCTATGGCCGCCAGTGTGGGCAAAAGTCCGGCCGCTCCCACCATGGCCGAAAGGACCAGGTCGCTTTCCCTCCGGGCGGCAATCTCTTCATAGCCGGCGGTTCCATAAACTATTTCCACCCTCCGGTCCATCCCCGGCAAGGCGGCGAGGCGCCGGGCATGCTCCTCATCACAAACGGCGACTACGCGGGGACGAAACATCTCGATCTGGCTTTTTAGCAGCCCGATGTTTTTCCCGGCGGCCAGCGCGGTAACGGTAAATCTATCCCGGTTGCCGTCGATGACCGCCAGCGCCTGTGTCCCGATAGATCCCGTCGAACCCAAGATGGCGATATTCTTCATGGGAGGAAATAATAGCGATAGTAGTAAACGGTAGGGGCGATAAAGAGGAGACAGTCCAGACGGTCCAGGATGCCGCCGTGACCGGGCAGCAGGGTCCCCGAATCCTTCACTCCGGCGGCACGCTTCAGCAAGGATTCGCACAGATCACCCAGTTGCCCCAATACACTTCCAAAGACGCCCAGAATGACGGCATGCCAGGGGAAGAGCACGGGGAGGAAGAGCCAGCTGAAGATCAGGCAACCCAGGGCACTCCCGGCGATGAGTCCCGCCACCCCTTCGACGGTCTTCCCGGCGCTTACCAGAGGCATCAGCTTGCGGCGTCCCCAGGTCCGCCCTACATAATAGGCCGCCACGTCGCCGGAAAAGGCAAGAACTATGACGAAGAAGATCCACAGCGCCCCGTCTTCTCCCCGGCGCAGCCAGATCAGATGGGAAAGGAGTAAAGACACGTATAGGGTGCCGAAGACAATCTTCATTACCGGCAACACATCGTAGTGCTCCTGCCTGATCCGGAGCAGATGGAGGATGAACACCGCCGGGATGGAAAAGGCGAGCAGACAGAGGAGCAGCTCCACAGAGCCCAGGAAGAATATGACGGGGATCAGGAGGGAGATCAACAGGGTCTGGATTTTTTCGGACCCCGGGGACATGGGCAGAACCATAGCGTTGTACTCGTTCACCCCCAGGAGGATGGCGGTAACGATGACGATGAAAAACAGTGTCTCCCCTCCCCAGGCGATTACGGCAAAGAGCGCGGGAACAACGGCGGCGGCGGTCAGCCACCTTTGGGCATGGGTATTCACGAAGCGCCATCCTTCCTGATCTGGTCACTTGTCAGACCATATCTTCTCTCCCGTCGCTGATAATCGGCGATAGCGGCAAAAAGATCATCCTTGTTGAAATCAGGCCAGAGGACATCGGTAAAGTAAAATTCCGTATAGGCGGACTGCCAGAGAAGAAAATTCGAGATCCGGTATTCACCGCTCGTGCGAATGAGCAGATCCGGGTCCGGAAGGCCGGCGGTGTAAAGATAAGCGGCGAACCTTTCTCTTGTTATTTCCTCCACCGCCACTTTACCTTCCCGGACGTCGCCGGCGATCCGCCGGACCGCCTGGACGATTTCGTCCTGTCCGCCGTAACTGAGGGCCAGGCTCAGAACCATACTCCGGTTCCCCGCGGTGCGGGCCATAGTTTCCAAAAGCAGGTTCCGTACCGGTGTCTGAAGTCCGTCGATATTGCCGATGGCGTGCAGACGAATGTCGTTGTCCATCATTTCCGCCAGTTCGGATTGGAGATATTGCCTCAGGATCTTCATCAGCGCCGCCACTTCCTGGTCCGGCCGGGACCAGTTCTCCACGGAAAACGCATAAAGAGTCAGATATTTTATGCCTATCTCCCTACATAAACGTACCGTTTTCCGCACGGCTTCCACCCCCCGCTGGTGACCCATGATTCTCCCCAGGGCATGCTGCTTTGCCCAGCGGCCGTTTCCATCCATGATGATGGCGATGTGCCGCGGGAGTTTCTGAAAGTCAATAACAGCAGTCATTTTCCCCTGGGTCCTCAAGAAACGGCCGGGCAGGAAGCTGTGAAACGGGTCGGGTCCGCCGCCGCCGACATGTCGCCGCCTCGGCGGAGTGCTCGATCCCGGCGTTGTTATGATATGAAATAGACGAGTTGGACATGCTTTGCGCGTAACACATCAACAGGATATTGGCAAGCAGACTTTAAAAAAAAGGGGAGTATGGCCACTCCCCCAATGTTTTAGGTATGAACCCGTGAATACGGGTCAAATTTCCATGATTTCCTCTTCCTTGGCGGCCAGGACGGCCTCGAGTTTCTCGATGTATTTGTCCGTGCGTTTCTGAACCTCCTCCTGGGCGGTAAACATCTCGTCTTCCGAGATCTTGTTCTCTTTTTTCAAGGCCTTGAACTGTTCATTGGCATCCCGGCGGGCATTGCGCATTTTCACCTTGCCTTCCTCAGCCATTTTCTTCACGATCTTGACCAGGTCCTTACGCCTTTCTTCCGTCAAAGGGGGAATGGGCAGGCGGATAATCTTGCCGTCATTGGCGGGCATGAGCCCCAGCTCGGACTTCTGGATCGCCTTCTCGATGGCCCCGATGATCCCGGTATCCCAGGGGGAGATGACGATCAGACGGCTCTCGGGAACGGAAAGGCTTGCCACCTGATTCAGCGGCGTGGGCACACCGTAGTAATCCACTTTGATGCCGTCGAGGAGGGACAGCGATGCCCTGCCCGTTCTCACCTTGCTGAAGCCCTTCTCCAGGGACCCCAGAATCTTTTCCATATTATCTTTCAATTCCTTATAGACAGCTTCCTTCATGAACCTAACCCTCCACAAACGTTCCGATCTTTTCACCCCGGATTACGGCCTCGATATTACCCTTTTTCCGTAAGTTAAAGACGACGATAGGCAGGCCGTTTTCCCGGCACAGAGAGACCGCAGTTGCATCCATTACCTTAAGATTTTTTGCCAACACCTCGTCATATGTTATCTTTTTGTACATCACCGCATCGGGGTCGCCCACCGGGTCACGATCATAAACACCATCCACCTTGGTGGCTTTCATGATCACTTCAGCCCTGATCTCGACCGCCCGCAGCGACGCCGCCGTATCCGTGGTAAAGAATGGATTTCCGGTCCCCCCGGCAAAGATGACCACCCTCCCCTTCTCCAGGTGTCGGATCGCCCGGCGGTGAATATAGGGTTCGGCGATCTCCCGGACCTCCAGGGCGGATTGGAGCCTGGTGGCGACGCCGAGATGTTCGAGGGCGTGCTGCATGGCCAGGCAGTTGATCAAAGTGGCCAACATCCCCGTATAATCCGCTGCCGATCTCTCCATGCCGCGTTTGGCAGCCTCCCCGCCCCGCCAGATGTTGCCGCCGCCGATGACGATCCCCAACTGGACCCCGAGGTTCACCACCGCCCGAATTTCCTGGGCGATCTCGTTGACGACATCGAAATCGATCCCGAAAGAGCGCTCTCCCTCCAGGGCTTCCCCGCTCAACTTCAGCAGGACCCGCTGATAGACAGCCCGCTGCCGCATCAGGATTTTATTTCTTCCCCGAGCTGGAATCTCACAAAACGCCTGACCATGATGTTTTCCCCGGTTTTGGCGATCATTTCATTCACCAGGGTTTCGACGGTGATATCCGTATTCTTGATGAATTTCTGCTGAAGGAGGCAAACCTCCTCATAATACTTCCGCAGTTTCCCCTCGATGATCTTGTCCCAGATTTTTTCCGGTTTCTTTTCGGCAAGAAGCTGACTCTTGTAGATCTCTTTTTCCCGGGCCAGGGCATCGGCAGGTATTTCTTCCGGCCGCACGTACAGGGGATTGGAGGCGGCGACATGCATGGCCAGATCCCTGGCCAAGGTCTGAAAGGCCTCGGTTTTCGCAACAAAATCAGTTTCACAGTTCAATTCCACCAGCACACCGATCTTGCCTCCCATGTGGATATAGTGGGCGATCGTACCATCCTTCGCCGCCTTGGAAGATCTCTTCGTCGCCGCCGACATCCCTTTCTTCCTGAGATAATCTATGGCCTTTTCAAAATCTCCATCCGCCGCCGTCAGCGCCTCTTTGCACTCCATCATCCCGGCGTTGGTTTTGATCCTTAGCGTTTTAACCATCTCTACAGTAATATTCACGATTTTGCCTCCTAATTCTCGAGTAAAACCTGTCTGGACGTTCTCATTCGCCGTCATATTCGCCGACGGCGACATTGTCCTTGGTTTCGATACTTTCGGGAACGTCATTCTCCGGTTCTTCGCCGATCGCCACTTCCCGGAGAGGACCCTCCTTGTCGCTTTCCGCCTGGATGCGCTCCTCGAACTTCTTTTTCCCTTCCAATACGGCGTCAGCGATCTTGGCGGAAAAGAGTTTGATCGCCCGGATGGCGTCGTCGTTACCGGGGATGATGTAATCGATATCGTCGGGATTGCAGTTGGTGTCCACCATGGCCACAATGGGTATCCCCAGCTTTCGCGCCTCCTGAACGGTAATGCTTTCCCGCTTGGGATCCACGATGAACAGTCCGCCGGGACGACCTTTAATCCTCCGGATACCCCCCAGGATCTTCTCCAGTTTCGCCTTTTCTTTCTGCAGGGCAAGGATCTCTTTCTTGGGGAAGGCCCGGATCGAGTCGTCTTCGATCATTTTGTCCAGGGTGTTGAGCCGGTCGATGCTTTTCTTGATGGTGACGAAGTTGGTCAGCATTCCTCCCAGCCAGCGCTGGTTTACGTAGGGCATGCCGCATCTGGTGGCCTCCTCCCGGATGGACTCCTGGGACTGCTTCTTCGTACCGACGAAGAGCATCTCCCCGCCGTTGGCCACCATGTCCACAACGAATTCATAGGCTTTATGGAAGAGGACAACGGTCTGCTGCAAATCGATGATGTAAATTCCATTTCTCGCCCCAAATATATAGGGCTTCATTTTGGGATTCCACTTGTTGGTCTGATGACCGAAATGGACCCCCGCTTCGAGCAGCAACTTCATGGAAATGTGTGCCATATGCAAACTCCTTCTCTGTGTGTTTTTTCCGCCACTCCCTTCCTTCAGGCTTCGAACATCTCCTGTGGAGATGCAACACGGGCCCCATCCGGGAATGTGTGAAATTCGGGCAGCCTTATCACAATGTCCGCCCGCGCGCAAGTCATATTTATTGATGAGATGGAAAATTAATATGTTCTGAGTCGCTCTCGCCCATGGCGCAACCCGGCAACATGGGGTGGATCTTTATTTCACCGCCCGGGACGGCAGACGGACGGCACCGCCTTTTTATTTGCCTTTCTCAAGAACATGTCCCGACGGGATGACGCGGCTCAGGTATGATAGTGGGCATTGATCTTGATGTATTCAAAACCCAGATCAGAGGCAAAGATGCGGCAGGTCTTGTTCCCCATTCCCGCCCGGAAATGGACCCGTATTTCCTCGCGGCTCATAATCTCCCGCAGAATCTCTTCGTTCCCCTTTGTTTTCACCCCCCGGCGGAACAGGGGGACGTCATCCAGATACAGTTCGACATCGTCCGCAGGAAGGGGAATCCCCACCGCACCGGCCGCGGCGATAATCCTTCCCCAGTTGGGGTCCCCGCCATAGAAGGCCGTCTTCACCAGATTGGAATTGGCGATGGCATAGGCCATCCTCTTTGCCTCCTGCTTTGTAAGCGCGCCGGTCACTTCGATATTTAATATCTTCGTGGCCCCTTCACCGTCCCGGACCATATCCTTGGCGAGGCGGATCATGATATCTTCAAGCAATTCCCTAAAGATGAAAAAAGAACGACCCCGCTCTTTGATACGGCGGTTGCCCGCCACACCATTGGCCAGGATCAGGGCCGTGTCGTTGGTACTCATACATCCGTCGACGGAAACGGCATTGAAACTCAGCGCGACGCTATGGCGAAACGCCCTGTTCAAAGCCGACAGTTCGATATCGGCATCGGTCATAAAATAGGCCAGCATTGTGGCCATATGGGGCTGAATCATCCCGGCGCCTTTGGCAATGCCGCAGACGGTTATTTCCCGGCCGCCGACAAGACGTTTCCCCATGGCGATCTTGGGGAAACGGTCGGTGGTCATAATCGCCTCTTCCGCATCCCTGATGCCCCCGGGGCGTAAAGACGCGATGAGGGCCGGGATCCCTTTTCTGATCTTGTCCAGTGGAAGTCGATGCCCGATCACCCCGGTGGAGGCAACCAGGACCAAATCTTCATCTATTTTCATTCCCCGGGCCAGCGCCTTCGTCATCGCCAGGGCGTCGCCATAGCCTTCCTTGCCGGTGGCGGCGTTGGCATTGCCGCTGTTGGTGAGGATGGCCTGGGCGTATCCAAGCCGGACCCGCTGCCGGGAAACAATGACCGGGGCAGCCTGAAACACATTGGTGGTGAAAACCCCGGCGACCCGGGCAGGTGTCGGAGAATAAATCAGGGAGAGGTCCTTCCCCCCCGCCTCTTTGATCCCGGCACTGACGCCGCCGGCAAGAAATCCGGGAACACTGATATCCATGTCATTCATAATTCAATCCTCTTCTCCTGCCTGACACCTATTTTCCGCAACACTTCTTATACTTCTTGCCGCTGCCGCAGGGGCAGGGGTCGTTGCGGCCCACCTTTTCCTTCTCCCGCTTCACCGGTGCCGGACCGACGTCTTCTCCCCGACTGAGGATATAATCATCTTCGGCCTGACGCTGCATCTCCTCGATGTCCTCCTGACGACGGATCTGGACCAGGCAGAGTTTTTCCAGGGTATCCTCCTTGATCCGCTGGATCATGGCCATAAACATGTCATAGCCCTCTTTCTGGTATTCCCGGACGGGATCTTTCTGGCCGTACCCCCGGAGGCCGATCCCCTCTTTGAGATGATCCATGCCGAGGAGGTGGTCCTTCCACTGGGTGTCGATGCTCTGGAGCATGATCATCGTCATGACATAGGTCATGAGCTCGGAGCCGAAATCCTTTTCTTTCCGGCGCAGGTGGTCGTTGACGGCGGCGGCGATCGTCTCTTCTATTTCCCGGGCATTCAAATCCCCTCTCCTGCCGGCGAGGTTGAGCCGCAGGGAAAACTGCTGATAGATACGGTCGTCCAGCGACTTGAGATCCCAATCGTCCGGATGGGCCTTTTCATCCACGTAATCAGCGACGATCTCTGCGGTCACCTCTTCCACCATGCCCTCGATATCCGCCCAGAGATCCCGGCCGCTCAACACCTTGCGGCGCTGCTCATAGATAACCTGCCGCTGCTTGTTCATGACATCGTCGAATTCCAGCAGATGCTTCCGGATGTCGAAATTCTGTCCCTCCACCCGTTTCTGGGCGTTTTCGATCGCCTTGGAAACCAGGCGGTTTTCGATGGGCTGGTTCTCCTCGATGCCGATTCGGTCCATAATGGCGGATATCTTTTCCGCCCCGAAGATCCGGAGCAGATCGTCCTCCAGGGAAAGATAGAAGCGCGAAGAGCCCTTGTCCCCCTGGCGTCCCGAGCGGCCCCGCAACTGGTTGTCGATGCGGCGGCTCTCATGGCGCTCCGTCCCCAGGATATGGAGCCCCCCGAGTTCGGCAACTCCTTCCCCGAGCTTGATATCCGTACCCCGTCCCGCCATGTTGGTGGAGATGGTCACCGCCCCCCGCTGGCCCGCCTGGGCGACGATCTCCGCCTCCCGCTCGTGATGTTTGGCGTTCAAAACATGATGTTTGATCCCCGTCCGGGTAAGCATGGTGCTGAGCAGTTCGGATTTGACGATGGAAATTGTGCCCACCAGGACCGGCCTTCCCTGGAGGTGCATCTCTTTTATCTCCTCGATAGCGGCCTGGAATTTTTCCTTTTCCGTCTTGTAGATCACATCGTTGTAATCGACGCGGATCATGGGCATGTTCGTAGGGATCACGACCACATCCAATTTGTAGATCTTCTTGAATTCTTCCGCTTCCGTATCCGCCGTACCGGTCATCCCCGCCAGTTTTTCATACATCCGGAAATAGTTCTGGAAGGTGACCGAGGCCAGCGTCTGGTTCTCCCGCTCGATCTTGACATGCTCCTTGGCCTCCAGGGCCTGGTGCAAACCGTCGCTGTAACGGCGCCCCGGCATGATCCGGCCGGTAAACTCATCGACGATGATCACCTGGCCGTCCTTCACCACATAATCCACATCCCGCTTGAAGATCGTATGGGCTTTCAGGGCCTGATTCACATGATGGAGAAGCTCGATGTTTTTGGGCTCGTAGAGATTCTGCACCTTGAGATACTTTTCCACCCTGGCGATGCCCTCTTCGGTAAGCACCACCGTCCGGGTCTTCTCCTCGATGGTGTAGTCCGTATCTTTTCGCAGCCGGGGAATGACCTGGTTGATCCGGTAGTACTTGTCCGTGGACTCCTCAGAGGGACCGGAGATGATAAGGGGGGTCCGCGCCTCATCGATGAGGATGCTGTCCACCTCGTCCACGATGGCGTAATGAAAATCGCGCTGGACATAATCCGCCAGGGAAAACTTCATGTTGTCCCGGAGATAATCGAAGCCGAACTCGTTGTTGGTTCCGTAGGTGATGTCGGCATGATAGGCCTGCCGTCTTTCGTCGTCGTCCATGCCATGGACGATCACCCCCACGGTGAGGCCGAGAAAATTGTAGATCGGACCCATCCAGGCCGCATCCCGGCGGGCCAGATAGTCATTGACGGTCACCAGGTGACAGCCCCTGCCCGTCAGGGCGTTGAGGTACAGCGGCAGGGTGGCCGCCAGTGTCTTCCCTTCACCGGTTTTCATTTCGGCGATCTTTCCCTGATGAAGGACGATGCCGCCGATGATCTGGACATCGAAAGGCCGCATCCCCACGGTACGCCGGGCGGCCTCCCGAGCGACGGCAAAGGCCTCGGGCAAGATGTCGTCCAGGGAGGCGCCGTTATGGAGACGCTCCTTGAATTCCGATGTCTTCCCCCCCAGTTTTTCATCCGGCAGGTTCTTGACAGTGGGTTCCAACCGGTTTATTTCATCGAGAACAACGGATATCTCTTTGATGATGCGGTCATTTTTAGTGCCGATGATCTTTTTCAGTAATGCGCCAATCATGATAATTACCTTAAAAATGAAAAATTCCGGCGTCTACCTGCCGGAATTTCCGTTCATAAACCGACCTCACGGCGCGTCCGCCGCAACGGTGTCTGCACCGCTTGATCTTCCTTCTCGGCGCTTTTATCCATGCCCTCGTAAAGAATCTTCACGGCAACCACGCAACAAAAATCTCCCGAGGCGAGGCGGGCATCCTTGGTGACGAATAACTGCTTATAAATACGACGCCTTTACGTATTACGAAGCGCGATGCCACCGGAGGTCTTTCAGGATTCCGATCTCGCCTTCATTCCTTGGCCACGAAGAGGAGTTTATCCCCCACGGTTACCTTGTCCCCGGGGGAGACATATATCTCCGTAATCCTACCGCTGATTTCCGCGGTAATGTTGTTCAGCATCTTCATGGCTTCCAGAACGATGAGGACCTGTCCCGTCGTCACCTCCTCCCCCTGTTCCACCGCGATATCGCTCACCGTCCCGGTGAGGTGGGAGCGGATGTCGCCGGCCTTCCAGGCGGCTTCGATCTCTTTGGGAGACATGGCCGTCTTTTTCTGTTTTTTACTTCCCTCTTCCTCTTCCTGTTCGGTGACGATGGGCTCGGGGTGATGATCGATGATCAAATAGGTTGCCGTATCCCCCGACTTCGTCTTGCGCTGGGGACCGATTTCGACACTGTGGAGTTTGCCTTCGGCATCGGGGATGTCGAATTTTTCTCCCAGGGCGAAGCCGCCTTTCCGGAACCAGATCCGCGGTGACAGGACCCAGGTCTTGCCGTAGGTCGCCTCGAACTTGAAGAAGGCCACGGCATCGTTGGGATGCTGGAGGTACAGTACCAGCTCGTCATCGGTGGCCGCCCTCCCCAGACGATGCTGGAGCACCTTTCTTTCCACCTCCAGATCCACGTCCTCGATCTTCTGATAACAGGTGTCGCATTCCACGATCTTCTTCCAGTCCTCGCCGAAGACGGCACGGTAGATCTCGTCGGCGGGCTGGTAAAAGGGAAGGTCGCCATAGCGGCCCAGCATGAGGTTTTTCAGATCGTCGTTGGCATCCTTGTAACGCTCCCCCTTCAGGACATTGTTCACCGCCGTCGTCCAGAGGATCTGGGAACCCGGCGTGACACTCCACCAGTTGCCCAGCTCCACCTGCACCCGGGGCAGCTCCTTCTGAAGGATCTCCGGCATGCGGTGCAGGAAGCCCCCTTTGACGGCCTGCTCGAAACTCGACCCTGTGGCGCCGCCGGGAAGCTTGTGGATCTGGACGGTGGGATCGAAACCGAGGAACTGGGATTCGAAATCCCGGTAGTATTCCCGCTCCGGCCGCAGCTTGTTGGAGGTGTCGATGACCGCCTGACGGTCCAGACCGGCGGCCTGGTAACCGTAATCCGCCAGGATGTCCACCACCGAAAGCAGGGGCGGGGGACCATAGAACCCTGTAAAGGCATGATCGCTGGCATCCACGATCTTCGCCCCGTTTCGGACCGCCGCCACAATCCGGCCGATGTCGTCCCCGTCGGTATTGTGGCCGTGATAATGGATAATCAGCTCCGGATATTTCTCATGAATAGCCCGGACCAGATCGCCGATGCGCTTCGAGGTTCCCAGGCCCCCGTGATTTTTGATGCACAAAAGGATGTCCTCCCCGGTGACGGCCAGGATTTCTCCGACCTTGCGGACATAGTACTCATCGGTATGCTCCGGTCCCGTCGAGAAGCAGATGGAAGGTTCCAGGAGGCACCCCGCCGCCTTCACCTCCTCGAAAACAGGCACCATGTTGGGGATATGATTGAGAAAATCGAAGACTCTCCAGACATGGACGTAACGGGCAAAGGTCCGGACGGTCATCCGGATCACATTGTCGGGATAAGGGCGGTAGCCGAAGAGATTGATCCCCCGGCAGAGGGTCTGAAACATGGTATCGGGCATGCGCTCGCTCAATACCTGAAGCTTTTCCAGGGGATTGATCTGCTTGCGCAGCATATCCACATGGACGGACGCACCGCCGGTGATCTCCAGGGAGAAAAAACCGGCCCGGTTACGCTCCTCGGCCACGAGGAGTTGGGTATGAGGCATGATCCGGTTCTTGAAGTCCGACTGGGACTGATCACGTTCCGTGTTGGTGAGAAAATACCCCGGCTGTCGTTTTATCTTGTCCAGGACGTACCTGACGCCCTTGTTTCTCATTTCCTTCGGGGTAATGCGCATATCGCCGCTCCGATAAAGTTCTTTATGAGCTTGCTTCTTCATGATGTCATTCTCTTGTCAATAGGCATGCCGGTTGATCTTCCGGGCGTGAATTTCGGCAATGAGTTTACCTAGTTTGGCAATTTCCCGTTCCGCTTCCGGATAGTCGAATATCTCGGGGTGGCTGTCTATATAACCCGTATCGAACTTACCGGCCTGAAAGTCCTTTTCGTCGCAGATCGCCAGATAGAAAGGTATGGTCGTCTTGGGACCGACGATAATGAAACCGCGGAGGGAACGTTTCAAACGCTGGAGGGTCTGCTCCCAGTTGTAACCCCGGACGGTCATCTTGACCAGGAGGGAGTCGTAATCCGTGGGAATGCGGTATCCCTGATAGACGGCTCCGTCGAGGCGGACCCCCGGTCCTCCCGGGGACTGATAGACCTCCACCCGCTTCCCACCTTCGGGCATGAAATTATTCTTCGGATCCTCCGCGTTGATGCGGACCTGGACGGCCTTGCCGTGGAGATGAATTCGTTCCCTGGGGATGTCCAGCACCCCGCCTTCGGCGATGCGGATCTGTTCCCGGACGATATCTATCCCCGTCAGCTCTTCGGTTACGGTATGCTCCACCTGGAGACGGGTATTCATTTCCATGAACCAGAATTCGTTGGTGCGGGCGTCCACGAGAAACTCCACGGTGCCGGCATTGATATAGCCGGCCTCCCGTGCCGCCTTGACGGCGCAGTCATACATCTTTTCCAGAACATCTTTGGGAAGGTCCGCCGGGGCGATCTCCAGCAGCTTTTGATGCCGGCGCTGAATCGAGCAGTCTCGGGAACCGAGATGAATTATATTGCCGTGCCGGTCGGCCAGAATCTGGATCTCCACATGCCGGGGGCACTCGATGCATTTTTCCATATAGATGCTGTCGTCCTTGAAGGCCGACAGGGATTCGGAGCGGGCCAGGGGGAGTTGCACCATGAGGTCCGCCTCGTCCTTGACCTTGCGGATGCCACGGCCGCCGCCGCCGCATGAAGCCTTCAGCATCACGGGATAACCGCAAGTCCGGGCAAAGGCGAAGGCCTCGTTGATGCCGTCACCGCCCTTGATAATATCGGCGGTGCCGGGAATGAAAGGAATCCCGGCCTTTTCCATGATGTTTCTGGCCACGACCTTGTTGCCCAGATCACGGATCACCTGGGGAGGGGGGCCGATGAAGATGATCCCCGCTTTCTCGCAAGCTGCCGAGAAATCGGGATTCTCCGCCAGGAAGCCATAACCGGGATGAATGGCGTCGGCGCCGGTCTTCTTCGCCGCCCAGATGATCCTGTCGATATCGAGATAATCCTTGCGCGGCCCCTCACCGATCATGACGGCTTCATTGGCCTGACGGACATAATAGGCGTCCGAATCGGCCTGCTCATATATGACCACGACATCGAGGGACATCTCCTGCACCGTGCGCATGATCCGCAGGGCGATCTCCCCGCGGTTGGCGATCAGTACCTTCTTGATTTTTCTGGTTTTCTTCGTCATCGGACTCTCTTTCTCAATAGTTACATTTATCAGTTTAAGTCGGCCTTTATACTTATTGAAAGGTTTGCTGTCAACATCAATATTGAGGGAGTCAAGAACAAACAGCGTGGGCCGGTTTGCAGCGCCGGCATCGTCCCGTTTTCCTTCTCCGTGAGCGGGGAAATATCCTGGGAGAGGGAGGAAGCGGCGTCCCGGCCTATTTACGATATCACCGTCGTTGCAGGAGAAAATTGTCTTGACAGCGCAGGAATTGTTAAGCTAAACAGGCCGATCACAGCGCCGTTCCCATCGTCGCGTCATAGAAAGGAGAAGTCATGGCCAAATATGACTCCAACTCGTTAAGGAACATCGTTATCGTCGGACATGGTTCGACGGGCAAGACCTCTCTGGGGGAATCATTCCTGTACGTATCCGGAAAGACGGATCGGCTCGGAAGAGTCGATGAGGGCACCTCCAGTCTGGATTATGAACCGGAAGAGCAAAAAAAGCGGATCTCCATCAGCGCCGCCACCACCTCCGTGGATTGGCTGAAATGCAAAATCAATGTCATCGACACCCCCGGGGATTCGAATTTTTCTTATGACACCCAGAGTTGTCTCCGGATCGCCGACGCCGCGGTTGTAGTCATTGACGCTGTGGGCGGCGTCGAGTTCCAGACCCAGAAGGTCTGGGAATACGCCGACCAATACAAACTGCCCCGCCTGGTTTTCATCAACCGCATGGATCGGGAGCGGGCCGATTTCAAGACCGCCGTGGCCACCATCAAACAGAAGATAGACGTCAAGGTGACCCCCGTCTGCCTGCCTATCGGCGCCCACGATTCCTTCCGGGGAATTGTCGATCTCCTGTCCATGCAGGCGATGATCTATGACGATCTGAAAGGGACATTCAAGGCCGCTGAAATCCCCTCCGACATAAGAGACGAGGCACAGGCCCTCCGGGATACCATGGTGGAAGATATCGCCGAATCAGACGAGGCGATGATGGATAAATACCTCGATACCGGCGAGTTGTCTGACGAGGAGTTGCGCAACGGTCTCAAAGCCGGCGTTCAGTCCGGGGCGATCATCCCTGTAGCCTGCGGTTCGGCGCTGAAAAATATCGGCACCGGATATCTCATGGACCTGATCGTCAAATATATGCCCTCCCCCGTGGATCGTGGTCCCGTAAAGGGCAGGAAGCCGGAGAGCGACGAGGAAGAGATTCGCTACCCCGAAGAAAGCGCCCCCTTCTCCGCCCTCGTTTTCAAAACCATCGCCGACCCCTATGCCGGGCGTCTGACCATGTTCCGGGTTTACTCCGGCGTCCTGACCCCCGATGCCGGGATGTACAACGCCTCCCGGAAACTCTCCGAACGTTTCGGCAACATCTTTTTCCTGGAGGGTAAGACCCAGAAACCGACGGAAATAGTTATTCCCGGCGACATCGCCGCCTTTGCGAAACTCAGGGAAACCGGCACCGGCGACACGATCTGCAGCGAGAAGAACCCGATCATATATGAAAAGGTAACACCGCCGCCCACGATCATGTCCTTTGCCATCGAGCCCAAAAGCCGGGGCGACGAAGACAAGATCGTCTCCTCCCTCAACCGCCTCATCGAGGAAGACCCCACCATGCATTTCCACCGGGACGACCAGACCAAGGAGATGATCATCTCCGGCATGGGTCAGATCCACATCGAGGTCGCCGTGGAGAAGATGCGCCGGAAATTCGGCGTGGAGGTCAATCTGAAAACCCCCAAAGTCCCGTATAAGGAAACCATCAAGGGGAAAACCAACGTCCAGGGCAAGTACAAGAAACAATCCGGCGGCCGCGGCCAGTACGGCGACTGCTGGCTGGACATCGAGCCGCTCCCCCGGGGCGCCGGTTTTGAATTCCACGACAAGATCGTCGGCGGCGTCATTCCCCAGCAGTACCGTCCGGCGGTGGAAAAGGGCATCATCAAGGCCATGGAGGAAGGCGTCGTCGCCGGTTATCCCGTGGTGGATTTCAAGGTCTCCCTGGTGGACGGCACCTATCACACCGTCGATTCCTCGGAAATGGCCTTCATGATCGCCGGCTCCATGGGATTCAAGAAGGGCGTGCTGGCCTGCCAGCCGGTCCTGCTGGAGCCGATCGTCAATATCTTCATCGAGATCCCCGACGAGTACATGGGCGACGTCATCGGCGATCTCAACGCCCGGCGGGGCCGGGTCCAGGGGATGGACACCAAGGGTTCCAACCAGATCATAAAAGGTCAGGTGCCGCTGGCGGAGATTCTCAAGTACGCCCCCGATCTCCGCTCCATGACCAGCGGGCGCGGCACTTTCACCTATGAACACTCCCATTACGAGGAAGTGCCGGCCCACATCGCCGAGAAGATCATCGCCGAAGCTAAAAAGAAGGACGAGGCGGAAAAGTAGGCGGCGGGGAACTGATTACCGAACATCGACCCACCACGCCTTTGCGGAGAAGAGGATTTTGATCAGGGCAGCGGTAGTAACGGTAAGCGACAAGGGATCACGGGGTGCCAGAGAAGACCTGAGCGGACCGGAGGCGGCCGGTCTCCTCAAGGCTCATGATATCGAGGTGATCTCCATCCGCATTGTCCCCGACGAGGTGGAAGAGATCCGGGAGTTGCTCATTGAACTCGCCGACCGCCAGGGCGTGGATCTCATTGTCACTACCGGCGGCACCGGCGTCACACCCCGGGATGTCACCCCCGAGGCCACCCTTGCCGTCCTGGAACGGGAGATACCCGGCATGGGTGAGGCCATGCGTCGGGCCGGCATGGCTACCACCCCCCATGCCATGCTCTCCCGGGCGCGGGCCGGAATCCGCGGCCGCACCCTCATCGTGAATCTGCCGGGAAGTCCCAGGGGGGTACGAGAGAACCTGGCCGTAATCCTGCCCGCCATTCCCCACGCCGTGGACAAGATCCGGGGCGGCGACTCGGACTGCGCCGTTTGAGGGTTACAACAGCCGACCGCGGGCAATTATCTTCCTGCACCGGCAGAGCCGTTCCGGGTCGAGACCCTTCTACCCCCGCCCTCTCCCTTCAGGGAGTGGCGCGTCCTTTTTCCTGATCGCTCCGCCCGATCTCAAGGCGGCGCCGTCGTATGGTCGCATGCCGGCCCTCCTCCCGCCGCCGCGATTGCTACCCCACGGGACCCCTTTCCCTCCCGAAAGCCCCGGCCGCCACAACCTCCATGTGCGTCGCCCCGAAAAGATCATATCCACATCTTATTGTAAACATTGACATTTCTTACCCGGCCTTGTTACGGAGAACTTCTTGTGGGGTTTACGGAAAAAGAAGCTCCCGAGTCAAGACGCGAGAATCACGAGGGATGAGAAGTATTTGCGCACACGCCGCCGTTAAGAACGGATGAAGCGACGGCGACGCAGATGGAGTTTTTGCCATGTCGTCAAAAACGAACGCGATCGCTTTTTATCACCGGGGGAGGGGACGATATTCGGGGCAGTACCGGGTGGGTCCGCCCGTTATGCGCCGGGGGGATTTTTCTCGTCCATAATCGGGGGCGGCTCGTTGGCGCGGATCTCGCGCCGCAATTCCCGGATCGTTTTGTTGAGTTGGGTTATGGTCCGGTTGAGCCGGAACCGCTCGACAATACCCATGAAACCGGTAAATACGACCCCGACGAGAAAACAGATAAAAATCAGCATGTAGGCCGGAAGGGTGACATTGATGACATCCAGATAGCGCAGTTGAACAGGAAAGGTATTGGCAAGAGAAAACGTGATCACGAACATGATGAGGATCACCACGATCACGGTATAGACAATCTTCATAATCAGGCCTCCTGTTGATATTTCTTGAAATAGGGCCGCAGTTGTTCCCACGTCTTGACGACGTCCTCGGGAATGACCCGGACATCACCGACGACACTGACAAAATTCGTATCTCCGTCCCAACGGGGAACTACATGGACGTGGAGGTGATCCTCGATGCCCGCTCCGGCCGCCCGGCCCAGATTCATTCCGATATTGAAGCCATCGGGGCGGATGCTTTCCTTGAGGGCCTGGACGGAGTAAACGATAAGATCGAAGATCTCCGCTTTCTCGGCAGACGTCAGATCCTCCATACGGCTGAGGTGACGGTGGGGAATAATCATGAGATGACCGCTGGTGTATGGATAGCGGTTCATCATGACGAAGGCATGCCTGCCCGCAAGGAGCCGGAGATCAACGCCCACGCGATCTATCACATCGGCGCAGAAGACACACTCTTTCGCTTTATCTCCGCGAATGTAGCTCATTCTCCAGGGGGCACCGATGGCTTTCATAATGTCGGGCAAATTACCATGACCGCTCTTAAAAATACAAGTACTATTTGGATATGGGCATTGACTTTCTCCCGTGCCATCGGTTAGGATACCGACAAGGAAAAGATACCGGCGAGGACTTCGATGCTGGAAAAGACCCTGGAAAAGATTGCCGACAAGATTCTCGGATTCGACGAGGCCTCCCTGGCCTTCCTCTGGGAAAAGTACAAACAACGGATGGAACATTTCGACGCTTCCCGCGAATGGGAACAGGCGGTCATCGTCTTTTTCATCATCAATGCCGTCCGGGCGAAAAACCAGATTTTCAACGAGGAAATAAGAAAGCGCCGGAACCAGACCGCATCCTCGCCGCCTCGGAAGAGCGATGCCGGCGGCAGGGACAAACCTCAACTGAAGCTGATCAAACCGGACAAGTCATGACCGCACCGGAAACCGATCGGGAAAAGGCCGCCGCCCGCATCGAGGAGCTGCGGGAACTCATCGCCTACCACAACCGGCGCTACTACCAGTTAGACGACCCGGAAATCTCGGACGCCGCCTACGACCGACTACTTACCGAGCTGCGCGAGTGGGAGGAACTTTACCCGGAATTTTTAATTGCCGACTCTCCTACGCAGCGCGTCGGGGCGGCGCCTCTGGAAAAATTTCAGCCTTTCACCCACCCGTCGCCCATGCTTTCCCTGGCCAACGCCTTCACCGAGGACGACGTCCGCGATTTTCACGAACGTCTGCAGCGCCTCCTGGCCGGCAACGAAACCCTGTCCTATGTCCTGGAACCAAAACTCGACGGGGTGGCGGTAAACCTCGTCTACGAACGGGGGGTCCTCGCCGCCGGTGCCACCCGGGGGGACGGCACCACCGGAGAGGATGTCACCATCAATATCCGTACCATCGGTACGGTCCCGCTTTTTCTGAATGCCGGCCCTGCGGCCGCGGTCCCCGACCGCATCGAGATCCGGGGGGAGGTGGTAATCTCCACCGCGGCATTTCAGCGCCTCAACCGGGACAGACTCCAGGCAGGAGACCCCCCCTTCGCCAATCCCCGCAACGCCGCCGCCGGATCGCTGCGTCAGTTGGACTCCCGTATCACCGCCCGACGGCCCCTCGATTTCTTTGCCTACGCGATCGGGATCAAGGATGGAGGAGTGGAACTGAACACCCAGTGGGAGGTCCTCTCGGAGTTAAAGGACTGGGGGTTCCAGATACACCCCTTTTCCCGTCCCGCCGCCGGTATCGAAGATTGTCTGACCGGTTACCGCACCCTCCGGGAGCAAAGGGCGGATTTATCCCATGAGATCGACGGCATGGTTATCAAGGTAAACGAGCTCCGCCTCCAGGCGGAGCTGGGTGCCATTTCCCGAAACCCGCGGTGGGCCCTGGCCTGGAAGTTCCCCGCCCATCAGGAAACCACCGTCATCGAACGTATCGAGGTTCAGGTAGGCCGGACGGGGGCCCTGACACCGGTGGCGATCATGAGACCGGTCCGGATCGGCGGCGTCACCGTCAGCCGCGCCAGCCTCCACAACCAGGACGAGATCGACAGAAAGGATATCCGGGTCGGCGATACCGTGGTCGTCCAGCGGGCCGGCGACGTCATTCCCGAGGTTGTCAAGGTCGTCACGGTCCACCGCACCGGCGGGGAAGTCCCGTTCACCATGCCTTCCGCCTGCCCGGCCTGCGGAACCGCCGTCGTGCGCCTCCCCGGCGAGGCGGCCCATCGCTGCATCAATATCGCCTGTCCGGCCCAGGTCAAGGAGCGGATCGTTCATTTCGCCTCCCGGAATGGTATGGATATCGAGGGATTGGGGGAGAAGATGGTTTCCCGGCTGGTGGATGCGGAACTGATCAGGGATCCGGCGGATATTTATTTCCTCACCGCTGCAGAGCTGCTGAACCTGGAGCGGACCGGAGAAAAATCGTCTCAAAAACTCCTGCAGGCCATTGCCGCGTCTAAAAACCCGCCCCTCGGCAAGCTTATCTATGCCCTGGGCATCCGCCAGGTCGGGGAAAACATGGCCAAGACCCTTGCCCGTCATTATGGCGGCATCAAGGAACTCTCGGCCGCCACCGTCGAAGAATTGACGGCGATCCGTGATCTCGGTCCGGAAGCCGCAGGCAGCATCACCCGTTTCTTCCGGGAGCCGGCCAATATCCGTTTCCTCGCCAAACTGGAAGCCGGCGGCGTTGTGCCCGTGACCAGCGGCCCCCAAAAACCCGGCCCGCCATCAGGGGCTTGCCAGGGCAAGACTTTTGTCATCACCGGCACCCTGACCCGAATGACCCGGGAGGAGGCCAAACGGCTGATCGAAGCCCGTGGCGGTAAGACAAGCGACTCCGTATCGAAAAGGACCCATTACCTGGTTGCCGGCGCCGCCCCCGGCACGAAACTGGCGAAGGCGAAAGACCTGGGAATTTCCATTCTTGACGAAGGCGCCTTTTTTGAGTTATTGGAAACTCCGTGAATTTGTCAATCGATCTCAATTGCGATATGGGGGAATCGTACGGCGCCTACACCATCGGCGGCGACACCGGCGTGGTTTCCTATATCACCTCTGCCAATATCGCCTGCGGCTTTCACGCCTCCGACCCCTCGGTCATGGACCGGACCGTACGCCTCTGCCGGGAAAGCGGCGTCGCCGTCGGCGCCCATCCCGGTTTTCCGGACCGGGTCGGGTTCGGCCGGCGTTTCCTGGATACTTCCCCGGAGGAGATGATCAACGATATCATCTATCAGGTGGGGGCCCTGAAGGGGTTTCTCGCCCGGTACGAACTGCCTCTTCAGCATGTTAAGCTCCACGGGGCCCTTTACAATTACGTTGTCACCCGGGATGACCTGCTCCTCAGGATTGCCGGGGCCCTGCAAAAACCATTTGCCAACCCTATCTTCCTGACCTTGGGGACGGTCAAGACGGCCCGTCTTCAGGAACAGTGCCGTCGGGAGGGCATTCGTCTGGCCCTGGAGGCCTTTCCGGACCGTCGCTACACCGATGACGGCGAGCTGCAATCCCGTCGGGTGGCCGGGGCGGTGTTGAAAGATCCCCGGGAGATAGCCGGCCGGGCCGTAGACATGGCCGTAAAAAAAGGTGTGGAAAGCGTCAGCGGCAAATGGCTGGAAATGGAAATCCACACCCTCTGCCTCCACGGCGACAACCGGGAGAGCATGGAGGCGGCGGCATTGATCCACAGATCCCTGCTGGACAAACAGATCCGATTGTGTCCCTTGGGAGCGATCATCCCATGATCGTCCAACCATATGCCGAAAACGCCCTGCGGATCATCTTCGGAAACTCCATCGACCTGAAAATCCATGACCGGGTCCGGCGGGCCTTCTTTATCTGCCGGGCTCTGAAACATCAGTATATCCTGGAGATCGTTCCCTCCTTCTGTGCCTGCGTGATCACCTATGACGAGGATAAGACGTCTTTTGCGGAACTTGCCGATCTGCTTCGGGAACGCCTGCTCGATCTTTCCGCCGTGGAAATGCCGCCGCCCCGGGTCCATGAAATCCCCGTCCGCTACGGCGGCGAGTACGGTCCGGATCTGGCCTTCGTGGCCCGTCATTGTCATCTAAGCCCCGAAGAAGTTATCGCCCGTCACACCGCGACAACATACACCGTTTACACCGTCGGTTTCACCCCCGGATTCCCCTATTTGGGCAACCTGGACGAGGCCCTGGACACCCCCCGTCTGGAGACCCCAAGGACCAGAATCCCCGCCGGTTCCGTAGGTATCGCCCAGCGGCAGACGGGAATCTACCCTTTTGAATCACCGGCGGGCTGGCGGATCATCGGCCGCACCTCCGTGCGGCTTTTCGATACCACGCAGTCTCCATACAGTCTCATGGAGATCGGCGACAAGGTGCGTTTTTACGAGGTCTCCTGAACCGTGAATCATGCCGTCACCATCCGCAATCCCGGCCTCATGACCCTGATCGTCGATCTGGGGCGTAACGGCTACAGTGACGTGGGGGTGCCGACTTCCGCCGTCCTGGATGAATTCGCCTGCCGGGCCCTCTACGCCCTCCTCGATTCTCCGGACACAGCGGTACTGGAAGTCACCGGACCGAGATTCGCCCTCCAGTTTCATGATGACACCGTCTGCGCCATAACCGGCGCCCGGGTCCTGGCCTTTCTCGACGACAAGCCCCTGCGTCCGTGGGCTTCCTTCCATGCCGGCAGCGGCAGCGTCCTGCGCATCCGGGAGGTCAGGGAAGGTTTTCGTTACTACATCGGCTTTGGCGGCGGCATCGGGATCGACAAGGTCATGGGCAGTTATGCAACAAATCTGGAATGCCGTTTCGGCGGCTGGCAAGGTCGTCCGCTTGTCGGCGGTGACATCCTGACCCTGACGCCCGCCGGTAAAGCTGCAACCCGCTACTTCCCCGAAGACATGATTCCCGCCATGAGCTCCCCCCACCGCCTGCGGGTCATATCCGGGCCGGAAAGCGATTTTTTTACTCCGTCTTCCCTCTCGGCCTTCTGGGGAAAGGGCGGCGCGGAATTTTTCACGGTGTCCACCAAGCTCAATCGGACCGGTATCCGTCTGGAGGGACCCCCCCTGCACTTCCGGGACGAGGCACCCCGGAGCATCATCTCGGAGGGAATTCTCCCGGGAACGGTACAGGTTCCCGGAGACGGGCTGCCCATTGTCATGCTTCATGAGAGAACCATCGGCGGTTATGCCCGGGCGGCAATGGTCGCCAGAGCCGACCGGGATCGCCTCGCCCATCTGCGACCCGGGGATCTGGTTGGTTTTGAATTCATTTCCCTGGAAGAGGCGGCGGACCAATGGCGGGAACAAAAGAAAACGATGGACGACTTCCCCGCCCTTTGCCGATGAGACGTGTCCGCGTAAATATCACAGGACGTGTTCAAGGGGTGGCTTTCCGCGCCTGGACACAACAGACGGCGCGCTCGCTTACCCTGACAGGGTGGGTGAAGAATCTCCCCGACGGGAGTGTTACCGCCGTCTTCGAGGGGAAAGGGCAGCAGGTGGAAATCATGATCCGGCGGTGCGCCCTCGGCCCACCCCTGGCCGGGGTGGAAAAAGTCACCGTCACCGAAGAAACATATCAGGGAGCATTTACGGACTTCTTCATCCGTTACGACTGAAGAGGACAGAACCGCCCTGCGGCCGGAACGAACCACCCCCGGTCGCACCGGACGGGCTTTTTTACCTTGACTTACCGTTTTGATCTTCGTATAGTTCCCCGGTCTGTTTGGGTTTTTATTGTGTCAAGAATTATAAACACCAAGAAAGGGAGGATAACTATGAAGAAACTGCTGTCCGTCATGCTGGTAACAACCTTTTTCATGTTTTTTATCGTGACACCCGCCCTGGCCAAGACAACCTGGAACGCCAATTCCGTATGGCCCCCCAAAAACAATCACAGTATCGGTCTGGAAGAATTCGCCGCTAAGGTGAAGAAGGCTACCAACGGCGAACTGGAACTGGTAGTCCATTCCGGCGGAGCCCTGGGCTACAAGGGTCCGGAACTTCTCAAGGTGGTGCGGGACGGTCTCGTGCCGGTCTCCGACATGCTGATCAGCGGGGTAGCGGGCGATGAAAAGATCCTGCAAATCGTGACCTTACCCTTCTTGGTCCGTAATTTCGAAGAACTTCACATCCTGATCGATATCGCCCGTCCGTACTTCGATAAATCCGCCGAAAAATGGGGTCAGAAGATCCTCTACACCGCCCCCTGGCCCGGAGCCGGTCTGTGGACCAAGAAAGAGGTCAAGACCCTGGCCGATTTGAAGGGGCTCAAGACCCGTACCTATGACAAGAACGGCGCCCTGGTCATGGAAGCCGTCGGCGCTACCCCGCTGGCCCTGCCCTTCAGCGAGGTTTACACCTCTCTCCAGACCGGCGTCATCGACTCCGTCATGACCTCCTCCCCCACCGCGGTGGACGCTAAATTCTGGGAGGTTCTGAAATACTTCGAACCCCTGAACATCACTATCGCCACCAACATGGTCACCGTGAACAAGAAGGCCTTCGACAAACTGCCCAAAGCCCAGCAGGATGCCCTTGTCAACGCCGGCAAGGAAATGGAAAAAAGCATGTGGGCGGGAGTGAAGAAATGGGACGGCAACTCGGTCGCCATCAGCAAGAAAAACGGCATCAAGGTGGTCGCCCCCTCGAAGAAGCTCGTCGCCGATCTGGAAAAGATCACCGAAAACATCCGCGCCGAGTGGTTCAAGACGGCCCCGCCGGAAGCCCAGAAGATTTATGCGGAATTCAGGAAAAAGGTTAAACGCTGAGATCTTATGTTGAACAGGAACGTTTGATTCCTTCTTCAGATCGTTTTCAGGGACCCCGGAGTGAGGTCTGCGGGGTCCTTTTTATTTGACCGTTATGAAAAGATTGATCAAGATCATCGACGGGCTCTCGGGCGCCAGCGGTTGGCTGGCCGGAATCATGATGATTACAGCCCTGCTCCTCGTAATCGCCGAAATCGTCTGGCGAACCGGATTCTCTAAGACCATCTATATCAGCGACGAGTATTCCGGCTACCTCATGACCATGCTCACCTTCTGCGGGCTCGCCTATACCCTCCGGGAACGGGGTCACATCCGGATGATGATGCTGCCCCACTTCATCAAGGGACGTAGCCGGATCATTTTCGATATGTGCTGTTTCGTTGTCGGCTTTTTTTTCTGTATCGCCTTGACCTGGTACACCTTCGAATTCTTTTGGGATTCGTACGTCAACGGCTCGAGATCCATGCATGTTTCGGCGACCTATCTGGCCATCCCCCAGTTCTTCATGCCTCTTGGAGCCGCTCTCATGACCCTTCAGTTTCTTGCCGAGTTTCTCAAGGGGGCAGCCGTACTCAAGAATGATACGGAAGGTTTGAGAATCCGTGAAGAAAGTGACGACCTGGGAAGATGAAGACGCGGACGCCACACATGGGAAACCCGTTTCGGACGGCCATCGTCGCCGTGGAAACAGCAGCGAATACAGATAAGGTGGGGTGGTCATGGATTTAGGACCGGTTTCGGCGACCATTCTGGGACTTCTTATCGTCTTTATGGGGGGATCGATCTGGATCGGCATCTCCCTGTTCATCGTCGGGATGGGCGGTTTTTTCTTTTTCAGCGACGTTTCCTTCGGATCGATCCTATCCAATATCGCCTGGAACAACACGAGCAGCTCGACTATGATGGCCCTGCCCTTTTTCATCTGGATGGGGGAGATACTCTTCAGAAGCAAAATCTCGGAAAACCTCTTCAAGGGTCTGTCGCCCTGGATGGACAGCATCCCCGGCCGGCTGATCCATGTGAACGTCATGGCCTGCACCTTCTTTGCCGCCGTCAGTGGCTCTTCCGCCGCTACGACGGCGACGGTGGGCAAGATCACCGTTCCGGAGCTGAAGCAACGGGGATATGATTACGACCTCGCCATCGGCTCCCTGGCCGGCGCCGGGACACTGGGATTCATGATCCCTCCCAGTATGGTGATGCTTGTCTATGGAATTATCGGTGATGTCAGCATCGGCAAGCTCTTCATTGCCGGTTTCATTCCCGGAGTGATGATCGCCCTGCTCTTCTCCACCTATATCTTGGTGCGCTGCCTCATCAACCCGGCCCTCGCCCCCCGGGGCAGCGAACACCACACCTGGCAGGACCGCCGTGCAGCCATACCGGCCATCGCCCCGGTGATCATCCTGATCTTTGCCGTCCTCGGCAGCATCTATCTCGGCTGGGCTACCCCCACCGAGGCGGGGGCCATCGGCGTCGTGGGCGCCCTCTTCTTCGCCGCCCTGACCAAGAGTCTCACCTGGACGGTGTTCAAGTTGAGTCTGATAAACTCCGTGAAAACAAGCTGTATGATCATGCTCATCGTCATGGGGGCCGCCTATCTTTCCAATGTCTTCGGGTTTCTGGGCATTACCCGGGCCCTGACCTCTTTTGTCACGGAGATGGGACTTTCCCCCTACACCCTGATTATCATCCTGACGGTCCTATATTTGATCCTCGGGTGTCTTATCGACGGTTTCTCCATGATCGTCATGACGGCCCCTCTCGTTTTGCCTCTCATCGAAGCGGCCAACTTCAACACCGTCTGGTTCGGCATCTATCTGGTCCTCATGATCGAACTCGCCCAGATCACTCCCCCGGTGGGCTTCAATCTCTTCGTAATCAGCGGATTGAACAACGACGATGTTTTCCACATCGCCAGGGCCGCGCTGCCTTTCTTCCTGTTGATGCTCCTGGCTACGGTCCTTCTGACCGTTTTTCCCCAGATCGCCCTCTTCCTGCCGGGCATGATGTGAAATGATCCGGTAAACTTCATCCCATCCTCACCTCCCCCTGCTCCTGTCCCGGGGCAGGATGGTTTATGAAAATCGGCAAGCGTCCGTGTGCCTTTATCTACCGCCACGTCCGCGCCCGGCCGGCGGGAGGCGACTCTATACCGCCTCAATGGTGGACGGCGGTTTGGCCGTAATATTGTAGGTCACACTGACGACTTCGGGAATTTTGGCCACGATCTGCCCGGCGATGTTATCCATTGTTTCCCAGGACAGGCGCGTCGGCGTCGCCACCCGGGCATCCAGGCTCTCCCAGCACCGGACTTCAATTTGCATCCCAAATACCCGCTTACCGTCTTTCATCCCCGTCACCCGGTCTTCATGGAGGATCGCCAGGTACTGAAAACTCCCCGTCTTTGCCAGGATCTTTTCCACGATAGCCGTGGCCTTCCGGACGATGCGGACCCGCTCCGGCGTCACCTCGCCCAGCACCCTTGCCGCCAGGGCCGGACCGGGAAAGGGGATGCGGTTGAAGAGGGCCGCCGGAAGACCCAGGGCCTGTCCCACCTTCCGGACGCCGTCCTTTCTCAATTCCACCAGGGGCTCGATGATCTTGTAACCGAATTCCTTCTGGGGATCGATGCCGATCTGAGCAAAGATGTTGTGCTGCCGCTTGATACCCGCCACCGTCTCGTCTATGTCCGTGAGGATCGTGCCGTGAAAGAGGCACTTGGCGCCGCTGGCCGCAATGAGTTTCTTGAATACCTCCCGGTAGAATGTCTGGGTGATGGCCTCCCGTTTCAGCTCCGGATCGGTGACGCCCTTGAGGGCCCGGAAGAAATCCTTTCCCGCCGCAACGATCTCCACCTTGATTCCCTGGGATGCAAAAAGGGCGGCCACCTGTTTGCCTTCGTTTTGTCGCATGAGACCGGTGTCGATGAAATAGGACCGCAGACGGTCACCCAGGGCGCGATGCCCCAGAGCGGTGACAACCGAAGAATCAACGCCGCCGGAAAGGGCGTTGATGGCAAGGCCCCTGCCGACGATGCTCCGGATCTCTTTCACCTTTTCATCAATAAACTTTTCCGGGTTTAAATCCTGTGCCTTGATTTCTTTGCTCATTTCCCCTCCTTTTTATCTTTCCCTCGTAAATGCGCGCCTATGTTCTTGATCTACAACGGTTTATCATTAGCGGGGCCACTGCGGGCGCGGCGGAGCGCGTCCCGCCATTTTCATCCTGCTTTGTGACGGCGTGCCGTCATGCGGGTTTCACTCGAAAATGCACCCATGGGTTTCCTTCGGGGCATTTTCATTGTCTGCGGGTGTCCCGCCGGCATGAAAATTTGTCGGGAAATACATCCCATAGCCAATAATATCGAATACTTAAAGAAGCATTTTATATAGCGCAGGCGGTTCGCCATGGAGATTTTTTATCTTTCGCTTGTGCTTCCCGGCGTGATGATATGCATGGCGATATCGGCAAAATTCCGATTGTTTTCACCTTTCGTTGTGCCCGCATGCGATAAGAGGTCTGACATGAAAATGTTCCCGATCGATCTTCACATTAAGTGAAGCCAGGTACGTGGGTGTCGGGTGATCATGACAGGTTATCGGAATTTGTTTAAAACCCTGCCGAACCCGCCAATGGCGTTCGTAATGGTCGCGTCATCGACACAATAGGCAATGCGGATGTATCCCGGTCCACCGAAACCGCTCCCGGGGACGGTAAGGATCCGCTCTTCCTGCAAGGCCCGGACAAAGGCGACATCATCGGCGATCGGCGCTTTCTGGAACAGATAGAAGGCCCCTTCCGGCTTTCTGACTTCGTAACCGACAGAGGCGAGTCCGTCGCAGAGAAGATCACGCTTGCGCCTGTAGATCCCCGCATCCACATTCAACCCCTGGACGCGAGCGATCACCCGCTGCATCAGGGCCGGCGCGTTGACGAACCCCAACATGCGGTTGCACAGCACCAAGCCGGCCATAAGGTCTGCCGCCGCATCGCATTCCGGGTGGACGGCAAGGTAGCCGATACGCTCTCCGGAGAGGGAGAGACTCTTCGAATAGGAATAGGCAACGATGCTGTTATGGTAAGATTTCAAGACACTTGGCACCTGGATGCCGTCATAAACGATGTCCCGGTACGGCTCATCGGAGATGAGATAAATGACTCTTCCTGATTGTCGGGATTTGCTTATCAGAATTTCGGCCAATCCCCGGAGTGAGGCGTCATCATACACCCGGCCGGTAGGGTTGTTCGGGGAATTGATCAATACCGCTTTGGTTCTTGCATTGATGCCGGCTTCGATAGCCCGCAAATCCAAGGAAAAATCGCCGCGGGTAGGAACCGGGACGGTCACGCCGCCACCGTTATCCACATAGAAACGATACTCTACGAAATAGGGGGTCGGGATCACAACCTCGTCACCCGGATCGAGGATGGTTTTCATGATGACATTGAGGGCCCCACCGGCGCCGACGGTCATTACAACCTGATCCCCGGTGATTTTAAGGTCATGTTCCCGGGAAAGATAATCCGCAACCACCCGGCGCGTCTCCGGATAGCCGGCGTTGGGCATATAGGCGTGCTTTCCCGGGATATCTTCCCCGGCCACATCCCGGAGGACCTGCCGCAGCTTTTCCGGAGGCTCCACATTGGGGTTGCCGAGGCTGAAATCATATACATTCCCGGCCCCGAATTCCTGCTTGAGCTGTATCCCCTCCTCGAACATCTTTCTGATCCATGACGACTGCGTTATGAAGCCTTGAATCTTCCCGGCGATAGCCATAAACCTTTCTCCTTCCCGGCGTTTGTGGCGAAGTATAAAAAGAGCATCAGGGGATGTCAATGAAAAAGCTCATCGCTTCCTCAGATCCCGCCCAAAATATGAGGCCGGCGTCTATGCCGAAACCCTTGTGTTTATCATTGGGCATTGGATGTCTTGCTGTTTCCTGCCGGGAACTCCCCTTTATCCTCCATAATGTTCCGGCTTCCGGAAACGAGCTTGTAACAGTTTGATATGGTTCATGTTACATGTTCAATTTTATGGACTACATCACTGATGTCCCGACGGAAAATTACTGCAATATTACTGCAAGGCCCTCAGCAGGAAATAAAAAAGGGGCCTAAGCCCCTGATTTTCTTGGTAGCGGGGGGTGGATTCGAACCACCGACCTTTGGGTTATGAGCCCAACGAGCTACCGGACTGCTCCACCCCGCGTCATTGACACCGGTTGATTCGGCAACTTCCTTAGATCACTATCCCTAATAAGTCAAGCATTTTTCCATGCCCCGGTCGCCGCCGGGGCGGTAAAAGCCGTCTTCGATGCTGCGGCATTTCTCCTTTTACACCCCTTCCGGGTGCATTCCCGATACCGGCAGGGTCATTTCCTTCCGGTTATGTTGAAGATGTCCACCCGTCGCTGCATGCCTTTGAGGGCAAAGGAACCCATGGGTTCCACTGTAACAAGGTCCTGAACCCGTTCGTAAGTTTGTTCGCAGATGAGGATCTGCCCTTCCAAAGCCAGGTGTTCCAGACGGGCGGCGATATTCACCGGCAAACCAAAGGCGGTGTACTCTTTCTTCTGCGGCGATCCGAAGATGCCCGCCATCGCTTCCCCGGTGCTGATACCGATTCCCACGGCAATCTTCTTTCCCTGTTCCGCGAGGTCTCTGTTTATCGCCCCGATCTCCTCCTGCATCCTCAAGGCGGCCAGCACGGCCCGACCGGCATCGTCGGCAGCGGCCTTGGGGGCCCCGAAAATGCCCATGATGCCGTCCCCGATATGTTTGTCCAGGGTCCCGCGGTACTCATAGATGATCTGATCCAAAGGGGCGAAGTAATAGTAATTGATCAGATCGGACAACTCCTTGGGATTCATGCCCTCCGCCATACCGGTAAAACCGCGGATATCCGTGAACATGACGCTGACGGTATGCTTCTTTGGATACATTTCGGCTACATCCCGTTGCAGCTCTTGAAGGATCGGCTCGGAAACAAATTGTTTCAGCCTTTTCTTGATATTGTACTCCTTCACCTTGGCCCGCAGTTCTTCATTGTCGAAGGGTTTGGTCAAAAAACCGTCAATCCCGGCATTTACAGACTCGATGGCGCTTTCCATCGTGGCGTAACCTGTCAGGATGATCCTCGTAATTTCCGGGTTGAGACGGCCGATTTCGATCAGCGTCTCCAGACCGTTGAGCCCCGGCATCTTGAAATCGGAGATCACCGTTTCGATATCGCGTTTGTTTCCTCTCACGATCTCGATGGCCTCCTGACCGTTTTCCGCCGCGAAGATTATGTACCGATCCCGTTCCAGAACCTTCCGTAAAGATCTCCGCACACCTTCTTCATCATCGACTATCAGGACATTCATGGTTTCCTCCTCGTACAGGGAAGGACGATCGTGAATACCGATCCCTTCCCCGGATCACTGGCGACAGAGATATCGCCGCCATGGCGCTTGACGATCTCATGGGATATATAGAGCCCCAGCCCTGTTCCCCTGCCCACCGGTTTGGTGGTAAAAAAGGGCTTGAAGATGTTGTTGAGACGCTCCGCTTCCATGCCCTCCCCCGTATCCCGGCATTCAAAAAAGACGGCGTCGCGATCCGGCAGATATCCGGTCTTGAGGCGGACCGTACCTTTTCCCTCGGGCAAGGCCTGCAGGGCGTTTTTTATAATATTTATGAAGACCTGTCCGAGATTGGCAAAATTACCCTCCACCGGCGGCAGCGCCGCTCCGTAATCCTTCTCGATGTCAACCGGCTGATGCTTGAACTGATTGAAGAGGACGCGCAAGGCATCATCGACGACGGTATTGATGTTGACCGGTTCCACATAGGTCTGGGTCTGCCGGGACAAACCCAGGAGGCTCTTGACGATATCCCCTGCCCTTTTCAACTCTTTCAGCGAAAACAGGAGATCGTCTATAACCTCATCACGCTCCCGGATGTCCTCCGGCCAGGTGCGGATGGTCTCGGCGCTGCTCTGCAGGAGAGAGGAAGCGCCGGCCAGAGGATTGTTGAGTTCGTGGGCCGTGCCGGCAACGAGCTGGCCGATGGCCGCCAGACTCTCCGACTGGATGAGCTGCTGCTGCGTTCTCTCCTTTTCTGCCAGCGCCTCACGGAGATCGGCGGTCCTTTCTTCGACCTTTTTTTCCAACTCCCGGTTCAATTTTTCCAGTTCGTCATACATACGGGCGTTTTCCAGTGCCGTCGCGCTCTGGTTGGCCAAGGTGGCAAGAAGTTCCAGGTCTTCGTGAACGTAAAGCTCACCGGACTTTTTCTGCCCCAGATCGATGAGGCCGATGAGCCTTTCCTTGGAGTACATAGGCAGGATCACCGCTGCTTCCCAGCCTCCGATCAGTTCGGCAACGGTGCTTCTTTCTTCCGGACGCAACTGCGAACCGATCAGCATGGTATCCGTCAGAGGCCTTTTTATCTCTTCCAGATAACGAACCAGGGGATGGTCACCGGGGAGGCCCGGACGGGCTTCTGTCTCCGGACCTGCGCCGTGCTGCCGTGCCGGGACGAAAGAACCGTTTTCATCGACGATCAGAAGCCGGACGTGACTGGGATTGAGGCTTGCCGCCACCGTGTCCAACAAAAGGCCCGTCAATTCCTCAACCCGCAGCAGTCTGGTCATCTGGCCGCTCATCTCCTTCAGGAGGCGCTGGTAATCATACTTCCCCCGGAAAAAAAGTCTGTCGATAAAAAATCGGACCTTTTCCCGGATCGGGTTGAAAAGAACGACCATGAACAAGGCAAGCAAAAAAGGCAGGAGAACAGGATGACTCTTACCGGTCCGGATGAACAGGGCATTGAAAAAGGCGATGATGACGACATAAAAGATGGTCAAAACCACGGTGAGGAGGGAATATATCGTCCAACGGCGGATCACCGCTCCCATGTCCAAAAGATCGTATTTCAAGACGCCGAAGGCCAGGATAATCGCCGGAATGAAGCTGAAATTACCCATGGGATAGATGTTGAAACCGCTTACGGGCAGGATGTTCAGGGAAATCAGGAAGGAACTGAGACCCAGACCCCACAGGATATATTTGATGCGATTGCGTTTCTGATTGTCCCGGGTCTTTTTCATCCCCATGAAAAGGGTATAGAGGCAGTAACCGACCGTGAGGGTGACGAGAATGGAAAAGAAATGAAACGCGTGCCCCGCCTGGGCAATGATCCCGAAGTCGAAAACGGCGAAACCTTTGATAAAAAGGTCCGTCGGCGTCAAGACGAGAAAAATCAGGCTGCAGCCGTAGGCCAGATATTCGAGCCAGCGGCGTTTCCTGATCCCCATGAAATAATGAACAAATTGGATATAGATGGGGAGGCTGAAGACAAAAACGATATAGGTAAAGCGGTCCAGCCTGATGGCCAGCTCTTTGTCGGCAATCAGATTCACCAGGGCGACATCGGCATTGATCAGGGCCCCCATGAAGCAGATCGCCGCGAACAGGAGATTGGTGGGTTTTTTTCCGCCCCGGAGGATGGACAGGAGCGACAGGCCGGTCAGGACAAAAAATCCAAGTACCGGCGGGATGACGGAAATGTAAGAGACCTGCAGGCTGGCTGTGTCCATGTCCCTGTTAACCCGGCGTTTCGTTCCCTACATGTCGTAAGCGACCGTTACAACGCGGCAGTCCGTATATGGTATTGCTTTACAACCAAAGCCGGAATCACACCCGGGCAATCTCCCGGCGCTGGAAACCCTTTGTTCATGAACGGCCGATCAGCGAACAATATAGCCCATGATTCGGTACACCAGCTTCGCGGCCAGAAATTCTGGCGCCACCTGCCCTGGAAGCGGTGAAAGTTCCACCACGTCGAATCCCCGGATGCGGCATTTTTTCGCTACGGTCCTCAGGAGGGTAAGCACGTCCCGCCAGGTGATCCCCCCCGGCTCCGGGGTCCCCGTGGCGGGCATGCAGGCCGGATCCAACACATCGAGATCGATGGTCACATACACATCCCCGTCAAGATGGGCGGAAATCTTGTCGGCCCAGTCGCTCTCGTCGAGTATGAAGTCGGCGGAAAAGCTCTTGACGTTCCCATCACGCAGAAAAATGGCCTCCTCCTCGCTCATGCTCCTGATCCCCGCCTGGACAAGGGGGCAAATCTCCTGGATCCGCCGGGCGATGCAGGCATGACTGTATGGAGTCCCCTGATAGGTATCACGGAGATCCGCATGGGCATCCAGTTGCAGCACCTGCAAATCGGGAAAAGCCTCCTTTACCGCCTTTACAGCCCCCAGCGTCACGCTGTGTTCCCCGCCGAGCAGCACCGGTATCTTGCGGTCGATCAATACGTCGGCAACGGCCCGGCGGATCACGGACACCATAAGCTCCGGACCACGGGCCTCCACCTCCACAGGGCCGGCGGTATAGATGCCATGCTGATAAGTAGTTTTTCCGAGTTCTTCATCGTAGAGTTCCATATTGGCGGAGGCCGCCAGGATCGCCGCCGGACCTTGACGGGATCCGGACTGATAAGTAGAGGTCAGATCGTAGGGGACGGGAATAACGGCAAAGGCTGCCCTTTCGTATGCCGCGTATTCCGGCTCGATGGCTCCGAAATTCATGAGTTTCTCCTTATAATTATGATCGTGGTGATTAACATACCCCGGCTTGCGTGTCCAGATTTATCCCGGCTCCCGCCCCTTCATAACGGCAGAGTCGGAAGCGGCGGCTTTGGTAATGCAGATAGGTACATTCCGTAAGCCAATCTCCTAGAGTAGCGAAGGTCCGCACTCGTCCTCCCCCATCTATCTCCTTCAGCTGCGCCTTATGGCAGTGACCGAGGATCACGGTATCATAGCCCTCCCGGTACCGCTCCCCGGCGAAGGCCTCCATCTTGGCGGCGATGGCGTCCTTGGCCCCCCCCATATATTCCTGGCTGGTCTGGGAACTCTTCCGGGCCAGCATCCAGAGAAGTTGCAGGGGCAGCAACCGTTGCAACCGGACAAAGCCTCTGCTCCGGAGGAATCTCCGCAACCGGAGGTAATGATGATTATCTACATCCACCAGATCGCCATGGCTCAGGAGCACTTTTCGATCTTCCAGAACGAACCCGGCCCAGTCCTCATACACGTTCATGCCGAGAAAATCGGCGAAGTACGATTTCATGAAAAAATCGTGGTTGCCCTCACAGAAATGAACGGTGACGCCCTCTCTTTGGAGGCGCGTCAATATGCTGACGACATCCCTGAATCCCGGATAGATTTTCCCCCGGCGACTGAACCAGAAATCGAAAAAATCCCCGGCAATGAAAAGATGATCGGGAAAGGCGAGCGGGGACGCGGTCGTTCCCGATCTCATCGTATCCGGTCCCTTCAAGCGGGAAAGAAATTCCTTCACAACCTGATAGTGTGCCTCATGGGGGTCCCGTAAATGGGCGTCGGCCATAAAGATGCAGCTCACGGCAGTTCCGGGATTCCGGGAAATTAGCTTCTGCAGGGGGATCATGGATATTCCCTTACCAAAGAAATCCCCGATGTTCAACCGGCAACAAACGAACCCTATCGCTCCGGTTAAAAACATGCTATGCAAAGGCAATTCACAGTTGAAAGGAGTCAACCAGCAATGAACAGCTACCCCTTTTTCGAAATTGAAAAAATACCTGCCCAGCAGACGGCGGTTCTGTACCTGAACCGTCCGGAAAAGCTCAATGCCATGAGCTGGCCCTTTTGGCGGGATCTGGCCCCGGTAGTTGAAGATCTGGAAAAGGAAGCCGATGTCCGGGTGGTCATTGTGGCCGGAAAAGGCAAGTCCTTTAGTGTCGGCATTGACGTTTTCGATTTCTTCACCGCCTTTTCGGAGACCATCCAGGGAGCAACGCCGGAAAAGCGAGAGGAATTTTATCAGCTTATCCTGAACATGCAAACGGGATTCACCCGTATGGCCCAGGGGAACAACATCTATATCGGCGCCGCTCATCGCCACTGCATCGGCGCCGGTCTGGATCTCATGTCCGCTTGTGATATCAGACTGGCAACAAGAGATACGGTCATCTCCCTCCGGGAGACGAAGATCGCCATTGTGGCCGACATGGGAAGCCTGAACCGGCTGCCCCGGATCATCGGCCAGGGGAACACCCGCATGATGGCCTATACGGGTCGGGATTTCACCGCCGAGGAATGCCTGCGTATGGGTCTGATCAACGAAATATACGACTCCCAGGAAAGCCTCATGGCCGGAGCTCTGAAGCTGGCGGAGGAGATCGCCGCCAACTCGGCGGCGGCCGTGAGGGGATCAAAGCAGATCCTCAATTACATGGAAGACCACAGTGTGGAGGACGGTTTGAAATATGTCGCCGCCTGGAATTCCGCCTTCTTCAATACCAAGGAGATCCAGGATGCCTTCATGAAATCCATGGCCAAGGGCAAGGGCAAATAGAGACACTGTTCACCGTCGCGATCAGAAGAGAATCGCCCAGAAGATCAGGATGGTCAGCAGCAGCCCCAAAGCCAGGCTCGCCAGGCCGAAGGCCGCCGCCACGAGCTTGAGGGGAATCCCCGGATGGGCGCGCTTGACGGCGTCCAGGCGGCCGGTATCAACAAGCCGCCTGTATTCCAGGGGTCTTTGCTCATGCAGGTCTTCCAGGGAATAGGTGCCGGTGAAGACGATCCGGTCCATGGGGAACTTCGTCGGGATGAAATGCGTATTGAAGAAGTGGACGGTAAAGATGAACAGTGCCGCCAGCAGGGCCTCCTCGGAATGGACCATGGCCGCGATATTCAGCACCCAGCCCGGGACAAGATAGGACGACCATTCCGGTTTCCACAGCAGCAACCCGGAACCGCCGATGGCGAACATCCCCCAGAAGACCGCGAGAAAATCGAACTTTTCCCAGTACGTCCAGCGGTCGAACTTCGGCATTTCGCCCCGGTCGAAGAACCAGCGGATCATCCCTTTTAGATCGTCCCAGTCTTTGAGGTTCGGGAACAGCGAATCGGGACCGAGAAGCCGTCCTACCCAGCCGCGGGTGCCCTGCCCTTTAGGGAAGAGGAACCGGTAAGACAGCCAGCCGACATAAACAACGATACCGATGAGCACCAGCGCTGCCCCGCGGTGGAATAGCGCCGCATTAGCGGCGCCGCCCCAGAGGTCCATCAATATCCCGGCCCATACCGCCTCCGGATACTTCACCGGGAAACCGGTCATCACCAGGATGAAAAAGGAAAGGATTAGCAGGACATGCATGATTCTTTCCCCCGGGGAAAACCTCTGGACATGCTGGATCCGGTCCTGAGGAGACAGGGAGCAATGGGCCTGGAGGCCCAGTTTTTCCAACCGGTGGGTTTCCCAATAGGTCTTGCGCCACCACAGGAATGTGTGAGTCCAAAAAAACAGGAATGTGCCGGCCAGCAAAGCGGACATGAAAACGAAGGTCCAGAAGAGCGAGGGGTAATTCTTTCGATCCCGATAGTTCGGATGGGCTTTGTAGTCCACAAAGCGCGGGTGGAAGCTCCTGTGGCAACGTCCGCAGTTCTCAACGAGATTACCGGGATGGATGCTGGAACGCGGATCGCTCTTGGGGAGGATGTTGTGGGTCGTATGGCAATCCCCGCACCCGGCGACGCGGGAAGCGTAGCCGACACTCTGTATCTTGCCGTGATAGGTTTCCTCATAATACCGGACGAGTTCGGGGGAGAGGTTGTTGCGTTTCATCATCACCGGGTCGGAATGGCAGCGTTTGCACTTTGCCGTGTAGAACTCCCGCGCCTCGGCCGGGTATTTATCCAGAGCGGTATGATAGACCCGGGTGTTGTGGAGGCCGTGGCAATCGGAACAGTCCGCCGCGTCCTGGTTACCCTTCAGCAACGCCTCGCTGTGTCCGGAGGCGACATATTCTTCATTGCTGTGGCACTCGGTACATCTCTCGACGATGGTCCGCTTGAAGTCCCGGCGGGGAACGGCCGTCAAGGCGTGAATGCCGCGGTGACAATCATAACAGCGGAAATCCTCTTGAATGTAGTGAAAATTGGCGAGGTATTCCGCCGCGATCCGTTCATGACAGCTTCCACAGGAGACCGGCTGCGGTTTTTCCTCACCGCGGCTGTGACGTCTTAAATCGGCGATCCCCCGGTGGCAGCCCCCGCAGCCGATATTGCCGTGCACCGACCGGGGAAAGGCGTCGCGGAATTTATATTCGTCGTGGCATTGCAGACATTGACCGGACGCTACGGACCGCCGGTCAAGGGCTGTCGTATTCTCGGTCCGGGCGTTGCCGGTCAGGACAAACAGGAAGCAGCAGGCAGCGATAATTGCCGGGAACATGCGGTTCGCCTTGGGCGCGCAGGCAAAACGGACGGCAACGGACTTCCCATATTGTCTCAACATTTTCGCACCGTCAGATATTCTCCGGCAGACCGTCATGATTTCCCTCAATCCTACAGGCGCGGGCAACAACGTGGCTTTTGCTAATTCATCGCGCTTCGCCTGATATGAAGATGAAGCTTCACTTCCCCTTCCCGGTTGGGGCACGTTTCTCATTCTTGAGCATTTTCTCCCAGCTATCCATGCCGCCGAACAGCCTTGTCGTTTGGTATCCCTTCCTGGCTAAATAGCAGGCCGCCAGAAAAGACCGGAAACCACGCTCGTCCACAAGCACGATCTTCCGATCCGAAGGCAGCTCATGATATCGCTGGTCCAGCAGATAGAACGGGATATTGACGGCCCCGTCGATATGTGCCTGGCGGAAGGCGTCCTCGGAACTGATATCGAGAAGGTAGACGGGTTCTTTGTCCGCCAGCCACTTTTTCAACATTGCCGCCTTCACGGACGGCACAGCCCGACGCGGGATCCTCTCCTGGGCCACAGTCCGGAAGCCCGCCTGTTTCCAGCCGGGCAACCCACCCTTCAGGACATATACTCTCCGGTAACCAAGTTCCTTCGCCTTGCCGGCGGACTTGTAACTTCTCAGGCACAAATCGCTTTCACAGTAATAAACCAGTTTCTTTCCCTTATCGTCAGGGAGTTCGCCTATATGGCCCCCGAAGGCCTCACAGGGAATACAGACGGACTTCGGGATGGCATGATCCCGGCACTCGATAGGGCTCATGGTGTTGATCAGCAGGAAATCGGCGCCTTGCGACAACATCTCCTGTAGTTGCTCGGGACGGAGCTCCGGCACCGTCGTTTGTTGACCCCAGAGCGGCGTCCCCCATGCCAGACAAGCCACAAGCAACAGAAACAGGCATAAACGACCGCTCTTAAGCATGGCCTTTGTTCTCCGAATCATTCGAATGCCGGCACCAGCGACATCCCCCAGTCGTACATCTGCGGCTCGGAGGCCGGCTCCTTGAGGACGGGATAATCGTTTTTCAGAAATCCCCGGATGTCCTTTATCTTCATCTTCGAAAAAAAGACCGCGTCATCGGCATGGCAATTAAGGCACCCGTCCGGATTTCCTTTACTTCCGTAAGTGGTTCCATAAGACACCGGGGTCATGCCGTGAACTACCGGATAAGGTTTTTCGTGATCCATCGGCGGACGCGCGGAGGCGACTATCTTACCCTTATCCACCTCGTAAACCCGGTCGGCGACATAGACGACGTTTTTGAAGCCCCTTTTTTTCAGGGACACGATCATCATCTTGATATCCTCATCCGCAAGAACCGAGGGCTGCTTCATGACCCGCCCATCCGTTCCCTGCACCTCGATCACCGTTCCCCCCCGGATCGTCCGCATCGCCGCCCTTACCTCGTGGAGGGCGATGGGCCTGATGGCGCCGTCACTCTCTCTTTCCCCAAACCATTGGAACGATTTGGGGACATAGGGGACATAGCGCTCCTGCCGGTCCCTGCCGGTCAGCGTCCTGGCAAGCCAGGGCCGCCAGGCCTTCACAGCCGGGGCGGCATAAGCTTCCGGTCCTATGGCCCGGGCCAGATTGTCCGCCGTATAACCCACTTCACCGCCGGCACTCATGTCGAGGAGATACATCCCCCGGGCCTGCCGTTCCCCGGCATGACAACCCGCACATTGGATGATAAAGGTATGAAAGGTCGCCCCGGCAAATTTCTCGGCATGGGCCGCCGCCGGATTCCCCGCCGCCGCAGGCATGCCCGGACGCGCGGCGCCATATCCGCCCGCGACATGACAGGTTACGCAGGTCTTCATACCGGCACCGTTCAGATCGCTCCGGACGGTATTATGGGGCGACCACCCCTTGGCGATCTGATGGCGCCGTCGCTCCTCCCCGTTCCGGCCCACAAGGCCGTGGCAGTCCGTACACCGAAATCCCGCCGACAGGTGGACATCAAAGCGACCGGCATGGATCGTCCCGGTGTTTTTCGCTTCCGCTTCCCCATGGCACTGCAGACAGTTTGCGGAACTGACCGGTTTACCGAAGACGGCTCCCCGGAGGCGTCCATCGGAGGTGAATAGTTTCCTGTCTCTCCAGTTGTACCTCACTACCGGCCTCCGGGCAGAATTCCAGTTACCGGCCGTAAATTCCGGGTCCTCCGGTCCGGCCTCGGCGTTACGGTAAGTGAAGACCGCCCCGGAAACCGTTCCCAGACCCGCCCCGACGGTGGCGGCCCAACGGTAATTCCTCATGCTCAACTGGCGGTTACGTTCCTTCAGGCGATAACCCGGCTGGTGGCAGATCAGACAGTCCGCCTCTACCACCCCGCTCTCCCGAAAGCGGCTGCGTCTGTCCGGTGTGAACCGGGAGCTGTAATCACCGTCTCGGGATGAACTGCCGCGACTTTCCGCCTGGATATGATTCCGGGTGAGATCACACCGTCCATCTTGCTTTCGGCCATACTCGAGCGGCCCGCCTCCCGGATGACACCACCCGCAGGCGGTGGCTTTCACCCGGCCCCGCCCATCGAATTTGCCGCCCCCGATCCAATCATAAGTAGATAGGTCTATCCACCGCCCATGGGTATTTTTCTTCGGCGCCAGCAAGGCCGCCGCCGCTGCCGGTTGCCACTTTCCAAACATGCCGGGGGAAAGAATCCAGGGCTGCCGGCGTGAGTAACGGTCGCTCATTTCATCGAAGCCCTGCTGGAAATGATAACCGGAGGTGATGGTCGCGTAACCGTGACACCCTCCGCAGGTGCGACGGGGGCTGTATGGATCGGTCCGGTTCCGGGAGGGGGAGATCGTTTCCCCGATCTCATTCTTCAACACCACGTCGGCATGGGTCTTTGCCGGCGCCGGTCCGGCAGCCGGACCGGCGAACAGCAAAAAAATACCGACCACATAGATGAAAACCGAGCGGGCTGGAAATATTTTTCTCATGCCGAGCTGTTTCCTAACACCGTGTGCTTTCAAGATCCGGCAATTTGCAGCCGGGAAAACGGTCGCGGCGACATCGCGTCAAGCCAGAAACACCTTCCCTCCGGCATTGCCGATTCAAATCTTCCTTTCACTGCCGGGAAAGATCGGTTTCGGAACGGATCTTTTGCGGTCCGGCAACAAACCCTTCCCGGCCCCCATATCCCCGGTTGTCGGGAAGCGAATTCAAAATCTTTATGAAACCCTTGGACGTACTTTACGGTTCGGAAGGAGCGTTGGGGTCCTTGAACCATTCCATCGTCGATCCGTCGTAAACCTTAACGTCTTGATAACCGAGCAGGTCAGCCAGTACAAAAGCCCAGGAGGTGCAGGTCTTTCCCGTATCGCAATAGGCGATGATTTCCTTCGTTTTGTCGGCTCCCACGGCTGCCGTGGCCAGCGCCGCCAGCGCCGCCTTGTCCTTGTAGAGCCCTTCGGGCGTATAAAGCTGCCCCACCGGCAGATTTACGGCCCCCTTGATACGTCCGGTCTTTGGAACAAAGGGCAGTTTTTCCTTCCCGGCGAAGTACGCGGGGGCGCGGACATCCAGGAGAACCGCTTTACCCAGCCGGCTGGTTACATAATCCTTGGTCACGAACAGTCCCCGGTTGATCTTTCCCCGATAGGCTTTGGCTTTTACCCGTACCGCCTCCGTCGCTACCGCCTTGCCATCCTTTACCCACTTGTTCTGTCCACCGTCGAGGATCGCCACATTATCGATGCCGGCATATTTGAGTGTCCAGGCCACCCTGGTCATATCAAAACGGTCGCCGATGGAATCGTTCTTTCCGACGATAACCACGATGGAATTACCATCTATGCCGGCGGACCCGATCGTATCGAACAGATCGTCGTTGGCGGGCAGCTCATTCAACAGATCCCCCCGCTTGACGGCCCAGGAACCGTAAAACATGTTGACCGCTCCGGGAATATGCCCGGCCTTGTATTCCTCCACCTTTCGTACGTCGAGAACGACAAGACGGGGATTGGTCAGATTCTGCTGGAGCCAGTCCGTCGTAACGAGGGGAGCTACATCCCTCGCCGCAGCCGCCATGGGCAAAAACAGAAAAACGATCGATATCAAAGCGAAAATTCTCAATTTTTTCATAACGTCTCCTCCTTCACCTGTTTAATGGTTTTGGTTTTACGATCAACTTGTCATTCATCTTTGAGCCGTTCTTTATCAATTGCTCCTTTGTAAGGAAACCTTTACCTTCCACATGACAGGCATCACACGAACGGGTTCTGGGCGTTCGCTTCCGGATGTTGTGGGCCGGCGTATCCCAGTAATTCGGAACGGCGTCATAGCGCTCCATCTTGATGCCCACCGCTTTGAATGTGTCTCTTGCAGTGGGTATCAGGCGCAGGGTCGTGAGCGTTTTCCCGTCACGCGGATTCAAACCCAGCGCGAAACCGGGTTGGGCCTGGGAATGGCTCTCTACGTGACAGTCACGGCAGTTTCTGTATTCACCCCCGGAGTGACACCCATAACAGGAGACTTTACCCTCGTGGTTCCGGTGGGAAAGCCGGGCGGTGAGCTTGGTCTCCCGGCCTGTTTTATGACAATTCTTACACGCAGGTCTTGTTTTTACATCGTTTTTGGAAAGATAACGGGTACCGTCACCGTGCATTTCCTCTTTGCTGTGGCAATCGATACACATCTTTCCCTTCTGGTAATGGACATCCGCACGCCCCCCGTATTCCCCCGTGTATTCGGTATAAACCCGGCCGCCGTGGCAGAAGGCGCAGGTCTTGCCTTCATCTTTCCGGATGAACTTGTGTCCTTTGATGAGTCCGATCCCGATGCCGCCTACCGGCGGGGCCTTGACATGACAACTGCCGCAGGAGGCGTGGCAGCTCCGGCAGGATTGCTCGAACACCTTGTCGTCGAAGCGTTTCAGTTCTTCCGCGCCAAGCCTCTTCATGATGCCGTGGCGCTGCCCGTAGGTAGTATAATGAAGAGATTTCGAGTATTTATCGGCTATTTTTCCATGGCAGCGTGCACAGAGTGCGATGTTGTCCGAAGGCCTCTTGACAAGCCCCTTATGGGCCTCCTCTCTGGTCGCGGCCACATCGTTGCCCTTATGGCAGGACGCACAACCCATGGCAAGATGTATATCCTTACCGATCAGTCTCTTGTCGATCAGGTATCCCAGATACATCTGCTCCGCCTTAACAGGCGGAGGAGCTCCCGCTCACCCCTCCCCCGCTCCGGCATCTATGACCGGGGGCTTGTACAAAGACTTGAGGAGTTCACCGTCGGTATGGCAGGTGATACAGCCTTTGCCAGAAGCGGCAAGGCCGGAGACGGTAAAAATCAGCAGGACAATGAGGGCAGCAGGTAGAAAGACGCCTTTTTTCATGGCAATCCGCCCCAATCGTCAGGAAGTCGGTTTAAGTTCCGCCTGCGATCCATAAAGGCCTCCCAGATAGCGCCGTATCTTGCCAATGGACAGTTCGGGGAATAAGGCATGTGGTTCCTTAACCTCTCCCCCCTACGATACCCCTGTTGGCTGTATATTGAACCACAAAGCACCTCCGAATTCAATAGAAAAGTCCCCCTCCGTTCCAAAGGATTTTTACGGGTTTCGCCTGAAAATGCAACCTTATCGTCTTGTGAGTACGGACAATTTTTACCGTGCTTTGCAACGGAGACCGTTATGAGCGTTTCTCTTTTCTATTTGATACGGGGATGGTATGATGTCGGGCAGCAGTTCAGGAGTCATCAATAAGCAAGGGGTTTATCTTTGGCGAAAAAAAATTCCCTCCTTTCATTCCTGGCATCGGTAAAGCTTGCCGTCGCCCTCTTGATTGTCGTCGCCGCGGTGTCCATCCTGGGAACGCTGATCCCCCAACAGGATGCTTCCGGTCCCTTCCTTGCCCGCATGAACCCCGGGATTGCCTCCGTGCTGCTTATTCTCCAGCTTGACGATGTCTTTCACTCCGCCTGGTTCGCGATCCTCATGGCGCTTCTGGCCCTGAATCTCATTGTCTGTTCCCTGGACCGTTTTCCCCGCGCCTGGCGCCGCTTCCGGCAGCAGGGAGACCCGGAACGGCGGGATGTCTTCGAGAATCTCCCCGCCGACCTGATCCTGGCCGTCGATGCATCCCCGGCAGCAGCGGCGCACCGGATAGAAACACTGTTGAAGAAAAGGGTCGGTTCCATCAAACGCCGGGAGACAGGCGGTCAGACCTGTCTCTTTGCCCAGAAGGGCGCCTTTTCCCACCTCGGGGTTTTCATCGTCCATGCCGGCGTTTTGATCATGATGGCCGGTGTTATGGCCGGTCCCTTTCTTGGATTCGAGGGTCATATGAATATCCCGGAAGGGGAGTCTTCGGCGGTGGTCGCCCTCAAGGGCAAACGGGGCTTCAAGAACCTCGATTTCGCGGTTCGCTGCGATCGCTTCATCATGGATTTCTATGACGACGGGACCCCGAAAACCTACCGCTCCGATCTGACCTTTCTCGAGCAAGGACGGGAGGTGCAGACCGCGACCGTCCTGGTGAACCACCCCGTATCCTTCGGTGGCATCCGCTTCTACCAGGCCTCTTACGGCACCATGCCCACCGGCGACCCGTCCCTCGAGGTCATCCGGGGAGATCGGAAAGTAATGGAAGTAAAAATCGCCGCCGGTAAGACATTTCCCCTGCCGGAAAGCAAGGCGCTCGTTCAGGTCCTCCGGGTGGAGGACAACTTCATGGATATGGGCCCGGCGGTGAAGCTGAATATCGATGCGCCCGGGGGTGTTGTCCAGTTCTGGGTGTTCGCGGCGATCGACCGGATCGCGGCCGCCAATCCCGGACTCCTTGAACAGGTACCGCTGTTCAATCCCGCTTCCTTCGCCCCTTATGTATTTTCCCTGACCAAGCCGGAAATCCGACCTTATACGGGACTCCAGGCGGTACGGGACCCCGGGGTTCCCGTTGTCGCCCTGGGCGCAGCCTTTTTGATGGCAGGTCTTTACCTCGTCTTTTTCCGTTCCCACCGGCAGATCTGGATCCGCCTGGAGGCAAGAGCAGGCAAAACGATGATCCGTATCGCCGGCAAAAGCAGCCGTAACCAACCGGCAATGGACCGGGAGCTTCATAACCTGATCAAGGCCATGGGCTTCGACCGGAAGGAGGCATCATGATCGACGCCAAGATCCTCAGTGTCACGACTTTCATTTATTTAGCCGCCTTTGTCTTGTATCTGCTCCGCATGGTCAGCAGCCGTGACCGGTGGGGAACCTGGGGTTCCGCCATGGCTCTGACCGGTCTCAGCGCCCAGACCGCGGCACTGATTATGCGCTGGATCACCTCCTACCGGCTGGGCATCGGACACGCGCCACTATCCAACCTTTATGAATCATTGATATTTTTTTCATGGTCCATCACGGCTGTTTATCTCTTCTTCGAGCGGCGCACACGAAACGGAAGTCTGGGCATCTTCGTCGTCCCTATCGCTTTTCTCTGCATGGCCTACGCCTCCCTGTCGCCAAACATCGACAGCCGCATTCAGCCTCTGATCCCGGCCCTCCAGAGCAATTGGCTGGTATCACATGTCGTGACCTGTTTTCTGGGTTATGCCGCTTTCACCGTGGCCTTCGCCGCCGGAGGGATGTTGCTTTTACGCGGTTTCCTGGAAAGGGGTGATATTCCCGGAGGACCATCCGTCGCGAAGACAGGGGAAAAGAGGAATGACAAACTCTCTTCTTGGCAGGATATTTCCCTGCGTCGCCGTTTCACGTCGCTCATCCCCTCCCCCGCCGCCCTGGACGAACTTATCTATCAAAGTGTGGTACTGGGATTCGTCCTTCTGGCCGTCGGCATCATGACCGGTTCCATATGGGCCCACTACGCCTGGGGTTCATACTGGAGCTGGGACCCCAAAGAAACCTGGTCGCTGATCACCTGGCTCGTCTATGCCGTGATGCTGCACGCACGCTACATACGGGACTGGCGGGAAAGGCCCATGGCCGTCATGGCCGTCATCGGGTTCATCAGTGTCCTGATAACGTATCTGGGGGTAAATTACCTGCCCGGACTCCACGCCTACCAGTAACACGGCATTCATAGAAACAGCGCCCCGGCGCCGAAGATCGTCCTGAAAGTCGCTTTCGCCGTCACCGTGTCCGATCCCGCAGCGGGTCGTTTAAAAAAGCCGCCTTGCGTCTCGGAAATTCCCGGAGACATCCGACAAATCCTATTTCATAAAGCCCCCGGGAAGTTGCGGGGCCATCCGCGTTCTCCAACCGTCCGGGGCCGTCAGCTCTCCAGGCGCTTTTCCCCGATGCGCATCGGTACCGCCACGGCGAGGACGCAAATCAAGAGGGCCAGGCCGAAGGAACCGATCAGCCAGAACCACTGCCAGGTGTTCAGAGCCTGTCCCCTGATTCCCGTCATGAAGACGGCATAGACCGGCCCTGCCTCCAGAACGATGATCAGGGCGATAAAACCGGCACAGATCGTCATATAGAGAAGCCCGCCGAAGCTCGTTACGGACTGGTTTGGATTCTCCGAGGCGAAATCGGGATAGGACGCCCCGAAGCCGATCCCCAGTGCCACGATCCCCGGCGTCATGAAAAAGACGGTCGCCGTGGAAAGAACCATCATGAAAGGCGTCACCCCCAGGAGCAGATTGGAGACCGTAATCAGCAGCTCGCTCAAGAGCAGCAGGGGCAAATAATAGACGAAGAATTTTATCCACAGGAAGGTGCGCAGGGTAACGGGTGAAGAACGGATGATCCAGAACGCCTGACCCTCCATGCTTACGGCGGGAAAGACGAAGCGCGCCGCCACGGCCGTCAGGACAAAAGACGCCAACCCCATGTTTAGAAACGAGAAGAGATTCTGGAGATAGACGGTCTTGATGGGCGTCCGGTCCAGGGGCAAAACTGAAAAATTGTAGAGATAAACGACGATCAGGGCCAAAAGGAGAAACAACTGGGGCCACTGGGTCTGATCGCGGAAAAAGCTCTTGATTTCCTTTATGGCGAGGGCCTGGACCGGCGGCGGAAGGAAGGACAATAGCTCCATCCATCCTTGGCCGGAATCGGCAACAGCGAAAAGCCGCGCCGGTGCCGTCTGGGCCTGGGAATAACCCCGGAAATACCACTTCTCCGCCGCCCACAGGCTCATCATGAGAAAGGAGATACCACCGGAGATAGACAGGGCGAGATTGAATAGTGCCGGGCCCCACCGGCCGGCGAGGGCGGCCTGGATGCTGTCGTTGGTCCAGGTGGTGGGCAGGAGGGGCGAGCCGGGGGTCTCCAGAGACTGGAGATAAAAGGCCACGGAATGGAATGTTTCGGGATTGACCAGTTGCTCAGGCCTCATAAACCGCACGGCGATCACGACGAACAGGATCAACACGACACCGAAAAAGACGGCCAGGGTGCGAATCCGCCCTGCCGGGAGGATGGTTGCCGCGCCGATGACAGTGAGGGAGCTCAATCCCGACGCTGCCAGGCAAAGGAAAAGAACCGCCAGGAGTGACAGGACATAAAAGACGATTCCCGTCTTGAAGACCAGGCCATAGGACAAAAAGACGGGAAAGCTGAACAGCACTACCATCCACGAGCTGTCCACCAGACTTTCCAGCCAGCGGGCGAGGAAAATTTCTCCGGGAGCCACGGGTAGGGAATGGATAAGCGGCAGATCCCGGCTGATGTACAGTTTGGTGAGGGTAACAATGACGCTGCTGAAGAGCAGAAGGACAAAAAAGGTCATGACCACCATGGAGAGGAGCTTGGCCGCCAGAATGTCGCCGAATCCCTCGATCCCCTTGAAATAGCTCAAAACCCGGTAAAAGAGCATGAAGATCCCCAGCCAGAAGATCAGGCCGATGAAACTGAAGAAATAGAGGCGGGCGCGGCTGTCCCAGGCCCCCCGGGAAAGGCTGCCGTTCCGGAAGGACCACAACCGCGGCTGCAGCAAGGTAAGGACATTGTTCACGATGAGATCTCCTTGTCCGTCAGGCGCAGGAAAATCTCCTCCAGATCCCCTTCCCGCAAACGGGCTGATTTCTTCAGTTCCGCCATAGTCCCCAGGGCGATGAGAACACCTTTGTGGATGACCCCGATCCGATCGCAGAGATCCTCCGCCACGGCCAGGGTATGGGTGGACATGAAAATCGTCGTCCCCCGGCGGGCCAGGGTTCGGAGAATATCCTTGACCATGCGGATGGCACCGGGATCGAGACCCACCATGGGTTCATCGACGATAATGACCGCCGGGTCGTGCAGCAGGGCGGCGGCGATGATGAGCCTTTGTTTCATCCCGTGGGAATAGGCCTCGATCAATTCGTGCCGCCAGTTGAAAAGGGCGAAGGTGGTCAGCAACTCTTCCGCCCGGGAAGCAAAGCCATCCCGGGGCACCTCGAAAAGATCGGCGGAAAAACGCATGAATTCCCAACCCGTCAGTTTTTCGTACAGAAACGGCCGGTCGGGGATAAAACCGATCTTCTTCTTGACCGCCACAGGATGTTCCGCCAGAGACTGCCCGTCGATCAGCACCGCCCCCGACGAAGGGGCCAGGATGCCCCCCATCATGCGGATCGTTGTCGTCTTCCCCGCGCCGTTCGGACCGATGAAGCCAAAGATCTCCCCTTTGGCGACGGTAAGATTCAGGGCGTTCACCGCCAGGGTCCGGTCATAATATTTGGTCAGATCTTTAAGTTCGATCATCGTGACATATCCTTGATCTCCAGTTTTATCGACCCGACGACCCCCATCAGGTCGAGTTGCTTTTCCGCCTCTCCCCGTACCAGGCGCAGGTGGGTCACGTCGGCGGGAAACTGATTCAGCGCCGCATCGCCGGTTACCCAGCCGCCCCAGGCGGGCAGCCAGAAGGCGTTCCAGGCATGGTAGTAAAATTTTCCCCGCTGATAGACGAGCCCCGCCTCCACAAGGGCCGGGATACCGGCCGCCCGGGCCAGAGCGGCGGTAAGCACGGAATGTTCCGTACAGTCGCCCGCGCGGTTCTTCAGGGTCTCCACGGCATTGGAAACCGACAACACGGGACGTTTCTCGATGTTCCGGAATACCCAGGCCACTATTCGGCGCGCTTTGTCCTCGTCCCCGGCGCTGCCGGCGACAATCGCTTCCGCCCGGTCACGGACGGCGGGCGCCGCTGATTGAATGAAAGGCGTCGCCTGCAGGTACGCCTCCCGGTCCGGCAGTTGCCCGGCGCTATCGGCTTTGCCGCTACCCCGCCGCTCTTTGCGAATCACCAACAGACCCGCGGGGTCATATTGCTGGCGTCCCCCGGAAATCATCAGGTGACCGGCATCGATGTTCGCCAGCTTCACCGTCAGGGATTGCAAAGTCTCCGGGGCACTGATGGTCCTGCCGGCATCCACGGCCGCCAGATCGGTCAAATCTATCTCGTCTCCCCCCGCCGGCCCCGCGCGGGCATCTTCCCGGGTGGTCTTCTCCATGGCCAGACCGAGCATCCCTTCCTCCCGGACAACGCCGCCGTCCCGATCGAGCCAGGCATATTGCCGGGCACCCATAAAATCGACGGCATACTTCCGCAGGGAAAGGTTCTTCCCCATAATTTCTCGTCTCTCCTCCCCGATATAGGACAGCTTGACCGGTCGGGAACCCATGGTCATCGGATCGAAAACAGGAAGCGTCAGTTCCTGCCCCTCCGTAAGCGCCGCCGCCGCCACCCGGGTAAACATCCCCTGGGCGAGATGGACAGGTTCCTTGAGAGGCAGATCATAACGTCTTTCCTCACCTCCCGTCCCGGTGCTCATCAACAAACGGTCCCCCGACACCCGACCCCGGGCCTGGAAGGCAAAGAGATTGGACTTCAACCGGAAGGAGAAGGCGGCCAGTCTATATTCCGCATCGAGGTCGTTCTCGGTCTCCACGACAATCCCCTGGACGACACCCATCGTCCGCACCTTCATAAATACCTCCTCCCGGATGCGGACCCCCTTTTCCCGGCGGTCGGTGATACGATGGGTATAACCTATCTTTCGCCCCTGCTGGTAAATATTCATCCACGTCTCCCGCTCCGGCGGCGGCACCGGCAGCGGCGGGCCGGCAGTCCGCTCCCCCGCGGTACGAATCTGACCGCCGGGCAGCTCGATAATTTCCATCCGGAGAGCCAACAGGCCCAGAAACAAAAAGATAACTACCCCGCCGATGATTCGCGTCCGGTAAATTCCACGGGTCATCATCATTCCTCCTCTTTCGGGGAAGTATAAGTACCCCGCCTGTCCCTGTCAACGAAAAGACCGGCGCGGACGGAAAAACCTCCTTGTCAGCGGAGGGATTTTCTGATAGCGTCCCTCTCCCGACGGCCGGGATCGCCGCACCGCAACGATCCGCTGCCGTCGGCGATATTTTTCCCCTTTGGGGTTTACAGCAATTACTTGCGAATTGACCGATGAAAAAAGACTTATCTATCCAGCTTGCCAAAGATGTGCTCAAGATCGAAGCGGAGAGCATTGCCGGTCTCATCGAAAAACTGAACGAAAATTTCACCCGGGCCGTCGATACCATTTACCGTTCCACCGGCCGGGTTATCGTTACGGGTATCGGCAAATCCGGACTGATCGGCAAGAAGATCGTCGCCACCCTTACCAGCACGGGCACCCAGGCCATCTTTCTTCATCCCGTGGAGGGCGTTCACGGCGATCTGGGCATCGTCACCAAACGCGACGTTGTCCTCGCCATTTCCAACAGCGGCGAGACCCATGAACTCAATGTCATCGTGTCCAGCGTCCGGGAGATCGGCGCCACCCTCATCGCCCTGACGGGTAACACCACGTCCACCCTGGCCCGTGCCTGCGATCTCGTTATCGATGTCGGTGTGGAAAGGGAGGCCTGTCCTTTCGGGCTGGCACCGACCTCCAGTTCCACGGCCGCTCTGGCCATGGGCGACGCCCTGGCGGTGGCCCTTATCGAAAAGCGTAAATTCAATGAAGCGGACTTCTACAAATTCCATCCCGGCGGCAACCTCGGTGCCCGCCTCCGCGCCCGGGTCCGGGAGGTGATGATCGGCAGCGACAAAACACCAAAGGTTTTTACCGGTGATTCCACCATCCGTGCTATCGAGGAGATGGACATCAACAACAAGGGTTTTGTCCTCATCACGGACCGCGGCAATACGCTTTTGGGCATCTTCACCGATGGCGACCTACGGCGCCTTGTGAAACGGGGTCTTATCGCCTTGAACGCTCCCATCGACGAGATCATGACCCGCACCCCCAAGACGATTGATGAAAACGCCTCCCTCGCCGCGACCATCGAGACCATGCAAAAGGACGAGATCACCACCCTGGTGGTCGTCAACGGCAAGAAAAAGCTCCAGGGCTACATCCATCTGCATGACATCCTCGGCCGGGGCGGCACCCTGAAGATCGCCATGCCTTGAAGGACCTTTCCCGCCTTTTCGGCCACCGGCCGTAACCGGCCGCGGATTTTTCCTGACGTTTGTTCCTGAAGGGAGTATGGCGTGGCAATGGGTCCCGGCCCGGCATCACAACCCCTCGCCGGCGGGTGGAAAAAGATCGTTTGCATTCCCCTCTTTATCCCGGTAAAATTGCTCTGTAGACAGTTTTACTCCCAGCGCGGCCATATGCGGCGGCAGTGGACGGTCGGCCGCCGCAGCGCCTGAAGTTGCCACAGACAAGGAAAGGAGAGCCTATGAGAGTCCGGGTATCAGCGGTTTTTGAACAGGCGGAAGAGATCCTATGCATGAAGTACATCTACGGCGGCAAGGAGGTCTATGCCCTGCCGGGAGGGGGCGTGGACCGGGATGTTCCCCTCCAGGAGGCCATCGCCAGTGAATGGAAAAACGAGCTGGGGGTAAAGGTGGAGGTAGGGGACATCATCCTCATCGGCGAGGCGCCGGGGACGAAACGGCATCCCCAGACCCTGCACATCGTCTTTTTGGCCACAGAGGTCCGCGGCATTCCCAAGGTCCGGCCCGATCATACCCATTCCCTGGACATCGCCTGGGTCAATGTCGCCGACTTGAAGGAATGCCCCCTGTACCCGGACGTAGGCAAACAACTGCACGCCTACTTCAACGAAAAGCAAAAGAGATCTTTGAGTTTTATTAAAAACTGCATGGAAAGGGGCTTCTGGTGAGATCAGTCGGCCGTCACGGGGTTTCACCTGACGGTGAAGGTGACGGAATCGATGACGACCCCCTCTTTATCGATCATCTCCAGCCGGTGCGTCCCCCGGGACGGTTTCCAGAGCAGGGGGTGGGAAGCGGACGGCAGCAGCCGCCGATTCAAGCGCCAGGAACTTACCGCTGCAGGTTCTGAAGCTTCGAAGGCGATCAGCTGATAATCCTCCGGGATGTCGGGATCGATGGTGACGATCATCCCCGCCACGGGATAGACGATCCGTGCCTCCCCATAGGTCACGGTGCGTGGCCGGGCGAAACCGGGCGCTGCCGGTTCGGTGCCGCTGACAAACCACTCCTCCCGCGGGCTTTCCCTCCCCTCCCGGAGATGGACGTATCCGGAGGTGACCCCGGGCGGCGGCGCCGGCGCCACGGACGGCCGGTGCCGGTGGAGATGGTTCATGACGTCCAGCCAGACCGGCGCGGCCCCGGTGACTCCCGTAACATTCCACATCGGCGCCCCGGAAAAGTTGCCGATCCAGACGCCGACGGTATAGGTGTCGGAATAGCCGATGCACCAGTTGTCCCGCATGTCCTTGCTGGTACCCGTTTTTACCGCCGTCCAGAAGCGGGTGGAAAGGAAGTTTTCCCAGCCGAAGGTTATCGTCCGTCCTTCCCGGTCGGAGAGGATCGTGGAAACGACAAAGGCCCCCTCCCGACTCATCACCTGCCGGGATTTTCGCCGTGCCGCACCGGGGACCAGGGCAAGTTCACTCCACCGGCCTCCGTTCGCCAGACTCCGATAGGCATTGACCAGTTCGCGGAGGGAAACGTCCACCGACCCCAGGGCCAGGGAATAACCGTAATAATCCCCGTCCTTGCGGACGCTGTCCATCCCGAGATCACGCAGTCGCATAACGAGGGTGTCGGCACCCAGCGTCATGAGGGTTCTGACGGCGGGGACATTCAGTGACGAGGCCAGGGCGGTGCGCAGGGTCACCGGACCCTGAAAATCTCGTCCGTAATTCTCGGGGATGTAAAGCCCCGTAGGCGTGGGGATCTGGAGCGGAGAATCGTCAATGAGGGAAGCGGCGGTCAGGATCTTTTTCTCGATAGCGAGTTCGTATAAAAAGGGCTTCAGGACGGAACCGGCCTGACGGCGGGCCGGCACGCCGTCCACATGGGGGGCCGAGGCAGTCTCGCCGCTGTTGCCCACATAGGCGAGGATCTCGCCGCTCTTGTTCTCCACGACAAGAACCGCGCCGTCATTGACGTTACGTTCCCTGTTTTCGGCCAGACGACGGTTGAGAATCCCCAGCACCTGTTCCTGGAGGTCCCGATCGAGGGTGGAAACGACGCGGGCGCCGGGCTGCGACAGGAGGATTCTCGCCGCGTGGGGAGCGAGGGAGAGACGGGGAGGAAGGCGATAAGGGCGGCCTACCCGTTCCTGCACCAGGGACTGGAGTTCGGCCGTCCCTACGGGGATACCCAGGGAGCCGCCGATCCTTCCGGCCCGCCCGACAATCCGTTCCGGAGACTGGTTGGTAGAAGGAATCAGGGCGGCAAGGATCAGGGACTCGGTATCGTTCAGGCCGCCCGGATCTTTACCGAAGAGGCCGCGGGCGGCGGCGGCGATTCCCTGAAGCTCCCCACGAAAGGTGATGAGATTCAAATAGGCTTCGAGGATTTCCTCCTTGCGCCATTCCGTCTCCAGGCGCCGGGCGGCCTTCATCTGCCGCCATTTTTCCCCCAGTGTCTTCGGTGGTGAACGACGTTCCTCCCTCGCCGTCAGCTTCCTGGCCAACTGCATGGTAATGGTGCTGGCCCCCCGGGGCGGCCCGCCCCAAAGACGGTTCCACACCGCCCCTCCCACAGCCAGCCAATCCACACCGCGATGGCGGTAAAAGCGTCGATCTTCCCCATGGAGCACCGCCCGGATCAGGGCCGGGGAGATGTCGCCCAAAGCCACCCATTCCAGTCGCCGGCCCCGGTGGTCCAGGCGCAGCTCCTGGAGCGGCACGCCGTGGCGGTCCAGGAGGACGGCCTCGGAGCGGTTGTATCCCGCTTTGACGACGGCAAACCGGGGCGGCGGCACGGAAGGCCGCCAAAAATCGTAAACCGCCCCGGCACAGGCAATACCGGCCGCAACCAGCACCGCTATGATAACCGGGATCACTCTTCGCCTCGGCATGTTGATGTCCGCCCTTATCGACATCTTACGCTCGCCCCCTGTGATGAAAATGTCGGCAAGCTACCGATTATCCGCTTGTTTAATTATCCCCGCCTGCGGCCGCAAGGGTTGGCGGAAAGGATCGCCGCCCGCCGGGCAGGCCGATCATCTGCCGGCGATCTCCAAAGGCGCCACAGGGGTTTCTCCGTACATCTCCGGGGCGTACAGGGCCTCGATGCGGGCCGCTGGCATCTGAAAAATCCCTTCGTTGTTGAGGCGCAAGGTGTATTCGGCAAACCACTTACCCTTGGGGACATACTCATAATAAACCCGGAAGGACTCCCGGGAACGTTCCGTGAAGGCCTCCTGAACGTTACCGCGGCTCTGCTCCCCGGCCGTCGACAACCGGGAATCCCCGCCCAGACCCGTCCCCAGGATGCTCGCTCCCGCCGGAACGGGATCATCAACGACCACCCAGGTCATATCTGATCGGGCCTCCATATCCAAACGGATGCGTAACACATCGCCGACCGCGTACCGGACTTTTTTTCCTGTATTTCCCCCAGCGGCGCTACCGGTTTCCCCTTTTTCATCTCTCCCGGGGCCGGAAGCCGCTGCGATCCGGGTGATGGTCCTCGTCAAGCGGAAGCCGGCGGAAAAGGGCCCGGCAAGACGGACCGCCGCCGTGGCCCCGACGGTCGCCCAGGGGGCGCCGCCGCCCTGATGATTGACCTGCAGGACGGTCTTGCCGGCGGGCCAGGGAAAATTAAGCTTCCCCCCGGCGGGTGCCTGCGCCCAGGACAGGGAGCGGACCACGCCGTTCAGCGTCCCGGTGGTGGTGCCGGCAACAGGCGTCTTATCATATTGGGCGGAAAACCTTGCCATGGCCATGATTCCCCAGGCGTTGGCCGTGGTGGTATCCCAGCGGCCCTGACGCATCCGGCCCAGGGCGCCGGCGGCGAGCCGCGGCAACTCCTCCCGCCAGGAGGCCGAGTTCATCACCGTCAGGAGGGTGCGGACGGCGTTACCATCCGGGGAGGTCATGAGCCACCAGAGGTTGTCCATTCCCTCGGTGGCAAAGGTAATCCGGGAGCCGTGGAAGTTGATCCGGGACCGGAGAATCTGCTCCGCCTCCCTGTGCAGCTCCTCCCGGCGGGGGATGTCGGCGACCCGGCGGAGGATTTCCAGCCAATGCAGGAGGGCCGAGGTGGGCCAGAGGTTGGGTTCGACGGCGATGGAGGTTAGCTGCCGGGCGCTGGCCTGTCCATATCTGCTCAAGGCCTCGACGGCGGCCAGTTTGCGTATCCCCAGGTCCGCCGTGGGGAGGGAGCTGTAACGGACAATTCTCCCCTCGACGAATTTCCGGAGGCCATCCGTCATGCGCTCCCGAACCTGGGCGGGAATCTCATAGCCCGCCTCGGCGGCTACGGCCAGCAGATAAGACGTCAGGGTGTCATTGCCCTGCCCCGAACCGGGAAAGAATTTCGCCAGGCCGTCGCCATCGAGATAAGCGGGAAGTTGAGCCATAAGGCTCTGCCACAGCTTGCGGCTTCGCAGGGCCACGGCGCGGGAGGCCTTCTGCTCCAGGCAGGTATAACGGTAATTCTCCATATAGTCCCGGACCCCCTGGAGGGAGGTCACCAGGGCCGGCCGGAGTTCCACGGAGAGACCACCCCGCCCCGCGGCGGCGGTGGCCGGCTTTTCCAGGGGCATCACCAGGGGGGCACCGACCTGGGCAAGAACGGCTTGCACCGTCCGGACAGGCACAGCGGGGACCACCTTCTGGACGACCTTCAGAGAGTCGCTGCCGCCGCCACCCTGCTCCTGGACGGTAACCTCGTATTCAAGACTTTCCGCCTCCGGGGGAACGCTGACCCACCAGGCAAGCTCCCGGGCGGCGCCGGCAGGGATCCGCTCTGCCCGCGGGGGCGGCGGGGCAGGTGCCGACGCATCTTTCGATACCCGGAGCCGGCCCACGATCTCCATGTCATGATCGGAGGTGTTGCGCACCGTGAACCCGGCCCGATAGCGGTCTCCACCCCGCACCAGCGGCGGCAGGCCGGAAACGAGCATGAGATCCTGGGAGGTGCGGATGTCCGCCTCACCCGTTCCAAACATCCCCGCTCCGGCGGTGGCGACGGCGACGATTCGAAAGCCGGTGAGGGAATCGTTCAGCGGAATGCGGAGCGACGCTTCGCCCCGGGCATCCAGGGGGACGCTTCCCTTCCAGTACAGGAGGGTGTCGAACAGCTCCCGGGTGAACTGCCTGCCGCCGCCACCGCCATGGCTCACCGACTTCATGCCGAAATGGCGCTTCCCCACCACCATGGCCTGGGCCGTGGCGGTCCTGATTTCATAGCTCCGGCTCTTCATCATGGCCTTCAACAACTGCCAGCTTTCATTGGGAAGGAGCTGCAACAACCCCTTGTCGACGGCGGCCACGGCGACCTCACTCCCCCCGGGAAGAGGCCGTCCCTCCGGATCCTGCACCTTGATGAGCACGTTCACGTTATCGCGGATCTTGTAAACATCCCGTTCCGGGGTCACCTGGACGGAGAGTTGATGGGCCTGCCAACCCACCTGGATCTCGGCGATGCCGAGCTTGTACGCCGGTTTCCCCGGATCGAAAGTGGCCGTCGGGCGGGATGCCCCGCTCCTGCCCCGCACCACGAGGACGGAAACGAAGACATTGGGGGCGTAATTTTTCTTCACGGGGATCTCCACGACGGGTGCTTTCCCGGAAATCCGCCGCGTATAGACATCGAGGATGCCTTCCCGCTCCACCGTGATCAGGGCGGTGGCCTCCCGGAAGGGCATCCGTACCTGGAACTTCGCCTTTTCACCCGGCATGAAACGCTTCTTCTCCGGCAGGACATCGATACGGTCGTCGTTGCCCGCCTCGAACCATAAATCTTCCCGGCCGGCGACCCAGAGCTGGTAATTTGCGGAAGCGACACGGCCCTCCCTGTCCTTCGTTTCCCCATGAAGGATGACGCTCCCCGCCGCCGGGGCCGGTCCCCGACAGGAGAGCATTCCCGCGGCGTCGGTAAGGCCCCGGCAATGACGTCCGAGTTTCTTGAGCTCCCGGATGTGCTTGTAGGCGTAAAAACCCCCGACCAGCCGGACACGGTGGGAATAGGTGCGCTCCTGATAGATGTCCACCACCGCCTCGGCACCGGGAACGGGTTTTCCCTGGAGATCGACGACGGCGACCTTATAGCTCATGTCGTCCTGTGCCGTCATCCAGGTATCGGGCCGGAGGCCGATAAGCAGAGCGGCCGGGTAGAGGGGAATGTTTGCAGCGGCGGTTTGGATCTCACCGTTGGGATCCCGGAACTCCATCTCCACATGGACATTCTGCACTGCCGCCACTTTCGGCAGGCCGTGTAAAGCGGTCCGCAGCGATCCCTGTCGATCGAGCTGCAGATCCCGGGAGGGGAGAAGGAAGGCCTTCCGGCCATCGGCAGCGACGGCAGGTTCTCCGGTCGCCGCCCCGTCCTCCTCCCCCTCAATGAAATCATGACCGGCGATCTTCACGATCCCTTCCTTCAGGACGCCGCCGGTAAAGGAATACCCATCGTAGTCCTTGAAGAATAACTCCTGCGGTCTCACTTCCGCCCGGAGCCGGACGGGCATCCCCGCCGCGCCGCCTCCGGAAAGATAATGGGCCGACAGATCCACCACCGCCTCCCGAACATCCACGAGCGGCGCGGTCGACGGCTGAATCGCCGCCTTCATCAGGGGAACGCGAAATTCTTCCACCCGGAAGGAGCCGCACCGCCGGCGACGTTCGGAGTCGTTCCTTTCCTGGGAGGATTTCGCCTTCACCAGGCTCACCAGGTTCAACTCATAAGTTCCCAGACGGGCGTTTTCCGGAATCTTCCAGGTTGTCTCGGCGCTGCCCACACCGCGCCATGAGAGGGGAAAGCTGTAGGTCTGCTCGCTACCCACGTGCCGGATTTCCAGTGTTTGGGGAAGCTTTGCCGCCGGCGCGAGCGAAAAGCCCCGGCTGCCGGCCATCCGCAAGATATGCTTCAGGTGGACCGTCTCGCCGGCCCGATAGAGGGGGCGGTCGGTAACGGTATGGGCGACGATCCCGTCCTCCTCGCCGGACCCGGAGCCGGACAGTTGGAAACGCCAGGGTTCGATCCCTTCATCCCAGCTGGAATGGGTAAAGGTCATGTCGACGTCCCGGCGGGCGAACACGAAGAGCCCGCCGTCGAGATTGCTCAGGGCGGAGGGAGCCTCGTGGTAGTTCACCACGCCGGAGCACCGGGGAAGGCGGTCCGGAGCGGGCAGGCGGGTCTTGACGATGGCAACGCCCCGGTGGTCGGTTTTCCCCCGCCAATGGACCTTCCCCGTACAGTCGCGGATCATGACGGCGGCCGACGGCACCGGGGCCCCGTTATCCAGAGCGGTTACCCAGACCAGGGATGATTCCCTTCCCCATTTGAAATGGGCGGCAAGGTTGGTGGTCAGGACGGCGGCGGGGACATAAACGGGGGCCGGCGCGGGAAGGAGATGTTCCCCCAGGATCCTGCTTTCCAGCTCGACGACGAAGAAACCCGGACCGGGGAGAGGGATGCCGACAACCTCGAAATCTCTCACTTCCGCCCTTTCCGGGAGCTTCAGAACCGGCGTCTGCCGATCCAGAATCGGCCGTTCCCGGTCAGCAGCGGCAACCTTCCGGAGCCAGGCGATGATCTTGAGATCATCATGGCTATCCAGGCGTTGTATACGTCCGGTCAGACGGCCCGTGATTCCGGATGTCTGCCGGTTGTCCTGGTCCGCCCCCTTTGCATCGGGAACTGTCTTCACATCCTCGCCGCTTCTCGCCTCCGAACCCTCCCTGTCCACCACCGGCATCGGCGCCCGGGTGTCTATTTTCAGGAGACGGCCCGGCAGGGACCTTTCGATATTGCGGACGGTCACCGGGAGCAGTCGCTCTCCCTGCGCCTCGATGATCCCGAAACGACTGGAGAATTTTGCCAGGGGAGGATAGGCGTCGGTGACCACGGGCAAGGGGAACTTCCCGATATTGGTCAGGGGGCGCCGGGCATCGTCCATAAACCGGGGAGGAATCTTCAGCGTCAGTTTGGCCTTTTCAGGAAAGGGGCCGGGAAAGCGGAGGGAAGACACCCAGCCGCGGTTGCGGTCACCGTCGTCGATCTTGGCCCGCCACTCTTTGCCACCCGGCCCCGTAATGACGACCCGCTCGGCCAGGGTCAGCGGCACGGGCGCGGTAAAGGCCAGGTTCAGGGGCAGCAGGGGGATGCAGTCACGATCGGCCTTCTCACGGCGGCAGGAAAAATCGGCACGGAAGGGCAACCGGCTCCGGAAGGTCAGGACCTGATCCTTATCCGTGGCCACGCCAGTTTGCGCCGCAATGCCCCGGCCCCAGATCAGCTTCACTACGGCACCGGCCGGGAAGGTCTGCCGGGCCTGAAGAAGGATCACGCGGTTCTCATCGCCTTTGTAGTTGACGGCTTTGAGGATTTTTTTTCGCTCCCTGCCGGTGACGATGTCGGCAGCGACGGGTTCCTCGATAGACGCCACCGAGAAGAAGACCCGTCCGGCCAGGGATTCCAACCGGGGCTCCGCGTCGAGTTGGAGGATGAATATCTGTCTTTCATCGATGTACTCGCTGCCTTCCCGGGGCTGAGCGTTGACGATCGCCGGTCCTCCCGTGGAGAACCGGAAGACCTTTTGCCCCTCCACGGCCGACCCGGCGGAGGACCGGATATCATCACGGAGGCGAAATTCACAGGCCAGGCCGCCGGGAAGATCGGCAGCAAAATCGAAAGACCAGGTGCGGCTGTCGATCCAGCGGCCCCGGCCCGGGGCCGGGCACTGGATAACGAAGGGATCGGCGAGGCGGGGGTCCCCGAAGGACACCATGGGTTGGGAGAAGGTCGCCCTTACCTGGCGGACGCCCTTGACTGTCCCCTGGGGGGAGAAGGAACCGATATGCGCGGGCTCGCCGGCGGCGACGGAAAGCGGCAGGGCCAGGAAAAGAAAAACGATGCCCAAATAAACCATCAAAGGACTGCGCTGCTTCATACCGAATCCTCCTTCCCGGCGGCCGTATCGATCATTCCGTTGCGGTCAGATATAGCAGATGTTACAGCAAACAAAAAGGCGTTTGCCTCATAAATAATCACCATATTATCAATTACTTATCAATAAGTTGGCTGAAACATCCGTTTCAAGCGCATTTCGCCTGTCGATTTTTCCTTGACCTCATCATTCTCAAAGGTTTGTCTTTTTTGTTAAATATATGTTTTCACTGATCGTCAACATCTTCTATAAGGGCCGTCATGCATGCCCATAGAGATACCGTCAAATCAAGGCATGGTCATGCTTCCACCATCGTCACCAGTCAACTGCCCATCGAGCACCGGCATGAACAGTTTGGTGATCCCATCATTGTTGACGCCATCCTCGACCGGCTGATCCATAACGCCCATAAGATAAACATGTCTATGAAAGGAGACGCGATGAAAAAAATATGCGGGATTGACCTGAAAAAGCATCTATGGGAAAGAGCTGAAAACCGGCGTCGCTATGCTCCGCCCAAGGGGTGGCGTAATCATTCGGAATCACATGGCGCTTTGCAACAGAACAGGGTGGCGGCTTCCTCCGGAATCGAGAGGCGGAATCAGCGGAATACGCATTATAATCGCGGCAGACTTGACTTTCAGTGATATATCTGCTTAATTTTCAGTTATATACAACAATGGACGAGTTTATCGATAGGAAGCCGAAGGATATTTTTTCCCAAACACTTTGGAAATTGGAGGTATGAAAAATGAAAACCCTTTTACAGCGAATCTCCATTGATCAGAATATCTGCTTCGGCAAACCCTGTATTCGCGGCACCCGAATATGGGTTTCCCTGTTGCTCGACCTGCTTGCAGACGGGATGACAATAGAGGAGATCCTGACCGAATACCCTCAACTGACAAGGGAAGACATCCGGGCAGCCGTCGGTTATGGTGCTGAAATGTCTCGCGAACGCTATGTTGATATTCCAGTCGAGGCGACGGGATGAAATTCAAGCGCGACGAAAATTTCGGCCGGTGCACGCAGCATCTTTTTCAGACTGCCGGTCACGATGTCCAAACGACCCTTGATGAAAAGATCCAGGGATGCTCGGATCGACAACTTTACGATATCTGCTGTGCCGAAAGGCGTTGTCTGGTCTCATTGGATTTGGACTTTTCAGATGTTACGCGTTTTCCGCCAGCAAGTCTTTAAGTTCACCGGGCAGCCTGGCTGGTTTACCACTCATATCCGCATAGGCGATCAATTGTTCACCGACGGCGTGAACGGCACCCGTCTATTCGTTTACGAACGCGGCCGGGCAACTCATGGCGGCAATTTGGTCACAAAAGAAGAAAAGGGGCTACGAGCTGAACCCGTAACCCCTTGATTTTCATGGTAGGCGGTACTGGGATTGAACCAGTGACTTCTACCGTGTGAAGGTAGCACTCTCCCGCTGAGTTAACCGCCCGTTTCGCTCCCTTATAAACTAACGGAACGGCGTTTTCAAGGAAAATTTGTCGCCGTCGCAAAAATACGGGGACGATTTTTCCTTTCTTCATTCATTTCGATCTTAACACATAAGTGCCCATCATGCCTCGTAATTCGCCGGCCCTGCCTTGGAGGTCCCTTTATCGCCTTATTCATATACCGCCTCCGGTGCCATCATCTAATTCCCGGCACGGAAAAAGGTGCTTCAGATCGGTACGCCGCCCTGTCCGCCGGCAGTGCCGGGCCTTGACAGAGCCGCCGTTATTCCCTGCCGGCCGCTATTAGCTCATAGTAGTATTCGGGACGGCGATCGGCAAAAAGGTCATTATGGATATTGATCTTCTTGTCCCTCACCGGCGCGATATCCAGTTCCGCCGTTCCGATTTCCTCCCCTTCGGCGCTGCCACGGCAAAGCACCTGCGCTCCCGGCGCGGTAATCTGGCTTTTTCCCGTATAGCGAAAGGTCTTTCCCCCCCTGGCTTCCACACCGGTACGGTTGGCCGTGACGGCATAGACGCGATTTTCGAGACACCTGGTGATCATGGCGTCCTGGCAGAAGGGCAAAACGAGATTGGCGGGATGACAAATGACGTCCGCTCCCTGCAACGCCATAATCCGCATGGATTCCGGGAAAAACCAGTCAAAGCAGATCATGATGCCGATGCGGCAGAACCCCAGATCATGGACAGCGAAACCCATATTCCCCGGAGCGAACCACAGTTTCTCCTCGTTGAAAAGATGTATCTTACGGTATTTGGCCACATACCCCCGGGGGGAAACGAGAACGGCGGCGTTGTAGAGCTCTTCGCCCTCCTTCTCGATAAGACCCGCCACGATATGGAGGCCCTTCTCCCGGGCCATTTCCTGCAGGGCCGTGGTAGTCCTGCCCTGTGGCACCTCTTCACCCAAATCCCATGCCTCTTCACGGGAGGCAATCAGATAACCGGTATTGAAAAATTCCGGCAAAACGACCAGTTGGGCATCCACAGCCGCCAGCAGCGCCCACGCCCGGGCGAGATTTTCCTCCACGGCGCCGAACTTCGGATTGAACTGAATGAAACCTGCTTTGACTTTCATGGCCTTCTCCTTGTGTACGGGACAAAAAAAGGAACCGTCCCCTTTTTCTATAGAGAAAGAAGCCGCTGGGGTCAATGGCAAATCGGACCTCCCTTCCGGAGGGAATTGCCGGGTAGGAAGGCCCTCCCCATTGCTGGGGAGGGCCTTTAGGAGGGGGTAGGTGTTAGAAATCTTTAGTGGTTACAGCATCTCGTAAATGGCCGCGGCACCCATGCCGCCGCCGATGCACATGGAAACAATACCGCGTTTCGCGTTCCGGCGTTTCATCTCGTGGAGGAGCTGCGCCGTCAGCTTGGCACCCGTGCATCCCAACGGGTGGCCCAGGGCGATCGCCCCGCCGTTCGGATTGATGTCCCCGGCCCAGTAACGATCCTCGATCCCCACCACGCGGCAGGAATAGATCGCCTGCGAGGCAAACGCCTCGTTGATCTCGAATACGTCGATGTCCTTCGTCGTCAGACCGGCCATCTTCAACACCTTGGGAATCGCATAGGCCGGACCCACACCCATCTCTTCCGCCTTGCAGCCCGCCACCGCAAAATAGGCCAGCTTCGCCAGGGGCTTCAACCCCAGCTCCTTAGCCTTCTCCGCCGTCATCAACAGGGAAAACGCCGCCCCGTCCGTCATCTGCGAGGCGTTCCCCGCCGTCACCGAACCGCCGGCCTTGAAGGGAGACTTCAACTTGCCCAGATCCTCGATGGTCGTGGGCCACCGGACACCGTCGTCCATGTCGAACACCACCGTCTCGCGAATCCGCTTCCCGTTCTTCACCTTGTACTTGAAGGCGGTAATCGGAATGATCTCATCCTTGAACTTACCCGCCTTGATCGCCTCGTACGCCCGGCGGTTGCTCTCCACACCGAACTTGTCCTGATCCTCACGGGTGATGTTGTAATTCGCCGCCACGTTCTCCGCCGTGACGCCCATGGATACATATACATTCGGCATGGAACCGTCGAACTTCCAGTCCGGCAACGGACGGAAAATGCTGCCGCCCATGGGAATGTGACTCATCGTCTCACAACCCCCGGCAATGATCACGTCCGACCAGCCCGCACGAATCTTCGCCGTCGCATCCGCAATCGCCTGCACCCCCGAAGAACAGAAACGGTTGATCGTCATCCCCGACGTGGTGATGGGCAGCCCCGCTCCCATCGCCAAAATCCGCCCCAGATTCATCCCCGTCTCTCCTTCCGGAAAAGAACAACCCACTATCAGATCGTCCACCTCCTCAGGCTTCATCTCCGGCACCCTGGCCAAAAGACCCTTCAATACCTGTATCCCGATCTCCTCCGCTCGCGTGTCGGCCAGACCGCCTCTCTTGTAACGCCCGCCCGGACTACGCACGGCTTCCACAATAACAGCTTCACTCATGACTTCCTCCTTCATGTATCTTTAAGGGGGCCGGCCCCGATGGCCTCAACCACCGGCGACCGGCCGATCCAGGGTTTATCTTAGTTCCGCAGCGGCTTGCCCGTAGTCAACATGTGCATCACCCGGTCCTGCGTACGCTTCTCTCCCGACAGACTCAAAAACGCCTCCTTCTCCAGATCGAGAATCTCCTGCTCTGTCACCAGCGTCCCTTCCGCACAGTCACCACCAGACAAAATGTACGCCACCTTCTTGCCGATATGCACGTCATACTCCGTCGCAAACTTCCCGTGCTGCATGTTGTACAAAATCGCCTCCGCCATCCCGCGGAAATTCTCGCCCATGACGGGGATCATCGCCGGCCGCGGCTTCTTGTAATACCGGGAAAGTCCCAAAACCACCTGCTTGGCATCATAAAGCTGCTGGTCACGGTTCAGGGAAATGTTGTCGGTCTTCCGGATGAAGCCCAGCTCCATGGCCTCCATCGCCGATGTCGCCACCTTCGCCGTCCCGATGTTCTCAAACGCCTTGGCATAATAATGCTGGAGATTCAACCCCGCCGCAATCGCCCCGTCGGGAATCCCCTCCGTCAGACGGACCATGAGCTCCTTGCAACCGCCGCCGGCAGGAATGAAACCAACTCCCACCTCGACCAGACCCATGTAAGTCTCGCCGCAGGGCTGGCACTTCGCCCCGTGCATCGACATCTCGCAGCCGCCGCCCAGGGCCAGTCCCGCCGGAGCCGTAACCACCGGCTTGGACAGATACTTCATCCGCATGTTGGCGTTCTGGAACCCGGTGATCATATCCTCCAGGACATCCCAGTCACCCATCTGGATCAGCAGCAATACCTTGAAAATATTCGCCCCGGCCGAAAAGTTCGCCCCGTGGTTCCCCACCACCATGCCGAGAAAATCCTTCTCCACAATGTCGCAGCTCTGGTTGATCATCGCCACCACATTGTCGTCCACGGCGTTCATCTTCGTATGGAACTCCAGGCAGGCCACCCCGTCCCCGATATCCACCAGCGTCGCCCCGGGGTTTGTGGCAATCACCTTCTTACGCTCCTTCAGGGCGGGCAGCAGGATGATCCGCGGATTCTCGCCGATCTTCACGTAACTCTTCGTCTCAAAATCGTAGTAGTAGGTCCCGTCCTCCTTCTTGGCGTAAAAGGTCTCGAAACCCTTCTTCAGCATCTCCTCGACCTTCTTGGGAACCTTCTTCTTCATCTTCTTCATCAACTCCACGGACTCCCGCACCCCCACCGCATCCCAGGTCTCAAAAGGACCCAGGGCGTGGTTGTAACCCCACTTCATGGCGTTGTCGATCGCCGTGATGTTGTCGCAGATCTCCGGCACCCGGTTGGCTGCATAAATGAAGTTGTTGCACAGATATTCCCGGACCAGCTCCGCCGCCTTGTCCTGTCCATAGAAAACCGTCCTGATCGTCGCCGCCACACCCTCGTCGGACTTCTTCTTCGCCGCACTTATCGAATCGAACTTCGGCTTCCCGGCCGGAACGTATTCCATCTTCTCATAGTCCAGCATGAGCTTGGCCTTCTTGCCCTTGGCGTCCTTCGTCTTCTTGTAGAAACCGCCCTTCGTCTTGTTGCCCAGCCACTTGAGCTCGAACATCTTGTCCATGAACGGCAGGGGAATGAAGGTCTCCCGGGCCTCGTCGTCAGGCACCGCCTCATAGAGATTCTTCATGACATGGTAGCCCGTGTCCAGACCCACCAGGTCCAGGGTCCCGAAGATCGAACTGCCCGGACGGCCGATGGCCTTCCCGATCACCGCGTCCACCTCGTCGATCCGCATCCCCTTCTCCACCATGAGCCGCACCGCGTTGGAAATGTCGTACACCCCGATCCGGTTCCCCACAAAGTTCGGAACGTCCTTGCACACCACGATCCCCTTGCCGAGCACCTCTTCCCCGAACTTGATCATGTAGTCCACGACTTCCTTCTTCGTCTCCTTGCCGGGAATGATCTCCAAAAGCTTCATGTACCGCGGCGGATTGAAAAAGTGCGTCCCCAAAAACCGCTCCTTGAGCGACTTGCCGAATTTGGCGCTGATATCCCCTATGGGCAGACCCGAGGTATTCGTCGAAACAATACACGTCGGCTTCACAATCTTCTCGACCTTCGCAAACAAATCCTGCTTGATCTTCAGATTCTCCACCACCACCTCGATCACCCAGTCGCACTCCGCCAGCCAACCCAGATTGTCCTCAAAATTACCGATGGTGATCATGGACGCATTCTTCTTGCTGTAAAAACTCGCCGGCTTCGACTTCGTCACCCCAGCCAAACCATTGGCCGCAAAACGGTTCCGCCACGCCGGACTCTTCTCCGTCAATCCCTTCGCCTTGTCCGCCTCCGTCAGTTCGAAGGGGATAATGTCCAGCAGATAGCACTCGATTCCCGCATTGGTCAGATGGGCCGCTATGGTGGCCCCCATGACGCCTGCACCTAAAACGGCCGCTTTTTTGATTTCATAGGACATAGTTTTCCTCCTCTTTGGTTGCTGTTGACACCGGTGGTCGATGTATGCCGTCCCAGGTCGCATCACCACCGGGGTCACAGTGATATTTTATGGTTATGCCGCGAAGGACTCGATGGCCATTTCGATCGGCGTCTTTTCTCCCAACTTGATCGCTTCGCATTTTGCCTTGACCGAAGGCAGGACTTCGATGGCGAAAAATTTCGCCGCGGCGATCTTGCCCTCGTAGAAGGCCACATCCGGATCGGTGTGGACCAGGGCCCGCTTCTTGCCGATGCTGTCCGCACCCTTCGCCGCAAAGATCGCATCCAGCTTCTCCCGGGCGATGGACGCCCCCTGGAGGAGGAAATGCCCGAGGATCATGTCCCCGAAGATGTCGAGATAGGGCGAGGCATTGAGGATGGGGATCAGGAAGCTGGAGCTCTTCCCCAGGGCCGCAAAGGTCATGGTGAGATCCACGATGGCGAAATACGCCTCCTCCAGCTTGGCGGCGTACTTGGCGAGATCGGCGTGTCCCTTGGCTCTCTTGATCGTGGCGTCGATTTCACCCATCATGTTCATGACGTTCATGCCCTTGTTCATACCGAGTTTCCGACCTACCAGGTCCAGGGCCTGGATACCGTTGGTCCCTTCGTACAGACAGGCGATCTTGCAGTCCCGCATGTACTGCTCCACGGGATACTCCTGGCAGTAGCCGTAACCGCCGTAAACGTCGATGGCCTTGGAGGTGACCAGGCAGGCCATATCGGAAGAGTAGGCCTTGCAGACCGGGGTCAGCAGCTCGGCAAAGCCCTGATATTTGGCGCGCTCCTCCGGGGTGTCACCCACTTTGGCCATGTCGAGACAGAAGGCGACGAACAGATTCATGGCCCGGATGCCTTCCACGTACGCCTTCATCCACAGGAGGTCCCGGCGGACGTCGGGGTGCATGATGATGGGCACCGCCTTGGCGTCGGGATTCTTCATCTCCCAGACCGGGGTGCTCTGGATCCGCTCCTTGGCGTACTGGATCGCGTGTTCCAGGGCCGCCGAGGCATGGCCCAGCGACTGCATGCCCACTTCCAGACGGGCCTCGTTCATCATGTGGAACATGATCCGCATCCCTTCCCGCTCCTTGCCCAGCAGCTCGCCGATGCACTTGCCCTCGTCGCCGAAGTTCAGGGTGCAGGTCGCGGAACCTTTGATCCCCATCTTGTGCTCCACGTTGCCGGTCTTGACGTCGTTGGGCTCGCCGATGGTGCCGTCGTCGTTGACCCGGTACTTGGGGACGATGAAGATGGAGATGCCGCCGGTGCCGGGAGGATCGCCTTCGATGCGCGCCAGGACCGGATGGATGATGTTCGGGGTCAGATCATGATCGCCGGAGGAGATGAAGCACTTCGTCCCGGTGATGAGGAACTTGCCGTCGGGGAGGCGCTTCGCCGTGGTCTTCAGGGCGCCCACGTCGCTCCCCGCGCCGGGCTCGGTGAGACACATCGTCCCCGCCCATTCCCCGGAGTACATCTTGTACATATACTTGTTCTTCAACTCTTCCGTGCCGAAACGCTCGATCAGACCGCCGGCACCCAGGGTCAGGCCGGGATACATGAGAAAGGCGAAATTGGCCGCCGAAAACAATTCATTGCAGGCGCTGACCACGGAAATCGGGGCCCCCTGACCGCCGACTTCGGGTGATTTAATGGGTGCCAACCATCCGCCTTCACAGAACTTCTTGAAGGCGTCATGGAAACATTTGGGAACGTGCACCTGACCGTTCTTGTCCAGGTGACAGCCCTCTTTGTCGCCTTCCGCGTAAGTGGGAACGATGACGTTGACCGCCATCTTCTCCGCCTCGTTCCGCATCATTTCCACTACATCCTGCGAGTAATCGGCAAATTGTTCTTTCTCGAACAGCTTCTGAATACCGATCTGCTCGTAGAGGACAAACTGCTGATCCCTCATGTTCACCAATCCGTTACTCATAGCAACCTCCTTAGTACTTTTCTTTCCGCCTTTTCCGATCAGATAAATTCCGTTCCGCTGTGGAAAGCACTTCAGAAAAGGCCTGGGGGAAAGGCGTGCTTCCCATGCGTTTTGTCCTATTGTTGTTTTCGTACTCAGCAGCGGGCATCTTTACAATCCGCCATTTCCTGACGGTGTGCGCATCCCCCGGAGAAAGGTGTTGACACCCGTCTTGATGGTGGCACGGATGCGCGCCTCCCGTTTTTCTTCGGACCCCGTGAACAAGTGCAAAGAAATGGTGCCGTTCATGAGCCCCCAGATGGCGTTCCGCTTCTGGCGCAAATCGATGTAGGGAGGGAATTCACCCGTGGCGATCCCCTTCCGGAAGATATCTTCGATAATGTCCACCGTTTTATTGGTAGCCGAAACGATCTGACGGTCTATCTCCTCCGGCAGGTTCATGTGCTCGATGTTGAGCATATAATTCATCATGATGCGGAACAGCTCCCGGTCGTTGATAAAAAAACTTGCGTAGTTGTTGGCGAGGGAGATCAGGGTTTCCGATGCACTTAGGCCCTCATCCATTAAGCCGGCAATTGTCTTGTGGAATTTTTCGATGTCGCTCAACAGGATGTGAGTGTAGATTTCCTCTTTGCTCTTGAAATAAAGATAAACGGAACCTTTGCTCAATTCCGCTTTTTTGGCTATGCTTTCTACAGTTACGTACTTGAAGCCTTTATCGAAGAAAAGTTTGCGGGCGGACTTCAGGATGGCATTTTTTCGGTTCTCTTTTTCTCTTTTTCTACGTTCTTCAAGTCCCACAGGAACCGACCTCAGCAATCTGACTTTCAACCAGTTGTTGAACTATGGTCAATTACTGACCATCAGTCAGAAACTGCTTACAGGACTTGTTTTCATCTGTCAAGAAATTTTTTTATCCGGTGGTCATGTTTTTTTAATCAGTCTCCAGAGAGACGCCGAGTCCTGGTTGGCATGCGGAGACATTTGGATACCATGCGGAAAGGCACCCCTTGCCACTTCCGGCCAATCCCTCTGTCCTCCATAAAGGCATGGGGGGTTGAATATCGGTACCGAATCGGCAAGGGGCCATGGGCAGGGCGTGGACCGTTGCCCCCAGGGATGAATTTTGCGAATTCATCATGGATAGGTCAGGGGAAGAGCGCCGTTTTCAGCAGGCCCATCTTGGCCATTCGGAAGAGCAGAGCCGTCTGAAGGCAGCCTAAACCATATCGGATACTCCTCCGGAGGTTTATCGAGGAAGCCTCCTCGAAATACTTCGTCGGGCAGCTCACCTCGGCGATGGTGTAACCAAGCCAGATGATCTGAGCCAGCATCTGGTTGTCGAAGACAAAGTCGTCAGAATTTTGCTCCAAGGGCAGCCGGGTGAGAAGTTCCCGGGAAAAAGCGCGGTAACCCGTGTGATACTCCGAAAGCTTCGCCCCCATGATGATGTTTTCCGCCAGGGTCAGAAAGCGGTTTGCTGCATATTTCCATACCGGCATCCCCCCCCTCAGGGCGTATCCACCCAGGATCCGGGAACCCAGGACACAGTGGTAGAGACCGTTGGCGATCATCGTCGCCATGGCCGGAATCAGCTTGGGTGTATACTGATAATCGGGATGAACCATGATGACAATATCGGCTCCGGCCTCCAGGGCAAGTCGGTAACATGTCTTTTGATTCGCCCCATAACCGCGATTCCGTTCATGAACGTGCACTTCCGTCTGCGGCAGAGAGGCGGCAACGGCAACCGTATCGTCACCACTGGCATCGTCAACCAGGATGACCAGATCGACGATTCCCTGTGCCATGACCTCTTCGTATGTCCTTCTGAGGGTCCGGGCCGCATTGTAGGCGGGCATAACGACCACAATTTTTTGATCTATGTTCCCTTTTATCATTGCAATCCGGGACTATTATCTATATTGTCGGATTTATCAAGCCCAAATGACGAAGCCCGCAACCAAAAATACTACCGCCAGGAAAGGAAATCCACTGATGAAAATCGACCTCACCAAAGAAGAATACCGCAATTTGATCGATATGCTCTATATCGCCAATTGGGTAATGAACGCCTTTAAATCGGAAACCGAACCGGAAATGGATAAATATCAGCAACTCCAACAGAAGATTTACGCCCGCGCCCAGGAAGCGGGCATGGCCAATCTCATCGAGTTCAAAGAAGAACTTCAGACTTACTATGAAACGGAGGAATTCGAGGAAGAGTCGTCATGTCACGAGATCATCGATGAATATGACAACAATCAATTCTGGGACCGTCTGGTCGAAGAACTGACCGTCCGGGACCTCCATGCCGAGTTGGATGCAAGAAAGATCAAGGAGAAGGACGCCGATTCCTATTTTGAACGCTTTTCCGCCATCCAGAAGAAATACACGAAGGAGTTCGAGAAGAACGGCCTGAACAACCTGATGCTCAAGATCCGCAAGACCGCCAAGTCCTATTGAGATCCAGGGCGGCATTAATTTTCTGAAAGATTAGTTATGACGCCATCTTGGCGGAGGAAACCGGGATGGACATCTCCTCTTCCTGCCTCCCCAAAGGAGAGGCAGTTAAAGGGATATAAGAACATGCTGCCGCCGGAAAGTATCCTGTTCCGGGGACTGTTCGGGAAAGTGGTTGCGGAAGAGTCGGAATGACGTGCCGCCGCCGCGAATTATCTGCCCAGTTGCTTTAACATGGCCTGTCCCTGCGCAGACATGAAGCTCCGCCGCTGGGCCGAACGCCGGGACGGATGGTGACGGCTTCCGGACCGGTCGCCTTCACGACTGCCCGCATATCCGTCGTTACCGCCGCCAGCGCTGTTGCTGCCATTGCTTCGATTGCTTCTTTTATCGTCTTCATTTCTCAAAGGTACCGGGACGTTGTAGTTGAAATCCGCCAAGGTCCGTTTTTCGACCGTTTCCCCCAAGGCCTTCTCGATGCTCCAGACGAAACCCCTTTCTTCCCTGGTGACGAAACTGAAGGCATCGCCCGTCCGGGCGGCCCGGCCGGTGCGGCCGATGCGGTGCGTATAGGCATCGACCGTGTCAGGCATGTCGTAGTTGATCACATGGGAGATGTTGGCGATGTCGATACCCCGGGCGGCGATATCGGTGGCTACCAGGATCTGGTATTTACCATTGCGGTAGCCGCTGAGTACGGCCTGGCGCTTGGTCTGCGGCAGATCCCCCTGCAAAGAAGCCGCTATAAAACCGGCCCTGGCGATCTGGGTGGCCAGTCGGGTGGCGCGATGCTTGGTCCTGGTGAAGACGAGGACGGATTTGGTATCCGTTCTTTCGAGAAGGCGCATGAGCAGTGCCGTTTTAAGATGCTGCTCCACAGGATAGATCGCGTGGGCGACGGTGGAGACGGGCGTACTGTCACCGACCTGAATATTAACGGGATCTTGCAGGATCTCCTGGACCAGCCTCCGGATGTCGTCGGGCATGGTGGCGGAAAAAAGCAGGGTTTGACGCCGGCGAGGAAGTCTGCCGACAATCCTTCTGATATCGGGTAGAAATCCCATGTCGAACATACGGTCTGCCTCGTCGATGACCAGCACTTCAACCTTAGAGACATCGATCTCCCCGTGATTCATGAGGTCGAGGAGGCGTCCCGGACAGGCTACGACAATCTCGGCACCTTGACCCAACTGTCTTATCTGCGGGCCCTTGTTGACGCCGCCGTAAACGACGGCACTCTTGACCCCGGTCCGGCAACCCAGCTGAGAGATCGTTTCCTGGGTCTGATCCGCCAGCTCACGGGTCGGGGCTATGATCAGGGCCCGGGTATGACGGCGCGGCCCGTCCAGGAGACGCTGCAGGATGGGCAGGACAAAGGCCGCCGTTTTCCCCGTTCCCGTATGGGCAAGACCGATCATATCCCGGCCCTGGATAATGGACGGGATACACCGGGCCTGGATCGGTGTGGGTTCGGAATAGGCAGCCGCCGCAATTCCCGCCTCTATTTTGTGATGAAGGTGAAAAGATTTAAAATTCCTTGACGTATCACTTGTCGTTGCTGTCGCTGTTTCCATTTATTTTTCCTTATGAGTATTGTTGACCGCCCGGAGGCGATATTTACCGGCTGTTTCTTATATTTTCCCCCGCCTTGACGGCGGGTAAAAAAAACCCCAGCAGCCTGTTGAACAGGCTCTGGGGATAATTCGGACCAAAACCGGCACTAAAACTTCGCAATCCCTATACCCTCTTTGCCTCCATGTCAAGGAGAATATGCGTTAACGACACAAATTGCCATACCGGTGAGGCACCTACGAACAATTACCCCCCCCATGACGGCACGCCGTCATGGGGTTTCATATAAATTTTCATGCCGGGGCGGCACCCGCGAACAACGAAAATCTCACTATCGAACAGCCTAGTTTATGTCGGACAAACCATTCAAGTATTTGTATTTATTAGCCTCTTGGTTAATTTTCACTAACGGCTTTCTATTTGGGCGATTGTCGGCATGAAAATTCTATAATCTTCAGATTCGCAAGCGCCTCTTTATAATCCGGGCGGATGCGGAGCGCCTCTCTGAAGTGTAACGCCGCCCGGACGGGATCGCCCGTCTCGGCATAGGCAATGGCGATGTTGTTATGGACCTCGGCAAATGCCGGTTGCCGGGCCAGGACCCGCCGGTAATATGTCAGGGCCTCGGCATAACGCCCCTGCCCCGCCAGGGCGGCGCCCAAATTGAAGAGGGCCTCAGTATAATCGGGGCGTAACCGCAGGGCCGTCTCGAACTGTGGCGCCGCCTCCCCATGGCGACCCTGCCGGGAAAGGGCCGCCCCAAGATTGTTATAGGCCAGCCAGTTATTATCCGTCACAGCCACGGACCGGCGGAAGAGGGTCTCGGCATCTTGCCAATAGCCTGCCTGTTTGATGGAAGTCAGGGCCAAGACAACGATTATCGCCACTCCCGCGGTGGTCACAACTGCCGGTGAAACCGCCGGGTCATCCTTTTTTACCGAAGCGGCGACGCACTGACCGATCCCCATGGTTTCCCAGGCAGCCAGGGGAGCGGCCGTCGGGCGGTCACCGTTTTGACAAGCGACTGCTTGAAGGCCGGGGTCATTTGCGGGTTCGGCTTCCGGAGGTGAATAAGTTTCGGCTGCGCTACCACCGGGACCGGTCACCGCAAAGAAAGCATCGGTGTCCTGGCGGCCGACAAGAGTACCTTTGTTCCCTTCTTCTCCGCCGGTGCTACATAGGGCTGCGATTTCGCCTGGTTGCGGTCCCGGCAACTCCGCCTGTTTTGCCGCCGTGAAATGCGCTTTTCCCTGCTTGGCCGCCCATTCCCCCACCCCCCAAACTACAGCGATAAAAACACCTGTCAGGGGGATATAAGAGTAGCGGTCCGCAAAGGCATGGCTGCCGATCTGAATCAGGCCGCTTACCGGCAGGAGACTGACGAGATACCACAACCAGCCCACCAACAGATAAGGCGCGGTCTTGAACCTCCACACGGCAAGGAAGCTCACCGCCCCCAATACCGCCAGGGACAGGACGACGATCTCTGACGGCCAGGTCCCCGGATGGGGGTAGTGAACGGCCAGACCGGCCGGCCACACTGCTTTATAAAGATAGAATCCGTAAGCGACCACGGCATTGGCGAGCCGGGAGGAAAGCGGGAATTCCGTAAAGGTTTTCAACGCCCCGACCTGGTGCTCCGCCGCCACCGTCACCATCCCCACCACGACACCGAGGAGGAGCATAGGAATTTTCTCGCCCGCCACCAGCCGCCGGTTTCGGCGCCAGTTTTCCGCCGTCAGCCGCCGGCCGGGCCAGACATCCAGCAACAACAGGATCATCGGCAGCGTCACCACCATGGGCTTCGCCGCCAGCCCCAGAATAAAAGACAACAGTACCGGGAGATAGCGCCCCCACCCCGGCCGTTCCACATACCGGGCATAAAGGAGGAGCGTCAACATCCAGAAAAAGCCGCTCAAAACGTCCTTGCGCTCGGCGATCCAGGCCACGGATTCCACATGGAGGGGATGGAGGGCAAAGAGGGCCGCGACGAACCCACTGGGGACAACCTCCCCGGTAAGACGGCGCAGGCCGGCGAAGAGCAACAGCGTCGCCCCGAGGTGGAGCAGGACATTGGTGAGATGATAGCCGCCGGGATTGAGCCCCCAAAGCTCGTGGTCGATCATCAGGGAGATCCAGGTCAGGGGGTGCCAGAAGCCGGCGTCGGTGGCCGTCAGGGCCCACCACAGCGAATCCGGTGTCAGCCCGGACAATACCTGCGCTTTTTCGATTACATAGACATGATCGTCGAAGAAGACGAAATCACAGGCGGCCAGACGGCCAAACACCGCCAGGACAGCCAGGGCCAGTCCCAGGAAGATCAGACGTAGCCGGGTCTCAGGCGTGATCACAACTTCGTGAGTTCGAAAAACGCTAAAAATAAAGACCTGACCCCCATAACCCATAATTACATTAGAGCCATTCGATAGAAACGAGGTGCTCGACGCTCTTGAATTCGCGATCTCCGGTCAGAATTGTCGCGCCTTCCCGACGGGCCGTCTCTACGGCAAAACAGTCAGCGTAGGAAAGCGGATATTCGGCCTTCAGGCGGGCAGCCGCGATGACTTGGTCAAAATCATTGGGCACACAGTAAATGGGAAGCCCTGGCAAGATGATCTCAAGGAAATATTTGGCTTTTTCGGGACTCCTTTTACGAGAGAGGATATAGTATGTCTCGCCGACATTGATCTCGTTCATCAACATGTCGCAGGCGGTCTCCTGCGCCTCAGCAAGAAGCTCGCGGACCCGGTCGCAACCCGCCTCGCCGTTGAGAAAGGCCAGCAAAGCAAAGCTATCAAGCGCTCTTTTCATCTTCATCCCGCCGGTCCTTTCGTCGCTGGTCGAGAAGCGCCTCCGTCAGGGACGGCCCTTCCCGGAAAATACCGCAGAAATGCCCGACCGGGTCGTCCGGCAGCGGTGTCATGACGGCAGAATCTCCCTCCACCTTGATCGTCAGCTTCCTGCCGGGCTTGATATTCAGGTGGTTCCGGATCTGCCGGGGGATGACAATCTGCCCCCGCCCTGAAACGGTAATGATGGATCTCTGCATGGGGCCTCCTTTTCCGCAAGCAGTAAATTATTCAGCTATGGAAAGAATTTTCATACATATTTATCTTTATCATACATTGTCGGTATTGACAACCGTCGCCACTGATTTATTGTGATTGATTTCCTTAACTTTCTTTCTGCGTAGGGTAAATATTGCCATACTCCCAAAAATAAAAAGCGAAATGGCCGAAATCCAGGCGCCAATAACAAAGCGGAGCGGCCGGTATTCGATGCGCAACAGATGTTCCCCTGCCGTCAACGGTATGGCCATTAGGGTGTAGTTGGCCGGCATGATCTCATAATCTTGCTGTGGCCCCGGCTTCAAAGGCTTTACCCGCCAGCCCCGGCTGAAATTATCTGTTACCAATAGAATCGCTTCTTTTTCAAGATTTGCCGTGACCGTAATGCTATCGCCTTTAGCCTCTTCAATTGCCACCTTGCTATTCCGGTCTGCCGGCACATACAAAGGCGCGGCAACTTCTTTAACAGGTACAAGCGCCTTTTTACCGGTTGTTACCGCCACCCCAGATGCAGGCGCTTTCTCAAGAATCACCGTCCGGCGGGGATCGAAATCCGGTTTACCCAGCTCTTGGAATATCTCATCCCGACTTCCCGCGACCTTCCAATCATGAACCAGGGAAATGCGGGGCATCCAATCCTCGTATTCCCGGACCCGCAGGCCTTTCTCTTCAGGGGTAAAAACATAGCGCAACCGGAGCATCTTGAAGAGGGGGTGATATTGATTAATTTTCAAATAAGTCGTTGCC